>JACCDZ010393797.1_pt1 | contig 36294 bp, 37 predicted proteins | sample 7449551 | NCBI WGS metagenome assembly JACCDZ01 (sample SAMN15323452, study PRJNA562643) | freshwater metagenome | isolation source: river surface water | place: USA:Blue River Watershed | collected 2017-08-18 | reverse complement strand
GTGTTGGGCCCGGTCCCGCCATCGTACCGCACGTCCAAGAGACCGCCGTTGGCCACGTTGGACACACCGGTCAGTTTGTAGGCGGTGTGCTCGGTGACCAGCACCTGCCCGACGCCCACAAACACCGTGACCTGTCCGTTCCCGTCCTCAATCGAGGAGATGTCGACCAGGCCGGCGAGATCATTGAGGAAGCGGCCGCGTTGATCGCGCAAATCGTTGGCCTGCTGCCCGGTCACTTCCGTCAGTTTGATCTGGCTGTTGAGATCGGCAATCTTGCTCGCCAGGGCATTGATATCGTTGATGCTGCTTTGAACCTGTCCGTCCAGCGAGATCCGTTGCGACGATAGTTGCGTGGAACCCTGATTCAATAGTTTGGTCAGCCCGTCGGCCTTGTTCAGGAGAACCGTGCGGGATGTCAGGTCGGCAGGGTTGGTGGCGACATCCTGCCAAGCCTTGAAGAATTCGTTGAGTCCTGCTGCGATCCCGTGATCGTTCGAATCGTTGAACAGAATTTGAATTTGAGAGAGGGCTTTCTGGGAGGCTCCGAATTGTCCCACCCGCTCGTTCGAACTCAACAGTTGCTGCTCTACGAAACTGTCCACCGAGCGGCGGATTTCAGATGCCTGGACGCCGGTTCCGATTTGGCCCGGCCGGCCATTCTCAGGCAGGGCTTCGGTGAGAATGACTTCCTGTCGGGAGTAGCCGGGGGTGCTGACATTGGCAATATTCTGGCCGGTGACAGACAAGGCTCGCTGGTAGGTGGCTAACGCGTTGGAGCCGACGCCGAATAATCCGTTGAGTCCTGACATACGACCACCAATTATCCTTTAGCCCTGACCATGCCGCCGTTTGATCCGATGGCGTTGCCCGATGAGGAATACAGAGCCGCGGACTCCGGTGACCGTTGCCAAAGCCGGAGAGTCCCTTGCAAGAATTCAAGCGACTGACCGATCAGCGATGCATTCAGACGATTCAACCGGTCGGTCTCCCCTATCGCCGCAACCAGATCGGCTTCCAGCCGCACACGGACAGGAGTCTTCGCCTGCGAATCCCCGGAAGCAGACTGATTCCGCCGTTGCTGCTCCAGCTCTCGAACCTCATCCAGAAGTTGAGTTTTCCGCATCGTGACCGAGGTGAATTGGCCGAAAGAAAGTGAGCGGGTAGCGTCTTGTTCCTCAAGGAGCAATGACTGGAAGGCGAGCATCTTGTCGATCATGCGACGAAGGAGCGCGTCTGATTCAATGGGAGCTAGTTGAGAGACGGTCGACACCGGACTTCCTCCTCGACAGTGAAATTTCGACCTTACGAGGACAGTAAGCGAAGGGTCGAGCCGCCGGCGAGCTCGTTACAGGACGGCGTCCGTCAAGACGTTGCGAATGATGGCATCCGCAATTTTTTTGCCGTCGACGTTGTAGGTGCCCCCTTCGACTGCCTGCTGAATCTTGCCGACTCTGGCATCACGCTCGGTGTCCGGCTGTTCCGCCGACGCCCTCAAGCGTTGGAGTTCCTTGGCCAGCTCGGAAATCTGAACGCGGTCTTGCGACTGCACTCCCTGAGATGCGGTCTTTTTGCTGTGTGTCCGTTCAGTCTCCTGAACCCCCAACAGGATTTTCGCGAGATCTGCCGTTCGGCCGTTATGTGAGATCTCCATGACTGCTTCTCCCCCCTTTGCCAGGGTGCTCCAAAAGGCTTTCCCCTAGTCGAGTACTTTATCGGCAGAGTCGGCCGGGAACTTGAGGACAAGCGGTCGTATTAACGGTTTTTTTCCACGTAGGCATCAACAAAGGCCGTGAGGCCGATCCCCCCTGCCTGTGTCGCCAGTTTGGCGATTTCCTGGTCGTAGAAGGAGTACCAGACCTGCTCCCCCTTTCGCTCGAGAAGGCCTTTAGGGATAGTTTCCCTCATATTTTTAATAAGATACGAGATAAAATAGGCTTCAAACTCCTGCCCTGCCTTATGCATGTCGGCGGTGGATTTCTGCCCCGTCTGCCCCTGACTTTCCACCCGCGCAAGACCTGCAGGCTGGCTAGACGTCATCTGCGCCAGATCAAGTTGACCACTCAGCAGATTTTTGATGTCCATATCGGTCTCGTCTTCCTTACACGATCTCAAGGTTGGCTTGAAGTGCTCCTGCGGAACGCAGCGCCGACAGGATGGCGACCAGATCACGCGGTGTCACGCCGACGGCGTTGAGCGCCCGCACCACTTCGCCGAGGGTTACGGTTTGATCAACCACGATCAAACGTGACTCCTGTTCGGTGACTTCTGTCTGCACATCGGGCGTGACCGTCGTTTGGCCTTGGGTCGAACCGATCAGCGGCGCGGGAGGTTGCGACACATTGAGCGTGTTCTTCACGGAGATCGTAAGGTTGCCATGTGAGATGGCACAGGTAGAGAGACGAACATGCTCACCAAGCACCACCGTACCGGTTCGTTCGTTCACCACGACCTTGGCCGCAACGTCCACACTCACATCCAACCCCTCCATCGTGGCGATATACTCCACCACCCGTCCATGAAAGGTCGAAGGAAGTGAGGTCTTGACGAGCCCTGCATTGACCGGGACTGCAGTTCCCTTCCCGAAGGTGCCGTCGATCGCCTCGGCGGTGCGAATGGCGGTCGTGAAATCCGGATGCCGCAACAGAACCGACACGGTATCCCAAGCTTCGATATCGACGACCAATTCCTTTTCCACGATGGCGCCGGCCGGCACAACCCCGGCGGCCTGATGGTTCTTAGCCACCGTGGCACCCCCGGCGCCGCCGGTTCCGCCCAAAAACCCGCCGATGGAAACTGGGCCCTGAGCCACGGCAAACACTTGCTGGTTCGGGGCCTTGAGCGGAGTCAAAAGCAATGTACCGCCCTGAAGGCTCTTCGCGTTCGCCATCGAGGACACCACGGCATCGAGCGTCATGCCGGGTTTGACAAACGGCGGAAGTTTTGCGGTCACCATCACCGAAGCGATATTTCTCGTGAGCAGCTGAATCGGATCGATCACCAGATTGATGCCCATCTTGTTCAACATTGACATCATGGCTTGGATGGTGAACTGTCCGCCGATGACCTGGTCGCCGGTGCGATCCAGACCGACCACCAGCCCGTATCCGATCAATTGATTTTCCCGGACCCCTTCGATCGTTGCCACGTCCTTGACGCGAACGGCATGGGCCAGCGAGGCGCTGAACAGAGAGATCGTCAGGAATGCGAGCATTCCCACGGCGGTTCGGCGAAACCAGGGGCTCATCTGTTGTCGAGGTTCCGCCGCAGGCGAGGGCTTGGGAGGAGGAGGTGTCCATGGACGGGCCAGGAGTTCCGGATCCATCGAGGGCGTTCGCAGCACGCCGCTTGAAAGCATGAGACGAAAACTCTGCATGATCATCGCCCGTTGTTGTTTTCGTGGCCTGCTCATGATGACTCCTGTCTTGCTCCTGCTCGTCCTTGATGATCGCGCGATTAAAAGGGATAGACCCAGTCCAGAATTCTGACGAACCAACCCGGCCGCTGCACATCGTCCACAACCCCCAGGCCGGAATATTCGATTTTGGCATCGGCGATGGCGCTGGATTGAACGGTATTCTTGGTATTGACGTCGACGCGCCGGACGCTTCCCGCGATCGTCATGATTTGCCGTTCCGAATTGACGGTCACTTCCCGCCGTCCTTCAATGCGCAAATCGCCGTTCGGCAGCACTTCGGTCACGATCGCCGATATGGTGCCCGTCAATGTGTCTTCGCGGTTGGTGGCGCCTTTTCCACCGAACTTATTCTTGGCGCTGGCGTCGATGCCGAATCCTCGCTTGGCCTCCCCGCCCAGTCGGATACCCGGTAGGCCGAGATACCCCATACCTGTTCCGCCGAAGCCGTTCGAAATCGTGGAGTCTTTTTCCGCACTGGTATCGGCGCTCTTCGAGCCCTTGTGCTTTTCGGAGATCAGGATCGTGATGATGTCGCCGGCCCGCATTGCACGAAGATCTTCATACAGATAGGCCCGGCCGTTCTCTTCCTGCCACAACGAGCCCGTGGTCTTGGGGGGCGGCATTTTGGCCAATTCCACCTTGTTGGGCTTCGCAGCGGGCGAACTCGAGCAGGCGGGCATGAGGCAGAGCGCCAGCCCACACAGGACCAATCCGATCTTCTGATATCGGGAATCCGAGCGGTTAAAAGCTAACACGTACCACCCCCGGACCGACGACGGTCGCCCGCAAGTCCTTGCCGGAATCGACATTGGACACGGTGATGGTTTGACCCAATTCACCGTGTGATTTGGTGACGCCGACGGTTTGAATGGAAAGGCCGCCCTGCCGGGCCTCGATCGTCACCCGATCGCCTTTGTGCACCGCAAACGGGCGCCGCACCGAGGTCAACCGAATCGCGTTCTGAGGGGGGAGCGGCCGGGTAGCTGCTTTGCCGATCACATCCGCAGGAGTGGTCGCAAACGGCTGTTTCAGATCGAACAGGACAAGACGTTCCGTGGTGACATCGTCGACCGCAATCTCCTCATCGACCTTAATGGACCGGACCGGCACGACCACCTCCACAATAGCCGCGACATCGGCTGTGGCCTCGACGGTTTTAATGAACCGGCCGTTGACGGCCAGATGAATCTGAAACACCCGGCGGCCGAGCGGTTCTTCGGAGCGAGCAGCACTGACTTGCAAATCGACCGTTCCCGAAGGAACGGCGATCGGCTGTTGAGGATCGCCGAGCGCCACCTGGCAATCGACGGCTCGCCCGGCCAGTTCCCGCTTCACGAAATCGCGGATCACTCCGCGAATCTGTTCCGGATAAATGAGGCGTTTCCCGCGTGCCTGCGGAAGGCTGTGCGCGCTCTGGACGAGCGCCTCGTGCACCCGAAACAGGGGCCGGATCGGAGCCCGCTCCCCTGCCGTTGCAGAAAGAACTGCGCTCGTAACCAAGCTGAGCGTCGCAACACAGATGAGGCCGACTCGTTTCACAGGTGTCACCCCTGGTTCAGGTACGGCGCCGATTACCGGCGCAGATTGTTGGCGATCTGCATCATTTCATCCGAGGCTTGAATCGTCTTGGAGTTAATTTCGTAACTCCTCTGGGCGATGATCATGTTGACCATCTCCTCCGCCAAATTGACGTTGGAACTTTCCAGAAACCCCTGCTGCAACGTACCGAAACCGGTGGAAAAGCCGCCGGTGCCCTGCTGCGCCGGCCCCGAGGCAAAACTGTCGAGTAACAAATTGCCACCCATCGCGACCAGACCGGAAGGATTGTCGAAGCGGACCAATTGAATCTGTCCCACCTGTGACGCCTGGGTGACGCCGGGAAGCAGGACCGAGACGGTGCCATCCTGGCCAATGTCGATTTTCAGCGCCCCGGAGGGGATGGTAATGACCGGGGTGAGCTGATCGCCGTCTCCGGTTACGAGATTGCCGACATTGTCGCGTTTGAAGGACCCATTTCTGGTGTACATGATGGTGCCGTCCGGCCTGGCGACCTGAAAGAATCCGGCGCCATCAATGGCCAGGTCCAGATCGTTGCTCGTTTGCCGCATGTTTCCCTGCATCCATTCCTTGGCCACGGTGATGGGACGGACGCCGCCGCCGACCTGCACGCCGACGGGAAAGACGCCGACGTTCGAGGCGTTGGTGCCGGGCAAACGTTGAATCTGGTAGAGCAGATCGCCGAATTCCGCGCGGCTGCGCTTGAAGGCATTCGTGTTGACGTTCGCCAGGTTGTTGGCGATGGTGTCCACATTGAGTTGTTGGGCCGTCATGCCTGTCGCGGCCGTCCACATTGCGCGAATCATAGAACTCCTCCTATTGCACCCGGCCCAGGTCCTGGATGGCCGTATCCGTCATATGGTCCAGTGTCTGAATAAGCTTTTGCGTCGATTCATAACTCCGCATGCCCTGGATCATCTTCACCATCTCGCTCAACGAATTCACGTTCGATTCTTCGATGTGCCCGGACTGGACCTGAGGTTTCGTCGAGACGATCGGCTTGCCGCCGACAAACAATCCTTCGGCAAACTTTTGCGGCATTTCATGTTGGGAAAATTCAACCACCTTGATGGTGCCGATCGGGTTGCCGTCGACTTGGATTGCTCCTTCGGCATTAACCTGGATGTTTCCGGCCGGCACCTTAATCTCGCCCTTCGTTCCCATCACGAGATGTCCCAGATTAGTGACCAACCGGCGTTGGCTATCCAAGGAGAAAATACCGTTGCGGGTATACCGCATCCCGTCAGGAGTCTTGACCTCAAAAAATCCATCGTTCTGAATGGCCACGTCGAGCGGATTGCCCGTGATCCGGATGCGACCCGGTTCGAATGTCGTTCGAATGCCATGGGCCTCCGCAAACACGCGTTCGCTGGGACCGGCAGGTCTCGTCGAAATGGTGGACGTAATCCCGGCTGAGGTGATACCCGTCCCGACCGAGCTGGCCCGCGCAAAGAGGCTACGAAAGCCCTGCTGGTCCTGCTTGAATCCCGCCGTATTGACGTTTGCCAAATTGTTGGCGAAGACTTGCAGCTGTTTTTCCTGGGCGACCGCGCCGGAAAGTATGGGGTAGATGGCTCGATTCATGTGATTTCGGTTCCAGCCTTCCTGATGTTTCACAGGGAGAGTTAGCAATCGACATGCCATTGTTATGAAATCGATGGCGCAATGGCGCGTGGAATGTCTGCGAGAAAGAAACTCGCATGATTGCCGATAGATGGACGCGAAGTTGTATTGCGAAGGAAACGCGAACGCGCAGGGATTACCGGTGGGAGCTATCAAACCTGAGGGCAGAGCGGAAGTCTTTACCTGAGACTAGGAAAGTCCTGCCTACTTCGGCAGAGGTTCGGGGCTGCTTCCGGAAGATCAGGCAGCCATGGTGGAAGTAGACGTGTCGGTTGCTGGTGTGATGCTGCCGGGAAGTCCATACAGGGGAAGGCTATTCGCGCGAGCGCTCACCAAGGCCTGAGTGGCCGCTTCGACCAGGGGGCCGATGTCGGGGCAAGTGGGCGTGGAGAGACTGATACCGATGCGGCTGGTCAGGAAAAGTTCATGTTCATCGAGGGTAACCGGGAGTGAGATCGTGCCCTGCATTTTCCTGGCAATCGCAAGGACCTCATCCGCGTCTGTGACCTGATCCAAGAGGACGGCAAACGTTCGCTCCCCAAACCTCGCCACCGTGTCGGTTGTGCGCAATGCGCTCTTCACGCGCGCGGCTTGAATCCGATACATGAGATTGCAGTTCAGCGCGGCGGCGGGTACCGGAGTGAAATGATCCAGTTCAACCATCAGAATCGCCACCTGCCGGCCCTGTCGCTGCGCGCGAATCAAGGCTTGGCTGAGGAGAGAAAGAAACAGGCGGTTGGTCGGCAACCCGGTCACCGAGTCGTAGGTGCTCATCCCTGTGTGATTGGACGCGTTCGACAGCGAATCAGCGGCATAGTCACAAAGCCAGCTGCGCGGAGTCCAAAAGGCCGCACAAAAAAACATCATGCAGAAGGCCACCCCAATCGATATCATGACTGGGTAGGCCGGTAAGGCGGAGATGGTCAGGAGGCCGATCGTTGCCGTCCAGTACAAACCGCCGGCCATGAAGCCGGCCATGAATAAGAGACAGGCCACCACGCCAGATCGAGCGGCTTGATACGATCGCGAGAAATCTTCCTCGCCGGACCAGGCATGCCGATGGGGAGGCTCCAATCCGTTGAGATCGCGCGGATCGGTCGATTCAGGGGGAGGCATGCTCATAGACGCAGAGAAAAATGGGTGGTTCCCAATGGAAAATTGGGGTCTAGAAGGTATCGGACTAAAGGAGGGAAACCTGAAGGCGAGTCGCGTGCGCCGGGGATCGAATGGCCGCCGACGATATGAACGCACACAAACGGCGGTCAGCCGCTTGGATCTTTCGCTTAGACATCGACCGGTTCGAGCCGCGCTTTGAGATGAATGATCGCTTTTGAATGGATCTGACAGACTCGAGACTCGGTCACCTTCAGCGCCTGCCCGATCTCTCTCATCGTGAGTTCTTCGAAATAGTAGAGCGACAATACCAAGCGCTCCTTTTCAGGAAGGTCCTGGATTGCGGATTCGAGCACGTGGCGTGCCCGCTCGTTCACCAGCACGGACAGCGGGTCCGGCTGATTGGAGTCGGTCAGCATGCTGATGATCTTGTGGCCGTCCGCGTCCTGCACCCCGAGATCGTCGAGACTGATCACCACCGCGCCGCGCGAGCGGGTCAGAAATTCATCTAGTTCCTCCGCCGACATCTTCAATTCCTTACCCACTTCCTGGTCTGTGGGCGGACGGCCGAGTCGATGCAGCAGTTCGGAATAGGTCTTTTGCAGCAGCGTGATCCGCTCGTGGACCGATCGCGGGATCCAATCCATTGACCGGATTTCATCCAGCATGGCGCCACGGATCCGGAACTCCGCATAGGTCTTGAACTTGGCTTCGCGGGTCGGATCGTATTTATCCATCGCATCCATGAGTCCCATGATGCCGACGGACATCAAGTCTTCCGCGTCCATGTAAGCCGGAAGCCGGAAGGCCAGCCGATGGGCCATGGCTTTCACGACATGGGTGAATTCCTGAATCACCCGTTCACGATCCGCTTCCGCAATCACCCGCCGCGGGGCGTTTCCAGTCGCAGATACTTTGCGAGCTTCCATCATGCGCGTCCAGTCCTTTCAGTCAGTGCGTTCGCAAGAGTTGTTGCCAGAGGAACTGCACTGTGCCCTTGGGAAGCGCCGGCGGAGTTAACTGGGCCACCGCCTCGGTCAGCTCTCGAAATGCGCGGCTGGCCGGCGCGTGAGGAAACAAATCGATGACGGCCCGCTGCTGCGAGACGGCCATCGGCACATAGTCGTCCTGGGGAATTGCGCCCAGATAATCCAGCGAAATATGGAGAAAGCGGCTCACGGCCACTTCCAGCTTCCGATAGATGCGCGCCGCATCACGCGGTGACTTCACCATATTGACGAGGATATGGAACCGACGCTCCCGGTATTGCCGCAGCAACACCTTCATCAACGCGTAGGCATCGGTCAGCGAGGTGGGCTCCGGCGACACCACGACGACGATGGATTGGGCGGCTGCCGCGAAGTAGGTCACGGTTGAGGAAATACCGGCGCCCGTATCGATCAGCAATACGTCCATGGTGGACGCCAATCGTTCCAGCTCTTCCTGGAGAATCAGTTGTTGGGCCTCCGTCAAAATCGTCAGTTGCGAAATGCCGGTGCTGGCGGGCAAGACCACGATTCCGTTGGGACCGGTCAAGGCGATGTCCTCAAGCCGGCAGGTTTTTGCGAGGACATGCTCCAGCGTGTATTTCGGCGTCAGGCCCAGCAGGATGTCCACATTCCCCAGTCCGAGGTCGGCATCGAGCACCAGCACGCGCTTGCCGGTTTGAGCCAGGGCAATCGCGGTGTTCGCCACTACATTGCTCTTGCCCACCCCGCCTTTCCCGCTGGTGACGGTGATGACCTGTGTTCGGGAGGGACCGACGCCGCCGTCAAACGCTTTCAATTGCGGATCCAAAATTCCTGGTTGCATCGCCATCGTCTCTCCCCTTTTGTTCGACTCCCGTCTATCGCGAGCACGTCTTGATCCCGGGCACACCTGCCGGTATCGTCTGCCGCTCCCATAGGTGGCTGGAGCCTGCGCCCGGCGTGCGAACCTGGCCTCCCAGAAGGAGGTCGCCTAAGTGGTTGACTTGCGCCTGGACTAAATCGTCCGGCACCCGTTGACCGGTGCCCCAATATGAAAGCGGGATGCCGGTACGATGGGTCGCCTCGAAGATTCCACCATAACCGGTGGTCTCATCGAGCTTGGTAAACAACAACCGCAACGAAGGCACGTCCACACATTGGCTGGTGCTCACGACGATGTCGGGAACCCGGGTGCCGGCCGCCAGGACGAGATGAACTTCCATGGCATGGCTCCCGTTCACCAATCCCCTCCAGCGCTGCGCCGAAATCGGCTCGTAGGGATTGAATCCTGCCGTATCGATAAGGATGAGTTCGGCTTCGCGGGCCTGCTCAATCGCCGCGCGTGCTTCCTCGCACGACGCCGCCACGGAAAGCTCAATGCCCAGGACCTCGGCATACAATCGCAAGTGTTCCACTGCGGCGGGCCTATAGGTGTCCATCGTAATCAGGGCAACACTCCGTTGCTCGACGATGCCGTAATGCGTGGCCAGCTTCGCGATCGTCGAGGTTTTGCCGACACCGCTCGGCCCGACAAACAGCGCGATTTTCTGTTCGCCGGCCGTACTCAGCAACGGACCGGCGGTGGTGACACGTTCCAGCAACACCGTCCGCAATAACTGGAGAGAGGAGCTCCGTTGCGATGTCCCCCGCTCTACCAATGTTTCACGTAATTCACGCAGACAGGCTTCGGCTGTGGCATGTTCCACGCCTTGAGCTAACAGGTCCTCATACACGCGCTGGAACGATTGGAACGTCGTCGATGAGCTTTCGCCGTTGACGCCGGCTGCCTTCGCAGTTCGTTGAGCCTCACGGGGCGCGCTTGCGGTTGAATGAACCGACGGCTTCGGCTTCTCGTCTCTCTTCTCCATCGCGCCTTGAAGCGTTTTCTGAAACTGTGATTCTTCGGCTGAGACCATTGGAGCCTGTGATGCCGGGAGAGCTATTCCGTTATCCTCGCCGAGCAAGGGAGCGGCTTCAGGCACTGCGGCATCGTCTTCAATCGCCGCCATGACTTCCAGCATCGACCCGCCTAAGAGGCCGAATCCGTTATCCCAAGAGCGCACGCGTTTCGTGGACAGAATCACGGCATCCGGCCCAAGCGTATCCTTGATGGAGCGAATAGCCTCATGCATCGACGCGACGTGAAAGGTCCGTACCTTCATGCCAAGCTCCTCGTGTCACCGACTTCGAGATCGAGACGCACCGTTTCCATGGCCTGCAACCGCGTCACACTGTCCACTTCGTTCAATCCTAGAATCGGGACGGAGTGGAGAATGCGGTCCGTCAGTTTCCGGAGATGTCGCCGTAATGAGGGAGAACAGAGAATCACCGGTTGATGTCCCCGCCCGACCATCCGTTCCGCGGCCTGCTTCAATGCTGTGAGCAGTTTCTGTGCCACCAGCGGATCGGGGACCCATTGGTTGCCCTGTCCGACCGCATTGGCCTGATCGGCGAGGGTGCGATCCAGGCGCGGGTCGAGTCCGATGATCGGCAATGAACCATCCGGAGCAAGGTATTGCTTCGTAATCGTCCGCCCCAGCGCCTGGCGCGCGACTTCCGTCAGGATATCCGCATCTTTGGTGCTCGCGGCATGGTCGGCAATGGTTTCCAAAATGGTTCGCAGGTCACGAATTGGAACACCCTCGCGCAAGAGATGCGACAACACCCGGACCAGCGTCCCAAGGGGAATCAGATTGGGAATCACTTCCTCGACCAGCTTGGGGTGATTCTTGCCTAGCTGATCCAACAGTCCCTGCACTTCCTGCCGCCCAAGGAGCTCATGTGCGTGTCGCTTGATGAGTTCCGACAGATGGGTCGCGATGGCGGAGCCAGGATCCACGACGGTATACCCGGCCATCTGCGCCTGTTCACGTTGCTGTTCGGGAAGCCATATGGCCGGCAGGCCAAAGGCCGGCTCCTTGGTCGGCAACCCGTGGATGATGCCGCGCTGCGCCGTGCCGGGATCGATGGCCAATACATGGGCCGGCATGACCTCAGACTTCGCCAACTCGACCCCTTTGAGCAGGGCCGCATACTCATTGGGCCGGAGCTGCAGGTTGTCTCGAATATGAATCGGCGGAAGGACGAAGCCCATCTGTTCGGCAAATTGACGACGCAAGCCCTTGATACGATCGAGTAGGGCGCCCCCCTGCCCTCCATCCACCAGACCGATGAGGCCGTACCCCACCTGCACTTCCATAAGATCCAGCGGAACGACCTGGGTGGCAGCTTCCTCGGCCTTGACCTGAGGAGACGCCTCCTCCGGAGCGGCAACGGCAACTTTCTGCTGTTCGTTGAGTTGAAAGGCCATCCAGCCGGTCAAACTGCCCAGGGCCAGAAACGCCAGATGGGGCAACCCGGGAACGAGCCCCATGGCGAGGAGAATGCCGGAGGCGGTGCCGATGGCTTTCGGAGAAATGAGGACCTGACGGGTGATTTCAAATCCCAGGTTCACTTCGGAGGCCGCGCGAGTGATCACGATACCGGCCGCGGTGGAGACAATGAGCGCCGGCACCTGCGCCACCAGGCCTTCGCCCACCGTCAACAGGGTGTAGGTCTGCGCCGCGGCGGCCAATGTCATGCCTTGCTGAAGGACACCGATGGTCAGGCCGCCCAGGATGTTGACGAGTGTGATGACGACTGCCGCCACGGCGTCGCCACGGACAAACTTGCTCGAACCGTCCATGGCTCCGTAGAAGTCCGCTTCCTGCGCAATTTCCTTCCGACGCTGGCGAGCCTCTTTGTCATTAATCAGACCGGCATTCAAATCCGCATCGATGGCCATTTGTTTGCCGGGCATCGCATCCAAGGTAAACCGTGCCGCGACTTCCGCCACGCGCCCGGCGCCTTTGGTGATCACGACAAAGTTGATAATGACCAGAATCGTAAAGACGACCAAACCGACGGTATAGTTTCCACCCACGACGAAATTGCCGAATGCGCGGATGACTTCGCCTGCCGCCGCCGCGCCTTCATTCCCGTGCAATAAAATCAACCTGGTGGATGCGATGTTAAGGGCCAGACGAAGCAAAGTGACCATCAGAAGGATCGAGGGGAAGACGGAGAATTCCAGCGGACGGCGAACCTGCATCCCGACCAGCAGAATGATGATCGACAGGGTAATGTTGAAGCTCAGCAACAGGTCCAAAAAGAAGCGCGGCAGAGGAACCAGCATCACCATCAGGATGCCGACGACACCCACGGACATTAGAATATCCGGGTGCTTTACCAGGGACGTGCTGGGTATCGAGGTATGTTCCTTCGCCATCTCCGCTCCTGCTAACCGGAATTATGCTGGCGGCAATTTGCCGCGCACGCGATACACAAAGGCCAGAATCTCGGCGACCGCGCGATAGAGGTCCTCAGGAACCTCACGCCCCACTTCGACCAGCTTGTACAAGGTACGCGCCACCAGTTTGTTTTCCACGATCATGACGCCGTGTTGACGACCGATTTCCCGAATTTTCTCGGCCACGAACCCGGCGCCCTTGGCCACCACGATCGGCGCGCCCATGGCCTTCGAATCGTATTTTAGTGCCACCGCCAAGTGCGTCGGGTTCGTGATGATGACATCCGCCTTGGGCACGGCGGCCATCATGCGTTTGCGAGACATCTCACGCTGGGTGCTGCGGACCTTCGCTTTGAGTCCAGGATCTCCTTCTGCTGCGCGACTCTCTTCCTTGATCTCATCACGCGACATCCGCAGACTGCGCTCCCATTCGAAGCGTTGATACCCGTAGTCGAACGCGCCGATCACCAGCGCCGCTCCGCTCATCATGAGCGCGGCTTTGAAGGTCGCCCATCCCACCGTGGGCAACAGGATCTCCATTCCGAATTGAGTCAGCGGCGAGAACTGAAGCATGTCCTGTTTGATCGTGAGATACCCCACGCCGCCGATGGCTAGAATCTTGAGCCAGGATTTCACCAGCTCGCTCACGGCGCGGACAGAAAATAAACGAGAGAATCCCCCCATTGGGCTGATGCGCGACCAATCAAAACTGAGGCCGTCTTTTTTCCAGAAGAAGCCTGTCTGCATCAAGTTGGCTCCGACACCGACCACGGCGATTCCCGCGACGACGGGCCCCAGCATAAAAAATACGTCAAGTCCGATCTGCCGCAGGATCACATGCAGATGGTCGAGACTGAGCGCCTGGTGCGTGGACTCCTCCATGGATTGTGACAGCCATCGCTGCAAGGTGCTGCGCAGGCGATCCAGGATAGTCGGGGTCATCCAATAGAGCGCGGCAAAACTCCCCAGCAAGGTGATAGCCATGGCGGCATCGCGGCTGAGAGCGATCTGGCCTTTCGCTCTCGCATCTGCTTTGCGTTTCGGAGTGGCTTGTTCTGTACGATTTTGCGCGCTATCAGCCATGACCCAACGCTTTCAGCAGTCCCAAAATGGTTTCCACGAGGCTTTCGAACTCTTTCTCAAACAACGACAGGGTGAATGGCATGGCGAGACTCATCGCCATGAGCCCCGCTCCGATCGTAATCGGAAAGCTCAAGACGAACACGTTTATCTGGGGCACGGCTCTCCCGAGAATCGCCAGGACGGTATTGACGATCAGCAGCGTGGCGAAGGCCGGAGCAGCCATCTTAAGCGCCACACCCAACATGTTTTGCGCCAAATGAATAATGTCCGTGGCGATGCTGTCGGACAATTTGGCGCCGAACGGCGGCACAAACTCGTAACTCATTCCGATGGCATGCACCACCAACATGTGCGCATTGAGGGACAAAAAGACCAACGACCCAAGCGTCAATTGGAACTGCGCGATGATTGGCGCATTTTGATGGCTCATCGGGTCGAACATTTGAATGGCGCTAAATCCCATCTGCGTACCGATCATGTCGCCGGCCACCTGGAACCCGGCAAACAGGAGACGAACGGCCAAACCAATGGTCAACCCGATCAAGAACTCGCTGCCGATACCGGCGATCACCAGGACCGGATCCGTGGGAAAGCTCGGCAAGTGAATGATCGGAGCCAGGACCAGTCCCAACATCATGACCAGTCCCGCCTTGACCGGCATCGGAATGGTAAGGGTATTCAGAATGGGGAATACGCTGATGATGCCGGCAATCCTGACTAACAGAATCGAAAAAGACTGAAATTGCGGCAATGCGAAGTGCAGGGTCTGTGCGGCGCTCATGCTCGTAATGCCCCTATCAATGAATCAACGTCGGAATGCTGGTAATGATATGGGTCATAAATGCGATGAGGACACCCATCATCCAAGGGAGAAAGAGGAGCGTCGCGGCAAACACCGCCAGCACCTTCGGCACGAACGTCAGCGTGGCTTCGTTGATCTGGGTCATCGCCTGAAAGGTGCTGACCATCAACCCGACGATCAGGCTCAGGCCTAAGACGGGCGCAGAGACCAGCATGGCGGTTTCAATCGCCTGCCGTCCGATTTCCGTCACCGTTTCAATCGTCATCATGGGACATCCTATTGGAAACTTTTGACCATCGAACCGACGACCAGGTACCAGCCGTCCGCCAAGACGAACAGAATCAACTTAAACGGGAGGGAAATCATGACGGGCGGCAGCAGCATCATGCCCATGGACATCAAGACGCTGGCGACCACCATGTCCACGATGAGAAACGGGATATAGAGCAGGAAGCCGATCTGAAAGGAAATGCGCAGTTCGCTGAGGACGAAGGCAGGAATGATCACATGCGTCGGTACCTGATCCACCTGCGCCGGCTTGGGGGAATGCGACAGTTCCAGGAACAATTCCAGGTCTTTGTCGCGCATTTGTTTCAACATGAAGTTCCGGATCGGCTGAATACCTCGATTCCACGCATCCTCATACCCGATTTGTTCGGCGAGCAGCGGTTGCAAGGCATCTTTGTAGACGGCCTGCCCCACCGGAGCCATGACAAACATGGTGAGAAACAACGCCAAGCTGATCAGCACCTGGTTGGGCGGCACCTGCTGCGTGCCCAGGGCCTGTCGAAGAAACGAGAGCACAATCACCATCCGCGTAAACGACGTGACCATGATGAACATGGCCGGTGCCAGGGAAAGTACAGTCAATAGCGCGAGGATCTGCAGGACCACGGCAGTCTGCTTAGGACCGTTCTGTCCCAGATCGATGGTCAGCGACGGCCCTTCGGCGCCGGCGGATGAGGCGCTGAAGAGACAGACGATCAGGGCCAACAGGCACAAACAGCTGCCGCGTCCGACGGTGCGTAGAGATCCCGGCATCCAATGTCGCAGAGCCGGGGAATTACCTGGTCGCATGAGACGCTTCCTCACGGTTCGCTGACTGGACGAGACTGGATGGAGGGATGGAGACAAACGAAGAGGCATCCGACAGGAGACGTGTTATCAATTCCGGATCGGTCACCTTTCCGAGCGGAACCAGGTCGGTTGCCGTCGTGCCGAGAATCAGGACCTCTCCCGCAACGGCGACCACCATCACATGTTTCCGTGATCCCAGCGGGCCGCTGCCGAGGATCTTCACCAACGGCGCACCGCCGGCAGGGAGCAACCGTTGCCCGATCCTGGATCGTGTCAGTGCCAACAGGCCGAGGATCAACGCCAGCACAATCCCCAACGCCGAGACCATGCGGACGACACTCTCCCAAATCTCCATGGAACGATGTGTTTCCTTAACCGTCGGGCCGGCGGCAGCGCCAGGTCCTGTTGTGGGTTAACCCAATTGCTGAATACGTTGGTTCGGGCTCACGACATCCGTGAGACGAATCCCGAATTTCTCGTTGACCACGACGACTTCACCGCGCGCGACCAGCTTGTTGTTGACCAGCACTTCCATCGGCTCGCCCGCCAGTTTATTCAGCTCGATGACGGAGCCTTGTCCAAGCTGCAGCAACTCGCGAATCAGCATGCGTGTCGCGCCGATCTGCACCGTCACCTGCAGCGGGATGTCGAGCACGAATTCGATATTCTTGTTGGCCGGCACCGCCCCTTGGTTATCCACCGGAGGAAACGAGGTCGGTTGCGGGTTCATATCAGCGGCGTTGGAGGCATCCGCCTGCGGGGTTGTATCGCCGTTGCCCATGCAAAAATCTCCTTTAATTCCGGCGCGACCTAGCTCAAAATCTTAGTGACGCGGCAGGCATGATTGCCTTTAAACACCCCGGGCTGTCCGTGAAATTTCGGATCGCCCTCAACCAGACACAACATGGGATCGCCGGGATGTTGATCCAGCATCAACACATCGCCGGGATTGAAATTCATCAAGTCCTGCACATTGATGCTGGCCGTACCGAGTTGGACCGTCACGGCCACATCACAGTCCTGCAGCGAGTCTTTGAACCGGCTTCCCCAGCTGCTGTCCTGTTCCACGTTGGCGGCAAACAGACCGGAATAGAGTTTTTCTTTGACCGGCTCCAGCATGGAGTACGGATACACGATGAACATTTCGCGGGTGATGTCGCCGAGATGGATCTGCAACGTCACCACCACGACGATTTCCGATGTCGTGACGACCATGGCAAATTGCGGGTTACTCTCCGAACGGAGATAGCCGAGTTTGACCGGCATGACTGCGTGCCAGGCTTTCTCCAGGTCGATAAACGCTTGCTGAACCAGTTTTTTGATCAGCCGAAGTTGAATGGTCGTGAACTCTCTTCCTTCCGGCTTTACATGCGTCTGCCCTTTTCCCCCGAAGAAGAAGTCCACGATCAGGTGCACCAGCATGGCGTCCATGACGTAGAGCCCGTTGCCGCGTAATGGCTCCATGGCGAACAAGTTGAAAGAGGCCGGCACGGGGACTTTTTGAATGAAATCCCCGAACTTGATGATCTGAGTATCGAGGACGCTGAATTCCATCTTCTCGCGCAAGAGACTGGTCCAGGAGACGGATTGCTGACGCGTGAAGCGGTCATTGATCATTTCCATTGTGGGCATGCGCCCGCGAATGATCCGCTCCTGGTTGGCCAGGCTGTAGGTCTTGACGCCGCCCGGCTCATCCTCTTCCTTCGGAGCCGTCTCGACCTCGCCGGACATAACCCCGCCCATCAAGGCATCGATTTCTTCCTGGGAGAGTATCTTGTCCATCACGTCCTCGACGAAAGAGCGATCCGCTACTGAATGACGAATTCCGTGAAGTAGGTTGATTTGACCGATTTTTTCGGCAGCAAACCGTTGATGCGCTCGGTGATGTCCTCTCGCAATTTGTGTTTTCCCTGCGGAGAGCGGGCCGTAGCGGAATCCAAACTGGTCAGCAACACGAGAATGGCGTCGCGAATTTGCGGCGTACGCGCCTTGATCTGTTCGACCGTTCCCGAGCCGTCCGCTTCCACCTTCAGCGTGACTTTGAGATAACGAATCTCCGGCGAATCCGAGAGGTTGACGATAAAAGGGTCCAGATCGGCAATGGCGCTTGCATCGGCGACAGCGCCATGCTCCCCGCCCTTCCCCTCCGACTCTCCGTGCGCGGCAGGTTTTTCCGCCCCGCCTTCAGCCTGCGCCTTCTCTCCGGAGGAGTTGCCCATCAGTTTGACCATCGCAAAGGCGCCGCCCAGGGCCAGGACCAATACCCCTGCGACGATGATGATCACCATCTTCATGGGCATACCTGACGGTGCTGCGGGCGCTTTTTCTTCAACTGCTTCTGACATACAGACCTCCTGCGGACAGTGATTGCCGGTGCCGTCCAGTTGTGCAATGCATATGCCACGGGCGGAGCAGGACTCGTCCTCCGTCTGCCGCAATCAGCAGGGCAGATCGTGAGATAAGACAATGATTTGGGGTTACCGACTTTCCTGTGGCGGAGGGGTTACTTTGGGCATGAGACCTGTTGTCACCGGGGTGACGCGCGACTCACAAGCGCCGACAGAATGTTGACGAGAGCGCGGCGACTTCGAGGGATTGGAAGGCGGAGTTGACCTAGGCAGAAATTGCCGACTTGGGTCCTGGCGCGGGCCTTCACGCGCCGCGCCAGAACCCTCACCGGTTACCGTTTGAGATTTACGAGTTCCTGCAACATTTCGTCGCTGGTGGTGATCGCTCGCGAATTAGCCTGGAATGCTCTCTGGGTGATGATCATGTCGACAAACTCTTTCCCGAGATCCACGTTGGACTGTTCAATTGTTTCCGAAAGCACTCGTCCTAAACCATTGGTAGTCGGCGCACCCGCCAGAGCGGCACCTGACTCGATAGTTTCGAGGAAGTGGTTGTTCCCATTGCTGACCAGTCCATCGGGATTCACAAACCGATTCAAGACAATTTGTGCAAGGGCTCTGGTCTGACCGTTCGTGAACTGCGCCACAACCCTTCCTTGCTTGTCGATGTTAATTTGCTCAAGACTTCCTGAAGAGTAACCGTTCTGCGTTTGACTGACCACGCCTGAGGGAGAACCGAATTGAGTTAGTGCCGACAAGTCCACCGTCATCGCTTGCGGACTGGTCGCCCCGTTCGTCAATGTCGCGGTCACGGTTTGAGTCCCACCGGTGGTTAACGCGCCGCTGGCGTTAAATGTCATATTGGTCTGCGCGGTCGCCGTGCCACCATCGATTTGGGAGTAGACACCCCAGGCATTGGCGGCCGTCTTGCGGAAATACAATTGCATCTGATGCGAGTTCCCGAGGGAGTCATAAAACGTCATCCCCGTGGAAAAATTGTAAGACGTAGTATCGGTGACGCTGAAGGCCGCCGTCGGCGCCGTAGCGTTGGCATTGAGGTTGCCGAGAATCGCGGCGGTCGTCGTCGAAAGCGGCGGGACGGCGCTCGACGTCAATGTGATATCGCCGACGGTGCTCGTAATGTTGCCGTTGGTGTCTGCCTGATAACCTTGCAGCAAAGCTCCGCTGCTATCAATGACCTGTCCCAGATTATTTACTTTAAATTGCCCGGCCCGCGTATAGTAATTCGCTCCGGAATTGTTCTGCACCAGGTAAAAACCGTCCCCATCGATCGCCAAGTCGAGTGTATTGCCTGTAGTAGTCATCGACCCCTGTGAAAAATTCGTTTGCACATCGTTGAGGTAGACACCGAGGCCGATCTGATCGCTGCCGGCCCCGCCAGCGAGGCTGGAGGAAATCAGGTCCGAAAACGTCGCCCGGCTGGACTTGAACCCCGCGGTACCCACGTTGGCAATGTTATTGCCGATCACACCCATGGCATTTCCATAGGTGCTCAAACCGGATACCGCCGTAAACATCGACGTTAGAATGCCCATGATATCGAACCTCCTTGTTACCGTGATCTGTATGGCTTTTTCCACGCCAGTGCCGGGCCGATACTATGCGACCGGGGCCGTGCCGGACTGCGCGCTCTTACCCTGAGCCGTCTCCTGGAGCGACACGCTTTTCTCCATCAACACCACCAGCTTCGACATTTGTTCCAGCTGCGAAAATTGTGCGGTCTGCGCGATGAACGCCTCGTTTTCCAGCGGCTTCAACGGATCCTGGTGTTGAAGCTGGGTCACGAGTAACTTCAAAAAATCATCTTTCCCGAGCGGTTTCGGGCCATCGGTCGTCGGCCTGGCTGACGAATCCGCCGGGGTCATTTGCGTAATCAGCTGACTGATATCCATACATCCTCCAATCAGGCAAAAAAACTCACGCGTTCGCTTGACTCAATCCCCTGCTCTCTCCTTACGCTTCGCTCTTCCTCCCGCGCTGCAGAAGGAGGCGCGGCTGCGGACCCCGGGCGTCCCTGTTGCTGCTGTTGAAACATCCACGCGTTGTCGCCTCGCCCCTGTTGTTGGTCCACCGTGACGCGCAACATGCCCATTTCCAGGCCGGTCGTGCGCAGCGACGATTCCAGCGACTGGCCCTGCTGCAAGAGCCCCTGCCCCAACTCTCCATGTTCGGTCCGGATATGCGCATGAACAGTCTGATCACTCATCATGACCCGAACGCGCAATGGCCCCATATCCAGCGGATCCAGATCCAACGTGACGCTTTGCGAGAATTGAGCAGCTCCTCGAAATTCGCTCACCCGTTCGGACTCGAAGGCACGCGCGACTGTCGTCGTCTGCCCGGTCTCGCTGCGGCCGGACGTACTGTCGCTAGCCTGAGGCGCTGGTTGATTCAGACCATTCATCCGGTCGAAAAACGTTGATCGATCGTTTGGTTCAATGGTCGGGGCCGCATTTGGTGCGAAGCGGTCACTCCCGCTTGATGAATCGGAAAAACGTTGAGAGTCTTTTTCAAGATACTGGCCCGCGCCAGCTTCCCCTTGTCCTTCATTCAATGACGCTCCCTGGGAGAGGGGAGTGAGAATGGTCGAATGATTGGTATGATCGGTCTGGCCCTGCTCCACGACTTTTTGGTCCTGTTTTGCTACGGTCATGGCTGTAAGCACAGCCTTCATTTTATCCCGATCAATACTTACGCTCGGAGCAGCATCATTCGACCCTGTCGGTTGCGGTTCTGATCCGAGGGTCTGGCCGTCAGTCTGTGGCACGATCTGCCCGTCAGTCGTAATCGTCCCTTTCTCTGCCTTCCCTCCAGATTGCTTTAATTCCTTGCCCTGCTTTGCCGTCACGGATGCCACTGTGCCGCTGGATGTTTCTGCTGTCTCTCCTGCAGAGATCGTGGCTGTGGCCGAGGATGCCGGCCTCGTCTCATGACCCGAAGCTGTGGTCTTGCTCACCTCCTCCACGGCTTCTTTAGTCATATTCACCCCCCCAACTGATATGGTCATGGCCTGGTCTTCAGGTAGAGCAGCCGGTGCCGACGGGACAATCATCGCGGTGACCAGAATCTCTTGTGGCACAGTGCCCTGATCATTGCCCTTATTCCTAGGTTCCTGACTATCGCCTTTCTCTTCTGCCTCCTCTGAAGGCCGCTCCGTATGTTCGTGCCCCCCTTCACTCCGGGAGTGGGTCGGCTCCTTCGACCTGGATACGTTAGAAGGCTCGGACTGCTGCTTGGATGCTTCGGGCTTTGAATGTGCGGATAGACGTGTCTGAATTCCGGGCTTCGCTCCCGCTCTCGCCGCCGACGCGTCATGTTGGAGCGCCATCTGGCGGGCTTCCGCCCGATCAAGCATCGAGTCAAAATCGCGGGATGGCCCTTGACGCTGGACCGTCGGCTGACGATCTTTTCCGTCTGAGACAGCCGGTGTATGGTGACTGGGAAATCCGCTGAAGAGCGATTGCATGTCAGTGGCCATAACGATTCCAGTCTGTTTCGATTCCTGCAAGTTGTCATGGAACACCTTTACAAAGGCCGTGCCATGGGTATGTAGTAGAAAAATCCCGTATGACGCGTGATTTTGATGCTGCCGGACGAGCGAAGGTACAGGAGAAGGAAGTTTCTGCAGGTGGAGACGGCAAAAGCTGCCGTAGGACGGAGGAACGAAAGGAGCAACTAGGGGGTGGTCAGCAGTTGTTCGGTCAACCTGGCCGCGCGGTCCGGTTTCACTTCAGCCAGAATAGCTCCCGCCGATTTGCCCTTGAGCAGCCGCAGGACCTCCAGCGCTTTCCGTTCCGGCATACGTTCCAGCCTGGCGGCAGCCTCCTCGGCAGGCATGGCTTCATAAATTTTTGCGAGTTGGGATTGATTGACGTTGGCGGGTGCCTCGGTTTTAGCCGGGGACTTGGCTTTTTCAGTCTCATTTGTCGCTTTGGCCTGAGCGGTCTGGCGGCGTTTCTTTTCGGCTTCCACCGCTTGCTCGTGCCGCGTCACGATCTGTTCCAGCTCCGCCTTGAGTTCCAACAGATGCGTTTCCGACCCGCGTAAAGCAGTCTCTCGCTTATCCAAGAGACGTTTGCGCTGTTCCAACATCTCAAAAATTTCCCGGGGCGCACTGGTGGCTGGCCCTTGTACGTCTTTTTTGAGACTCTCGGTTTTCGGTTCTTCCTTCTGTGTAGCCGGAGCCGGCATAGTATCCTCGGAGGCATGCGCGAGCCCAAGGACTGCCATCAGGGCCACACTGAAGATCACCCCTGCCGCCGCGCGCGCGTGCAAGCCCTGCTGTGTACTCCGTCCGGTCGCGGTCATGCCCGTTCCCCTTTTTGTAATGGGCTTCGTCGCCAGGCACGTTCATCGAGCAACTGCTGATCCTGCCGTTCTCGGCGGCGGCGCAACTCCAGAGCAGCGCGCGCATCGAGCAAATCTAATTTCTTTCGATACTGCATCGCTTCGAGAAGTTCGCCCCTCTTCTGTTCCATTTTGGCCTGTTCTGCGGCCAACGCTTGCTCTAAGCCCTTCCTGGCGGCGATAGCCTGGTCTATGGCATCGAGGTGATCATAGATCTGATCAACAGTGCTTCCCGCACGGACCTGCAGGAGGTACCGGTCGGCATTGTCCATGGCCTGTGACTCCAACACCGCTATTCGATCGACTGTCTGTTGGAGCGCACGACTCAATTCCGTCAATTCGAGTTTGGCAACCTCTTCCAGTTGCATCGCATAGGTCCGCAACACCGTCACGTTCATTGAATCGTTCCTGCCAACGCCATCAAGGAATCGATCGATTGCGACAACCCGACGGCCTGCTTGGTCTCCTGTCGCAAGAACGCCGTAATGCCGTCATGAGCAGACACAGCCTTGTCGAGTTCTTTGCTCGTTCCCGGCTTGTATGCGCCCAGCGTGATGAGATCCTCCGATCGTCGATAGAGTGCCGTGCGCTCAAAGACCAATCGCGCGGCGGCATAATGCGCCGGCGTCACGATGTCTCGCATCACGCGGCTGGTGCTCTGGAGTATATCGATTGCGGGAAAGTGGTTGCGCGCGGCCAGTTCCCGAGACAGCACGATATGTCCATCAAGAATGGAACGCACTGCATCCGCCACCGGGTCATTGAGATCGTCGCCGTCAACCAGCACGGTGTAGAGTCCGGTAATGCTGCCGCCGCTTTGCGCCGGCCCGACCCGTTCCAGCAGTTTCGGCAAGACGGCAAAGACAGAGGGGGTATAGCCTTTCGTCGTGGGCGGCTCCCCGATGGCCAATCCGACTTCGCGCTGGCTATACGCCAGCCGGGAAAGCGAGTCCATCATGAGGAGGACATGTTTGCCGCAATCACGAAAATATTCCGCAATGGCGGTCGCCACCAATGCCCCGCGAATGCGGACCAACGGCGGTTGATCCGAGGTCGCCACGACGACGATAGAACGGGCCCTCGCTTCAGGAGTAAGGTCGCGCTCCAGAAACTCTTTGACCTCGCGGCCCCGCTCGCCGACCAACGCGATGACCCTGATGTCGGCCTGCGTATACCGGCTGATCATACCCAAGAGCACGCTTTTCCCCACGCCAGACCCGGCAAACACACCGATCTTCTGGCCCTGCCCACAGGTCAACAGCGCATTGATGGCCCGAATACCCAGGTCGACTGGTTGAGTGATTCTGGCGCGATGCAGAGGGTTCAGCGGAGCGGCGTAGAGGGGGACACGGACCTCACTGCGCACCGGCGGCAAGCCGTCCAAGGGATGCCCGAGTCCGTCAAAGATTCGTCCCAACATCTGAGGGCCGACCGGCACGGACGCGACATGGCCCTTCATCACGACGCGACTGCCCGGCCCGATACCCTGCATTTCACCCAAGGGCATCAGCAATACACGATCCTCACGAAACCCGACGACCTCCGCCATCACGGCCCCATGGCCGCCTTCGCGAGTGATTTCGCACACCTCCCCCACGGAGGTAAACGGCCCCGAGGCTTCAATGACGATCCCGACGGCCTGGGCCACACGGCCTGTGACCGACAGCGGCTCGACATGTTCGAGGCGTTCGCTAAGCTTCACCGGCATCCCGCTTTCTCAAGGCTTCGCCCAGCCGCAACAACTGTGTGTCCAGCGTCGCATCAATCAACAGGCTCTGCGCCTGGACGAGGCATTCGCCCGGGCTGATGCCTGAGTCCGTCTCAAATTTTAAGGTCAACATTCCGTGCGGAGCCTGGCTTAACACGGCGCGCGCAGCCTCGAGTACGGCAAGATCGGACGGATGCACGCGGACGCGGACGAGACCGCTTTCATGCAAATGGGCAAGCGCGCCTCGTGCCTGCGCGACAATCATCTCGCGTTTTTCGACCACCGCTTCCCTCAATATTTTTTGCGCGATCATGAACGAAAGGGAGGCTATTTCCTCTTCCACCGTCTCGTGCAGGTTCCGCCAGGTTTCCTCGAGTCGTGTCATGAGGGACGTCACAAGGGTCTGCTCTCGCAGTCGTGCCGCCGCGACCCGCTCCGTGGACCGCTTTTCCCCTTCCGCCACGCCCCGTTCAAACTCAGTCACATCATCCGTACCAAACGGCCGGTTCCCACGGCTAAAATCCGTCAGGGGCACGGTGCGCAATTGGATGTTGCCGGACCGAATCAACGTTCTGGTGAGCACCGTATTTTCCTGACGAAGACGGTAGAGTTCCAGCAGTCTGGACACTGCCGGGCACACCAATTCGACTTGAAAAGGTTTGGTGAGAAAATCCGCGGCCCCGGACTTCATCGCCCGTACGGCCAGCTCAATATTGCCATGGCCGGTCATCACGATGCCGAGCAAACGATTATCGATATCCAAGGCCTGCTGCAGGAAGGTGATGCCGTCGGTCCCGCCGAGTTGCACATCGACGATCACGACCGCAATGGATCGGGCACGAAGATGGCTCAGGGCCTCGTCAACCGATCCCGCGGTGAGAACCGGATGCCCTGTGGATTGAAGCATTTCGGACAGCAAGAGGCAGATGGACGGTTCGTCGTCAACGATCAACACCGCCCGAGGCGACAGTTCTTTTTCTGATTCCGCCGGTGATGTCAGCGGAACACCGGTGCCCAGGGCAGCGCTTCCCATTTACAACAGCTCCTCGCCTCCGCCGCCTCCGATGACGATCCGGCCTTCTTCCTCGAGCTTCCGGCAGACTTTGAGGATATTTTGCTGGGATTTTTCGACATCGGAGACCTTGACCGGTCCGCGCGTCTCCATGTCCTCCTTGAGCATTTCCGCCGCCCGGCTTGACATGTTCTTGAGAAACTTCTCTTTGATTTCCGGCGAGGCGCCGCGCAGCGCGATCGGAAGATCTTCTTTGCTGATTTCTTTCATGAGTTCCTGCATGCCGCGCGAATCCAGATCCACCAGGTCATCGAAGACGAACATCAAGGCCCGGATGCTTTCCGCCAAGGCCTGATCGCGTTCGGTGATCTTAGCCATGATGTTGCCTTCGGTATTCTTGTCGACGCGTGTCAGGATGTCGGCCATCAGTTCGGTCCCGCCCACCGACATGCTCGACATGCCCATCGAGGCCGAGAGTATTTCCTGCAAACTGTCGCTCAGTTCGGCCAGCACTTCCGGCTGCACTTCCTGCATCGTCGCGAGCCTCAGGGACACGTCCGCATGCAGGTGAACAGGCAACAGCGCGAGTACGGCGCTGGCTTGCTCAGCTTCCATTTGTCCCAGGCACACGGCAATGGTCTGCGGATGTTCGATCTTGAGAATCTGCGCGACCGTGCGGGCATCCACCCATTTCAACGCGTCGATGCCGGGATAGGTCTTCGTGTTCAGGGATTCCATCATCCGCGCGGCTTTTTCAGGGCCCAGCGCTTTCTTCAGAATGGCTTCCATGAATTCCCGCCCTTCGAATTGCACCTCGCCGGATGAACTCGCTTGCTCAAACTCCACTATGACGCTGTCTTCTTCCTGTTTCGTAATATTCGCCGTCTCCTTCATGAAGCTTCCGAGCTTGCGAATGTCCTTCGGATCGAGCGTTTTCATCACTGCCGCGGCGGCTTCCTCGCCGATCGCCCGGAGCAGAATGGCAGCCTTTTGCGCACCTGAGAGCTCTTTGTTCATGAGGAAATCCGTTATGCGTTACTCTTGAGCCACTGTTTCACCACCACGGCGGTGTTCGCCGGATTGTTTTTCGCCATATCCAGAATCTGGCCCGGTTGTTTCCCGGAGATGGCTGCTTCAACCTGTCCCACTGACGCAGGCAGCGTCGGTGTCTCACCGGCGGCGGTAGCCGGCGCCGACTGCACCAACATCACCATCAGCGGCCGGACCACCATAAACAGAATCAGGAAAAACAGGACTCCGCCCACCGCATAGCGGATATAGGGCATCCAGGCTTTGCTCGTGTCGGTCGTGGCTTCGATCGCCGCACCGGCCGGTTCTTCCACCCCGAGGCCGAACTGGATACTCACCACTTCCACCTGATCCTGGCGTTCAGTGGAATATCCCATGGCCTTTTTGACAATTTCTTCAATGCGCTTCATTTCCTCGTCCGAGCGAGGCACATACTTCTTGGGCTGATCCGCTCCTGCCTCGCCGGCCTTGCCTCCCTCATAGGTGCCGTCGACCAGAACCGCGACCGACAGTTTCTTAATCGTTCCGGTCGGTTCCACGATGCGTGAGACCGTCCGGCTGATCTCGTAATTCACCGTTTCGTTTTTCGTCTGATTGTTGTTCGAGCTGGTCTGGCCACCCTCCCCCTCTGTGCCGCCCGGGACATTCGATTCCACGCCGGGCACGCCGCCGGCGATTCCATTCACGCCGCTGGATTTTTCCTGTCCGCGCTGTTCGCTTCGTACCACCTGTCCATTGGGGTCATACCGCTCTTCCGTGGTCTCAATCTTCCTGAAATCGAGCACGCTCGAGACACGAACCACGGCTTTATTGACGCCGACGATCCGCTCCAACATCGTTTGAATGCGTGTCTCGATGTCTTTCTCCAAGGTCCGTTGGAATTCCATCTGAGTCCCGGAAAGTCCAGCCGATTCGTCGGTGGACGTGTTCGAGAGCAGATTGCCGTGACCATCCACCACGGTCACATCGCGGGCCTGGAGGCCTTCCACGCTGCTCGACACGAGATGGACTACGCCCTGAATCTGCGCCTTCGACAAGGTCTGGTTGGAGCGAAGCGACACCACGACGGATGCGCGTGCGCGATCCTGTTCGGAAGCAAACAGCCGCCGTTCGGGAATCGCCAGGTGTACCCGCGCCCGTTCAACCTCCGGCATCTGTGTGATCGTACGCGCCAATTCACCTTGCAACGCCCGCCGGTAGTTCAACTTCTGCACAAAATCCGACATGCCCATGGTGGTGCGGTCGAAAATTTCATATCCGACTCCGCCGCCATGCGGAAGACCTTGACCGGCCATCTCCAACCGCAAGTCATGCACTTGCGCGTTGGGCACCAGGATGGTGGTCCCCCCGTTGGTCGTTTCGTAGGGCACTTTGGCGTCCTTCAGCTTGTCGATGATACCCGAAGCATCGTCGACCGCGAGATTCGCAAAGAGCACCTGCATGTCCGGTTGTTGCGTCCAGAGAGTCACCGCAACCAGACCGGCGATAGACCCGGCGAGTGCGAGCAGAATGATGAAGCGTTGGTTGATCGTGAACTGGCTGAATTTTGAAAACATACGATGTGGAGTCCTTTATACGTGACACCCGCGACCGGATAGCAAGCGCCTAAATCTGCATCCGCTGGATTTCCTCGTAGGCTGTCACCAGCTTGTTCCGCACCTGCATCATCAATTGGAAGGATGCGTCAGCCTGTTGCAACGCCACCATCGTTTGATGAATGTTGGTGCTCTGGCCGGTCACCAAGGCGTCGACGGCTTGGCTGGCTCCCGTTTGCACATCGTTGATATGCCCGATGGCTTCCTTGAGTGATCCCATGAAGTTGGCACCCCCGGCCTCTCCGGATTGCCCGGCTTGATGGAGATCGGGCGCCTCGATCGGTCGGGGCAGATTGGCTCCCGCGATGCGTAGATCGGACATGGTTACCTCCCGATTTCCAACGCGCGATTCCACATGGTGCGGGTCGCATTGACGGCCTGCACGTTGGCCTCATAGGCTCTGGACGCGCCGATCATATTGACCATTTCCTCCATGACATTCACATTCGGCATTGTGACGAATCCCTTCTTATCCGCATCCGGATGGCGGGGATCGTAGACCGTCTGGCCTGGCTTGTGGTCTTCGATGACCCGCGCGACTTTGACGCCGTCCAGTGCATGCCGGCCAGGCCCGTTGGATACCTGCGAGAAGGCTCGCTGGAACGCCGAGGACACAGGCGCCGCTTGAAACACCACATCACGGCGCCGATAAGGTCCACCCGTGCTGGTTTTGGTAGATTGCGCGTTGGCCAGGTTGCTGGCAATCACATTCAACCGATGTCGATGCGCATCGAGTGCGGAGACCGAGACTGCGAGACTATCCGTGAAATCCATCACACACCTCGTTGTAATTATGTCCGTGGACTATGAGCTGCAGCTTTTATCATGGTTACACCCTACCGCCCTTCTCGGATGACATTCAGGAGCCCCTTGAATTTCATGGCAATGATGGTGGCAGCCGTGTTGTACTGCTGGGCGTTATCCGACATTTTGGCCATTTCCAGTTCGATATTGACCGAATTCGCATCCAGCGGCAGATCGCCGGCAGGGACTTCTTCGATGTTTCCCTGCACTCGTTGAAATCCGCTGCCTTTCGGGCCGATGTGCTGCTGATGCGTCGAAACCAGCGTGATCGGAAGCCTACCCTGTTGCGCATGGACCAAGGCCTGGCCAAAGTTCAAATCCTTCGCACGGTATTTTGGAGTTTCCTCGTTGGCGATATTGGCGGCGATCACCTGCTGGCGGGCTCCGCGCAGATCCAATGAACGTTCGAGCAGCTGCATGGTCCTGTCAAAGATGGTCATGGTCTGAACTCCATAGAAAGTTTTGCCCAAGAAGGTGCAATCTATGTACCGCGATCGCGTTCGACTTCACGCTGAGTGCAGGAGTTTTCTCTGCTGCGCACAGCGAAACAAACCCGGCACATAAGGCCCCATGAGGGAAAAATCTGCCTAGCCCCACTGTCGACCGTCAGGGTTTCTCCGCCTCCACCCGATAGCCCATATCCCGATATTCACGCAGTTTGTTTCGTAACGTCCGAATGCTGATGCCTAATTCCTTGGCCGCATGGGTACGATTCTCTTTTACCCGCGCCAGGGTCTTGAAGATGAGATCCCGCTCCATTTCCCACAATGATCCGTGCGCCGACGGTGCGACGAGGGCTTCCACCGTCTCCATCGGCTGCACGGGCACCGTGCCATCGCCCGGCATCAGATGATCGACGTCAACGGCGCTGCCGGTCGCCACTAAAATGGCGCGCTCCATGACATTCTCAAGCTCCCGGACATTCCCCTTCCACGGCCGCTGTTGAAGGTCTGCAATAGCGCGCTCGGACAAGGTCGGCATGGCCAGGCCATTACGTTGCGCCGAGGAACGAAGAAAATGCCTGGCCAGGAGGGGGATATCCCCCGGTCGTTCACGGAGCGGAGGCACTGTGACAGGAAATACATTCAATCGATAAAATAGGTCTTCACGAAACCGCCCCTGCGTCACTTCGTGATAGAGCGAGCGATTGGTCGTGGCGATCACGCGGATGTTCACCGGCACCGGCTCTCGGCCTCCGATACGGTCGACCTCCCGCTCCTGGAGGACTCGCAACAGTTTTGACTGCAACCCCAAATTCATCTCGCTGATTTCATCGAGAAACAGCGTCCCGGTATGGGCCATTTCAAACTTGCCCAATTTTTTCTGAATGGCCCCGGTAAAGGCGCCGCGTTCATGGCCGAACAACTCGCTTTCCAGGAGGCTGTCCGGAAGGGCCGCGCAATTCAACGCGACAAACGGACGATGAGCGCGCGGGCTTCGTGCATGGATGTAGCGTGCCAGCAATTCTTTCCCGGTGCCGCTTTCACCGCTGATCAACACCGTGGCTTGGCTGGACGCGACACCTTCCAGGGTTGTCAGCAGGCGAATCATGCCGGGGTCTTGCGTCAGGATTGCGCGCGCCTCGAGCGTCGCCGTGGAGTTCTGCTCATCCGAGTTCATGGAGGCCTGCAGATTGAGGATGACCCGCTCCAGCAGGTCGGTTGAGAAAGGTTTCAAAATATAATCGTTGGCGCCGTATTTCATGGCCTCCACTGCGGTCTCGACGGTGCCATAGGCGGTCATAAGAATGATGAAGGTGTGGGGAGCCTTTTGTTTGATGGCCTTGACGAGTTCAAGCCCGTTCAGGCGCGGCATTTTCAAATCGGTCACCACCAGCCAGGGCTTCAATCGCTCCGCCTGTTCGATCGCATCCGCGCCATCGATCGCGCCCCGTACTTGATAGCCCATTCGGCGGACGGTTTCCGATAGGGCTGTCCGCATGGAGGGTTCATCATCGACGATCAAGACGAGGCGGGCCTCCTCGGGAGCGTCTGAGGGGCCCTGCAAAGCTTGTTGCGCACTCATTCGTACGTCTCCTCTTCGGTTATGCTCACGATCTGTTTGGTTCCCGCCGACCGGCCGGTCAATGTGACGGACGAGGCAGGCAAGAATGCGTGCTCCGCGGGTCCTCGCGGCAACGTGATGATAAACGAGGTTCCCTGTCCTGAACGGCTCTCAACATCGATTCGGCCATGATGGGCTTCCACCAACGCATGCACGATGGCGAGCCCCAAGCCGGTGCCCTGGTCCTTCGTCGTAAAAAATGGATCAAACACCCGCGACTGTAATTCTGGTGGAATACCGGTTCCGGTATCGCTGACGGTGAGCTGAACGGCCGGCGACTCCTGAGTAGCGGCAGGAGCAACGGTGGCAACCAGGGTAAGTATTCCTCCATCCGGCATGGCCTGAACGGCATTCAAGACCAGATTCAAGAGCACTTGCTTCATTTTCGCGCCGTCGCACCAGATTATCGGCACTAACGGATCGACCTGGCAACGAACCTCGACGGATCCCGGCAACATGGCATGAGTCGACAGGGTCAAGACCTCCCTAATTAACAGGTCAGTCTCGTGCCATCCCAGCCTCGAACAATCCGGTCTCGTGTAGACGAGCAAATTGGATAGGAGCCGATCCATCGACTGGACCGCCATAGAAATATGCTCCGCATAGGCCCGCGGCTGAGGTTGGTCCCGAAGATCCTTTCGTAACATCGATGCAAACAGTTCGACGCTCCCCAGTGGATTACGGATCTCATGGGCGATACTGCCGACCATTTGCCCCATGGCCTCCAAACGGTTCCGCCGCTGAAGCCGATTCTCCAGTTGGCGGATGCGGGTGACATCATGGATCAAGACAAGTTTGCCGATCAGGCTCCCCGTTTCATCGGTCAAATCGGTTTGAGAGAGGGCGACGGTCACGCCGCTGGGAAGCATGAGCGGATACTCTCCGTGATCCTTCCGGATCGTTTCCAACACCTCCGTGGCCCGCCGCCCTCGGAGTTGCGCCTGTGATACCCCCAACAGCTGCTCTGCGGAATGGTTACATCGCACTACGACATCCTGCGAGTCGGCGACAATGACACCGGTATCCAATGACTCCAAGACCGCCGTCACATGGGCGCGCATCGCCTCGGTCTCACGGAGATGTTCGCGAAGGCTCGCATTGGTTTGAGCGAGTTCCAGATCCATTTGCTGGAGGCGGGTCGTCAACGCGTCATAGGATTGCTGAAGGACAGTGGCAGCCTGGTCGAAATCGTGAAACGCGCGCGCGAGCAGGTCATTGTTGGATGTCTCCGATTCCGGGCGGGTCACGGCTTCTTGCCTCCTTGGCCGGCCGGCGGTTGCGGCAAGTCCGTCTCCAGCACTGCGGCCATGCGCCGGATAAGGCTATCGGGATTCACTTTCAAAGCGCGAAGCCCGTTCCGAGCGACATCTTCACGCTTTGAGCCGCGAGCCAGCTGAACCATCTGTAGTTGTGCCCAGGATTCCTGTTCCGATTCCAACCCGGCAACCACTGCCTGCTTATACATCTCGAGCGCCGGTGCCTGGCGGTTTAAGCGAGCCAGCACATCGGCGTATCGCAGCATGTCGGCGGCAGGAAATTCTATCCTTGCCTTGACAAGGCCGTCGTATAGAGCAGCCGCCTCGCCGTCTTGTTTGGACTGTGCCAATGCCCCGGCCAATTTCAGCTGCACGAGTGCGCGCTCGGAATGACGCGGGTTATGCGCCAACCATTGCTTCCCGAGTTTCACCAAAGCTGCGACATTGCCCTCTCCCTCAAAGGAGGACAAAATTCCCCGCAAAGCTTCTCCCGCGAACCGGCCCGTAGGAAATTGAAGGCGATACCGCTCAAACACGGCACGGGCCGCGCGCATGTCTTTTTGCTCCATGTAGCTATACGCCAGCCCCATCAAGGCCGTTTCATGAAACGCCTCGGCTTTGGAATCACGGACTAGAGACTGAAACAAGCGAGCAGATTCCACGGGAAACCCAAGGCGTCGATGCGCCTCTGCAATTTTGAGCAGCGATTCCGTGCCGGCGTACAACCGGTCGGCAAACGGCCCGTGCCGATGGAAAAGATTAATAAGCTCAAAATCATCCTCTGTTTTGAGCGCCGTCTCGAGGCGCGGGCGAAGAAACCGGACGAGCTGCGCGCCACTCTTTTCCGGCCAGGGATCGTTCTCAAATTTGCCCGTGCGCATCACAACCTGTTCATAGGCCCGCAGCGCATCTTCCCGCTTCCCCGCCTGTTCCAATGCTTCGCCGAGGTGAAACAATGCTTCGCTGCCAACCGTCGAGTTTTCGTATTCCTTGGCGCTGTGCTCGAATATCCGGCGAGGACTGAGCATTTCGCCCGGTTTCAGGGGAATATTTGCCAGGTGCGCGGCGATGGTATGTCGCAAATTGAGTTCCTCGCCTTCCGGATCGAGATGTTGCTGCACATCCGCATAGCGAAGCTTGGCCGTGGCAGCCCCTGATGCATCAGGGTATTGGCTCAATAGCGCCGCATAGAAGATGCTCGATTCCGCCCATCGGCCGGCTTCCTTGTAACTATCGGCGAGATGCGTCAACACGAAGGGATTTTCAGGACGGGATGGATACAGATTGTAAAAACGGAGCAACTGCTCTCGCATCACGGGCCCATGCTGGGCTTCGCCCGCAGTATCGGCATACCGCAGTAGAGCAAACGGATCTCCGCGAAGTGCGAACGGCCATCGGCTGGAAATACTTTCGTACAGCGTATCCGCGTCTTTGATTCGGCCCAGCCGATAGAGGTTATGAGCTTGACCGAGCGATGCAGAAACCAACAACATAGGGTCAACGGTATGTTTCAACACATGGTCAAAAGTTTGGATGCTGTCTTTCCAGTTTTTGAATCCACGCTGTACATAACCCAGACCAAGCATGGCGCGATTCGCATCGTAGGAGTCGCGTTCCGAAAGCGAGAGGGCATGTTGATAGGCAATCTGGGCTTCTTGGAACCACCCTTCCATGCGATACACATCCCCGATTCTCCAAGCTGCCCGTTTGGCATTCGTCGAGTGAGGATCCTCGCGCATCAACGTCTTATACTGATCGATAATTTCCAATGGCCGGACTTCACGATCGCTGCTCCTGAGAGTGCTTTCAGCAAGAAATGCCTGAATGGAGGATTTCAGTTGCGAGTCGCGGTGATCCCGAAGCATGTTGCTAAAATGCAACCGCGCATCGAGAAATTGTCCATGGTTGTAGAAACCCACACCCTGTTCAAACTGACCCCATTCCGGGCTTTCCGTGAGCCGCTCAAAGCGCGGCCCCGGATCGGGCAAGACACCGCGTACCAATTCCGACGGCTCCGGCATCATGGTCGGCAGCTCTTGTCGCATTGCGGAGCTTCCTCCGGCAGCCAGGGCGGGAATTACTCCTGCGAACAACAGACCGAGCAGGAAACACGCCAATTCAGCGCAATTCCTGGCCTGTCTTGGTGTAGTCGTTACGAATTGCACAGGGGGCGAATCAGCAAGTCTTGTGCCCCTATCGGAATCCGGCAAGTGGGTGCATCACTTGATGATTTAGGCAGCTTACGAATTGAAATCAGAGGGTAGTGTCAGAAATCGCGACAGACGCAACGATGAGGCGGTCAAGAATTTGACGTGCAGACAGAAAGGGAGGAACACTCTTGATCCAAACTAGTTTTGAATTGAGTAGCCGTGACTTTTCGGATCAAATCCTTTGCGTTTAAGCTTTTCCACAAGGGTGGTCCGATTCACTTGAAGCAGCTGCGCAGCCCGGCTCGTAATGCCATTAGCTTTTCGCAAGGCTTCACCGATGAGGCGGTTTTCGTAATGCTCAAGCTCCTTGGTCAAATTAATACCGTCTTCGGAGAAACGGATAAACTGCTCAGGAACCTCCGTCGTTTTCCCTGCGGCCATTTTCATCGAGCGCTCCGGCAAGTCGGCCAGCGTGATCATGCCCCTCTTTTTCAAGACACAGAGGCGTTCGATCATGTTCTCGAGTTCCCGAATATTTCCCGGCCATTCTTCCTCGGTCATGCGAGCCAAGGCCTCCGGCTCCATGCCCAGAATTTCTGTCCGGCGCAACTGATTGAATTGGGAGATGAAATGATTAATCAGCAGCGGAATATCGCTGCGTCGTTCACGTAGCGGAGGGATGTGGATTGGAATGACGTGCAGCCGGTAATAGAGATCCTGCCGGAACCGGCGGTCCTGAACGGCTTGCGCCAAGTCTTGATTGGTGGCGGCAATAATGCGGACATCCACGTTGATCGTCCTTGTTCCGCCGACTCGCTCAAAACATCGCTCTTGCAAGACACGCAGCAGTTTTACCTGTAGGGGCAAGCTCATCTCACCGACTTCATCCAGGAAGATGGTCCCGCCGTGAGCCATTTCAAACCGTCCAAGCCGTGTGTGAGCGGCTCCGGTAAAGGCGCCTTTTTCATGGCCAAAGAGTTCTGATTCCAACAGTGTCTCAGGAATCGCGCCGCAGTTGACGGGAACCAGAGGGCGCTCTCGTCGCATGCTGTTAAAATGCAGCATGCGCGCAATGAGTTCCTTCCCCGTCCCGCTGTCCCCTTCGATCAACACTGTGCTGTCGCTGTCAGCCACTTTTTCAACAAAATCCAGTACCATCCGCATCGGCGTGCTGGTTCCTACCAGATGCTCAAGGCGATATTGATCCCGAACGGCTTTTCGAAGAAGATGGTTTTCCTGTTTGAGCTTGTACACGTCCAGCGCTTTTCGAACGACTACCGCAACAGTGTCGGGTTCGAAGGGTTTGGTGATGAAGTCAAAGGCTCCCGCTTTCATGGCGCGCACGGCATAATCGATCGTGCCGTATCCGGTCATGACGATTGCGATAATTTTGGAGTCGATCTTCGAGATCCGATCGATGGTTTCCAAGCCGTCGATACCCGGCATCTGAAGATCCGTCAGTACCACGTGTACCGGTTGGTCCTTGACCGCCTCCACGCCCTCCAGTCCACTCGACATGACCGTCACCTGATGGCCTTCACCGGTGAGTGTTTCCGCCAAGAGCTGGCGCACCGCAGGGTCATCATCGATCACGAGAATGTGTGACTGGCTCATAAGGGACACTCCTCTCTGGAGAACGGGAACCTCGGGACTTGCTTAATGCAGGACAACCATTGGCGGAAGTGGATCCATGTCTTTCCTCCAGGGTACGGGTCGATTCAGCTTATTGTGAATTCAGACTTTATTCAAGTAAAAGTGAGACGATCGGAAAATCGGACAGAAAGTATCACGCCAGAGTGTCCTTGGATTTACGCTGGACTGACCGCATCTTGACAGGCAAGAAGAAGAATTGTAGGGTTCCAATTTCTACTTCCTAGGCATCGGCCATTCGGTAGCTGATCTCGCGGGCTGGCGTAGCTCAATTGGCAGAGCAGCGGTTTTGTAAACCGCCGGTTGGGGGTTCGATTCCTCTCGCCAGCTCCACAAATTCCACTGACGAATCAACCGGTTGGCGGCTTACAGAGCCACTACTCT
>JACCDZ010104832.1_pt1 | contig 36347 bp, 38 predicted proteins | sample 7449551 | NCBI WGS metagenome assembly JACCDZ01 (sample SAMN15323452, study PRJNA562643) | freshwater metagenome | isolation source: river surface water | place: USA:Blue River Watershed | collected 2017-08-18 | reverse complement strand
CTGCCGCTGGCCTTTATCAAAGCGGATGCTTCTCAGGTTGTCTTCCAGGCGGGCGATCTGGCAGAGCCGCCCGTTAAAGTTCACCTGGCATTCCAGCGCAACCACACGGGCAGTGCTTTCTATGCCTATAACAGCTCGCCCTATTACGTCGGCCTCACCGCAGATGAGACCTTTGCGTATGAGAAAACGAAGGTCGAAGAGGTAGCGCGGCAAATTCGTGCCCTGGCGCTGACCCACTACCGTGGCGAAGATCCGGCAGGTAACGTGTTTGTCACCAAAGATCTGCCAGCACTCTACCCGGTTGGCTATGGTAGCTATGGCAGCGACCACATGGTCTTCACGGCCAACGTCAACGAAAGTCGTTTCCTGCTGGTAAAAAACCACGCCCTTCAGCGCAAGCAGGATCTGGAACGCGCAGAAATGGGTCGCCTTGAGATGGAGGCGGAGGTTCATGCGCGGATGCTGAGAGATTATGACGAAAGTCTGAAAAGACAACAGGCGAGCGGCATGGCCGAGGCTGAATTTGTGGCTAAAGAAAGTGGCTACATCTTCAAAATGCCTTCGCCCATTGACCTGATGAACCCGAAAAAATCCTCTCGCTTCTACAAGATGGTGGCGAATGTTGAAGGCCAGGAAGGTGAATACTTCATCACCACCTACCCCGGCAAAATCCGCCTCAGCAGCAGTGTTGAGCTGGAAAAGGGTTGGCAAATCCTGGGCGTGGTCAACACCACGATGATCGACAAAGGCGATGACAAATTCATCACTCCGACATTCATGGTGGTGCCAAATGTCGAGGAACCCACTCCTTGCGAACAGGAAAAGTGCGCCGACAAGCTCAATATCAGCAAGCTGGTGACCGACAGCTGGCGTCGTGACAGCAGTCAACAACTCGCCTGGGAATCCTGGACGCCAGAGTTTGCCCGCGAAAAAGTGCAGCGCTACGAGCAGCTGAAAGCCGCCCAAGAGAATCAATAAGGTGAACAACATGAATACCAAAATTATCGCGGGCGCAGTAGCCGCAGGTGTACTGGTTCTGGGCGGCCTGCTGCTGAAAGCAGGGAACGAAGAAGAAACCCGTAAGGCCTACGATTCCTTCAAGGAGTCCTTTGGCCTGGAAGACACGCTGAGCGAAGGGGAAGTCTCCTTCGGTTTCTTCAGCGGTGTCATGACTGTCGAACAGCCGGAAGTTCGTGAGCGGGCTCGTGGCAGCCACGCTGAACTGAAAATGGGCCTTCAGGCTTATGCACAGATCTTCGGCGGCATGGGCCAGACCAGCTCCGACTATGGCACGCTGATCGGCTGGAGCGTGAATGCGGGTGATGCCATTGTCCTGACTGCCGACAAGATGGAAATCAAGGCCGAAGGCGACAAAGAAGACGGCTCTTTTGAGCTGGCGGTCTACGGTGTCGACATGAGTAAGCCCTTCGTGACGGAGCTGTCTGGCGAATTGGTAGCGGTCAGTGAAATCGCCGACGAACTGACGCCAAGCGAAGAGGTCATCAACAGCAGACTGCGCACGACCAACAAGGAATACGAGTGGCGCCGCAACGCCGTCAACCAGGTCACCGGCATCGGCAACTGGATCATCAGCGGAACAGGTGCGTTTTCCGCCACCGCTGATGTCAAGCTGAGTGTCAATCGCGATAGCTCAGAGGAAGGTGAAATGTCCTTGGTGGTGACGCATTACCTGGATGGCAGCAAAATCGGCGAGATCAAACGCGTCATTGCCTTTGAAAAAATGCCGGACATGGAAACTGTCCTCAAAGGCCTGAAGGCTTCCGGACAGAGCCTGATGTACGCCGCAGCGGGTGGTCAGGGATACGGCGGCATGCTGTTCGGGCCGGTCTTTGAAGCACTGTCGCGTAAAGCCATGGTGTCCGACTACACCGTTGAATACAGCGGCTATGACATCGTAAAAGAGGCGTATGAACTCGCTGGATCTCCGGATGTGCAGGACTTCTGCAAAGACCGCGAGATCATGCGTAAAGGCCTGCTGACCGATGAAAAGAAGGATATCGATGACTCCGAGTGTGCCATTGCTAAATCGCTCATCGAGAACGGCTCCTACAAAGAGAAGCTGACCTTCAATCCTGACAAGCCGGTTTATCCGCAACTGGCGGTTGGCAAGAAATACGAAATCAGTATCAACTGATTGAAGTGGCAACACACGGCGCATGGGACACCCCATGCGCTGTATGCTTTTCGGGTATGATCAGCATCAACCAGGCTAAATTAAGCCCTGCCTGTCGAGGTCGAGATGAACTACAGCGAATATGTAGATTATGTGGCGAGTCGAGTCGCTAAGGAAAGAGACTCATCGGTTCGTACTCTGCACGACATCGGCAGAAAGAAACACTATTTCGATGTTGCCTTCAATGCCATCATGCATTGCCAGGCATTCTTCAACAAATTCACGCTGAATGAAGGTAATCATAACGATTATGACCCTTCCAGCAAATCCGCTGTTAATGCCTATCAAGAACAATTGCGCCGGGAGATCGCCCAAAAAATTGCAGAAGGCATCAACATGGCGTGCGAGTATTCCAACGAAGAATTTGCCAGCAGAAAATGCAAAATATCATTGGCACGAGGAGAAAGAATTTCCGACTTTACCTTTGCCAAAATGGCTGTTCAGTATTATTCAGGTACGATATTTGAGCGGCGCTGCGCCAAGTGTGGGGCAAAGTACAACGTCATTATCAATCCCGCAACCTACAGTATTGAAACGAAGGAATCCCCTTCAAGCTGTTCTGCAAAGAAAAAACCGCCACTGCAAATCATCATTGACCAAATCCCGCAGCAGCCACCGAGCACATGCACGACCGGCCATCAACTCCTGCAACTACAAGCCTTTGCCCAAAGGCTTGGTATGCACGATGCAGCCGGAGTCATCGATAAAATCATTGAAAACGCCAAAAGAAAGCCGTCATGAGTGAAGCTATGAGCCAGACATCGCCAGAAGAAGTACAGGAGCTAGAGCGCTGGCGCTCGTTTCGGGCAGAAATGGAGCAACATGAAAAGCGCCTAGCTCAGTTGGCAAAAAACTTCCTAGAGCTGAACGCCTACGAAGAAGCTGCAAAATGCGCTATGAAAGCCGAGGGGCTGCAATATGTTCTGGGGCGAATGCCCAAATAGTTAAAACCTTGCGGCACCGCTACAAAAACGGTTCACTCACCCTGTTCTGCTTTGACTTTATCCAACAAGGGCGTAAACTTGGTGAATCAAGGTAATTGACATGCTCAAAGAAAAGTTCAATCTCAACAAGATATTCGACACTGGTTTTCAGATCGCCCAACTAGAAGACACCTGGGCGGGGTATTATCTGCGCCGGGCCATGCGCGAGACTTACGTCGATGATCCGTTTGAAAACTACGAAGAGCAGGGTTATCGGGAAAAGCTAATCAAAAACCGTATGTTTGCCCGCTGGTCGCTGGATATGGAAAAACCCGCCCATTACCTCGACCTTGGCCAAAGCTTTCTGGAAGCCACCCAGCCGATCCTTCGCCTGTTTAACCACGGGAAGCCGGTGACTGACATGACGCTCAACCTGATGAAGGCTAAACCAGGCTACGAGATGGGTTGGCATGAAGACATTTCGGGGAAGGCGCCGCTGCTGGGCTTTCTTTATTTGATCCCAACACCGCTGACGCCTGAAGACGGCGGGCAGCTTGAAATCGCCAGGGTCTTTCGTGATGAGCATGGGGATGTTGTTGAGCGTCATGTCCGCGCTTCAATTACGCCTGAGAATGGCATGCTCATACTCCTGGAAAACCAGACCACGCGATTCCAGCACCGTGTCTCACCATTGCTTGCGAACAAAGAACGCTACCTGATGGTGGCCACACTCGGCTCGGGTGAGTTCTAGCCCTCGATCAATTGGGCGCTTTGCGCCCGCTTGCTTAAGGCTTCTTGTTGGCCTACCCTCGCCGGCCTCAAAAGTACGAGGCTGGTAACGTGGCGGTTGTTGAAAAAAACGAGGCAGTTTTACTAGCGCAGTGCCCTCTGTGCAAAGGATCCACGCTCTTTGTTGTCGAGCGATTTATGTCGAGTGAAGACCGTGCTGATCTGGATGCGGCAGAGAAAAAGGGTTTTGCTGTAGTGCGTTTGACGCTGCAAAACGCCGGCAATATTGGGGATTGCGCTTGCACCGAAAGCGCACTTGCCAAACACCAGGCGCTCAAGACCATGGATGCACAAAGGCCAAGGCGACCTCTGCTGACGCTCCCTGGAAGAAAACCCGCGAGCAAGGACTAAGCAGAAAGCTTACCCAGCAAAACTTCGATCTGCTCCAGTAGGGCAAGCCCTTCTTTGGGTGAAATGAGTGTCGATGAACAACTCAGAGCGGCCAGGATGGACTGCTTGGAGGCGGTGAGATGGGCGATGCACATCAGCCTCGGCATTTCGGAGGAATGAGTGCTGGGGCGGCCAGCCACCATGTCGCCCTGCCCTGTTTCCAGCCATACGATATCCACTCCACAGACCTGAGCAATGCTGAGCATTTCCCGGCAAGATGTGGTGATGCCACGCTCCAAAGTCGATATGACTTGTTGCGTGACCCCGGCGTGTCTGGCAAGCGAGCTCTGCGACAAACCGGCGTGCAAGCGTGCTTGTTTAACCCGATCCTTAAGCTGAGCCATGACTCGTCCTCGAAAAGAAGCAGCTTAACAAGAATGAAAAAACCGGCCTAGGGCCGGTTTCATCGTTAAGCAGCGGCAGCCTCACGTATCGCGTGAGCCTTTGACAACACGCCTTCCAGTTCATGCGCTGACGGATACTCAGGAAGATCCTCCAGGTCATGAATCAGATCGTCCAGCTTGCTGCGAATGCTGGCCATGCACTTCTTGACCTTGCGCTCTTGCGAGTACACCTCGGACGCTCCCATTTCAGGGCGGATATCCAGCGGCTTTACGCCCATTTTTACAGAAAGCGCACGCAGTGCTTTCAAGGTAACGGCGCGACGCGCATTCAGAAAGTTGGTCAGGCTGGAAGCACCAATGCCCATCTCTTCGGCAATGCAGGCACGTGATGGCAGTGATCCGTCTTTGGCAATGCGGTCTCGGCAATAACACACCCAAGCCCCCAGCAATCGCGTCCAGGCGGAAATATCAGCTTCCTTGATCAATTTGTTTTCAAACACATAGCCATTCAACTCACAGGCCCGGATGACTTCCTGGCCGAGGTTGAGCAGGTGCTCGTGAGGCACAGGCATCTGCATCGGGTTGATGCGATGGGCCGCGTGATCTTCTGGGATCAGCTTCCAAAAGCGGTCGACGATCAAACCCACCTGATTGCGCGCAAAAAGGTGCTTATCCGGGCGTGTGCGGCCTTTTACGGATGATTTGGCAACGGTACTCACTTGGACGCTCCTAGCGGATTGCAGTTAGGAGTCCGCACTTCGCCTTCGATGATGCCAATCGGAGCGTCTTCACGGAATACGCACTCATTGGTGGCGGGCAGGTAGTACTGATACCACAGAGAGTTCTCCTTCCAGGTCATGCCGATCATCTGTGCATTTTCTGGGAGCTTTACAATCATCGAGCCGCCCCAGCGTCGGGTCAGAAAATTGTCGAGGAACGAGAAGTAGAAAATCCAGCTGACAGCGAGAATGGACAGGAACGCCAGGATGGCGGACTTAAAGGATTTTCGCCAGTAAGCCAGGATGGCAGCGACGCCAAGCGAGAGCAGCAGGCTGATGGCGAAGTAGATCAGGGTGTAGGTCATGGCAGGTCTCCATTAGATGTGATTACTATACCAGCTTATTGACATCTGTCAAGGCCCTTGAGACACCTAGAGGCCAGAATTGACGGACGCTGCGAGCGGGACGAAGGCCCTGCCATTCACTTGACGAGCGTCAATAATAACAATACATTTTATGGAAATACACAGGAGATCCGCTCATGTTTTTGCTGCTTCGGCGTTATCTGCCCACCCTGGTGGTCATTTCATTCACCACTGCTTGCTTGTGGACGGCACTAATCATCTATACCGATGGACTATGGCCAGTCCTGGGCGGAGCATTGTGGTTGCTAAGCACCTTGCTGACAGTGCCCGTAATGGCCTGGCTCGACTTTCGTGAGATGCGCGCCCAGGTGAAAGAAATTAAGGCGGCATTGGGATCTGATGGCGCCCTTGCTTCGACCAAGGCTGTAGAAAATCTGCTCGGCCTGGTAGGCAATAAAATGGGTGTACCTGACGCCCTTCTCGGTGGCGCCCTTAAGCTCGCTGAAGAGAAGGTGCGGTTGCGGCAAACGGCGCCGTAGGCTTTCAAATCCTCATGCTCATGAGGATTCCGCTCATAAGGCCCAAGCATCACCAAGAATCCGCACACTCGTGCGGATTTTTCTAAGCTAGAGCTTAGATTTAGCCAAAACCATCATCCAAAATAAAGCAATCTAAGCCAAAGCTTAGATTGAAGTTGCCACTTGCCATTGCGATAATAAGCTATTGACAGGTGAAACTATGCAAAAGAAATTTGAAGAGATGGTTGAGTTGGTTGAAATCAACCGAAAAAAAATCAGTAACATGTTTACAGGTAAAGCTGCCAATCTAGAACTGGCTCACCAGTGCATGCTAGAAATAAAGAGCTTGCTCCAGCAGCTATTCGAAAACAATCAATATACGTTGCTGGCAAAGGCCCTGAAAGATTTTGAGAAAACCACCTCGCTCGCCAACTGGCCAGTTAAAAAGAAATTCACGGATGAGCATCGTGAGGTGCTTTCAACCATTACACCGATGTTCAGTGTCAGCATTTTAGATATGGACAAGATACTGACTAATGATCCTGAATTTAATCGAGAATGCATTGAGCGCAGTCATTTTGAAATGGCAACCTATTTTGAAAAAGGGATGATGGTTGCAACAGCGATGAAGAAGCTATTTGCCAATCACGAGTTTGACACCCTTGATCTTTATATAGAGAAAACGGAAAACTGCCACCTCAGCAATAATGATATTCGCGAGGTTTCTTATTTTGCGTTAATAGATTGCATTATAAAATCACCTGACGACAAAGCGCTTGAAGACCATTATGTTAAAAATATAATTCCTCGAATTAAAAGCATTAATCTAAGGCATTACAAGTCAAGAACAAATGACTACGATGCAGAAGAGTATATTCAAAAATTAATGGAGATAAGAAAGCCAGAATTGGCGAGGTTCGCCTTTGATCGTCTCGATCCTGATTCATTCGGGTCTGTCTCTTATTTAAAAGCAGCAAAAAAGGTCGGCATTACAGAAATAAACCCATCCGCTGCCCATGCCCTCGTAAAGCGCATCATGATCGATTCATCGGCTACCGCTAACGACAAGGCCTATGTTTTGAATAACATCATATTGCTATCTAAACCCAGTGCTTTTGATAGCTTTTCAAAAACCAAGTGGTTTAACTGGAGCACATCACCAAGTGTCCTCGAAAACGTTTGCTCGAAGTTTGAAAGCAGCAAGGGGCATTTGAAAAAGAAATACAACTATGTAATGAAACTTTTGATTAATCGCGAAATTGGATTAAGCATGAATGGCGGGGAAGCTGCTGGTGAGCAAAAAATAAAAGCGTTGCGAAGTCATCCTTGTCTGGGCCGATTTATGGAAACCATGCCCGAATTGCAACGCCAACGCTTAGAATCTGATCTAAGCCTGTGAGGAAAAATGTTCAGAAAGCATTACATAGCCGCTCTTGAATACGGACTTTGTTCAACCATTAAGGATGTAGAGTTTGTACTCAAACAGCCCGATCAGACTGTTGCGGTTTCGGTTCTGAGGTTATGGGAGTGCTTGGACTCAAAACAGTCCGAAACACATGCCGTTAAGCATCTATTCGGCGAGATGCTGGCCATTTTTCCAGAAGCCGATATCGACAAGACAGTATTGAGCTCACTGCCGGAGTCGGTAGATCACTATGCGGGCTTTACCGATGCGCTTATTGGCCAGGTGATCTATGAAGCCAGCAAGCGAGTGAAATCACTTCCTGTGCTGATTGACCTGGTCAAGGCATGCAAGCCACTGGCTGATTTAATGTCGGCCAAAGAAAGCACGGCGGTGGATGAAATATCGGCGGCTTGCAAGAGAAAGATCGGCGCCATTCACCAGATGTTCGGTAAAAACATCACGCTTTCAAGCAAAAGCATTGACCAGGTTGCAGAGCGTTTTTCACAGGAGCTACAAGCACTCCCCAAGGATGCTCAGCTCATACTGATTGAGCGCGCCGCGCAACTCACCTATCAACAACTCACGAATGAGAAAGGCCAAACATTAAATCGATGACCCAATATTGAAATCTCATGATAGGATAGGCAAAAACAATCAGAGAGAGTGTTGTTATGCCTTGGATCATTGCTTTAAGAGGGAAATCCTTTACGTTTAAAACCGATGATGGCTACGCCCTGGAAACCGAAATTGAAAAGAACGATAAGTTTAAGGCTGCCAGCAACAAGCTGGACGAACTTGGTCTGTATTCGATTTTCATTGTTAATAGCGATGATGATGAGCTCGTGTTATCGGTCGGCAAAGAGCTGCATAAAGACCGGCACATTTTCCAAGGTTTGACGGTAACCCTGGATGATTTATTCAGTACAGACAATAAGGAAAATATTGATGCCGTCTGTGCTGAAATCGAAAACGCACTCAACGAAATGACCTTAGAGTATGAGGTCAAAGAAGGCTTGGTGCTGGGTCAGTTCGACTGATAGAGATTTTGAGCAAAAACTCCCACTTTTGTGGGAGTTTTCATTTAAGTCTCAGGCAATAAAGCCTGATCAGAGCGTGGAAAAACCAAATTCAGCAACAAGATCTGATAGCCCTTCATCTGCGGATGTCTGCCGACACTCCACACTCTCCGCTCGATTTACACCAAGAATCTGTAACATCGGCGCCTGGCTGGAGGCTTCCGGATCGATATAGATCACTTCAGCGCCATGCTCCAACGCCGTGTGGATAAATCCACCCAGATACGGGAACATTAGGGTTGTCCCGCAAAGGATCAAGATATTCGCTGTCTTAGCAAATGCCATCGCTCGATCAAAATGCACCTGGTCGATCAGTTCGCCAAACAACACAACATCCGGACGAATCTTGCTGGATGTCTCTGGGGCGCAATGCTCGCATTCAGGGGAATTTCGTTCATCAGGATTGGCAGGCAACCTGTACGGTGCATGGCAATAGATGCATTTGAACCGAGAAAACGAACCGTGGAGCTCGATCAGACAATCAGGCGAAACACCCGCCTTAAGACTGAGCCCATCTACGTTCTGAGTCACCTCCAAAAAGGCCTCAGCGCCTTTGGCCAGGGCAGCAATCGCTTCATGAGCCTTCGACGGCAATGCCTGGCTCACCATGTGCCGATGGCGCATCCAATATGTCCATATCAGATCAGGATCTCTTTTGAGTGTCTGATTCGACAAAAATTGCTCAACCGGCATGCCAAGTTCGGCTTCCAATTGCGTATACAGCCCGCCTTTGCCCCGGTAGGTGCCAAGGCCAGAACCCGTACTAATACCGGCCCCGGTAATCATCATGATGTTCACGAAAGAATTTCCCCAAATAAAAAGGCCACCCGAAAAATTCCGAGTGGCCTTATGATACCGCGTTAAAAGTTAACGCAGAATGCCTTTTGCTTTAGCTGCTTTCAGCCAATCCGGGTATTCAGCCATCAGCAGGTCGTAGAACTCGCTATCGCTCAGCGAAGTGGGTTCTTTGATAGCAAAGAAGTTGGCGTTGTCGACCACTCGGCCTGGCAGATCATCCAACTTCTCCAGGAAGGTAAACGAACTCATCGAGCGAGAAAGACTGGCAAAGAAACCGGTCTTTTTCTTGCTTTGAGGCGTTACGCTCTCGCCGAGGCCGATGAATTGTAGGAATACCGGCTTGCCGGACATCTTGCGCACCAATTCTGCTGCGCCTTCTTTGTTCTCGGTATCGCCGTCAGTCACAAACATGACATAGACTGGCTGATTTGAATTGCTGTATTTATCATCAATCAGCTTCAGCGCTGATTCATAGCGAGTACCACTCCAGCGAGTTTTGGCCAGTACATCCTTGACGCAATCGCGGTAATTGCCGAGACCATAACCACCAATCGATTTGGCGTCGGTGCCGAAGGCATACACATCGATTTCGCCGTCGTCGTCGAAACCCAGGCCAATGGGCAGAACGCGCTTCACCAGCTCGTTGACCTTGCCAGAGCTGTACAGGCCTTCCATGGAACCAGAAACATCCAGCACCAGCACCACGCGGGCACGGTGATCGTTCAGGTTGGCTTTTTCCAGGCTCAGCTTACCGGCTTCGGCTTGCTTGGTCAGTTCAGGAGCAACACTTGCGATTTTTTTCAGATCAATAGCCATGATGGCCTCCTTGGTTCATTCAATAACTGCGATAAGATTACTTACGCAGAATGTTTGCAGCCCGAGCAGCATCAAGCCACTGAGGGTATTCATTCATGAGCAGTTCGTACAAACGCTCATCCGAAACAGCGGTTGGATGCTTAATCGCAAAGAAGTTAGCGTTATCAACAGCGCGCCCTTCCATCTCATCCAGCGACATCAGGTAATCAAAGCCGTTATCGCACTTCGAACTTGCGAAGCCAAACAGTCTTGATAAGAAGCCCGCCTTTTGAACCGGCACTTCCTGGTCAGGAAAGACCGTGGCACCCAGACCAATAAACTGAATGAAGTATGGCTCTTTCGAGATTTTCCTCATCATTTCAGTCACGCTATATTTGTCTTCTGTGTCTCCATCAGTGACAAACATCACGTAAACAGGCAGTTTACTGCCTTCGTACTTTTTATGAATCAGCTTGAGTGCCGCCTCATAACGGGTTCCGCCGTTGATGCCATGCTTCCGCTTGATATCCGGAACACATTGCTTGTAATTACTCAGGCCGTACTCACCGACTTCGTAAGCGCGAGAATTAAAGCAAAAAACATCAATCTGACCATCGTCGTCAAACTGCAAGGCCAATGGCAATGCACGCTTCACCAGCTCATTGACCTTGTTGCTGCTGTAGAGGTCATCCATCGAGCCGGAAATGTCGAGCATCAGCGCTACACGCGCGGTATGGTTCGACAATTCATGCTTGTCGAGGTTTAGCTTCGAGGTTTTCGCCAGGCTAAGCAGCTCAGGCGCCTCGCGCTCGATTTTATCCAGATCCAGTGCCATAGAAACTCCGAAGCGGGGCCTTGCGGCCCCGCAAAACCTTACGCCAGAGCAGCCTGGATTTTGCGGAAGATGGCTTCCTCGGCAGTACCGAGACGGCCCTGGCCATTGCTTTCGCCGACCATTTTGGCGATCTCCAGAATTTCCTGGCGCCAGTGGTTTTCTTTCACGCTGTCGGCGATTTCGGCCACCATGCCATTGACCTCCAGGGTCAGAGCCATCGTGTTCTTGTCGCCGGCTTCACCCAGTTTGGCGATTTGCAGGCTGTACATTTCCTGGGCTTCGGTCGGCGTCAGGAACTGCTTGATGCTGCGATGGTTGAACAGGACGGTGCTGGCCGCTTCGATCTCGGAGTTTTCCGCTTTCCCGTCGGCCATGGTCATCAGGCTGGAGGCCGTGATCAGGCCTTTCGCGAAGCGCTTTTCTGGAGTCAGGGCAGACGGGGAATAGCGCTTGGCTTGATCGACAGCATTTTGGAAAAGTTTCTTGAACATGGGGTTTTCCTCTGGGTTAAGTCCATTCAGTATAGGCGTCATTGACGCACTGTCAATACATGCGAATCAGTTCAGCCGGTTTTCTATCAGCGAGATGATCTTCGCAACGAAGCTCATTCCAGCAAGCCGCTGCGCGAAAGCGCAACTGCCCCCAAGCTGCGCCCGCCAGGCGGGCTGCCGCCTAGCGGGTACATAGGCTAGGCAACACTGCGCAACGCCTGGCAAATATTCTTACGCTCAGCCAGGTACATGATCCGCTTGGCCCAATGGAAATGGGTGGCTACTTCACACATGCTGCCGTTGAGCTTGAAGACCGCTTGTGCGTCATCGGCGAGAATAGCCGTCGCTTCCTCGATTTCCATTTCGGTCGGCGCCAACGCCGCTTCGATGATTTCGATCTGCGAGGGGTGAATCGCTGTCTTACCCACCAGACCGTGGGCCTTATCCAGCATCAGCTCTTTACGCAGGTTGTCGTGGTCTTCGAAGTGTTCGAACACCGGAGCAGTCAGGAAGAAGCCGTGTGGCTTGAACAGGCCGCACAGCTGCGCAATCAAACTGCCCACGGGCGTGTCGTACATCGTCAGGCCACGCGGACGGCGAATCGACAGGCATTGCAGCAGGTCATTGCCACCGATACGCAGAGCAATGACACGACTGGCCAGAGAGCCCTCTTTGAGCTGACTGAGCATTTTGCGCATATGCTCCATGCAGAACACATCACGCGACTCCAGCGTCGGCATAACGCCTAGACGCGGATCGGCATGGGTCATCAAAGCTGCCCAGTCGTTCATGTTGCTGATATCGAACTTGGGCAGTACGAAGCCCGCTGCGCGTTCGATGTTGGGCATCTCCAGCAGGCGCCGCAGAACGACCTGGTTACGTGGACGAATGAACACCTGGGTGCCCTGCTCTTCCAGGGACATGAAGTGCGGCAGGCAGCGCTGGATAGCCTTCAGGCCAACCTCCAGGTCTTCTTCCGCGAGGGCATCCTCGGTGCACACCACCAACGAACGGGCAGCAGTGCGATGCGAACTGGTAATCGACAGCAAATCCTTGTGATTGGCTGGAACATACAGGGTGGCGCCCAAGGACAGGGCTTGGCGCTCTCGGTAGCAGATCTCAGTCATTGCCAATATCCTTAATCAGGGCAACAGCATTAATGGGCATGTCCGGGTACACCTGGACAGGGATGTCACGTTCAACAGCCAGCGTAATCAGGTGCCTCAGCGCCGGGCACTCCAGCGACGACACCAGCAAACGATCCGGGATACGCCGCAGCAACACGCGGCTGGATTCACCAATGCCCGGCTTGATCATGTTGACATTTTGAATCGAAAAGTCTTTCTGAATGCGCGCAACCAGGCGCGCCATGTCAGCAGCTGCATGCTTACGCAGAAAGGCGGTGCTGAGGCCACGCTGGCCCTTTTCATACAGATCATGGGCCGTAAATGCGCCTGCTTTGGCCACGATAGCCTCGACAAACGCCAGACTGCGATCAACCGCCTGGAGATCATCCAGGAACACGGCACCATGTCCTTCCACGCCATGCTCATCACGGGTCACGGAACGCGAAATCAGCCCCGATACCGGGGCGTTAAGCAGGCAGCTGGGAATCAGCGTGTCGCGGCGTGTGGCCGCATAATCGGCCACGCCAGCGATATCACCGACCACATACAACTCATCCTGCAAGCCGGTGAATTCCGGGCCGGCATTGGCGATGGATTTGCTCAGCTCGCGGCGAATCACGCCCTTGCCCGTCCAGGCATCGATAAACACGATGTCCTCAGCCTTATGGCCTTGCTTGAGGATCTCGGAAATAGCCGCCATGTCCAGTCCACGATCACGCACGATGGACACCGAAAAATGGGGCGCTGCATAGCCAGCTTGATTCAGCAGGCGCTTCAAAATCACGCCAATTGGTGTGCCTGCACGTACCAGCGAGACCAGAACCGGGTTGCTGCGCTTGGCGATAATCATCCCGGCGAGAGTCAGAAGATCCTTGGCCAGCTCTTCACCAAAAACGGCGACCTGCTGGTCAAACAGATCCAGATACTGGGGCTTCGGGTGACTTTCCTTGGACAACAGGCGGCTGTAATGAACACCCGACTGAATCTGTTGTTCTTTCTGCTCAATCGACAGAAATTCAGGTGCTACCGGGTGCAGCAAAACGGTTACATCGGTTTCCCGATAGGTATGGGTCAACATGGACTGTTCCTTCAAAAATAACTTAAATGCTGGCCTGGGCCGCTTTGACCTGGGAGGCAATTTCACTCTTGGTTGGCATCAGCATCATATTGCCAAGCAGCATGAATTCCGCATCTGTGGCGCTGTCACCCATGGTGATGATGCTGCGCTCATTCAGATTCAGGTAGTTCAGGGCCAGGTTTAATTTGATATCGCTGGAGCCTTCAGCGGCCAGCTGGAGCAGGCGGGTAACGGCGCTGGCCTTCGACACGTAATTTGGCCACAGGCAAACCACGTTTTCCGATACATGCAGGGTGTAAATGCCCGAGAGCTTGGCCAGCGGCTTGGCAAAGCGCTCAACAGCGTCCTGCAACAGGGTCTCACCTTCACCCTTGAGCGAGAGCGTAATGTAGAGGGGGATATCCAGCTTACCGAAGCGGATCAGATCCACTTCAATCTGCTCACTCAATTGCGCTTGCGGCAGAAAGGTTTCGGTCAGCAGTTGATAGTCACGAACCAGGGTCGGTGTGCGGGCATTAGCCACTTCAACATAGGGCTCGCTCCAAGACTCTACGGCATGCCACAAGCCATCACCGTTATTGTCGCGCAGCAGCAGGTTGGCGCCCAGGTCAGTAATCGCCAGGTCATAATCTTGACCGGTAATCCAGCCCGTCACGCGCTCCATTTGCTGGTGCGAACGTGCAGTCACCGGAATGACCACGCCATGCTCAATCATCATGGCAAACAGATCCTGTTGGTCTTGACGAGCATAACCATGCGGCTTGCCTTCGGCATCCACGGTCATGGCCAGGGTGCCAGAGGCATCGGCGAGATGGCTTTGGAACAGCGTGTGATCGAGATCAGACAGGAACAGAAAGCGATTGAACATGGGGAAATCTCCTTGAATGAGCCCATCATACGGATCTATTGACTACTTGTCAATAAACGCAAGAAACAAAGGCGATATCGCCCAAGGGTGTACACCTCACAAGCGAGTGTGACACCAGAGTAGCTCGGGCCTTTCGTCAATTTCATCTGTTTGAAATATAAATGCCGGATGCCTTTTCAGCCCGAAACCTTTGCCGCCAAGGCTGGCGGCAAGAGGGGTATTTAGGGGAGCGAATGGTTAAGGCTGCCCTCATTCGGCGCAAACTTGGTACATGTTGAAGCCGTCAGCTCCGCCCACATACGCACCACGATAAATCCTCCACACTCGGCTACCAGTATTGTAGTGGAATTCGGTATTCGAGACCTTCGTCAATCCTGGGTTATAAGCGGCAGGATTGCTGAAAGGGATGACAAGCGTTTCCTGAGAAAACCACATGGCGCTCACGTTCGGAATAATGCTTCCCGTCCAGATGGAGTTTCCTTCTGCAAAAAACTTCCAATAATTTGGATCTCCGTTCGCGGTGTAGCTATAGCCACACGATGCCGTTACTGAAATCGTGATGCTCCTGGATGTTGAGCGAGTCACTCCATTGAGGGTGGAGCTGGCGTACAGCGTATACGTTTTATTGCCAGCGTACGTGCCCACTGTAACCACAGCGCTTGAGCCGCTGACGGCGCCAACAGACTGATCAATGGACAATGCGGATCCGGTCGTAGCCCAGTTGAGTGTGGTTACCCCGCCCAGCATGACAGTCCCAGGCGTTGCGACAAAAGAGCTGATAACCGGATCAGCTACAACCGTGATTGTGCGCGTGGCAGTAGCAGTTACGCCAACCGCATTACTGGCTGTAACCGTGTAGGTGTAAGCTCCAGGCGCAGTCGGAGTAATTACTCGGCTGGTTGCGACACCAAGGTCAACATCAGATGTACTGACACCTGAAGAAGCCGCGTTACTGCGAATCTTGTAGTTGGTGGCACCTGTTGCCGTCCATCCCAGTGTGAGCGCTGCGTTGGCGAACACATTGGTCGCGGGTGCTGTATTGATCGACACAGTCGGTGCTGAGATGATGCTGATAGTCGAGCTCGCGGTGGTGGTGCGCGTGACACCATTGAGTGTTTTGCTGGCCGTCAATGTGTAGGTTTTGTTGCCGGTAGTGCTACCCACCCCGATATTGGTGCTAGAGCCGGTTACGGCCCCGACCGATTGATCAATGCTCAATGCCGTGCCAGTTGTTGACCAGGAAAGGGTCGTATAGCCCCCAACAGTGACTGTGGCAGGCGATGCAGTAAAGGCACTAATCACTGGATTGGCTTCAACAGTCACTGAACGGGTTGTGGTTGTTGTCGTGCCTACGGCATTGATCGCAGATAAGGTGTAGGTATAAGTGCCCGCTGCGGTGGGTGTAATGCTGACGTTGGTGGAAGTTCCCAAATCAGTATCAGAAGTGGCCAGGCCTGAAGCCGCAACGTTGCCCCGAATCTTGTAGTTAGTCGCACCCGTAGCAGTCCAGCCCAAAGTGAACGCAGCATTGGCAAACACATTCGTCGCAGGGGCCGAATTGATTGAAACACTCGGGGCGGCAATGATGCTGACGGTGGCGCTGGCTGTGGTAGAGCGCGTGACACCATTCAGGGTTTTGCTGGCCGTCATTGTATAAGTCTTATTGCCAATAGAACCGCCGACCGCGACGCTGGTGCTAGAGCCCGATACAGCGCCAACCGATTGATCAATACTCAGTGCTGTGCCCGTTGTTGTCCAAAACAGAGTGACATTGCCCCCAGCAGTAACCGTGGTTGGGGACGCGGTAAAAGCACTGATCGTAGGATTCGCTTCAACCGTGACGGATTGGGTGATTGATGTGCTTTCCCCTACTGCATTAGTAGCGGTGATGGTGTAGGTATAAACCCCGGCAGCTGATGGAGTGATGCTCTTGGCAGTCGAAGTTGCCAAATCCACATCAGAAGTCGCCACACCCGAAGCAGCAACGTTCCCTCGAATCGAATAACTGACGGCATCAGTGCCCGACCAACTAAGGTTGAATGGAGCATTAGCAAAAACGTTGGTGATGGGGGCTGAAACCATGCTCAGCGTCGGCGCAGCAACCACCTCAACCTGGATAGTGCGCTCCGCCTTTTTCGTTATGCCATTGAGGGTTTTGCTCGCGGTCAATGTGTAATTTTGAACACCAGGCTGCGCACCGGCAGTGACGGTCTTGCTGGTGCCGGTGACACTTCCAATGCCATTGCTAATCGACAGATCATCTGCATTACTCGTTGACCATGACAGAATGAGCGAACCACCTGCGGCTACAGTGGTTTTATCGGCACTAAATTCATCGACCACAGGGCCATTCAATGCGGTCACTGTGTAGGAGCTGGCACTCTCTTCGCCTGCGCTGTTTCGGGCTGTTGCCGTAAAGGTAAAGGCTCCAGCTGCAACAGGAGTAACTGTGTAGCTAGTACCGCTCACAGCAAAATCTGTGGTGGCCAGGCCTGAATTGGAATGATCGGCGCGCAACTGAATAGTGTCGGCATTCTGCTCAGACCAGCTTAAAACAAAAGGCTCATGAGCAAACACGGATGTTAATGGGCCATCCAGCGAAATGGTCGGTATTTCAGCAATACCAATGGCTTCGCGTGTATCCGACTTATTTGTCAATGTCTGTGTATATGATTGACTACCCTCACTGATCCAATCTGTATTGCCTAAACGAGAATATTCAGAGCGGGTTTTAGACTGATTGAGCTCGCAATCATCAGCAGATTGAGTAAAAGCAACACCCGCAGGATAAGACTCTGGTGCGGGTCTCCAGTTGCTGCAACCATAGGGCTCGCCATCATTGATCCACTCGCTATAGCTGATCCGATAATCACGGCGGGCGGATTGATTCGTGTACGTGAGTTCTTCGGTAATCGGGGCCCCTGCATTACGATATTTCTCAGTATACGTTTCAAATTCACGGTTTTGGCGAGTGCGCGAATGATCAATCGAGCAATCAGTCGCCGTTTGTTCGAATTCAGTGGATTCAGTATAAAAAGAAGGACTGGGTGTCCATGCTGAACAACCGTAAGGCGTACTCATCTCCCAAGGAGAAAAAACAGGAGTCGCCTCAACCCAGTTTTCGACTGCTGAGTCCTTAAAGATGACCGGACTAGTCACACGGATAATGTTCGGGGATTGTGACGCCGAAACAAGAAGAGGGTTAAATCCGACTATTGCCGAAAGAAAAAAGTTAATTATTTTTTTGTTCATGACACTTTAACCATCAATTTTCTTGAAACATTATCAGGATGTCAAAGTCATGTCAAAAACACTATTCAGATATATTTAATGGCGGCTGAAATTTTATCGTAAAATCGTTGGCAATTATTTGACCGCGCATAAAAAACCCCGGCATAAATGCCGGGGCGCCTAGCTTCAAAAGGTTAATCAGTTCTCAGCGATCAACGACGAGCACGGAGGCTTTACCCAGTTGCCAGCACAGTTGTGCGGATTCTTTACTCGCTTCTTTCTCAGCCACCACAAAAATATGGCTGTAATCGGCGTGATCCAGGTTGTACACGTAGTGGTTGACCTCAGTGCCCATCGGGTCTGGTACGGACAGAGCGCGACCAATGGCGCCATACACCATAATCGGTGAACGGGTGGTGGATTGCACCTTGCAGCTGACGCCCAGCGCTTCCAGCTCGCGGCCTACGCGAAAGGATGCATGCATGAACTCACCCTGCCCCAGAACCAGCACGGGCTTGTCCATGACGTTGTATTGAGCCGCAAACGCGCGGATCTCGGCTTGGGTTTCAGCCCCCAGTTCCACGCGGCCCTGAAGGCCAAGACGCCCCCACTTCAGGCTCAGCTTGTCGCTGACATTTTTGCCATTACCGACAGCGTTGCCCGGCATTTGCCCCAATTGACCCGCTTCAAATTGGAACTTGCCCTTGAGCAGGTACACGCACGGATGAAACGTGGTGTCGGCCAGACAAGTCAGCGTCACCCACAGCACCCGCTCAAGAGCAGGCAGCAATGCGCGCAGGCTGTTTTCCAAGTTCAGCATCGTACGGCCTGTGGAGATCTCATCATCGACCAGCACCAGGGTCTTGATACTGTCGAGAGCAACCTCGGTGTTTGGCAAATGCAGCCATTGATCAGTGGCATGCGAGTGATCTTCGGTGAAGTCGACGCGCGCCTGGCCGTCCACCTGATAGCGGGTGGTGGTGCTGAAAATCCAGGGCATTTTGTCCAGCTGGGTCTCCAGGCAAGCTTCATAGACACCATGACCCAAACCCGTGGCGGTCTCGGCCATGGCGACAAACAGAGTCGGCTCATTCGACAATTGTGGCAGCAGGCCATTGGCCAGGGTTTGGTGAGCCGCCAGCATGGTGCTCGGTTCTACCGGAATGTGCTTGCCCAGGACTTTGCTGACAAACAAAAACCCGCGTTTCGGGTTTTGCCGGGCACCCACACCCATGCAGCGGTCAAAGCTCCACTCACCGCCATGGATCTGGATGTTCAGCTTACCGGTGGGCAACTCGAAATGGTGCTGCTCAATAGCCGAAGCATTATTGTGATTTTCATTACGGGCGATTGCCTGAGTCATGATATTTAAACCTGCTTGCGTAGTGTGTATGGCCATTGCCATTGTTCTTGTTTACTGGCTTTTAACAACCAAATCAGCTGATGATGAAGTGATTTCGTTCGAATTCACCAACAACCTCTTGAATTGCGTCCAGAACGGCGTTTCCCTTGATGAAAACATGGTGTGGAGCGCTGACCTGAAAATGAAACTCTCCATTTTCAATCACGTTTTCGCTTATTTCATCACCACCACTCAAATATCCGTACACGCCAGAAGGCTTGAATTGACGCTTGATGTTGCTGTAGATGGAACGTTCCCATTTCCAGCCTCGCGGAAGAAATGGCGCGGGAAACTTAGCGTCAGCCGGGATTGGTGAGGCAACCTGAACTCGACCCCGCCATCCATATCGACCGTTGTAAAGTAGGCCCGTCGTCCAGGCCCGTATTTCAGCAGAAGGATTAAAGGTCTTTCGGAGCAGTTCTTCACGATTGCAAGCATCGTTTTCCAGGCTATACGCCCGGATAAGGACGTCCTCAAGGCTTTCGCCGATCAAGCTGAGCCGATCACCGGCCTCGGTGTTCCAGCTCAGGCTGTAGCCATCATTAGTCGGAGTAATCACCACAACGCGCTGTGGGGCAATCATCCACTGATAAAGCTTGAGCACTTGCACATCCGACATCTTTTCATTCCTTTTGAAAGACTCCTTTCGTAAGAGGAGCCTCGCGTGAATCATCAGCTCACTTCGACACGCGGTGATCGGTGAGCTCTACAGCCTGGTGCCAGGAATAAACCCGCATGCCGACATGGGCTTGAGGGGCTTCATTGGCCGCCGCCCCCTGAGTCAGTGCCATCATCAGCCACCAATACGGCAGATTGACGCCCGCCTTGAGGCTCATTCCCATGCCGCCTGAAAAGCGTGGGTTGATTTCCATTACTTTCAGGTCACCGTTCACATCACGGCGGAACTGCGCGTTGAACACGCCGGACAGATTAAACACCTCGGCGAGCTTATTCAGTTGCACGACGATATCGGCCTCGCCGCTGATGATCTGGCCTTCTGCGGCCACATCGCCCTTTTGGCGCGCCACAAAGGTGACAATCTTGCCTTCATGGGCCAGGGTGTCCACGGAATATTCCGGGCCAGGAAGAAACTCCATCACCATCCAGTCTTGGGTTTTACCAAGGTTGCGGGCCGACTCCAACGCCAGCGCACAGAAGTCAGTGTGGCACATGATCTTGGCTTCTGGATTGAACAGCTGCTGCTTGGCATTTGGGGCATCATCGAAGCGGAAGAAGCCTTCGCCAAAGATCCCGCGCACTGGCTTAATGCACGCTTCGCGAGAAACCTCGCCAGGTGTTGTGCGGATAGCTTCGACAAGCGGATTCAGTGAATTTTCGCCACTGTCATTCCAGGTGTGCCAGATCGGCAGCATGTCGCCGTGACCCGCTGCCAGCAGACGCTTGTAGAACAGCGACTTGTCGTCAATGTCATCCCATTGCTCGGGAGACAGGGAGAACATCAAGGTAACCCCAGCAGCCTTGAAGTCAGCTTCACGCGCAGTAATAAAACGGGCCTGGCGTCCTACGAAGAAATGCGTAACGCCACGGGCTTTGGCGAAATCCAGGGCCCAGTTGACGTAGCTGGTGCTGTCTACGGCCTTCGGCTCAACGAAGCACTCATCCGCCAGGTCAAAGCCCACAAAGAACGGGTTTTTATGGCTGACAATGATCTGGTCGACCTTGTCGCGCAGCGCTTGAATGGCCTCTGCCATGACCGAGAGGCCGTCGTTGAACCAAATAACAGAACGCATGGGGAATCCTTAGGAGTTGATTGGATTCGGCCATTATACTCAGCATTGCCAACTTGTCAATAAATCATATTGGATAAACGACACCCAGGTTTTGCTTCATCCGCTCGATTTCACGCGGGGCAATTTCGCCCGTGATCGATTCGTGTGGCCCGGTAGCGTCCATCAGAATGTACTGCTTGCCGTTGTGCATGAAGGTTTGATCGCCCGCCTGAGGCGTCATGGCAACACCCACCACAACATGATCGACAAGCCCCAGCATGATGACCTCGGCAGCCGGGAACTGTGACTTGATCATGGTGGCCAAGGCCAATTGTTTTGATTCACAATCGCCACGGTTGGTCAGTAGCATGTGCATGGGCGTATAAAGCCCAAATTGTTCGGTGCCATCGAGGCGATCATAGGGAATGCTTTGCAGGAATGGCAGGTAGCTATCAATCGCCGTACGCAGATCCGAACCTTGCGGAGTCAAATACTGAGCGATGGGCGAAAGGATCGTGCGGCTGCCTTCAACAATCTCGCTATAGTCAAGGCGCAGGCTGCCGTCGATCATGGTGTAGTAAGAGGTTTCATCCAATTGACGTAGAGCCGTCTCGTTTGAGTTTTCGACCTCAGCGATGCGCCGCTCTAATTCGGCTTTATCACGACCTTTGCCGTTGATGAGAATACGATCATTGTCCTGGCTCACCTCAATGCTATAGCCGTCACCGCTCAGGGATTGCGCTTGCATCTGCACCGACTTGTAGAGAAAACCCTTGAGGTCTTGGGGTTTGATTTTCATCTTGGGGTCATTCATGTGCAATCGAATGTCTTCATTAAGCACCGAGATGATGATGCCCTGAGGCATGTCGGTATGGTCTTCCCAGCGAAAGGTCAGGCGGGTGCTGTCACCCATCTGCGCTTGGGAATACTCAATTTGCTTGGCATACAACGGCGAGCAGGCCAGCGCCAAGAGGCACAGCAGCTTAGAGGCTGACTTCATACAAAATTCCTTCATCAATCGAGTGTGTTAGGGGAGCACCTGGAGGTTTTCGGGCCGGGCCCGTGGCATCCATGTACAGCACGTTGCCGTTAGCGTCACGCTGCATCAAGACGATATGCTCTTGTGCTGGCAATAATACCAAATAAATTGAATCTTGTGGGTAAAGGATCTTCAGCCCAGCTGCCAAAAATAGCTGTTTGCTTTCACAGTCGCCTTGTTTTTCAACCAGCATCCTGACTGGGTTGTACAGGGGGAAATCCGCGTCCGTCAGGCTGATGTACGGAATGCTTTGCAGCATGTCCACGAGGACGCGACGAAGGTCATCTTCAGTTGTCACGCCCTTGAGGTGGGCCAATTGGGTAATTGTGTCAAGAATCAGGCCTTGGTAGTCGCGAATAACGGCATTGTACTCAAGGGCAATCGCATGCATGCCCGGATCATAGCGGTAGTAGCTGTTGGCGCTGATCAAGTGAATTTCACGCTGCAAGAAGTCATTGACCATGGCCCTGCGCTGGGCGGCCAATTCAGAATTACCGCCACGCCTAGCCGTTTTGATCTGAAAGTTTTGTAGTGAGTCGCCCAGGACTGTCACGCTGACCAGATGATCTGAAAGGCTATCGGCATAAGCCCTAACCGATTGGACGATGCGCTTGCCAATGATTTTCTCATTGAGCAAGTCGCCCTGCCCCAAAAATCCCTTCTCAATGAGCGCAGATGGAATGCGCAATGACACCCGATGAGATTCTCCCTCAGGCGATTGCCAATCATACTGCCATTCCAGATCGGCAAGAACTTCAGCCCAGGAATGTGTCGATACCCCCAGAAGCAAAGCTAATGCCAAAAAGCAAAGAACCCGTGCGCGAATCATGAAAAATCCCAATTGAATTTCGTATCACTTTAATTGACAATGGGCCCCTAAACAACCCAGGAGCCTTTCATGCGCCAGTTCTCGTATACCTTCCAACCGAACTCCAACAAAGCGACCGTGCAAGCCTTCAACGCGCACCCGCTCGTTAATCCTGAAGAGTTCCTGTCCGCTGTGGCCATCGGTGATGAGATCAAGCTTCACGCGCTGGTCGATGACACTCAGCCTGTCGAAACCTACGAGATTTTGATTGTCGGCACCGGACAGGTCGTGCCTGATGCGCATGTGGATCGACTGTACAAAGTGGGCGCCGTCTTGCTGCATGGAATGTATGGCTATCACGTGTATTTCCTCGGCCAATCGCGCAGCAACCAGGAAGCTGAGGTAGAGGTGAAGCCCGCCTTTGCTCTGAAGCTGGAATGGAAGGCTGACCTTGATGATGAAGAAGCCTCGGAATTCAACCGCCTCAATGCTGATATCGACAGCTTTGTTGGGCAGCATGAAGATGCATGCGAACTGCTGATGACTGAAGATCAGGACAAACTGGCCGTCATCTTCTTCGATGAGCGCTATCGCCAGCATCCTGAGTTTATCAAGCTCATGCTGGACGTCTGTGCGAACACTGCCGTTCAAGAATTTTCTCTGATCATCGGGGAAGAGATTGATCTATGAGCAAGGTCGTTCGTTGTGAAATGTTGGTAATGACCAACGTCGATGGCAACAACAACAAGTTCTGGAAGGTTGAACAGCACGACGATCACAGCGTGCAGGTTACCAATGGCCGCGTCGGGAGTAGCGGCCAGCTACAGCCCCTGAAATCGTTCCCGAATGAAGCGAAGGCTAGCGCCTTTGTGGAAAAAAAGATTCGGGAAAAGATCAGCGGTGGCTATCAACCCTTCCAGGGTATTCAAACGGAAGCCGGGAAAGCCAGCAAAAGCCGTATGGCCCTGGAAATGGCAGCATCCGAGCAGATTCGCTCGCGAGATGCCGTCCGGGTCTCGGATCTGATCAGCCGTCTGGTCAAAGCCAACGTGCATTCGATTCTGAGTAGCACCGATCTGAAATACGATGAAGACACCGGTCTTTTCCAGACACCGCTGGGCATCGTCACCCTGGAAACCATTGCTAGCGCCAGAAGCCTGCTGACCAAGCTCGGCCAGTATGTCGAGCAACAAGACTTCTCCAGTGCTGGGGTCAAGGCTGATCTGGCCGCGTACTTGATGCTGATTCCACAGAAGGTTGGGCGCAAGCTGATCGTCGAAGACATCATCCCCAATAACGAGGCGATCCAGAAACAGAATGGTCTTCTGGATGACCTGGAAGCGTCAGTAGGCCAAGTGGAAGATCTGCGCAAGAACAAGCAGCAAGATGAGCAAATCGAAGTACCGAAGATCTTCAACTGTGAAATCAATGTGGTGACTGATAGTGCAGTCATTGCGGAGATTAACAAGTTCTTTGGCTCGACCGCTCAACGCATGCATGCTTCGTTTGGATATAAGATCAAAACGGTCTACGAAGTGCAAATTGACCAGATGCACAATGCGTTTGAGCAAAAAGGAAAAGCGGTTGGCAACATCATGCGCTTGTGGCACGGCACACGACCTGGTAATATTTTGTCCATCCTGAAATCAGGACTAATTATTCCCAGAAGCGATGCTCCACATGTGTGCGGGAGAATGTTTTCCGACGGGCTTTATTTCTCGGATCAATCAACTAAGTCATTGAATTATGCCACCGGCTGGTGGGCCGGCGCAAAAGAAAAACAATGTTTCATGTTCCTGGCTGATGTTGCCATGGGTAAAGTGCATGTGCCTCGCGGCCCATCACAAAACTTACCGGCGCCAGGATCTGATTCCACCTTTGCGCAGGCTCAACGGTCAGGTGTGCAAAACAACGAAATGATTGTCTACAAAACTGAGCAGGCCGATGTTCGCTATCTCGTTGAATTTGAGTAGATGAAATCGACCAGCGGCTGACCCCTCTAAACCGGGGTTTTCAAAGAAGCGCAGCTTAGCTGCGCCTTTTTTATACCCGAATTTCAGGAATTTGTAAGTTTTTCTAAAATGCATGGCATGTTAATTTGCGTACAAATAATAAAAAGTCTGAATAACAGACGTAAAAGTGAACCAAATGAACCCAACGAATCCTGACGAATGCTCGGCGGCGCAGATCTTGATGCGCATGGAGTGGCTGTTAAAGCACCTCCCAGAGCTGCCCTACCCCTATCTGTTCGCGGTCTTGCGTCGCAAAGACTTCAATCAGTTAGCGAAGCAGGCTGATAACCGCCAGGCACTCTATTTGGCGATCAAGTCCATGGTCGCTAATGAAGATTTGTCGAACGAAATCGATGACGCGTCTATCGAAACCATCCAGTTACTGGAACAAGCAATCGCAGAGCGCTCAGAAAAGGACGGCGTAGATAAACGCGTAATGCTCGGCATGCGAATCTATTTTGACGAATTGTTGATGAATGGCTTTTCGCTGGTTCGTGAAAACATGGTACTGACCAAGGGCAAAAAGAAATTGTACTTACGCCATGGCATTCTGGTAGAAAATTAATGATGAAATCAATTGTTGTTTCGCTGACGCTATTGGGATTGTCTGCATTTAGCCTGGCGGCTCAGGCAATGCAACCGAATATTATCAAGTTACCCATGTCGTGGCCTAATCACGACATGAAACCCAGTGAGCCATCAACATCCTGCAAATTTTCAGACGAGAATATTGCAGCGGGCTATTTTTATATCGAATACCAGGGTGCGTTTTATGCGGCATCGCACAATGGCCAGATGTTTATGGACAGTCCACCAAGCTGGATGACAAAAGGGCAAATCGCCAACGATAAAATTACCTATCCTGATTTTATGGCCATGCGCCCTGATGCTGATTTCTACGAAATTTGCGGAAGTCCACAGAGTGAACCCGTTGAGGAGCTACAGTCCTATGTATTGAAACCCTCATCACTGACGAAAGTGGATAAAGGTGTCTGGTATTCCTTTGACGCGAGTGAGCTCCTTGAATGGTCTGGTGATGCTTCACTGAAAAAGCCAACGTTAATATGGGAAGCTCAAGATTTACCGAGTGGGTTAAGCATCAATAGTGAGTCAGGAGCCATTTCCGGTGTCTATACGGGTGATAGCACGAGAGCCGTCAACATCACGCTATCAGCCAGCTATGAAGACTCCAACAAGGTCATTCAACAACAGACTGCAAGCTACCTTCTTGAGTTTGAAAAGGTCGCACTCCTGGTTAAACACATCAGCAGTGGCACCTATCATCGCTGCCTGACCACCTTGGCAGGTGAGGCAAAATGCTGGGGCAGCTCGGGGGGTCAGCTCGGCACCGGCAATGCTTTTGCTGACCTGAAATATCCCGGTCAGGTGGTTGGGCTCACCGCCAATGTCATCAAAACAGAAGCCGGCTTTAGCAAAAGTTGTGCGCTTGTCGGTGACGGCGTCAGGTGTTGGGGCACAGGCGCTGGAGATGGCTACAGCCTGGAAAACTCATACAGCACCCCTGTTATCCCGGTGGGCCTAAGCAGTGGCGTTAGCGATATTGCCGTAGGATCAACCCACTCGTGCGCACTGCTGAACAACGGCAGCGTTAAATGTTGGGGTAAAAATGGTGCTGGCGAATTAGGTGACGGCACAACCTCAGATAGAACCAGCCCTGTCAGCGTCGTGGGTCTACCCAGTGACATCAAGGCAATCAGCGCGGGTGGGTCGAACACCTGTGCCCTAACACTTTCGGGTGAAGTTTACTGCTGGGGGTATTTACAGACAGCCAGTCATCCATCGTCACTGACCCCGGTTAAAATCATCAGCTCAGCAGCTAGACAAATCAGTGTCGGCAACGTTGGCTGTGCTTTGATGAATGACGGCACCGTGACCTGCTGGGGGAGCAACGCCGAAGGTAAAATGGGCAAAGGCTTCTACAGCGAATGGGATGATGTCGGCATGACCCATGCCTTCAATCCGGGCTCAGTCAACGCGCTCAATCAGGTCGTTTCAATAGCCTCTGGGCAAAGCGCCGTCTGCGCATTGAAATCCAACGGCTCAGTGATGTGCTGGGGCTATCAAGATCCGATGACATACGAGTACGTCACAACGCCAACGGTGATTTCCGGCTTCGCATCAGGCATAAAGGATATGGACGTCGACGAAGTACTCTGTGCCATTGATGTCAATAATCACGCATCGTGTACCAATCGCATTCTGGAGAACAAGCAAACGCTCTATGCGGATTGATTGACTCGATACAGACAAGCGTTAAGCCGCGCAAGCGCGAATATACGACGCCCATTAAAAAAGCGCGGCAAGCCGCGCTTTTCCGTGACGCCTGGAACCGTCAGACAACGGCGGCGATGTCGCCCAGCATTTCGCCAGCGGTTCGGCCCGAAGTCGGATGACCCAGCGCCTTCACCTTCCAACCATCGTTGTGGCGGTACACGCTAACCATGATCAGGCCGGTGTGGTTGCCCTTTTCCGAGAGGTTATAGCTGGTCAGTACATTACGACCGTCGTAAATGCGACAACCAGCGTTGGCGACGTCCATGAAGGACTGGCCACGGAAACTGTTGACCGTAAATACCAGGTGCTTAACGTTCGGCTTCAGGCCTTCCAGGTTGACGGTAATGACTTCATCATCACCAGCACCTTCGCCGGTCAGGTTGTCACCGGAGTGCTTGATATTGCCGCACTTGCTCTTCAGCTGACGGAACCAGACTTGATCGAGTACCTGCTTGGATTCATCCAGCAGGATGCAGGAGGCGTCCAGGTCGATGCTGTCGCCGCGCGCCGGATCCCAGCCCAGGCCCATGGAGATTTGCTTGAGAACGCCACCGTCGGCCTTGGCCAGGTTAACGCGAGCGCCTTTTTCCAGATTGATAGTCATCATGTATTCCTTGCTTTAAGGGGTATTGGGTTGGGCGGCGAACACCGCCCTTGATCCAGCGACGAGCCTGGCTTACGCCGCCAGACCGGCGTCCTTGAGGATGGCGATCAGACCATCACGGTAGCCTTGGCCAACAGCGTTGAACTTCCATTCGCCATTGTGGCGGTAGAGTTCGGCCATGATCACGGCGGTTTCCAGGCTGTAGTCTTCGGACAGATCGAAGCGGGTCAGCACTTCGCCGGTTTCATCGTTGCTGATCTGGATGTACGCATCCTTGACCATGCCGAAGTTCTGCGAGCGAGCAGCTGCCTCATGGATGCTGACCGAGAACTGAATGCGTTGGACGTCATCCGGAACGCCGGCCAGGGTAATGGTCACAACTTCATCGTCGCCCTCGCCTTCGCCGTTACGGTTGTCACCACTGGACTTGACCGAACCGCAGACCGAAGTCGGGTTGTTGTAGAAGATGAAGTCCTGGGAATTGCGGCCCTTGCCTTCGGCATTGAGCATGATGACGCTGGCATCGAGGTCGAAAGCCTCGCCATCGGTGGAGCGCTTGGCCCAGCCCAGACCGGCCTTCACACGGCTCAGGCCAGGGTTGGTTTTGGTCAGATCGATCTTCTGGCCTTTGCTCAGATTGATTGTCATGGTAATTCCTGCCTTTGAATGGATACGGGTTGGTAAGGGAGGCCTGATGCCTCCCAGGTGATGCCAGGCGAATTAAGCCTTTTCCACTTCCGCTTCGTCGTCATCCTTCCCAGGGAAGATGAAGCTGGCGACGATGCCGATGAACAGAAAACTCATCACAACCATCAGGCTGGTGTTCGGATCAATCGAGATACCGTGGTGGAACAGGTGGTCAATCGCGTTCAGGCCGAGCTTGGCGGCGATGAAGAACAGCAAGGCAACCACAGCCTTTTCCATGTGAACCAGGTACTTCTTCAGCGCTTCGAGCACGAAGTACATGGTACGCAGACCGAGGATCGCAAACATCATGGCCGAGTAGACGATCAGCGGCTCACGGCTCACGGCAATCACAGCCGGTACAGAGTCAAACGCGAACAGCACGTCAGACAGCTCGACCACCATGACGCAGAGCAGCAGCGGAGTCGCAACCCAACCACCCTTCTTCACCAGGGTGATACCGGCGTTCTCGGGCTTTTTCAGCTCGGCTTCCACTTCGGACTGCTTCATGAAGAAGTTATGACCATACAGCTTCGGCCACACGGTAAACAGCTTGTTACCGAGGCGATAGGCCAGGTGCTTGGAGTAATCTTCTTCTTCGTCGTCATCGCCGCCTTTGAGCATCATCACGGCGGTGTAAGCCACGATCAGGGCAAAGACGATTTCAACCCAGGGGCCGAAAGCGAGCAGGCCCGTACCGATGGCGACAAAGATGCCACGGAAGACGATGGCGCCGATGATGCCCCAGTACAGGACACGGTGACGGTACTCTTCAGGCACTTTGAACCAGGCAAAGATCGCCATGAACACGAACAGGTTGTCGACGCTCAGTACCTTTTCCAGCGCATAGCCGGTCAGGAACAGGCTGGAGACTTCAGAGCCGTGTTCGACGTACAGGAAGCCTGCAAATGCCAGCGCAGTGGCTACCCAGAACAGCGACCACAGGGACGCATTGAGCAGGGTGACAGGCTTGTCTTTTTTGTGGGTGAACAGATCAATCGCCAGGGCCAGCAGTGCCAGGCCGGCGAAGATCCCTACGGTCAGTGGCGGAAAGCCAATTGCGGTATTTTCCATTTCGGGTTCCTTAGTGTCGTTGCGTCACGGGCAACTGTCGACCAGTATAGGGTTTATTGACGACTTGTCAATGCCCTTCTTGCCATTTTGGCAATATATCAGTATCCAATCGCAACTGGGGTCTGCTCCTGCACCTGGCCGCCCAGCGAGAGCTCAACGATCTCCGTGTTTGACCAGGTCATTTTCGCATTTTCCTCGGTCACCGTGACCCGGATAACAGCCAAGAACGACTGGTTGCCCCATTCGCACGCGTACGTGCGGTCGTCATGGTAGCGCCAGGACGGGCCGTAATCCTCGGTCTGGAAAGCATCTTGGGTTGAAACACAAGCCAGACCTGACGGGTCTTTTTCGGCCTGATAACCAGAAACGGCCCAGCCTGATGCCACTTCGGGCAACGCCTGCTCAACCATGTTGGCCAGCCAGGTATAGGCGTTATCCATCCCCGGCACCTGAGGTTGATCAACGCTCCCGTTAAACATCGCCGTGAGCTGAAGGTGAGCACTGGCTGTTTCAACCTGAGGTAAAGAGGCTGTGGCAGTTTGCGCTTGAGCAAAGGCGCTCATACCCAACCCCAGCAAAGCCAATAGCATGTGCGATTTCATTGGTGCATATCCCCTGAGTAAAGAACGATAGTATAACGAACTTATTGACACCCTGTCATTGAAGTGAAGGCCCTGTCTGATATGATTCATAGACGGAGGCCACATGAAAATACTGTTTACCTGGGAGCTCGGTACATCACCCGTGCACCTGCATCACATCAAACTGCTGGCGCGAGCATTACGCGACGCCAAGCCGGGCTCTCGCCTCATTCTGGCCAGCACACAGCCCTTGGCGCCTGAGCACGCTCTGCACTTCGATGAGGTCTTTGTGACCAACCGTCTTCAGTTCAAGCACAGTACAGAAGCGACTGGGACATTGGCGGCTTTGTCGCACCTCGGCTGGACAGCACCTGAATTGCGCGCCCTCGCCTTCTCCGGTTGGGCTCAGCTCTACCGGCAAATCAAGCCCGATCTGGTGATTGCCGAGGCTTCACCAGGCGCCTTGCTCAGTGCGGTGCTGGAAGGTATCCCCACGATCCAAAGCTCCAATGGGCACTATCAGGTGAGTCAGGATGAACTGGCCCTGAACGAGCACTTCCCAGAATTTCAGCAATGGCTCTGGTGCCTAACAGGCCGCACCTATGCACAACTGTTGTCGCAGCCAGGCGTTGTCTTTGCCCCACGCTCCAGTGATTTGACCAGACCAGGCATGGTGTTCAATGTCAGTCCAGTCATCTCGGTGCATGACGATGGATCTTTGCCCTCAGCGCCGGCACTGATCTATGACGAACATGAGAGTTTTGCGGGTCTTCATCAGGTTTTGGCAGAAGATGGCATCAGTAGCCTGCGCGCAACCGTGGCAGAGCCAGTCAACACTCGGCTTGTTAAGGCGGTATTCGGTCATTTTGACCCCTACTCGGTGAGTGTCGCGATCAGCTGCGGGGCTTTATATTTCGGCAAGGATCCTCAGCCTCGGCATGCTGAATTTGCCAAGCGCTGTCTGGCGCAAAAATTGGCTTTTCACATGCCCGATGAATCGGCCATGGCAGTGCTTATCGAGGGCCATCAGCAAGCCGTACGAGCGCATGAGTTCCTGGATTTAGGCAAAGCCTTGAGCTACTTGTTGCCAAAGGCCTAGAGCCGTTGCCCCGCGCTTTAGGGTCGGGGCGTGCTCAACTCATTGCTCAACGGGCTCGGAAACCTGCTCCACAACACTCCAGCTGCCCACGTCCAGCCATCCTCGCGTCGGCATGGTCAGTAACGGCAGCAGCACCTTCTGCGAGGCTTTAGGGAAGGACTGCGTCATTTTCGCAGAGTCTTTCAGCAGCGTGCTCCAGAGCGGGCAGTAATTGCCGTTGACGCGGGCCAGGGCAATGGCTGAACGCTCCTGATCCGGCAAGCCGGCAAACCATTCAGCGGCAAATTTTGAAAAGATGTTTTGCACATCGACATCAGCGATCACGATGGGGCTGACCCCTTGGTGCATGCGCAGAATAGCGGTGCGCTCACCAGCAATGCCCTTTTCCAGCAGTTCCTGATCAACTTCCTCCACCCAGGGAGCATCGACGTTAAGCAATACGCTGAAGTCTTGAGGCAGGTAGCGGCACAAGGTTGAATCCTTGCGGTCGTAATAACGGGCAATCGCTGCAATCAACTGAGCGCGATCTATCAGCTCCTGACGTGTCATGACACCTGGGGTCATGCGCAGTGAAGTTTGCAGGCCAGCCATGGCCAGCTTGGCGTAGCGATTTTTATCTTCTTCGACGGTTTCTTCTTCGCTGGCTTTGTCGGCGGCAAAGCGCATTTCGGCGTTGTGCGTCAGCGATTTGAAAATATCCGGATGAGCAAGGATCTGCTTGGAGGCGTTTTTCAGAACCTCCGCCATCTCGGATTCGATGGGGTCGTACATTTCATCCAGCGAATGCTGGGTGGCTTCAATGATTTTAAACACCGCAGGCGCGTAGGGGGATGGCGCTGGAGCTTGAGCATCTGAATCTGCCTTGGCTTCAGCGGTAGCCTTTTCACGAACGGGCTCATCAGCAGCAAAAGAGCTGCTGATCAAGGTAATGGCAAAAATGGCGGCAAAAAAGCGACGCATGCTGGAATCCTCTGAGATTCCAGAATATTACCAAATACGCCTAAATTGACAAGCCCTACAGCCGGTAAGACGGTTGCACTGTTTTTGTACGTGAAGACGCTACGTGCAGAACGTTGAAAATGCTTGGCTCCAGGCCAAGCTCTTTGATCAGGCGAAGCTTGTGCTCATCTTCAAAGGGGATCTTCTGCAATTGCTCCTTCTGGATCTCGCCTTTGGCAATCAACCCGGCTACCACCGCAGCGGCAATCTTGGTTTCCTTGGCGACTTTGCTGGTGACCAGTGCCGTCAACCAGTAGCTAGGAGTCTGCTGGGCGCCAGTAAAGCCGAGCGAAGACAGGCTGCGTGTCCGTGACAGGCCCTGGAGTGCTTCAAGCCAACGACCGGAAAGGCCCGAATTGGGGTCATAAGCCTTTGTGATGGCTCTGAATAGACTGGCGGGCTCTTCAGGAAGCATGCTGATCGCGGCGCGTGTTAAGAAATGAATGGTGGGCTCGATCATCTCGGGCATGTATTTCACTAATGCGGTCAGCGTGCCCATGGTGATCAGCGGCTGGTTGCCCAGCATGACCCGCTCTTTGCGCCCGCAGGCATGCAACATACCCAGCACGCCTTGCGTGTGACCCGCTTCGACCATGACCATGAACAGGCGACGAAAGTCATCCACGGATTTCGTGTGCGGGCGTAATGACTGGAGAAAGCTGGCGCGGTCATCGTAGCAGGCCTTGCCCAGCCAGTTTTTGCATTTCATGGCTTCGATCAAAGGCTCATGGAGGCCCACCAGGGCTTGGCCGGTAAAGAGCTGCTTAACGCGCTGCGTATCCAGCGAGGCGAAAATCTCAATCAGATCGTCAGGCATAGGGGTGGTTGGTGATTCGTGCATGGCAGATCTCCCACTTTTCATCAGTATGTCATTGAAATTCCTGCCGCAGAAAGGTCTATTCACATTGACGACTATTGACATAGTGTCAATTCGGCCTATACTTGAGCGATCAAAAAGGAGTCCCTCATGCTGAAAAGACTGCTCAAGTTTGTCCCGCTGGTGCTGCTGGCCATTGTCAGTGGATGGTTCGTTTATGCTGTGAACCAGGAAAATCAGGTGGAGGAAGCGCCCAAGAAGCTGCGCTCAGACATGAGCTACGTGACAAAAAGCGCTGATCACCTGTTCAAGCTGCGCGAAGAAGAGTTGGACAAGATCGACAAATTCCTGGTGACGGATGGTGAACTCTTCAGCAGTCGCAATGTGCTGTACCACTACAAGGGCAGCAAAGAAGTCGTGCTGATGAACGACGTCACCTACAGCGCCTTCAATCAATACTCGGAAATCGTAATGACCGAGTACCTGAAGAAAAACCCCGGCTTCGACTACAGTGTGGTCAGCAGCCTGACAGGCGTCGGCAAACGCTTTGGCATGAACGAAGACCCTGTTGGGGCGATTGCCAAGCAAGGCGCCAAAAGCGTCTTCAATGGGTTCATGAAAATCGCCAGCATGATGATCTTCATGTTCGTGCTCCTGGCCCTGATGTTTTACATGCAAAACGGCCAGCTCAGCAGCACCGTGGACATGCACAAGCCCGATCAGATCGATGACCAACTGGAAGATCTGGTGGGCATGAATGACATCAAGACCGAACTCTTGCAGCTCGAAGAGATGATTCATTCGCGGGGTTTGTATAAAGAATACGGTGTCGACAAGCCCTTCAACGTCATGATGACGGGCCCTGCGGGCACCGGTAAAACCAAGCTGGCACGATGCCTGGCCAAGCGACTCAATGTTCCGCTGTTTTACGCGTCAGCGGCGAGCCTTGAGTCTGGCTATGTCGGCGGTGGCCCGCGCACCCTGAAAAAGCTGTATGCCAATGCCCTGAAGCAAAAGCGCGCCATCATTTTCCTCGATGAGGCAGAGGGTCTGTTGATGACCCGCGCACGCCAAACCGGCTCGAAGTACGAAAACGATACCACCACTACCCTGCTCTCCTTGCTGGACGGTGTGAACACCAAGAAAGGTGTGGAGATTATCTGGGTGGTGGCATCAAACTTTGACGAACACAAGATGCAGATGGATGAGGCGATGCTGCGTCGCTTCCACCTCAAGATCAATTTCCGCCTGCCCAACCTGGAAGAGCGTCGCGAGATTCTGCGCCGCTTGATCGATAAGCGGGTCAAGGACAAGGTTTGTGATCAAATCGATCTCGATCACCTGGCTAGCGTCACCAGCAGCATGAGTCCGGCGTTGCTCGAAGGCATGATTACCCGCGCCAGCCTGATTGCGGTTCAAGAGCGCAAAAAGATTGATCAGGATGTACTGCTGCGTGCATTTGAGCGCGTTGCCGTGGGCCTGACAGATCGTGCAACGACCGAGAAGATGGATGTCAAACGGCGCATCATTGCTGTACATGAAGCAGGCCACTTCTTGCTGCAAATGCACCATGCGATGAAAAAGCTCAAAGGCGACGTGAGCAAGCTGTATGACGCCATGAACGTCATCAAGATTTCCACCGAGTCTGTATCGAAGATGGGTGCGCTGGGCTTTGTCTTGAGCAAGACTGAAGACGTTCCACTGCAAACTCGGCAGGACTATGAAGAACGGGTTTGCGAGCTCTATGGCGGCATGGCCAACGAAGAGATCTTCTACAAGGAAGCCGGCGTGACAGCGGGTGCTCATAACGACATTGAGAAGGTCACTGACCTGCTGCATGTCATGTTCAACGAGGTGGGCTATTACCAGGCCGTCAAGCTGAACTATGGGCGATTGGGCAAGTACGGCATGGAAACAGGCCAGGGTCGTCTGGAAGAAATGGAGGCAAAAGCTGCACATCTGTATGCTGAAACCAAAGGCGTGCTGTATGACTACACGGCCCTGACCGATGTCATCGTAGGGCTGCTCATGGATCATTACGTGATGACCCTGGACGACGTGATGCCGCACATCAAATCCTTCTTCGAAAAGGAAGAGGGTGTGCGCCAGGGCTACGAGGAGCCAATCAAAAAGATCGCGTAATTCCCTGTTTGGCCCAAAGAGGCGTACCTGAGCAATCGGGTGCGCCTTTTTTGCTAGAGCTCCAGATCGTTGGTCAGTAACAGTCGGCGTACGCCATTGGGAAACCGATGAAACTCACTGTCCGGGATGGACAGCGCCTTAATCAAAGCCAGGCAGACAGGCGCAGAGCGTGACCGCTTGGCAAACTCCATGCGTTTGTCTAACGGCCATTGTTCAATCTCGGCGCGTTTTGCAAAGACCTCAAAGATGCCGGAGTGATCTTCAACCACCTGACGGGCATTGGGTTTATCGAAAACCAGTTCTAGTCGAGTTGCAACCATCTGAGTGAAGAAATCCGGCCATTCACTCATATCAGGAGCACCGCCCGCAAAAGCGCCAAAGGAGGCCGTCAATTTTTTATCGACCACGCCATTGGTTAATTCCTCAATCAAGATATTGATCAAGAGATCGCGATCCTTGACATTTGGAAGAGCATTAAGCAAATAAAAGGTATCTGAGAAATCAAGATGGAGGATGATCTTTTCAAATGCCATGCTCACCGAGTTAGGGTGTTCAGTGCAGAAATCGACCATCTGCTCATACAAGTTTTGGAGTTTAGGATCAAGGTGGAATGAGCCAGATTCGGTTGTTCCTAATTTATGCAGCTCCATAACAAGAATAGCTGGTAGACCACACGCATCAAGTTCTGGGTCTGAAGACAGATAAATCGGAAGCTCTTCCGCAAAAAAACGGTATAACGGTGAATCCGGCAGTCCAACAAGATTGGGGAGCGTGTATCTTAAAATCGCTAAAATAAGGCAGTCATCAATAATCTTGGGGATATGACCCTGTTCAGTATTAAAGGCAAAAATAAAGGCCGCTGCGTCTGTAGGAGTTATTAACTGTTTTGCAAGCATGGGGATCATTATGTCTACTGATTCCCCCGCGCTCCGATTTAATGCATAACGATCAGCAATGTCGTTGGCCCACTGGCCACCAAACAAACGGAAACCGCTTTTGAAAACCTATCCAAACCTACTCACGCGGTTTGAGGGTCTTCCAAAACCTTAACGATGCCCCAGAAGGGAACATCATCCAGGCCGTCACCCAAGCAGTTAAGGTGACTCGCGTGTCGG
>JACCDZ010041736.1_pt1 | contig 36364 bp, 65 predicted proteins | sample 7449551 | NCBI WGS metagenome assembly JACCDZ01 (sample SAMN15323452, study PRJNA562643) | freshwater metagenome | isolation source: river surface water | place: USA:Blue River Watershed | collected 2017-08-18 | reverse complement strand
CACCATAACCTTCTTGTTTTAATTCACGCCCATGAACTTCTTTAATAGTTACTTTATCATTTGATAACAAATATTTAACTTCGCTATACATTTTAATAGGAGTTAAATAGTTTGAAGGCATTTCAATTAAGCGCATTTTGTTACAAATAGCTTCAGCAAGCGCCCTTCCTTTTTCAAGTTGATTTTGAGTATCGTTAACATCAGTTACAATATTGATAAATTTATCAATAAGTTTTACTTCTTCTGATTTAGCTGTCCAATGATTAGCATTCTTAATTAAAATACTAGAAACAAGTTTTTTAATGTTTGAAAAGTCTGTGTAAACTTCAATTTTAGTTAATGATTTCGGAAGTTTATAAATTGCTTCTGAAATTTTTTCTTCAATTTTTTTATCTTTTTCTTTCAAGAAAATTAAAGAATAGTAGACTCCATTAAATAGAACAGATAAGTTTTCTTCTGAAAGATTCTCTTTTACTTCGTTTGGAATACTGAAAGATGAAGAAAAGTCATCATTAATTTTAGTAAAAGTTCCAATAATTGCTTTTGGTTCAAAAGATTTAGAAGAAATTGTAATAGTGGGAAAATTAAAATTATGTGTACTCATGAAAACTCCTTATTTATCGAATGATCCTACACAAATTAAATAAACAAGTCAATAAAAATGTTGAATTAATTTTCATTTTGTTATAAAATGTTGAACTAAATTTTGAGGATTAAATAATGTATAAAGAAATTTATTTGAAAAAAACAAGTAAAGAAATTGTTGAGAAATCACATGAATTTTATAAAGAAATAAAAAATTCAAATAAATTTCAAATAAAAGAAGATTCTGAAAATATTAAGTCTTTTATTAGTAATAAAAAAATTAATGGTTTTTATTATGAAGTAAAGTTTAAATTAGCTAACTCTGGACTTAAACATTTTATTGCAAGTGTTAAAAAAGAAAAGAATATTGAAAATTTTAAGGATTATTTTTCAAATGCAGTAATTGTATTTCCTTTAATTAATGTTCAAGAAATGAAAGAAAAAGTTCAAAATGATCCATTAAAAAAATATGAAGAACTGAATGATGGAACTGATATGATAAGTTCACTAATAGAAGTGTTATCAGAAAGATCATTTTCTATAAATGACATTAAAAGTTTTAGAGAGTTTATTAATTTATTTGAAATAAAAAGTATTAGTTCTGAGATGTTAGACCATTGTTTAGAAGATATTAATATATATGAACTTGAATCAAATATTTATCTAAAAACAATATTTAATGCATATGATTTAATGCCAAAATCAAAATCATTTAATGATAATGATTACCACTATAATAAATATGAATTTAATAACAAAGATATTCTTGTTTTTAGTAATTCTGCTAGTTGTGTGTCATATTTTATAATTTTTGAAAAAGATAAAAATAATGAAGATTATAAAGTATATTTAGATGTAATTGATAACATAGATAATAATTTTAAATTTAAAAGTATAATTATAGGTAAATATCCAGAAATTATTAAACATTATGTAGAAAATAAAGATCCAGATTTAGAATTTAAAAATGGAAGATTTACTTCTATTAATAATCCAAACATTATAAAACATTTAGATGATCATTATGATATGTTATTTAAAATGTATCAAAAAAAGATAAAAAAAGAATACAATGAAGAAGATTTAGAAGAAGTTTTAAAATATATGAAATTAAGTAATTTAAATGAATTATATACATATGGATTATGGAGTAAAGAATCAAAATGGATTAAAAATGAAAAAGGAGAGTTTTATATTGACTTTGAAGATTTAGTAGGACTAATAAAATATAATGAAAATGGATTAAGTTTAATAGAAGATCAGACTAGTTATGTTTCTGTAGTTGTAGATAATAGTCCGATGTTAAAAATACCTAAAGGAAAAATTAAAAAAGACTATCTAAATCTAATTAATGAAAGTTATAAATTTATAAAAAATAATAAAGAAAAAATGAAAGTATGTGATGTTACAGATAAACAAATAGAAAAAGTAGGAAAAATATTAAATGACATTTAAGGTGTCATTTTTTTATTAAGAGTATTGATTAAAAAAAATAATATTATAATATGTAATAATAATAATAATAATAATAAAATGAAAAAAATTATATTAATAAGTATAACCTTATTGTTTTCAGTTTCTAAAGCTGAATATTTAGCTACATTTCCATTAGAAATAGACAAAGGTGGTAATTTACCAAATGGAACAATAAAAATAGGTAATAATGAAAATTCTAATCCATCTAACAACGATAATAACAGTTATGATTGTTTGTTTGATAACAATGATAATTATTATTATCAATCTGTAGATTCAGATAATAATGTTGTTTATGAAGAATATATTTATAATGGCTATCAAATTCTTGGAACAAATTTAAACAATGCAAAAAAAGGACAGTTAATTAGTACTTCTACTTATGATGGTGAAACTGAAAATGTATATGAAATATGCTACGATAATACATTAACAGAAGAATGGGTAAAAATAGAAGAAATAATAATATCAGAAAATAACACATGTACAAATCCAGAACTTGATTTAAATGCAGCGGCAAATATTGAATTAACAATAAGTAGACAAGGTTTTATACATCCAGATCATCCAGAAATGGGAAACTATTATTATTATGAAGGGTATGGACCTATAGATAAATTCTGTACAACAAAAGAAGTTAATTATAGAATTAAACACCAAAACAATATAACTTTGCAAACAACTATAACAACCCCAAAAATAATAGAAACAGTTAACAGATATAAATATGATGAAGAATATCTAAATTGCTCTTATCAAAAAGAAAATGATATGTTCTCTCATATGGTTAAATGGGTTACAAATGGAACAAATGCTTCATTTTGGTTTAATGGTAGTGAACATAATTTATTAAATAGTAGTGTAATATTTGATGATACTTATGGTAGCACTGGTGGTGGTTATTTTACAAGAGGAAAACTAATGGAAAATTATTTAGGAAATCCACATTATGCTGTTTGTACTTGGGGTGGCTGGTAATTTTAAAACTAAGTGAACTTTTTAATAACTTTCATAATTGTAGGAAAATAATAATAGTTTTTATAGTCTTTAATGTAATTGTTTAAATTAATTCTAGGATCACTGAAGATTCTTTCATAATGTCCTTCAAGAAATTGAATTGTTTTTTCTTCAATTAATTTAAAAAGTTCATCACCAAAGGATTGCTTTTGAATACTAACCACATCTAAATATGGATAATTTTTGTATTGAGAATGAAGATTCATAACAATAATATCAATTATAGCAGGACATTTAGAAATGTCTTCTTTCATTTCTAAGTATTCTTCTTCAAGTTCTTTGGTAGAAACTTTTACAAGAAAATCTTTATTTTCAGATACAATGCAGCGTAAAACATCCCATCTTTGTTTGTTGTTAATAGAATGTTTATTAAGAATATCTACTAAACTTTCAATATTATTACTGTTAGAAGCCAAAAGAGTTCTGAATTCTTGCTCAAGTTCGGAAACAAAATCCATTATTGGACTCCATTAATTTTATGAATATCAGTAATTGCTTTGGTATAACCTTTAAAATAACCGGCTTGATAATATTTATACCAAGAGTCAATATTAGTTACTTCATTGATTTCTTGTGGAATTTGTTTAGTGGTATAAAAGATATGAAGGGCTTCATTATAACCTTCTTGAACACCATTGTCAAAGTATTCAGAAGGAAGCCCAACAGTAGCAACAGGAAGATCATAGCCTGAGATTTTAAAAAATCCCATAGAATTTAGTTCTTTATCTTCTTTCTATTTAAAAAAGTCTAGGATTTTCATTATTAAGTCCTTAAATAACAACAACGGCAATTTCAATTTCAGAATTATTAAATTCTTCTAGCCACTTAGAATGTTCTTCTTGACTATTAAATTCTTCTGGATGCGCTACTTGACTGACAATTCCTTTAAAATGATTAAAATCTTCAATGATTTTATTTTTATCAATATTGACAAGGCTAATACGTTCACAAGTTAGTTCTTTTTTTACAATCATACCAACAAGTCTTTGCTCGTCTTCTTCACCAATTGGAACAGACTTTACACAATCTGGTGCATAAACAGAAAGGAAAGAATCACTTTCACAAACCACGCCAGCCATTAATACAATATAAGAAGACATTCAATTCACCTTTAAATTTTGTAAATTATAGCAAAAATTTAGATTTTTTGCAAATAAAAGTTAAAATGAGTTATAAAATTCTTCTTTATGAATTTTATTAAGATATTCTTCTTTTTTGAAATAATTTTTGACTTTTTTCACATAAGTTGGCATATCTTTTACAGTACAATTTGTTTCATAATCTTCATCGTCATCAAAACGATTATCAGTATAGATATATTCAAGAATTTCAGACCAAATACGATCTTCGTCCCAACTATCATTAAAGTATTTAAAATAAATAAACATAGTGTCCCAATTTTCTTGAGTACTATTTACTTTGTATTCTACAATGAAATTATTAGACATTTATTTCTCCTAAAAAAATTTTCGCTATAATTATAAGAAAGGTTTATATTAATGATTGATTATAACAAATTTTCAATTAAATTTCAACAAAAGCACATAAATCATACCAATATTTGAGAAGTCTAAAAGATATTTAAATAATTCAGAAAATTTAATAATAGATATTTTAGTTATTTCTGATTCTTCTTTATTTCCAAAAGTTTTATCAAGATTTTTTAAAATAAATTCTTCAGTTTTCCAAATAAATAATGGAACATAAACTTCACCATCATTTCTAAGAGATCCTTCACCTAAAATTGAAACTGCTTGATTAATAACATCTTCTAATTTATTATGAACAATAAGATTTAAATCTTGAAATCTTTTATCAAGATACTTACATTTTTCAGCATCTTCTGGTCTTCCATAAACAATTTTTCCTGAATGAAGATCTTCACAAAATTCAATATTTGTTACAAAACCGGGCATTTTTCCTGAAATTGAACGTGGAATCCAAAATAGAATAATATCAGCAACATTTCGTGCTTCGCATTCCCAATTAACTTGGTTTGTATAAGTCCAAGAAGAGTTGTCGCTTCCCCCATGAAATCTATTTTCAGGAACAGGTATAAAAATTGTTCCATCGAAATTAATTTTTTTTAAATATTCAACAGCTTCAATACGCCAATCATGAACGCTCATTTCTCTTGGAGAAGGTCCAGCCAAAAATATTGATTTTACAATTCTATTTGGAATAGCCTTGTCTGAATAAATAATGTTCATTAAATACTCCTTAATAATCAATAAATATATTGATTTTAAAAAAAAAATAAATATAATATAAAAATGTGCAGTTGCAGGATTCTGCCACACTATGATGACGATAGTATAAACAACACCTGCAATAATTATAAAAATAAGCCGGATGAAAAAACGTATCTCAAGCATACATTGGTATTCATTGCGGTTTAAATAACATTAAATTAAATTTTTATTAATTCATAAAGAGAAAATTTTTCTTCAAAAGATAAATTAATAAATGAAATATGTTTTTCATTTAGAAATGTATCTAAAAAATCATTAATTATATCTTTAAAAATTTCTTCGTTGTTAGTTAAAGTTTCTTCTTTAAAGTAGCTCTCAAAAAAATAATTTTCTTCAATTATTTTATGAATTTCATTATTTTTCAAGTCAAAAGCAAAACTTCTATAAAGATTTGTTTGATTAAAAAGTGATATAATAGGAATTCTTTCTAGAGTTTCCTGATTATTTAGTTTGAAACCTAAAGAAAAAAATAAATTATATTTTTTGCGAAAGAAAGTTTCGATATATATATGTACTGGTGAATCTGAAAAAATATAGTCTTCTTCTATTTCTGAGTCAAAAATCTCGTCAAAATCAATATAATATATAGGTTTAAATATCTTTTTTAAATAATAATTATTGTTAAAGTCTTCAATAAATTTAAAAAGTATATTTTTTGATAATAAATTTGTGTTACTTATGTTAAAAAAATTATCAAAAGTTTTAAATTGCTGCTCAGAAATAAATAAAGATGATATTAATTTATTGAAATCACCATTTTTATTATAAACTTCAAAAGTGATGTCGTTTTTTAAATTAAAAGAAATGTGAGATCTATTATTATTGGTAGTGACAAAAGTTTCAGGAATAACATTATATTTTTTTTCAAAAATACGTTTTAATAAATCAGAAATTTCGTATAAATTTAAATCTTTCATAAATAAAATTTACTAGTTAATTAATTTTAAAATTTCTTCAAAAGCTTTATCAATATCTTGAATATCTTTGTTTTTAGAAATAAGATAATCACGATAATTATAAAATGCTATTTTAAATAATTCTTTATCTTTGTTCCCTATAAATTTAACAGAATCTGGATCATATAATTTGTCAATAATTAAATTAAGAGCTTTTTCTTCTTTAGCTCCTTCATCAATAGCTTTTAAAACGGATTTTTTTGGAGTCTGTCCAATGGCACCAATTTTAGAAAGTGCTTCATTAAATTTTGAATAAGATGGGTCAGAATCTTTAATTTTTAAAGCAAGTTCAATGGGTGTCATTTTATTTTCCTTTTATATTGTGGACTTAAACAGATTCGAACTGTTATCATGAGATTATTAAATCCCATGTTTTTCGCCATAAATATTTAAACTATAAGCCCATAGAAGAAAAATTATATAATAAATTTAAAATATTTTCAATCAATAATTTTAAAATTAGTACAATGTTTTTCTACAAATTTAATAAAATCTTTTGAATCTCTAATTTTTAATGCTGCTGGAATGATTTCATTAAAGTAGTTTTCATATGAAGGATAATTTAAATACTTATTAATAAAATCAATATTTACAGAATTATTAAAATCTTCAAAGTTTTCAATAAATGAATTTTCTAGATATTCAATAAATGTAGAATCAAAATTTACTGAAAATCCATGTTCGGAATAAGAAATAGACTCATGTGAAAAAATAAGATTTGGATTTGAAATAATGCTGTTCTGATAAGAGAGTCTTTCGGATAAAGAAAGCATTAATTTCGAAAAAATGTTCAAAGATTTTAAAAGTTCTTCAGAATTATATTCTTGAAAGGCTTCTTCAATATCTTCTTTTTTAATTTCATAAATTCCAGTATCAATAACACTTTTTTTATAAATATAAAATTCATCAATAAAAGTTAAGAAGTATTCTGTAAATGAATTTAGGCACCTATAATTACTTAGTGCAATATTATATTCAAAACAGGTTTTAGAAATTTTATTAATATCAATTTCTTTATTGTTTTCTCTAATGATATTAATTAAATCTACATAACTAATGAAAAATTTAAAAATACCATTAGATATATTAGCATTAAAATTTTCATAATTAATTTTTAGCATGATAAGCACCTTTTTTATAAAAAAATTATAACATAAAAAAAGGAATTTGTCAGTTATTTTTTTCTTAAGAAATGAAGATGCTCAAATGTTTTTGCAGGCTGATTTGGTCTTTGAGAGTCTGCTTTAAATCTTTTATACTCTTTTAGATACAATGAATATAAACCATATTTTTTGAGTATATTTTTAAAGTCGTGTTCTTTTATTAAGCCTTCATTATTATAACTTATATAGATAAATTCAAAGTCAGCATCAGAAATAAGTTGTTCAAAAACATCTGAAACAATAGCTGGTTTACAATAATCGGATTTATTATATTCAATTAATCCAGTTAATTTATCAGATTTAAATTCTTTATTTTCAACTATTCTATTTAATACATGATAGTTAGCACCATATTGTCTATTGTTATATGGTGGATCTAAATACAAAATATCACCTTTTATTTTTTTAATTAAAGAATTAGCATCTGATTGATATATTTCATTGTTTTGGTGAGTTATTTCATAAGGATATAATTTAAATTGTATTTCTTTTAATGCTGTTTTTTTAAATTGCTTTAGAAAGGCACCATAAACAGAAGTAGTATTGGCAACAGTATCGGCAGATTCAATGAGAGAAGCAAGCAACCAGTAATATTGTTTTATATTGATATTTGAAAGTAAATATTCATTTTCAATTTCTTTTCTGATTCCATCAATAATCATTGCATTTTCTTCAGTGAAAAATTTTCTAGGTATAGTTGATGCATCAGTGAAATTGCTGTAAATAACACCTTTTGTGGGTAAAAAAACAAATTCAGGTTCAGATAAAGGTTCTGTGTTGCCAATGTAGTGAGAGTTTAAGATAAAACTATAACTTTCTAAATCATTTGTTATTACTTTGTTAACTTCTGATTTGAAAGAACGAGAAACTTGTCCAGTTCCTGCAAAAATATCTGCAAAAATAGCATTTTTTAAATCATAAGAGTAAGTTTCTTTTACAATATCTTTTATCCAAGAAGAAAGTTTTTGTTTTGATCCTATATAATTCATTAAATAATATACCTATTAATTTAATAAGTATATTATTATTATTATTTAAAAAGTCAAATTTTATAATTAAAGTTTATTTTTGAATTGCTTCTTAATATTTAACATTTTTATTTCCTTTAATGAAATATATTATTTATACAAAAACTTCTTTTGGAATGGCAGAAAATTTTTCTGGATACCAACCTACTTCATCAATCCATTCTCCTGATACTTCTAATTCTTGAAATTCAAAAGGCTGATTTAAAGTCATAGTTTCAGTTACTTCAAAAATAGGCATAGGATTATTTTGAACTACTAAATTATCATTCAAATAAAGAGCAGTTCTTCCACCAAATTCATTTCTTAAAAGAATAATCTTGTTTTTTTCTGTCATATTAGTCTCCTTTATATTGTTAATTATATTAAAAATTAAGTGCCAAAGATTCTTTTAGAGTTTTTTCTTCATCTTCATCAATGCCAACAAGTACAATTTCTTCCATTGATTCAAGTCCAACAAACCTTGCTAAAAATGATGCATCAAACCATGCTCTTGACAAACATTCTTCTTTTTTAAAATCTTTAGTTTGCCAACAAGAATGATCAAGATGATTAGTAGAAAAAAAACCACCTTTAATATCAGTTCTAATTAATTGAATAAAGAATTGTTCATTACCAGAAGATTCTTTCATTTTTAGAATTCTTACAGTAACATCTTTAAGTTTTTTACGGGTTTCTTTTTGTGCTGACATTTTCGGCCTCTTTACTACTTAAATTGAAAAGCCATCATCGGCTTTAAAAAATACAATATCATCTTCTTTCAGAGCAAATAAGTCATATTTGTTTTGTAGAAGAAGCTCAATTGAAGGAAATCTATCTTTATTGTATTCATATTCATCAAGGAGAAGTGCAACTTTTTTCCCATTAGAATGAATTTTTTTAATTTGACTATTAATTGAATTTTCAGATTCAACCATCTTAATTGTTTTATCTGCCATAAGAACAGGAAGCTGAAATCTAAGGTCGGAGTCTTCCAACATAGAAAGACGAAGTTCTAAAATTGTATATCCTTTTTCAGTAAGATAAATAGAATGGTTAGTAATGATTCCACAACCAATTTTATTAGGAAGACGATGAATTTGCATTTTAATTTCCTATTTTATTTAAGAAGCTTATTATAACACTTTTTGCTTTCATTGTAAAGTCATTAAAGATTTAAATTTTTCATTTGCTTTTTTTCTTTCTTCTTTTGTAATAGATTCATAGTCATATTTTAATACATTAAATTTATCCTTAACAGGTTTTAGAAAAACAGCTTCACCAGTGTTAAAGGTTTCATCTGCAATTTTAGATTCGTTATAAAATCCAGAGTAAACATATTGCAAATGTCTAGCACAAGTTACATTGCTAAGAGAATAAACATCAATTCCAATATTTCTAAGATAAATATAACCATTTTCAAATATTTTAGAATAATCTTCTAATAGATCTTTTTTAGTAAAAATAACTTTTTCAGGCAATCCTAATTGGATTAATCTTTTAACTAAAATTTCTAATTTAGATTGATTTTCTAATTCATTATATTCTTCTTTTTGAATTGCTTTAATTCCGTTATAATATAATCCAGTGCAAGTAGCTAAAATAAAAATATTTTTAGCATTAATTTTAAGATTTGAATTTATAATTTTTAAAAAAATATTTTCATCTTTCAATTCAATAAGAATTTTTAAAATGATATGAGGTTCTATTTCAAATCCATTTTTATGAGAAATAAAGCGTTCAAGTCGCTCTTTAGATAAATTTTCAAAATCAATATTTTTCGCAGAATTAGAGTTATAATAATCATGATTAGAAAAATAATGTAAAGACCAAAAAATATCTTTAGATTTAGATCCTTTAATTTCAAGATTATCAGTAAAAAACATGTCCCAATAATAATTGTTTTTAGAAGTTGTTATACTATCAAGAATAGTTAAATGTAGATTGTTAATTTCATTTTTAGTGAAAATGTTTAAGTTATATGTTTTATTAATAACCCATTTTTCAGTATCAGTTTCTTTTAATGGTTGTGTATAAGATGCACCATAAGGAGATGTAATAACCTGCCAAGCTTTATTAATGAATGCTTTTTTAGTAATCCAATCTTTATTCCATAAAATTTCTAAAGCTTCAATCCATTGCATAAAAAGCAATTTAACCAAAGCTTCTGTTGCAAGGTTTTTATTAGGTTCTCCATTATCCATCCAATGATTAAAAAGATTAATATCTCTTTTTTCTAGCATTTCTCTCATAATGGGAGCATTAAATGCTACTTTTGTAGAATATTTAGGGTCATAATGTTTAGTCATAAAAACCTCTTTTAAAAGTGCATAATTATAACAAAATAATATTTAAAAGTAAATAAATTGTTTATTATATTAAAAAATGGCCATAGGCTTTTTCAGTCCAATAAGACATAGTTCCATTTCTTACACGATCAGAAAATTTAGGATCAGTTGGATTGATAGAATAAACTTTTTCTAAAAACTTAATCCAAGTTGAAGGAAATTCATGTATATCACATTCAAAATTATTAAATACAATAGGATAATTATAATGCATGTTTTTACCGTCCCATCTGCAATCACCATAATGAGACTCAGCAGAAAAATAAATTTTTCGTTGACCATCTCCATAAACTTTTAATTGAAAGCGAACTTGAATATATTTACAATCAATTTGCTTGCCTAACCAGCTATCTTTATGATTAATATAATGATACATAAGGTGTCTAACAAATACACCACCAGCATAATCAATATTATCGGTTCCTACTACATATCGAATATGGTTTCTAATTTCATCAAAAAAATCAACAAATTTAAAATCTGTTTTTTTCATTTTATTTTTTTTGATTTTATTTTTCTTAAAATCATTTTTCCAAATTAAATAAAGTGGAAGAATAATTAAAATTAATGGTAACAATATCTTAAACATAATATATTCCTTGTTATTAAATATATCTATTAATATTCATCAAATTTCATTTTTCTAACTGGAGAAATTGTAAATTCAGGATTTAATTTAGAAGCCACTCTTTCAGGATTGTAAAAAAAAGATCTAAGCGTAAAAGAATTATAGTCTTTATCATAACTCAAGAATACATGATTAACTGTATCAGTTAAACAAATTCTTGAATTATCTTTGTTAGAAATAGTTTTAAAATATAAAATTTCGCAAATATTTCTATGAAAAGAATCTTTAATAATTTTTTTAATATAGTCTGGATTAGCTTTTCTATCCATTAAGCGATCAAGAAAATGATCTTTCATTTTAATATTAAACCAATATTCCTTTGGAATATTTTTTTTAATACTGATATTTAACTCTTTTAGAAAATCATGAAAGTCTAGCCTTGCATGAGAAAGGTTTCTATATTTAGTATGATAAAGTGGCTTAATAATATCTTTCATTTTTATCCTATTTTTATTTAAATGAAAAGGAACTTTAAAAAAGTTCCTCCCAAGGTACAATATGTTTAATAAGAGTAGGAGTGATCCATTTTAGTTATAAACTCATAGAGAAAGATTCAACAGTTTCTAGTTTTTTCATGATTGTTCCGATATGGTTATTAAATTTTAGAAGGTGTAAATTATATCATAGAAATAAATTTTTTTCAATATTTATTAAAAGATATAAAATAAGAAAAAAAATTTAATAACTTTCTTTTTAATTATAAATATGGTATAATTTCGAAATTATTTAACAAGTGAAATATTAAAGGAAAAAACATATGACATCTAAAATAATGACTGCAAATCAAGCCTTTAATTTTGCAATGAATGCACATCCATCTCTTTATTCTTCTGATACCTTATATGAAGCTAAAATCAAGTACTTTGATCATATTTTCAATACCATTGGCAATGGTTATCGTGATATTAATGAGTTTATCTATGGTCATACTATCAATAAAAAAAATAAGCACATGATAGACTCTTTTCCTGATAAATATATTGGGAGAGAACCACTATATATGGTTTATACAAAATCCAGAAAAATTGCTGATTTTGATATGCCTGTTTATGAGTCAGCGATTGCTGGTCTATATACAGAATTGGAACTAAATGACTTACCTATTATTGCTGTCAAAGTTCAAAGTAATATGAAGTTTCCTACAGATTTTATTTTCACTCCATATCCAAACTTTAGCAAGGATTATTCTATGGTTTGGCGTATGGATATGAGTAAATTAGATCCTTCTTGGACTGAAGCTGCTATTTGGTATTACGAAAACATTAAGCAATTTTTTTATAGCGAAGATGTTGTCCATTATCATGAAGCTGTTCCAAATGATCTTAAATTAAAAACAAATCTTATTTCTTCTTATGAAAAAAACTTTGAACGTTATAGAAAAGATGGAATGACTGACACTGATTTTTTTCAAGCTATTTCGGTTGCTTATGAACAAGAATATACTGGTAATACTGAATGTTTTATTAATATTCGCTGGAAAAGAAAATTAGAACAAATTAAAAATTTTATTGATGAAACAATTGATATGCTAAAAGATAGGCAAATCTAATTTATTAAGTAAAATTAAGTTGTTTTAGGATATGAAAATAAGCAAATTTATGCATAATATTTCACCTGAAATATAAACGAATTTTTATTAAAAATTAATTAAATAAAAGGTTTATTTTTTTATAAAATTTGATATAATTATAAAAATTTAATTTTAAATTCTTAAATGGAGAAAATATGCTTAATTTAGAAATCTATCAAAATCTTTTAACAAACTTCGTAAAAAATAATATAAATATTTTTGAAAAAGCAAAAAAATATGAAGAATCAATAATTCCAGATAGTGAAGTATATTGTTATATTCCAGAAAACAAAGAAAAAGAAGATCCTGATTTTTTAGGAAATACTAAAGTATACAAAGATTTTTTTAATAAATTTAAAGAAGACTATTTAATTAATACTGATATTGAATTTGATTTAAAAGGTCATTTTGAAGTAAAAAAAGGAACTAAATTATCAGAACATTTAAAGCTTACAAATAATTATGATGTAAGAATGTTTAATAAAATGTTAAATTATAAAATTACTTTAGATTTATTTAAAGAATATCTATATTTAATTGGAAAAGAACAAAGGAGAATTTTTACTTTAATGTGGAAAAATGAAATTGAATATTTTTCAGGGAGTACTTGTGAAAAGTGCTGTGAAATGTTTAGTGCTGTTATTAATTTTGAAACTAAAAAAGTAGAACCAATTTCAAACAAAATTGAGGAATGTAAATTTTCGAAAAAAATACCTTCAAGCGTAAAAGTAAAAATTAAAGCACCTTCTAAAAAATTAGTTTTTCTAAATGATCCTAGAAAATTTTTAAAAATTGAAAGAAAAGATAAATATGAATGTTCAATTAATTCATTATTAGGAGCTATTAAAGAAACAGAATTTTATGAAGCTCATAATGTTGGATTCTTTTTTGTTGGAAACACTGGATTACATGCTTTTAAGAGAAATAATGAAATTTTAATTTCAAACTATGATGAAGATTCAGAGAAAGATGAAAAAAAATATAAAGAATATATGAATTATGGATATATTTGTATGGATCTTTGGTGGTATACAATTTTAGATTTCGATCTCTTTAATAATTTATGCGAAGAAAAAAATGTTTCTGTCGATTCATTGGATTATGTAGTTATTGATATTGAAGGAACAGAAGTTAATATCACACATAGTTTGAAAGCTCATAAAAAAGGATATCATTATGGAGTTCATTCAAAAATAAAAGTAAAATAAAGCCACTTTAAGTGGCTTTTTTATTAATTGTTATTATTTAAAAAATCTTGAAATTTAAATGATTTTGAATAATATAATCCATCTGGAAATTTTAAAGATATAGATTAAATAGTGTTTATAATATCTAAAAATACATTATCTAATTCAGGAAGTTTAAAGCCAATATCATCTTCGTATCCAAAGATTGTTATAGATGAATTAGTATTTACAATTTTAACATTTAGTTCGTCAAAACAAGTATCACTATCTATAAATATTTTTTTTATGTTTAAATAAAAATCATCAATATCAAGAGCAGAACTAATATATTCAGAAACAAGAAATAAAGTTTCTAATTTTTTTTCATATAAAGCTAAAAATTTATTTTCGATAAAATTCATAATATAATATTCCTTTTTTAGAAATAAATTATATATAAAATTTAAGTTTAGTCAATATATTTAATTTGTAGTTTTTCCGTTATAAGTATAGCCACAAAGTGGCTATATTGTATTTGGCTTATTTTATTTAACTATTAATTCCTTTCCAAGAGTTGTTTTTATTCCATTTTTTATCAACTTCATAATATTCAACTAATTCACCATTTTCAAAAGTTACCTTAACTTTTTCAAATCCATCAAAAGCTAGAACATCAACAATTAAAGTATTTTTAGCATCTTCATATTCAAAAAATGGAAACAAAGCTTGCTGAAGAGCATCAAAAAGCATTCCAGAACCTTCTTGAATATCAAAAATGTTAATTTCTCCATTTTCTTCAAAAGATACAAATTCTTTCAACCAACGAAATTGTGTCATTTCTTTTTCTAATAAAGGAATATAAAATGGATCAACTTTAATATTTTGAGAAATAAATTTAAGCATATAATTTTCCTAATTTTAATATTATTCTGGACTTTGATCTACATAAACAGAGTTGCCTACTTCTTTAATAAGAATATCAGTTAAATGAACTCTATAATCAGGCTTGCCAAATTGAGAAATATCTTCCTCATTGGCTCTTTCTAGCATATTTTTAAAATCGACATGATAAATTTTATCACTTTCATCATTGCCTAGATCTTCAATATCGTATAAAAACATATCAATAAAGCAACAATAAGGAACTTTTTTCCAAATTCCTTTTTCAACATCACTCTGAAATTCTTTAAACCAAATATTACTTGCTTGACGCTCTAGACCTTTAGGATCTTTTTTACCATATCCTTTTAGATTGCACCAATTGTCAAAATCTGAATCACTGTTATAATAGTCCCAAAAATTTACTTTATAAATATCTTGTAAAATATAAAGCATTTTCCAAAGATTTAATACAGTCTTTTTTTCATATTTATAAGAAATATTTTTTAATTGTTTTTGCATTTTTTTTATCCTTTTATTAATAGTGATCTTTAAAATATAAAAAAATTTAAAATGTAGATTTTAAGCATAAGGATCTATATTATAACTTTTAAATGCAGCAAACAATTGTTCTTCATTCATATTATAAACTCCGACAAATCCATAAGCAGCAGTATTATGTTGTTCATAAGAACTATTAGCAAGTTCTCTTTTAATTTCGTCAACTAAAGCTAATTTTGCTTTTTCAGAAATAATTTTAACAGACATAGAATTTTCCTCTTCAAAATTTATAACATCTGGTTAGGTTGATACTATTAAACATAATTATCTCATAGATTAGCTATATAATAGAAAATTTTTAATTATTGGTCAATTATTAATTAGATGCTGTTCATTTTCAGACATCCATTGATATATTGAATCTTCGCCAAAAGATCCAGCATTTTTAGAATGAATCAAATCTTCATAATATTCCTTCAATTTATCGACATCTAAGATTTTATAAATATAAATATTATAACAAATAATCTTGTTTTTGTATGATTCTTCTAATTTTTTAATAGAAAGTTGATTATTATCAATCAATAAAACTTCAGAAATACAAGAAAACTGATCATTTAATTCAATAATCGCAAGTAGTTTATCAGTTTTAAATTGTTCTTCAAAAATTAATGCTGAAAGTTTATTTTGTTTATCTTTTAAAAGATTTTCAAGTTCAAAAATTTCATTTTTAAGTTGTTCAATCATATTAATACCTTTTTAATTAATAAATTAAAATATCTAAAATAGGTTTTTCAATTTTGTAATATTTCATAATATTGTCTACGAAAATATCAAATTTATTTACTTCAAAGAAAAAATTTTCTTTTATTAAATAATTTTCATTCATTGAATTATAAGATACATAACGAATATAGCCATCTTCAATTTTAAAAACAAATTCAATATTATCTTTATTTAGTTTTAAAGTTAAATCTTCAACATTAAATGTTGCTTCAATATTTCTATATTGAGATTTAATATAATTATTTAATGAATATATATATTTCAAAGATGAAATTAAAGCTTCTAAGTTTTTTTGTTCTTCTTTTTTTATTATTTTATTAATATTTTTGTTTTTTATTTTTGTTAAAAATTCATAATTTAAATTTTCAACATCAAAGTCTATATTTGTTTCAATCAAATTTTTATAAAAATTTAAAACACTTTCATAAAGATATATTATAATCATATGTTCTTTAGGAGAATATAATCCTTTTAAAATATATATTCTACAAAAGAAATTTAAATGATCTTTTTTATTCATCATCTTCGTCTTGAAAATCAAAATCTTCGTCTTGAAAATCAAAACAAGGCTCTCCTTGCTCGGGATCGTCTTTGCTTTTGTGAACTGATTCTGGAACAGTTTGCTCCATGTTTTTAAGATGCCAAACAGCAATCCCATCAGAAGAAGAGCCAAAATGAATAGCTACAATATCATCCCAAACAAAAGAAGTCCAAACATCACCAGAATTTGAAACTGTATGTTCTGTAATGTCAATCCATTGATTATCTTTTAAAACTAGATGTTTAAATTCTTTATCTAAAAGTACAGAACCGTATCCATTATAAACACCACGCATTTTTTCAATTACTTTTCCTTTAAAAACAAGTTGAAGTTCGCATAAAGTTTCTTCATGCCAAGGAACAATAAGTGCCACGCCAATGTTTTCTGAAATAAAAGAAAATTGTCCCATTTTAAACTCCTATTAAATATTTTATGTTGTAAAATTATTGATTTTTTAATTAAAGCTCTTCTGCTCTTTCATTAAATTTAGTTAAAGCATATTTTGCTGATTCAACATCAGTGTCTTTTACAATCAAACCACGAAGTTGAGTGTATTTTTCGTTTAATTTGTGGAACCAAAAATATAGAGTGTATCCAGAGTTGTCATTTACATTTGCTGGATAAATGCCTTCTTTTTCTGGAAGTTTAACTTTAGAGTAATAAGGCATATCATGACCTAGCTCTAGCTCAAGATTACCATGAAAATAAATATTACCACGAGAAGTTGCAAAATCGTAATAAAGGTCTTCGCCACATTCATTTCGTTCATAATAGAAATCAACAGAAGATTCTTTCATTTTCAATCACCTTTTTAGAGAAGGCTTATTATATCAAAAATTATTATTTAATACAAGAAAAATCATTTAAAAAATTTTAAATAACTTCCTAAAATAATATTATTTTCTAATAAAATATCACCATTTTCAGTATTTAAAATTATTTTTTTATTATTCAATGTCTCACCAAAATAAAAATATTTATTATTTTGTTCGTTGTTGATTGAATGTAAGTATTCAAATCCATAAATAAAATTAATAGAATCATTGATTTTAAATTTATCTTCAATGTATTGGATTTTTATATCATTAATGCCATAATTAATTAAATTAAGAAAATCACTTAAAATTTTATTGTTATTTTTATTTAGAATTTTAATTTCTTCAAAACTAAGTTTAAAATTTATATCAGGAAATGAAATTTCTGTTTTTTCAATATCATTTAAAAAATCAAAAATATTTATTTTTAAATTAACAAAATTATAAAATGTAACTTCTCCACAAAAATAAATATTATTATCTGAACAATTTAATACAAAGTAATCTCCACCAATATCTTCACCAAAAATAAAAGAGTTATCAGGAAATTTTGGCAATTTATCTCTTTTAATTTGATTTAAATAATCTTTAGTCACTTTAATTATTTTTTTTTCATTAAAAATTTCATAAATAGATGTAGAGTATTTTTTATTTTCAAAATAAAAAACTATTTCATTAGATTTAAAAAAACAAAAACCAAATTCTTGATTTTTAAAAATTTCTAAAATTTTTTGCTCAATTGAAATATTAAAATGTTTTTTTATATTAATTAAATTAATCAAAATGTCCTCCATTTTTAAATACAGATTGTCCACCAGTGTGTTTTACTGCGTCATGAATTTTTTTAGGAATCAATTGTAATGTTTTAGCATTTTCATGATGATGCCAAGTATAACCTTTTGGAGTTTCTTTGAAACCAATTTTTTTATTAGCAATTGCAAAATCTTTAGCCCGATTTCCTGTCAAATTTATATCAACTTGTTTAATTACATATTTTGAAAAATCTGGAAAACCTTGTTTTGTAAATGGTACACCACTTGGATGAATTTGTCAAGCATATTTACTATTTATAGGTATTCTTCCAGCTATTGTGGGTATTGTAGGTGGTCCTGTTTGTGGTGGTTTTATTAAATTATTTTTAGGTACTTTAATTTTTTCTATTTTAGATAAAAAAATTTCTGATTCTTTTTTTATGTTAATATATTTTGGATTAGAAATTATTTTATTTAAATTATCAATAGCTTTTTGTTTTAAATTTGGATTTTTAGTAATTGATGCAATAACTTTTGCTTGAAGATAAGGATTTTTAACTGCCGAAATTAATACCTTTGTGCCAATTAACAATCCAATTTTAGATTTTAATCCAGCTTGTGCAGAAAAGCTAAATAATAAGGTGAAACTTAATATAGTATATAGAAAAAATCTTTTAGACATAAATAGATCCCTTTTCGGAATAAAATATCAGAAATTAAGGATAATGTCAATAAATTCAAAAAAAATGAAATAATTATAGCATAAAAAATTTATCATTAACATAAATAAAGTTAAATAAAAAGTTGCAGAAAGATACAGATTTAAATTTTCTTCAAACATTTTATATTTCTCTTATTAATATTAATTACTTAATAACTCAGAAATGTTTTTATAAGTTTCAATTTCTGGATATAATTCATTGATTAACCAATAATTAAACATATTAATTATAAATTGATTCATGTGTTTTTTTATTAATGAATAAACATTTTTATCTTTAGTGTTTATTAACGACCACCATATACGTTGATAAGCATAATTACTAAAATTAGATTCGTCTCTATTTTTAATATCTTTAATTAAAGAAATACAATAAATATCAGAGGGTAGTTTTTCAATTACTGAGATAGGTTCTGATGTGAAGTCCCATTCTTCATTATCTTCTAAAAAAATTGCTAAACTAACAATTTCTGAAAAGTTTAAGGAAGGATTGGAATAAAGTTTTTTTATTAATTTTTTTGAATATTTCATAATTTAATTTTTTAGAAATTAAAAATAATTTTAATTTTTTATGCTAATAATATTCCTTTATTCTTATTTTTTTTATCAATTTGAATATCTTTTATTTCTATTTTTTTTTGTAAATTATCAATTATTTGATTTTCAAATATAATTCTAGAAACAAGATTGTTTAAGTTAACAAAAACTTCAATAGGATATTTATCAATATTTTTAGAAGACTTTATAATAGATTTATAAAATTCTGCTGTTATATTAACACCATATTGATTAAATTTTTTATAAATATCAGATTCGAATTTTTCATAATCGTTTCTTAACATTGTTTTTTTTAAATTACCAATCAAAGTGTCTTTTGGAAGAGATTTAATATATTTATTGTTATCTTTATAATCTTTTAATATCTTATAAACATCTTCTTTTAAAGCTGTAGAAGATAATTCTATTGATAAAGATGTATTTTTTAATATTTCTGGTTTATCTCTAAGGTTTTCATAATACAAATCACTTATTAATATAGTATGTAGAGCAAGTTCTTCAGCAGATTTTTCTAAACCAATGTTTGATTTTTTGTTTAAAATGAATACGTCATATTGACCATCATCTACAACCAGATTTAAATTTTCAAAAATTTTTCTAAATTCGTTAAGATTAGTTTCTTTATTGTATAGTTTGAGAATGGAATCTTTTAATAAATTGCATTTATCTTTAAGATTATTATTACCAACATATTCATGAGACATAATAATAATATTTGTTTGTTATATTTATTATAACAAAATACAATAATAAAGCAAATAAAAAAAGAGTCCGAAGACTCTTTATTATGAAACAAAGACTTTATTTATTTCGAGTGTCGAATTTTCCGAAAGTAGCAAAACCTAGATCCTTATTTCTTAATTTTACCATTCGACCATCAGGGTGGTGAAATACAAGTCCTTCTTCGTTTTTTAGCTTTTCTTCAAAGATTTTTTTAAGACCTTCAAAAGAAAAATCTTCAACTTTGAATTCAATGCTACCATGTTCCCATAGTTCATGTCGTTCTAGGTTGTAAGGATTGCCATTAACTTTAGGACCTACTAATTCGTAAGTCTTACCATCCTTAAGTTCACCAGAGTTAGCAAAAGCTTCCCTATGAAACTTATCTTCTGGACCTTCGCCTACAGGAACCCAATGCGGGAAGTGAAGGCTATGAGCAGCAGGTTTTTCTTCACAAGGAATTGCACCTTCTGGAACCTCATTAAACATATGATCTTCTGGAATGAATTTATCACCCATTTTGCGAGCAATCTTCATAAAATGAGATTTAAGCTTACGATCAAAACGTTTAAAAAGAACACCATCTTTAAAGAAAGCAGAAGAACCGTCAAACTTAATGGTTGCTTTACCTTCACCTTTTACAACCCATTCTGTACCTTCGTTTAAAACGTCAGTAGCAAGATTGGTTTCACGATCAATAACAAACAAAGTTTTAATTTTTTTCATCTGGATTATCTCCTAAGTAGATTTAAGTAGTTTTCGAATCCAACCGCCTCTACATAAGGGAACCATCTCCCTTGTTTGCCGAATAATTATATCAAAAAAAGTATTCAATGACAAGTTTTTTTAATTTAAAATTTTCAATAAATAAATTTAGTCATAATTTTTAAATAAATGGTGTTCTAATTCTAATGCAATTTGTTTGTTCTGGATAAGATCTATTTGAAATTTCTTCTGCAAAAATTTCATCATAAAAACAAATTCCTAAAGAATCATTAACAAAAAAAACGCTATAATTTCTATTTTTAAGCATTTCTGGATAAATTTGTCTGTAAGAACCAGCTTTAGTATTGTTGCCAAGAGTAGCAAAAGATTCTTGCCAAATAAGAAGATTACCTCTTATTTTCATGTATTTATGGTTTTCAAACAACCATTGAAGACATTCTTCCGCAGATTTCCACTCATAATGATTAACATGAATACTCATTTTAAGCCTCTATAATCTAATTAGAATGTCATTATATCAAAAAAAATATTAAATTTAAAGAAATAAATTCAATTTTTAAAAATATCATTATAGAGTTCTTTTAAATCAAAATGATGATAAATTTTTAAAAGATCTTTTTTAAAATTAAAAATTTGATATATTTTCTTATTTTGCATATTAATTAAAATAAAGAAAAGCGACCATTAAAGGTCGCCATAATTAAAAATAATAAGTCCTTCTCGAATAGGTACAGCGTTAATTGTCTCTCTTTCGTTGTAGTTTTCACAAGTCCTCATAAGGTTTCTTGCTTCATCTTCATTCCGAGCAACAACAACAATCATACCAGCCCATGAGCAATCCATTGTGTACAACATTAGTTCATTATTCATATTAATATCCTCTTAGTTTTAAATTTAACTTATAAAGATATATTTTTAATGAACTTATAAATTTAACAACCAAAATGGTTGTAGGATAGTCGCAAACCATCCACGCTCCTAAGAATATCTTTTGCCAGCTACGACAAACAAAAGGAAAAGCCCCTTCCGGTCACTTTTGGTCGAGGTGTTACCAAAAGAATAGATTCTGCATCAAGAATATCTAACTATCCGACTGAGTTAACAGGATGATGCTCTACGGGAAATAACCGTATCGAATGAAATTATTATATCAAAATTTAAAAATTTGTCAATTAAAAATCACTAAAACAGCCACCATTGCTTTTTGGATAAAAGTCATCATCAATTTTTTTTAACATTTTCTTTCTTTCTTCTTCAATAGAATTAGATGAAGTGAAGATAGATTTTTTTTCTAGTTTACGATCATAATCAGAATTAACTCTATTTAAATGGATTCTATAGAGTTCTTCTTTACTTAAACCTTCAACATATTCAGACATTTATTTCTCCTATTTTAATTTGTTAAATTATAATAAATAATCAATAAAAATCAATATTAATAATTGTAATTTTTTATTTTTTACTTTTAATAATGTTTATATTCATTTTTTAAAGCTCAAAGAATAAATAAATTGTTCACTAAGAAATGAGCTATCAAATTTTTTAATAGGAATTCCAAATTCTTTAAAACACTCTTCCATAAATAAATCGGAACATTGGTGACCCCAACCAAAAGCATCTTCAAGCCAATTAGATTCAGTATCACCAACAAAATAAAAAGAAAGGTCAGCTTCTCTCATTGATACAATATATTTATTATCAAAAATACCAATGAAAACATTATCAATAAAAAAAATAAATTCAGTTTTTAATAGAATTCCATAATCAATAGAATTTGAATTAAAAATTAATTCTCCATTTGAATTAAAATCAAGTAATTTAAAAAGAGTTTGTTCAATATATGAAATATCAGGTAATTTAATATTTTCTTCATTTGTTTCTAAGCAAGCACATAATTTTTCCTTAAATTGATTCCATATTTTTAAAAATTCTTTCTTCTAAATTTCCAAAACGTTCTTTTGTTACTTTGTTTACAAAATGACTAAAAAGTCTTTTTGGCATATCAATAATTTGAACGGTTTCTAATTGTTTTATAATAACCTCTTTAATTGTTATTTTCAAATTTTTCTTTAAGTCTAGTATATTCTTTAAACTCAAGAGTGTTTTTTAGAGAAATCTCTTTTTTAAGTCTTTCAGCTTCTTTAATAACATCTTCTGGAGAAGGATTCTCTTTCAATGTAACTTCAATTTTATGGATGGTTGATTTTCCTCTCTTAACTTCATAGTTTTTGGTGATAACATTTCCAACAAAATAAACAGTATGATGGTCTACATCATAAAGTGGATTACAAGAAGAACAAGCATATTTAATATCAGCAGCATAGATATCTTCTCCAAAAGGAGTTTTTCCAACAAAAACTGCTTCATCAATTGACTTTTGATTTTGTTCATTTAAAGTGTTTCTATTTTTTTCTAGTGTAGCAATTTGAGAAGGAGTCAAAGATTCTGGTTCTGAACAACCAGCAAGAGCGGATAGAATTAGAGCTACAAAAAGAAGTTTTTTCATAAATTATTCCTTGTTGTTTATTAATTTTTTGAGTTTCAAATTATAGCAAATATTCAAAAATAAATCAACAAATATAGAAATGAGATATTAAGAAAGATAATAAAGTGTCTTTTTTATTATTTAAAATTTGACATTTAATACTTAAAATATAAAATATAAAGAATTTTAAAGAGGACTATATATGAAATATAAAAGAGTGTTGCTTAAGTTAAGTGGCGAGTCATTAATGGGATCTGATAAGTTTGGTTATAATAAAGAAGCTGTTAATTCAATTGTAGATGAAATAGCAAAATTGCATAAATTAGGTGTAGAAATAGCAATAGTTGTAGGTGGCGGAAATATATGTAGAGGAAAAAGCTTAAACGGACATGGTGTAAACGCAGCTACTGCTGATTATATGGGAATGTTGGCAACAGTAATGAATGGATTATATTTGCAAGATGTTTTAAAATCAAAAGGAATAGAAAATAGAGTAATGACAGCAATATCAGTTAATGAAGTTGCAGAACCTTTCATAAGATTGAAAGCAGAAAAACATTTAAGCAAAAATAGAGTTGTTATTTTGTCAGCAGGGACAGGAAATCCATTTTCAACTACAGACACGGCAGCAAGTTTAAAAGCAAAAGAATTAAATTGTGATGTAATAATTAAAGCAACAAAAGTAGATGGAATATATGATAAAGATCCAAATAAATATAAAGATGCAGTTAAATATGAAAAATTAACTTTTAAAGAAGCAATAGAAAAACATTTAGAAGTTATGGATATGACAGCATTCACAATGTGCGAAGAATTCAATATTCCAATAATAGTTTGCGACATTATGGGAGAGAAGAATTTAGAATCAATTGTTCTAGGTGAAAATATAGGAACACTTGTTAGTAGAGATTAAAAAAGACACATTAAGTGTCTTTTTTTTATTAATTAGATGTAATAAGAATTTAATTTTGATTTAGAATTAAATTTCTGAGCAGCATATTTAGAAGCAAAAGTATCTTTTTGATCAATAATCAAACCACGATACATAAGATTACGAGAATCTTCATCTAAATGCCAGAAATAGAAAAGATAACCTTTTTGACCATTTAGAGTAGCTTCATAGATGCCTTCTTCAAGAGACTTAAAATCAAAATTTGAAAAAGCAATGTCATTGTTGAAAGTTTCTTCTGCTTCTCCATAAATAATAAAAGATTTATCAAATTGACTTTCTTCATTAACTGTTTTGAAATCAATAATTTTATTTTTCATTTATTAAGTCTCTGTTTGATTTGAATGTTAATTATACAACAAAATCAAAAATAAATCAAATTTTAATGAAAGACATGAATCCCATGAATGTGGCAAGAACAAGTGCATAATAAATGTTCATTTCCATTAACTAAAATGAAAGTATCAACAGGTAATTCTTGTTTATTTTTTAAAATTAATTGCAACATAATTGGATCAATTTTTCTAGGCTTTTCTAAAATAGAAAAGTTTTGACCAAAATTTTTTTCAATAAAAGAAGAATCTAATGTTCCATCTTTTTGAATATATTTAATATAACAGTGTGTGCAACATTCATTCATATATTAAAATCTCTATTTAAATTTAATGTCTAATTTCATAGCCATGAACATGACACATACAAGTACAAATTAAATTTTTCTTTTTCTGAAAAAATGGGAATTCTTTAGAAAATTCATATTCATTGTCTTTAATGGTGTCTAAAAAAGATTTATCAATCATTTTTTCACCATTTTCATTAATGGTAATATATTTTTTATAAGTTCTATTGCAACAAGGTATCATATTTAATACTCCTATTTTTTAAATTAATTTTCATAACTATTAATAATTAAAATTAGTTCATCACATTTTAATTTTAGTTCTTGCAATCTTTGCTGTTGATGTTGATTTAAGTATTTAAGAAATTCGGCTGGTTCTGGAAATATTTTGGAAGAACCACTTACAGGTGCATTTTTATCAAATTTAATCCATAACTGCCAAGCAGTAGTTGAAGAATCAATTAGATAACTTCTAATAGAAATCCACTTCTCATAATCAGGTGCATTAAAAAAAGACAAAAATTTATCCTTAATATCTTTTTTAATATTTCCAAAAATATTATGCATAGATCCAATAACTCCATTAGAGTTTTTCATTGAATCTAGTTGAGCAATATAAAGAGAATTAAAATATTCATACTTTTGAATTGTTTCAAAGTATTCTTGATCTTTTTTCTTTATTTTAAGTTGAATAATTTGAGCAGTCATATAATTAGAAACCTTTAACTTTAATTGTTTTGCGAACTCTTTTGATAATATGATTATATCGTTCATTAATGCAAAGAGTTTTATTCCAAGGAATATTTAAATTTCCTTCAATAGTTAAATCATCTGGTCTATCACCAACTCTAGACCAACCATTTAATGTTAAAATCGGCTCATGGTCAAATGCCTGCCAAACACCATTAGGTTGCTGAGCAATAAATGGAAGCATTTCATCAATACCAGAAAGAAATACTCCAGTATTTTCGATTTCTTTTCTATAACGCCCATCTGGCTGTTTGCAGGCGTATAATTTTGCTCTATTTTCATTACTTAACATAATTAAGACTCACTAAATTAAAATAATTAGATTTAAAGTTATCCCAAAGAGAAGAAATTAATTCAGACTTTTCATATTGAAGACCGGGATCACTACAGGCTGCTTCACATGGGTCATCTCCATTCCAAGCAGATTCCATATAAGAAAGATTAGATTCTTCTTTAATGATTTCGTTAAGATCTGAAATAATATGATTGAGGTTGTGTTTTGTATAGTCAAATTTTGCTTCAAATAAATCTTCAAGCTCTTCAATATCAATATTATTAGGAATCGTTTTAATTTGTTCTGCATAAGTTGAAAAACTAAAAAACAAAATTAAAATTGAAAATAAAGTTTTTTTAATCATTAATGTTTTCCTTTTATTTTTTAAGAATTTTTACTTTGTGTTCGTTAAATTCAAATTCCATACCAATCATAAAAGAATACTTCAAAGAATCACCAATAGAAGCATCTTTAGCAAGAGTGATATGTGGTTTATGTTCAAGATCTTCAACCAGACCTTGAGATTTGTAGTATTTGTTAATATCTTTACTCCACTGGCAATTTTCAAATTCTGCAACAATATAAAGAGAATTACCAACAGTCCATTCTGAAATTTTAGTTACAGTTGCTTTTTGAGTTGTAAATTCTGGAGTATTCATTTCAATAATTTTACCAGTAGGATCAAAAAATGTAGTAATATGAAGTTCATCTTTTTTAATAAAGTGAGCTAACATATCTAAAGATTTTTGAGAAACCTGAGCGGCTGAGTATGCTTTCATTTTATTTTGCTCAGCAGATGTTTTTTTTATGTTTAATTTTATTAATATGTTCTTTTTTATAAAGAAAAGGTTTATTAACTTTTTTTGTATGAGATTTATATACTGCTTTAGGTGTGATGATAGGAGAAACAACAATAGGCATTGCAAGTGCAGGTGCGCTAAGCATAAAAGTTACAGCAGCAAAAAATTTCAGTTTCATTATGTATTCCTCTTTATCTATTAAATGTATTATATCAAAATTTATCTAATTATACAATAAAATTAATAATATCTTCTTTTGTTTTAATTTCATATTCTGGATAATACATTATTATTCTCCAAAAGTAATAGCAGCTTTCATAATTCCAATAATTGAATGAGAAGCAAAGATTTCACCAGTAGAAATCATTTCCATAGCTTCTTTAATTGAATACATAACAATTTGAATTTCTTCATCGTCAATTCCGTGAACAGAGTTAAGAATAGAATTCATATCAAGAAGTGAAGAATCAAATGTTGCAATCAAATGATAATGAATTTCATTTGAAATGCCGGGACTAGTAAGACCTTTAGCAAAAAGTTCAATTTTAGATTCGTCAATTTCAATAGTTGTTTCTTCAAGAGCTTCACGCAATGCACTCTGAATAGGGCTTTCACCGGGATCAATATGACCAGCAATAGGTTCAACAGTAAAAGAGTTATTTAGACTGGTATTGTAATGAGCACCAGCCCTAAATTGTTTTACAAAAAGAAGTTTTTTAGTGTGTGTATCAAAAAGAGTTAGACATACAGCATCTTTCTTTTCAATAACTAAGTGAGAGTGAACAATACCAGAATCAGACTCAATAGTTTTTTTAGAAAGACTAGCGAATGGATGTTTGAAAATTTGTTCGTCTTTAATTACTCGCATTTTATGCTCCTTTAGATAAGGCATTATACAAAATTTTAAGAAATTTTACAACTGATTTTTAAACTCTTGAATAAGAATTGATTTATCTTCTTCAGACATATTAAAATTATTTTCTAAGTCTGAAATTATAGAATAAATAGATATTTTTGAATTTAAATCAAAAGGTATAGAGCATATTCTGTTATTGTTTATGTGAGTGATAATATCAGAAATATCTTTATTAAAACAATCAGGACAAGGTAAAAATCCAGAACCAAAGAACTTATCATGTTTTAATTTTTTTTTATTTAAATCAAAAGCTTTAATACAGCAATCTGGATAGCCATAATACTTTCCTATAATGTATTTAAATTTATTAAAATAATTCATTATAAAATTCCATTTTTATAGATTATATAATTTATTATATTGATAAATTAATTTATATCAAATTGATTGTTAAATTTTTATTTTAATGTTATAATCCGCAAAAATTTAGGTGAAAAATGAACTCTTATAGAAATTTAAAAAAATTAATAAATGCTGAACTTTCTTATGTTTCTAAATCTAACAAAGAATTTTTAGTAAAAAGAAAGAAAGACGACTATGTAATATGCTCATTCTATTCATTAGAAGAAAGAGATTATTTATATAAGAATAGAAATCCATATATAAGTTATTTAAAAATTTATGACTTATCTGAAGTTTATGCTTTTAATATGAAAGAGAATATTAGAAATGTTATTGTTGAAATTGTTAAAATTATAAAAGAAATTCAAAAAACAATTTCTAAAATGGAACAAATACATTCAAAATATATTATAGAGTTAAATGAAAATTTTTCAGTAGTAAAATCTTTTTATTGTATTTTACATGAGTATAAAAAAATAAATGGCAAATATTCAAAAACAAAATATTTAAATATTAAATATGATTTAATTAAAGAAGATATAGAAATAGAAGAAAAAGATAAATTAGTAAAAAAAATAGGCAAAGAAGATATTAATAATTTTATAGATTTATTTAAAAGAGAATATATAAAAGAATTTGAAAAAGTTATCAGAGAAAATGTAAAAGTTGAAACTGAAAGATTAGGTAATTTAAAGGATTGGAGATTATAATAAAATGAATAATAAAGATTTAGAATATTTTTTTAAATATGTAAAAGAATGTTCAGGAAATATACCTAAAAAATCAATGTATAAAAATAAAGATTTAATTTTAGTTGAAACAAAAAATGTAGACAACTATTTTGATTTACATTTATCTATAGAGCCTTTTTATTATGAAAAAAAGAATGACGCATTAGCTTTTGTTTCAAATATGATAAATAATAGTAATTTAAAACATAAAGAAGTGTTTTTATTTTTAGATTATTTAATTCTATTTTTAAATGATTGTGAAATTGGTTTTAAATCTAGAACAGCAAATAATTTAGCAATAGCAAATATAAAATTTGGTATTAATTTAAATAATAAAGAAATTTATCTATATATTAAATACATTTTTAAAAAACAGAAACCAAATGAAATAAATATATTAATAAAGAATGATTTATATTATTTAAATAATGTAAAAGTTTTAAATTTAAAAAATGTATTAATTTATAGATTTTTAGTTGGATATAAAGAGTTTTTAAGAACTGAATATAATTTGGATTTTTTATATGAAAACATAGAAGATAATTATTTAAGAGAAAAGTTTAAAGAAACAAAAAATCTTGTTGATATGGTTAATTATTAAAAATAAAAAAGAGAGCAATTTAGCTCTCTATTTTATGAATTTAAATGGTAAAACTATTCAGCAACTACAGTAGCGTGAATGTCTTGACCATAATGACCTTCAATAATAAAGCCGGGGCTGCAAGGGCAAGTACAACCAGCATATTGTGACCATTTAACTTTAGTACCTTCAGGGAGTTCAAGTTTCTTAAGAATTTCAGGAATTACTTCCTTTTTATAAGTAGTGTAAGGACGGCAATGACGATTTTCAAGATTTTGAATAACGCTTTCACCTTTAGGCCAAACAAAAATACGAGATTTTGGAGTATTGTAGGTACGATTATTCTTAACTTCCATTACTTTAAAATCGGTAATTGCTAGCGACATTTTTTTAATCCTCTGTTGTTTTGGTGTGTGATTATTATATCAAAAAAATCTGGATTAATCAATACTTGCAATATGTGCTGGATGTCCTTTTGGATAGCACTGGTCTTTCCAAAGAGATCCATCTTTCATCATTTGTTTGATAGCTTCTTCTCTTTGTTGTTCTCTAAGAGCTTTTAGCTCTCTTTTTTTAGCCTTTCTATCTTTTCTTTCTTTGAAGAATAGAGCAATAAATTTAAACATTATATTCTCCTATTTATGTGTTAATGTTTGATTTTCAAAATCAATATTTATTTCAGAGCCATGCTGAAAGAGCTTTGTTGCATTATCAATTCTAATTAGCGGAATGCCAAACTCTCTTCCAACAATACAAAGGTGCGCTAGTTTACCACCATTTTCGCAAATTATCAAACCTGCTTTTAATGCTGGAACTTCAAATTCAACACTGGCACTTGGAATAACAATAATATCATTTTTAGTAATATTTTCAGATTTATAATCAACAACAAAGCCTTTAAAGTTAGAAAGGTTTGCAGAATTCAAAGTTGTAAACTCTGAGTTTTCATAATGACTTTTTTGAATGTAATCAATTAATTCATTAAAAATTAAGTTTTCTTTACTATTTTGAATATATTCATTACCATTGAGATTAAATCCAAGAAGTAGCCATAATTCTGTATGCAATGGAGAATCATTTTCCATTTTAAGCCCACTTTTTAAAGTGGTTTTCCAAGTGTTTAAATGTTTTTTAGATGTTCTATAAAAAGCATAAGAAATAGCTAATTCTTTTGGATAAGTAACTTCTCCATAAGTACTTTGAAATTTATTATAAGTAACATTTTCTAATTGGTTAATAACGGATTTCCGCAAAAAATCAGAATAAGATTCGACATCTTTAAAACCAGCTTTTAAAGCCTGTTCAATAGCTTGAGCATTTTTAAATTTAGAATTAAATTCAGAGTCATAAGAAGAAAGGTTTAATGATTCACTGGTTTCTTTAATAATATTATTTTTTTCTTTTAAAGAAAACCAATTATTAATAGCATAATTTTTTGCAGAATTCAAAATAGAAAATTTATCTAACCAAACTGGAATTTCATTTTCATTAGTTTTTTCAGCAATAACAAAAAGACATTCTTTTCCTTTAGAGACATTAAATCCAAACATATCTTTAGGAATAAGATACTTCCTTACATAAGTGTCAAAATCAGGTATATTATAAGTTAGATGTCTTTCTTGAATATCTTTATGAACCATTTCGGAATTAATAAAATGGCTGAAAGTATATAATTGGTTATTTTCAAAGAATTTATCAAAACAATAAATGTCAAAAATTTCTTCTTGATAAGTTTTATCTTCGACTTCTAAAACATTTACACCATTTTCATTTACTTGAATTTCAAGTTTTCCTTGAAGAATTTTGTAAGCAATATCGTAAGTCATGCCGTCAAATGATTCAATTAACATTCTAAGTGCTTGATTCCATTTTCCGTCTAGTACCAAATTTTTAGCATTATCGGTAAAATGAGATCCAGAAATAGAGAAATGCTGGAGATTAGTCATGTATGATATCCTTTGGTTTTGCTTATTATAGCAAAAAAGACAAGAATAGTAAAGTTGACTTTTTGTTTAAAGTTTATATAATATTTAGATTATTTTGGAGGCTTCATAATGTATGCAGGCGAACATCAGTTAATAAATTATATAGGACCAGCATTTTTAGTAAATAAAGAAAAAGTAAAATATAAAACAAAAACAAAAAAATCATATTGTTGTAAAAATAAAAAATGTAAAAATTACTTAAAAGAAACACAAATGACAGGAATTTATGATTTTTGTACAATGTGTGGAAGAAAGTCAGAAAATACGGAAGTCGAAAAAAAATCAGAAATGTTTATATTTGATGTTAATAAAGAGCTATCTAATAAATATTTTGTAATAACTAAGGATCATTATAATGGAATAGCTCAATATAAAACAGAAAACTGTTTAAATGAATCTCAATATATTTATATACCATATTTTGAAGAATTCGAAGAGTCTAATTATGCATTTATTGTAAATGAAACAATTTCAAAAAGTTGTGGAAATAACAAATGCAATAGTGAAGGTGATTTTACAGATCCAGAAACAAACTATTGTGGAGATTGTGGAAAAAAACTAAAATTAGATTATGAAATTTATGAAAATTCAAAAATACCTAAAAAATTAAAAAAAGAAATAATTAAAGATTATTTGAAAAAGGATTGTTTTGATTCTTTGAATATAATTAATGATGTTAGATTTAATGGTTTTATAGAGAATTATAAAAAATCTAAAAATTATGAAGAATTTTGTAAAGTTTTAAAACATCTATATGGAAAAGAAAACTTTGAATTAGTTTTAGTTAATGCAAAGTTTCATGATAACAATTAAAGACCTTATATAAGGTCTTTAATTTTAGACATTTAAATATTTAGAAAAGACATCTAATGGAAATCTAAATACTAGTTTTTTAGTGTAATTTCCATAATATCCATCTTCAAATTTTTTTTCTGGTTTAATGTCTTTATATATTTCTTGAGCAATTTTCTGAAGATTGGATTTATTTTCTTTTGGAATTAAGATTGAAAGGAAGAACCTTAAAGAATTAATTACTTTAGATTTTTTAAATTCATATTCTGAAAAATAATTTTGTTCATCCCAGCAAGAACCACCATAAGATTCTTCTGTTTTTACAGAAATTAAAAAATAAGGATTTTCTGCTCTAGAAATAAAGCAGAAAGAAAAGTTATTTTTATTAAAATATTCTGAAAGAAAAATCGAATGTTTGTCTACGATTTTTTCAATTCTGGAAATGTTCATGTAGTTTAATCCTATAAAATTTTAGGATTAAATTATATCATAAAACTCTAAAGTAGCAAAGAGTTTTTCATAACTTAATGCTCATGGAGTCATTAAATCAACATATTCACCAAAATGTTCATTAAATACAGCAATAAGGTTGTCATAATCAGAAGCCTTCATTAAATTCATAATTTCTTCAATTTCTTCTTCAGAATGTTTTAATTGTTTCATTAGGTTTTGAGCAGTACCTAGAAGATAAAAAGCATTACCTTGTGGACCAGCGAGATCGATAACAGGTTTTTTATTTTCTCTTGGAATGATAGCCATATATAGATACCTTTATTTATTTTTCCATTTATGTAGTTTGTTGTGATAAAAAGCTTCGTAATTCATTTTTTCATTAAAGTTAATCATATCCATATAATTAGTTTTTTCAAACAAATTTTTAATATTATTATTTTTATTGTTTTTTTTATCAATCACTTTAACTTCTCCAAGATTTTTCAAAGAACTAATAAGCTCTTTTGGCATACTTACAGAATTAACAATAATTATTTTATTATTCAAAATTAGCTCCAGCGATCTTTTCGATTCTTTGCTTTTCCCTTTCCACGGCGTTGAAAAGGAGAGATACCATTTGAAAATTCAGGAGTATCACCTATTAATTTTTTTAAAATTTGTTTAGTTGTTTGTCCTCTAGCTGTTTCGCTAGAATCAATTATTAGAAAATCTCTTGAATTATCTTTAGACATTTATTATTCTCATTTTTTAGTAGTATAACAAAATTATCTAAATTAATCAACTTATTCGGCAAATTCAAGTTCTCCATTGTCCCATTTAATATCAATTAGAAAATCTTCATCATCTTTAAGGTTTTCATGAGAGTATTTAACAATTGTACCTTTAGAAGTTTTCTTGATATTCCAGACACGCTTGTTTAAAATAGTTTCATCAAGTGGATGATGTTTAATTTTCATTTTTAAATCCTCTATTAATGAAACTATTATATCAAAAATTTAAAAATTATACAATAAAATATTAAATAACTTTGTCAGTTAAAAAATTTTGTAAATAGTTAGACAAGGCACGAATCGCACCATCAGCGCCACAATTTGGATGTTTAGGCTCAAAAACATCGTCAATAAGGTATCCTACATCATAAGAACCATCAGAGTATTTTCTAACCTGAATATATCCGTTCTTAGTTTCGATTTCAGATACAATTTTAAATTCATTCATTTTTAACATCCTTAAATTTTAATTATTATATCATAAATTGTTTAGATTTAAAATAAAAAACCACCATAAGGTGGCTTTAAAACTTAAAAATATTCATTGAAGAATTAATTTTTTATTTCGCATATAAGGAATCAAAACTTCAGGAACATTTACAGAACCATCTTCATTTTGATAGTTTTCAAGAACAGCAACTAAACATCTTCCTACAGCTAATGCAGAACCATTTAGAGTGTGAACATATTTATTACCGTCTTCAGTTTTATATTTAGCGAACATTCTTCGTGCTTGAAAATCATCACAATTAGAAACAGAAGATATTTCTCTATATTTATTTTGACTAGGAACCCATACTTCAATATCATAAGTTTTTGCAGCAGAAAATCCCATATCTCCAGCACAAAGTGTTACAACCCTATAAGGCAATTTTAACAATTGAAGGATTTTTTCTGCTTGCTGAAGCATATTTTCTAATTCTAAATAAGAATCTTCTGCTTTAACAATTTTTACAAGTTCAATTTTTTCAAACTGATGTTGTCTGATAAGACCTACAATATCCTTACTATAAGAACCAGCTTCAGATCTAAAGCAAGGGGTGTGAGCCGTTAAATTAATAGGTAGAACATCACTGTTAAGAATTTTATCAGCAACTAAGTTAGTTAATGGAACCTCTGCTGTAGGAATTAAATAAGCATTTTCTTTATTACCTAATTTATAAAGGTCTTCTTCAAATTTAGGAAGTTGACCAGTGCCATATAGAGCATTTTGATTAACAATATAAGGTACATAATGTTCTTGATAACCATCCTCAACATGAGTATCAAGCATTAATTGAATTAATGCTCGATGAAGTTGAGCTACATCATTACGAAGAACATTAAAGCGGCTACCAGATAAAGCAACACCAGCTTCAATATCAATTTGATTATTTTTTTGTCCTAATTCAACATGAGATTTAACTTGAAAATTAAAATTCTCTGGAGTGAGAAATGTTTTTAATACAACATTATCATTTTCATCTTTACCATCAGGTACAGATTCATGAGGAATGTTAGGGATAGAACAGAAGAATTCAAAAAATTTTTGTTCAGCTAATTTATAATCTTGGTCTGCCAATGGTAATTTAGTTTTTAGTAATTTAGATTTCTCAATATTTTCTTTAAAATTACTGTCTTTAGGATTAGTTTTTGATAGTTCATTAATGTTTTTACGAATATGTTCTAATTCTTGCATTTTAGCAAGACGATTTGCATTTAATTCATTAAATTTTTGAACATCAAGGATGTATCCTTTGCGTTGAAGTTGTTTAGCAACAAGATCAATATTTTCTTTAAAAATTTCTGGTACATTATATTTCATTTGTAATTCCTTTAAAAAATATTAACCATTATAAAATTAAAAATAAAAAAATACAAGAATTATTTAATTTCAAATTCTTTTTCATAAATGTAAGAACTAGGAGGTATTTTTTCAACTGGTATTTGTTTGTCTTTGTAGAGATAAGTATCTAATCTATATCCACCTCTACCATTAACACCTTTCCACATCTCCCAAACTAATACCGCTGGAGTTCCTTGTTTTAAAACCTTTTCAAAAGGAACATTTTTAATTTGTTCTCTAAATGGAATAGTTTCTGGAATTTTTACTTTTATACTTTTTTTATTAACTTTTAGAACAATACCTCTAAGCAAGGTGTATTCCATTAAATAAACAATATTATCACCTTCAACTAATTTTGGATTAATTGAATTAAGATAGGCTAAATATTCATTATAGTTCATAACGATTAATCCACAACAATAGAATCATGGATGTTAAAAACTGAAAAAGACATAGGAGAGCCATGAGATGCCGGGTCAATTTCAACAAAAGTCATATCTGAAAATTGTAGAACTACCATACAACCGGGATCAAAATTCATAGAATCTTTAATATCTTTAAAAAGAGATGAAACCTGTTCTGAATGTTTTTTGAAGTGTTCTATTGTTGGTGCAGCATAAAGAGGCAATGAAACATAGGCTTGAATTAAAGAAGAACCAAAAAATTTTTTAAAAAATGAAGTAAGTTCTTTGTTTTTAGTAATATAAGTTCGCATATAAGCTATCTCCAGAAATTTAAAAATAAAAAAGAGCAAGTATAACGCTAGCCGTTGGGGAAATCTGTTGAAGGTTTCCCCAAGGTCCAGGTTGCATCAGGGCTAGAAGCAAAAATCCCCAGAGAAAACATTTTCTGCTGGGGATTTCTGTTTTTTGGCTTTCAGATCAAGGTGTTGGAGATCTGCATCAACAGATTAAGCCAACGCCTTGAGT
>JACCDZ010091651.1_pt1 | contig 36394 bp, 33 predicted proteins | sample 7449551 | NCBI WGS metagenome assembly JACCDZ01 (sample SAMN15323452, study PRJNA562643) | freshwater metagenome | isolation source: river surface water | place: USA:Blue River Watershed | collected 2017-08-18 | reverse complement strand
GAATTCGATTTGAATTTGGTGATTAATAACAACGACATTACAATAAATAATATACTTTTTAATAAAATGTACGCAGGTTTTATAAAGTTATTTCTAGAGATAGAGTAGGCGCGAGTGAGTTGTTTTCTCATCGCATTTGTATTTTCTTGGATTCCTTTTATTGCTTCTTTGTCCACGCCGCGTTCTGCGAAATAGTATGCGATTTCATTTGAATTTCTTAATAAAGGAAAAATTACATTAGAATCTTTTTCTTTAGAATATATCCAAGAAATAATTCCATCTGTGATGGTAAGCAATTGTTCTCTTAAAAAGGGTTGGTTTAATTCTTCTTTACATAAATCTGTTGTGCCAGTTCTTGGTGCTCGGATGGCTAGGTAAATCCAATCTTTTATAGCTTCTAAATTGGAAGCTACTTCACCAGGAATACGTTCGCTTTCTTTAAAATCTGACATTGTAGCCGCTAATAACAACCCAAAAACAAAAAAAGCACCTGTGAAAATGATAGTAATATCCGATAATTCAATTAAATCATGAAAATCTTGTCCGTATAAATTTAAATGTTTAAAAATAAAGTTTTTGATAACTAAAATTAGCAAAGCTGCTATCAAAGATTTTATTATTATGGTTCGATTGGTGATAAATTTCATTTAGAATAGTTTTCACAAATTTAGAAAAAATAGATTTATTTTTTGAATACTTATTACTTGTAACAATTTTTTTTAAAATATTTTTTTGTTACACTTTCTGTGATTTTTTTTCTGAATAAAATTTTTAATCACAACTTTTGTGATTTTATTTTTAAATAGAAAAAAAAAGTCACAAAAACTGTTATTTTTTTCTTCAGATGAAAATTAAATAACTGGTTTTAAAATGGGTTGTTTTATGGATTAAATAGAAAATTATGAATTTGAACTTTTGTTGTTAGGCTTTAGTGATGGAATTGAGGTTTTACAACCACCAAGATTAAGAAATCGTATGAAAGATATTTTACAAAATAGTTTGGATAAATATCAAGACAAGTAAATTTTTAAAAAAAATCCCGATAAACTCATTTACCGGGATTTTTTTTAATTTACTCTGATGTAATTTTCCATTAAGACTGTTTCACCATTTTTTGTAATTCCTTCGATTTGAATTTTGTAATTCCCTGGAATATCGGAAGTGTAAAATTCAAATGCTTTTTGACTAGAAATCTCTGTTATATTTGGTTCCCAACATAATTGATATCTGTAATCAGGAATTTTTTCAAACGAATTTTTAGAGTAATTTACGTTAAAATATCTTTTCACTAATTGCGGGCGTTCAATCGTTTTTTTAATTATGTAATCTTGGTCTATTTTTGGTATGTAATTTAAATCTTTGGTTGTTAAATTTACCACTCCATTAAACATATACTTATTTAGAAAATATCCTTTATTAACGAAGTTAATTTTTGTAAAGAAAGCTGGGTCGAACGTTAAAATTTCATCAACATCTTGCAATAAAAATCCATCCACTAATACCAAAGTGTTGTAGTAAATGTTACTACTATTCACTTCATAATCGTACACTCCAAAAACTTGTTTACCATCTTTTTTTGAGACATATACTTCAGGTACAATTTCAATAAAAATTTCTTTTACGGTGTTTTGTGGGTTATAGTCTGATAAAATATATTCTTTGTCACTACCGTAATAAAAGGGTTTGTTTTTTTTGTATGCAAAAACGGTGTCACTTTTTGTGTGATAATAAATATTTTGAATTTGATTGGCAATTGAACGCTTTAAAAATGCTTTGGCATAGCTTGGATTGATTTTGATATCTCTTTCTATGATGTTAGTTTTTATTTTAGAATTTTCAAAAAGTTCTATTTTGTAATTTTCTTTGTTTTTTTCTAACACCTGAAAATAAGCTTCTTCACCATTGAAATTATCCATTAAGAAATGAAAATTTCCACTTTTATCTGTTGAAGTGATTTTAAAATCGAAATTTTCCCCTGGAATAGATAATGCAATTTTTTTATCTTCTAAAGCATCTCCTTCATTTTTAGCCGTAATTTTTCCTGAAAAAATTTCACCTCTTGTTTCTGGAAAGGAAGTTGCATTTTCTTCTATGGTTGAACGTTCAGTTTGCTCAAACAGATTGTTTTTTTTCGGGTTAATAAGAGATGGAATACTGTCAATTTTTACCACATTTAATATAAAGTTTCCTTTTAAATTGTCATTTATATTGACTACTACTTTTTCTCTTTTTTGAAATTCTTTTTTATTTGCTATTATTTTCGAATTAGTAGCGTTTTCTTGCCAGTAATTTGAAGCGCTCACTATTTCAGAACTACTTGTTTTTTCTTGAAATTTTTCAGGAAATGCAATATATGGATTGTAAATGAACAAATCTCTTGAGGCGTATTCATTTTTATTCTTTGTTAAGTTGGTATAAGCAATTATTTTATAACTTCCTGTTTCAATGTTTGTTGGGATAAAAAAATCATTGTAAGAAATACCATTATTGATAACTTGTTTATGTTTTAAGATACTAATATTTTGACTATTTATTAGTTCAACATAAATAATTTTACTTAATGATATTGTTTCTTTGTTGGAAGTATTAATACAAATTGTTTTATAAAAAATACTTTCACCAGACAGATAAAAATCAGCATTGGATTGAAGAATTACTTGTTCATTAATTGCTGCTAATTTTGAATCTGAGTTTGATTTCTGTGAAAACAAAAAAGAATTGAAAAATAATGCTACGATAAGAAAGGTTTGCTTTGTCATTATTAAAATGTTAATTTATTTAATACCAAAATGGAGGTATGATGTTAGATGAAAAAGTGGTGCAATCTCCACAAGGAGGTTCAACGAGATACATGGGGTCTGGTCCTGATACATATAGAAACGTTTGAGGTGTTGAATTTAAACTGTTCATTACTATATATCCTTTACAAGGTGTTGATGGACTAATATCAAAGCAATATCTAAATCTTGGGCAATTTGGTTCTTCAGGAATGCAATCATCCCAACAATCGTAGAAATAATCTGGTTTCGGTGTCCCTGGAAAAAGGTCTTCAAAATTAAAGAATATTCTTTGTAAACTTACACTTGACACATCAAAAAAACCAACTACTTTTTCGTTTGGATTGGTTAGGCAAGTTATATTTCCGCTAAAAAACCCGGGTTGGTTTTGTGATAAAATTCCATCCGTTCCTGAAATTGTTTTTAGGGTTTTATAATAAGTGTAGGATTCTAAATTTTGAACATATTGTTTAACTAAGATGCTATATCTGTGTGTTATGATAGGGTTGTTTATAGGTATAAATCTTACCGTATGATCTACTCGGTCTTCCGAAAGATTTGAGGTAGAATGCAGTAATAATTCATTAGATTTTACGGTTGAGTAACAAGTTTTTGCTTCGTATGTTCTTGGTGAAAAAATCAATTCTGTAGTGGTTGGATTTATGGTAACGGTATAAGGTCGCCATTGTGGTGCAACTATTTTATAAGTTTCTTCAAACTCATATCTGTAATATTTTGAACTATTTGTAGGGTCAAAGGCTTTTACTTTAATTTCTGCTCCACGAACATTATCAATAGTTCGATCATTTACTTCTACTGTATTGATAGGGTTAATTTGGGTTAAATTTTCTGGGGTAGAGGTGTAAACTTTTCCGTTGGCCACTATTTTTAGATTATATTTTCTGCCTACTACTGCTTCAAATTCATTTTCAGATTCGTAAATTTCATCGCCTTCAACAAAATTATATACATTTCCTAAGTCGTCTTCCACAGTTACATCTGCATTTTCTACAAACACAGGACCATTTTCTTCTAAACGATAGGTTTTTGAAAGTTTAATTTGTTGTTTTTTGAATTCGTTTGTAAGTGTAGCTTCAATAACAAGTGCTTCCTCAAAATTGGAAGTTTGTAACACATAAGGTTCGGTACAACCGAACAGTATCATTAATATTAAGGAACTATATATTTTCATATTGTAAATTTTAAGTTACCTTTTTTATTTAATACCAAAAAGGTGGCACTACGTTAGAAGAAAATGTTGTACAATCACCACAAGGTTGCGGAACTAAATATATTGGATTGGGTCCTGCGTAAAATAAAAAAGGTTGTGGTATACCGTTTAAAGTGTTTTCAACAATATTTCCTTTACAAGTACTTTCTGGCGCCACACTAAAACAATAGTCGTACACACCTGGACAAATAAGTGGGTTTGGTTCTAGGCAATTATCATAGCAATCAAAAAAATAACCTGGTTGTTGGGTTGCAGGAAAAACATCTTCAAAATTAAAGAATATTCTTTGTGAGCTTACACTAGAAACATCAAAGAATCCGACTACTTTTTCATTAGGATTAGAAACACATGTAATATTACCACTAAAAAATCCAGGTTGGTTTTGAGATAAAATCCCATCACTTCCAGAAATAGTTTTTAAGGTATTGTAGTAAGTGTATGATTCCAAATTTTGCACATATTGTTTTACTAAAATGCTATATCTATGCATGATAATTGGATTGTCTACAGGTATAAATCGTACTTTGAAATCTACTCGATCTTCTGATAAATTTGTGGTAGAATGTAAAAGTAACTCATTTGATTTTACTGTAGAATAACAAGTTCTCGCTTCATATGTTCTGGGCGTAAAAATCAAATCTTTTGTAGTTGAGTTTACAGTTACTACATAAGGTCGCCATTTTGGAGCAACAATTTTATAGGTTTCTTCGTATTCATATCTATAGTATTTAGAACTATTGGTTGGGTCAAAAGACTTAACTTTTATTTCAGCACCACGAACATCACCAATTGTTATATCTTTTACTTCAACATCTTCAATTGGATTAACTTGAGTTAAGGTTTCTTGAGTAGATGTATATACTTTTCCATCTGTTACAATGGTAAGTTTGTATGTTCTTCCGGGAATAGCTTCAAATGCATTTTCTGATTCGTAAATTTCATCTCCTTCAACAAAATCATATACATTTCCTAAATCGTCTTCAACAGTTACGGTGGCATTTTCCACAAACGTAGGACCGTTTTCTTCTAAACGATAGGTTTTTGAAAGTTTAATTTGTTGTTTTTTGAATTCGTTAGAAATAGAGGCTTCTATAACAAGTGCTTCTTCAAAATTGGAAGTTTGTAATACATAAGGTTCGGTACAACCAAATAATATGATAAGTATAAAAAAACTAAATATTTTCATAATTATATTTTAAAGATTTAAATTAATACCAAAATGGAGGAACTACGTTAGATGAAAAGGTCGTGCAATCGCCACAAGGTTGGGGAATTAAATATAGTGGATTTGGTCCCGAGAAATATAAATAGGTTTGTGGTATAATGTTTAAGGTGTTTTCAACGATATTCCCTTTACATGTTGTAAATGGAGCAACATCAAAGCAATAATCGTATGCTCCTGGGCATGAAAGTGGATCTGGGTAATCACAATTGTCATAGCAATCATAAAAATAATCTGGTTGCTGTGTACTAGGAAAGACATCTTCAAAATTAAAGAAAATTCTATGTGAACTTACACTTGAAACATCAAAGAAACCTACTACTTTTTCATTTGGATTGGTGGTGCAAGTGATGTTTCCACTAAAAAATCCAGGTTGGTTTTGAGATAAAATCCCATCACTTCCTGAAATGGTTTTTAAAGTATTGTAATAGGTGTATGATTCTAAGTTTTGAATGTATTGTTTCACTAAAATACTGTATCGGTGCATAATGATAGGATTATCCACAGGAATAAATCTTACTTTATGATCTACGCGATCTTCGGAAAGATCTGATGTAGAATGTAATAATATTTCATTTGATTTTACAGTTGAATAGCAGGTTCTTGCTTCATACGGTCTTGGTGTGTAAATTAAATCTTTGGTAATTGTATTAACAGTTACGGTATATGGCAACCATTTTGGGGCAATTATTTTATATGTTTCTTCATATTCATATCTGTAATATTTTGAACTATTGGTTGGGTCAAACGACTTAACTTTTATTTCCGCACCACGAACTCCAGAAATAGTTAAATCTCTAACTTCAACATCTTCTATTGGATTAATTTTGGTTAGAGTTTCTTGAGTAGATGTATATACTTTTCCATCTGTTACAATGGTAAGTTTGTATTTTCTACCAGGTATTGCTTCGAAGGCATTTACTGATTCGTAAATTTCATCTCCTTCAACAAAATCATAGACATTTCCTAAATCGTCTTCAACTGTTACGGTGGCATTTTCTACAAACGTAGGGCCGTTTTCTTCTAAACGATAGGTTTTTGAAAGTTTAATTTGTTGTTTTTTGAATTCGTTAGAAATAGAGGCTTCAATAACAAGTGCTTCTTCAAAATTGGAAGTTTGTAACACATAAGGTTCGGTACAACCAAATAATATGATAAGTATAAAGAAACTAAATATTTTCATAATTATATTTTAAAGATTTAAATTAATACCAAAATGGAGGAACTACGTTAGATGAAAAGGTTGTGCAATCTCCACATGGTTGCGGTACTAAATATGTTGGATCTGGGCCTGAGTAAAATAAATAAGTTTGTGGTACTGAGTTTAAGATGTTTTCAACAATAAATCCTTCGCAATTAGAAAGAGGAGCAATTTCAAAACAATAGTTATATGCTCCTGGACATTGAAACTGGTCTAATTCTAAACAATTGTCAAAGCAATCATAAAAATAACCTGGTTGAAGTGTGCTTGGAAAAATGTCTTCAAAATTGAAGAATATTCTTTGTGAGCTTACACTAGAAACATCAAAGAAACCTACTACTTTTTCATTTGGATTGTTAGTGCAAGTAATGTTTCCACTAAAAAATCCAGGTTGGTTTTGAGATAAAATTCCATCACTTCCTGATATAGTTTTTAAAGTGTTATAATAGGTATAAGATTCTAAGTTCTGAATGTATTGTTTCACTAAAATACTGTATCGGTGCTTTATGATAGGATTATCTACAGGAATAAATCGTACCATAAAATCTACACGATCTTCTGATAAATTTGTAGTAGAATGTAATAATAGTTCATTTGATTTTACTGTAGAATAGCAGGTTCTCGCTTCATAAGTTCTTGGTGTGTATATGAAATCTTTTGTAGAAGGGTTAACAGTAACAGTATATGGTCGCCATTTTGGTGCTATGATTTTATATGTTTCCTCATATTCATATCTGTAATATTTAGAATTACCTGTCGGATCAAATGTTTTTACTTTTATTTCAGCACCACGAACTCCTGAGATAGTTAAATCTCTAACTTCAATATCATCAATTGGATTAACGGTTGTTAAATTTTCTTGAGTTGAGGTATACACTTTTCCATTTGTCACAATGGTAAGTTTGTACTTTCTACCAGCAATAGCTTCAAATGGATTTACCGATTCGTAAATTTCGTCTCCTTCAACAAAATCATAAACATTTCCTAAATCGTCTTCAACAGTAACAGTGGCATTTTCAACAAAAACTGGTCCGTTTTCTTCTAAACGATAGGTTTTTGAAAGTTTAATTTGTTGTTTTTTAAATTCATTTGTAATAGTAGCTTCAATAACAAGTGCTTCTTCAAAATCTGAAGTTTGCAAAAGATAGGGTTCTGTACATCCGAACAATATTATTAATAGCAGAAGTGATGATAGCCTTTTCATACTTTAGAATTTAAAGTTATAAGTAATCGTTGGAATTGGAATAGCAAAAATCGATGTTTTAAATCCTTTTACTTGTCCGTTATCTGATATAAAGTATATAGAATATGGATTGTTACGTCCTAATAAATTATATACAGAAATGTTCCAGAAACTATGCGCTAGTTTTTTGATTTTGTGACTTCCTTCAATGTTGAAACTAAAATCAACTCTGTAATAATCAGGAATTCTAAATTTATTTCTATCACTATATAACGTATATTCAGAATTGGCATACGTATATTTTCCAATTGGATACGTTATTGGACGACCTGTTTGATATACAAAGTTAACTGAAAAACTGTATCTTTTAGTTAACTTGTAATTTAAAACCGAATTAAAATCGTGAGGTTTGTCGAAATTTGAAGCAAAATAAGCACCATTGTTCACACGTTCATCGCTGAATTGACTATCTAGTTTTAAGAAACTTCTAGAGTAAGTATAAGCAATCCATCCGTTTAATTTACCTGTATTTTTCTTAATTAATAATTCTACACCATAAGATTTTCCTTTGCCCTGTAATAATTCTGTTTCAATTTTATTACTTAAAACAATGTTTGCTCCCGTTTTATAATCAAGAATATTTTTTGATTTTTTAGTGTAACCTTCTAAACTAATTTCGTAAATTTCATTAAGATTTTTATAAAGTCCAATTGAAAATTGTTCTCCAATTTGTGGTTTAACATTGATGTCTGAAAGTTTCCAAATATCAGTTGGTGTTTGTGTAGTGTTCGTACTTAATAAATGAATGTATTGATAGGTTTTGTCATATCCAATTTTAGTAGATAAAGTACTAGTTAACATATATCTGGCAGAAATCCTTGGTTCAAATCCACCATATTGTTGTATCACTTCATTGTTTTTGTATTGTTTAGTTTCAAGTAAAGTGGCATCGTTTTTTGGTAAACCTGATTCGTAAATTCTTTGTGTATTCGCACCTAAATAATTGAAAGTGGTATAACGCCCACCAATATTTATTAATAATTTATCGGTTAGTTTGGCTTCTGTTTTTAAATATACAGAAGATTCTAAAGCTTTTTCATTTATTAAATCAATCGGAACTATTAAACTTGAAGCTTCTTTTGGATTTAAGAATCCTGGATTTATTTTATACAATTTGGTAGCTAAACCATAATTTACGGTAAATTTATTATTTAGTTTATTCTCGAATTTTAATTGCAGGTTAGTTTCGTTGATATTAAAACCAGATTTAAATGATAATTTATTGTCAATTTTATTTGAATAATCTACTCCATATTTATAATCACTATTGTTTAGTAATAATTGCGAACTCATTTTACTAGAAAATTTATGTTCCCAATTAATCCCTAGTAATCTATTGTTGTAATTAAATAACGAATCAGATGTGATTTTAAATTTATCATCACTGTAATATAGTGAAGCTTGAATAGTATTGTTTTTGTTTATTTCATGACTATATTTTGTGAAAAAATCATAAAAAGAAGCACTACTTTTTTTCAGTTGCTCGTCTTTTAAACTTTTTAAAATCCAGTCAGAATAAGTGGCTCTAAATCCCGCAATTACGGCAGATTTATTTTTTACAACCGGAACATTTACAAATAAATTACTTGTTACAGGACCAATTCCACCTTCACCAGATAGTTTTGTGTTTACTGGTTTTTTTGTTTTTAAATCGATTACTGATGACAAACGTCCTCCATATTCTACTGGAATACTTCCTTTGTAAATGGTAACACTTTTTAAACTATACGGATTTACTGAAGAGAAAAATCCTAAAAAGTGAAACGGATTATATAATGAAATATCGTCTACTAAAATTAAATTTTGATCCGCATTTCCACCTCTAACATTTAGTCCACTCGAACCTTCTCCAGTAGTTTTAATTCCAGGCATAATTGTAGCGATTTTAAAAACATCTTGTTCACCCAATAAAACAGGTACATTTTTCATGTTCTCTAAATCGATTGAAGTGGCACCCACTACAGAAGTTTTTATTTTAGCCTGAATTTTATTAGTAATAACAATTTCTTTAATTCCAATTGTTTTTTGACTAATGTTGAAATCTAAAGTTCCATTTTCACTAATGTATATTTTTTTGTTATTTCCTTTAGCGTTAATAGTTTCTACAACAATAATGTGTGTGCCTGTTGGGACTTCTAAACTATAAAAACCTCTATCGTCAGTAGTGGTTTCAATGTTTTTGTTGAATACTTTAACTTTTACATTTTTTACAGCCTCATCGGTTTCAATGTTTTTGATAAAACCTGAAATAGTATGCTTTGAAGAAGAATTTCCTCTTTTTTGTTTTCCAATATAAATGATGTCGTTGTCAAAGTTAGAGATGTCATTTTTATTTTGAATCGTTGTATTTTCTTCGGATTTAGTATTTGTTTTAAAATAATTGTCAACAAAATAATCGTATACTATTCTGTTTTGAGTTAGAATTATTTTGTTATTGTCTATGAAGTAATTTAATGAAGTATTTGAGAATAACGCACTTAAAATGGTTTCTAAAGGGGCGTTTTTAAAGTCTTCTGTTATTGTTTTCTTTTCTGCTTCCAACCATTTTTCGTCATAGTAAAATGATACAGCTTGTTTCTCTTCTAATTTTTTTAGGGATTGAGAAATAGTTTCGTTTTCAAAAGAAATTGTAATGCTGTCTTTTTTAGTTTGAGAAAAAACTACAATTTGAGATAAAAATAAAAATATAGAAAGGGCTTTTTTCATTAAATTATAGTTTTAAATAAGTTTTGGTAAAATACTTGGATATTATTGTCTTTTTGACTTCTGTTTTCTTTATAGAATTGTTTGATTTCCTTTTTTAATGTTGGAAATAGTTTAATGATATCATTCTTAGATGAAATTTCCTCTAATTTATTGTTGTAAAAGATATAGTAAACTTTATAATCGTAAAAAATATGAGATAATTTATCTGAACGAGGATCTACTTTTATCGTTTTTTTATGTTTGATGTAAAGTGTACTTTTCTCGTTAATTTCGTTTTCTTCAAAATATCCTGCGCTAACTACATTATCGCCAGAAACCGTTTCGATTTTTTTGAATTTTTTATTTTTAAGAATGAAATAATCTACTTGTTTGGTAATTAAACTTGTTTCTAAAACCAATTGTAAATTTGATTTAAAAAGTAGTACATCTTCAAAAACATCATATTTTATGTTTACGTCATAATATGTCTGATTATTGTATTGTAACACACCGTTATTGTATTTGTTTTCAAAAAATTGAGACGTGTTTTGTGAAGTAGTAACATATTTGTTATTGTAAACGATTCCATTATTGTAGGCTAAATTTTCATAACCAACTATGCTGTCGTTTTGTTTAATGTAGTTTTTGTTTTGCGACAAACAGCCTAAACTGAAAATCAAAACAGGTAGTAGAAGTAGTTTTTTGATTAACATGGTAAAATTTTTTGTGAATTTATATAAAAATTCTTACAATGCAAAAAATCCCGATAACTTTAACAGTTTCGGGATTTAAATCTTATGAAATTAAAAGATTATGCTTTTGGAGCGTCGTCTTTTTTCTCTTCTCTTGGAGGTCTTGGTAAAAGTGCTTTTCTAGAAACTTTTTCTTTTCTAGTTTTAGGATCAACACCTAAATATTTCACCATAAATACATCACCCATGTTTACTACATCGGCAACATTTTCAGTTCTTTCCCAAGCTAATTCAGATACGTGTAATAAAACTTCGTTTCCAGGAGCTGCAGTATATTCTACAACCGCACCGAAATCTAACATTTTAATTACTTTCACTTCGTAAGCTTCTCCCATTACTGGTTTGAAGATGATGGAATCAATTTTAGCTAAAACTGTAGCAATTCCGTCTGGATCTGTACCTAAAATTTCAACAACTCCTTGCTCGTCCACTTCGTTAATAACGATAGTTGTTCCAGTAGCTTTTTGTAATTCTTGAATTACTTTTCCACCAGGTCCAATTAAAGCACCAATAAAGTTTCCAGGAATCGTTCTTGTGATAATTTTTGGAGCATATTTCTTAACATCAGCTCTTGGAGTAGCGATTGTTTCTGTAATTTTTCCTAAAATATGTAAACGTCCATCACGAGCTTGAGCTAACGCTTGTTCCATGATATCATAACGTAAACCGTCAATTTTAATATCCATTTGACAAGCTGTAATTCCGTCTGCCGTACCAGTTACTTTAAAGTCCATGTCTCCTAAATGATCTTCATCACCTAAAATATCAGACAATACAGCAAATTTTTCACCATCAGTAATTAATCCCATAGCGATTCCCGAAACTGGTTTTGTCATTTGAACTCCAGCATCCATTAAAGCCATTGTTCCAGCACAAACGGTAGCCATAGAAGAAGAACCGTTAGATTCTAATACTTCAGATACGATACGAATTGTGTAAGGACAATCAGCAGGAATCATATTTTTTAACGCTCTTTGCGCTAAGTTTCCATGTCCAACTTCTCTTCTTGAAGTTCCTCTTAAAGGTTTTGCTTCTCCAGTTGAAAAAGGAGGGAAGTTATAATGTAGATAGAATTTTTCTTCACCTTGTTCAGATGGAGAGTCTATTTGATTTGCTTCTCTTGAAGTTCCTAAAGTTACAGTTGCTAATGCTTGTGTTTCTCCACGTGTAAATAATGAAGAACCGTGAACTCTTGGTAAGTAATCTGTTTCACACCAAATTGGTCTGATGTCAGTTGTTTTTCTACCGTCTAAACGAATACCTAATTCTAATACCACATTACGAACAGCTTCTTTGTTTGTTTTGTAGAAATATTTAGAAACTAAATCTCCATCAGCAGCCAATTCTTCTTCCGTAAATAAAGCTTTTACTTCTTCTTTTACTTCAGCAAATGCAGCGCTTCTTTCGTGTTTAGCTGAACCAACTTTAGCGATATTGTAAATTTTATCGTAAGCAGCTTCTTTTACTTTTTTGTAAATTTCTTCGTTTTCTTTCTCACCTTCGTAAGTACGAATTTCTTTTTTACCAAAAGCTTCTTGTAAACGCAATTGCGCTTGAATTTGAATTTTAATAGCTTCGTGAGCAAATTTGATAGCTTCTACCATTTCTGCTTCTGAAATTTCTTTCATTTCTCCTTCAACCATCGCAACAGAATCCATAGAAGCACCAATCATCATGTCGATGTCAGATTTTTCTAATTCTTCTCTACTTGGGTTGATAACGAATTTTCCATCAATACGTGCTACACGAACTTCGGAAATTAAGTTGTAAAATGGAATGTCTGAAACGGCTAATGCTGCTGAAGCGGCTAAACCAGCTAATGCATCTGGCATAACTTCTTCGTCGTGAGACATTAACTGAATCATAACTTGAACTTCTGCATGGTAATCATCTGGGAAAAGTGGACGTAAAACACGGTCAACTAATCTCATTGTTAATACCTCACTGTCGCTAGGACGAGCTTCTCTTTTAAAGAAACCTCCTGGGAAACGACCAGCGGCTGCAAATTTTTCGCGATAATCTACCGTTAAAGGTAAAAAATCTACACTTGGGTTAATGTTACGAGAGGCTACTGCTGTTGCAAGTATCATCGTGTCGCCCATTCTGACTACTACAGATCCGTCAGCTTGTTTGGCTAAACGACCTGTCTCGATTGTGATGCTTCTGCCATCACCTAAATCGATTTTCTCTACAAATAATTGTGGAATCATAAATTTAATTCTCAAAGGTTATACAAAGGGTTAGTTGTGTTGTTGTTGTGTAGTTGTTGTAGTTGTGTCTAACCCAATGAAAAACCAAACTTTTTGTGCTTTTTTTGTAAACAAAAAGGGGCACAAAGCCCCTTTAGTATATTATTTTCTAATTCCTAATTCTTTAATAATCTCACGGTATCTTAAGATATCTTTCTTTTTTAAGTAATCTAAAAGACTTCTTCTTTTACCTACTAAAAGTACTAATGATCTTTCAGTATTATAATCGTGACGATTTTTTTTCAAGTGCTCAGTTAAGTGAGAAATTCTGAATGTGAATAACGCAATTTGTCCTTCTGCTGAACCTGTGTTTTCTGCTTTTCCTCCGTGTTTAGCGAAGATTTCAGCTTTTGTTTCTTTAGTCAAATACATGCTAATATTATTTAAATGATTATTATGTAGATTGAGATTATCTCAATACGGGTGCAAATTTACAATTAATTTCCGAAGTTACAAGTTTATCCCGCTTTTTTATTTTAACCACAGGTTTCTAAATATCTTTTTCTTGTCGTAATCACTCGCTTGTTTTTCGATATTAAACCATCTTTGGTCTCTTGGGTCATTGCCAACTCCGGCTAAATAGGCCCAGTTTCCCCAGTTGCTACATACATCATAATCAATTAATTGTTCTTCAAAATAAGCAGCACCTATTCGCCAATCCATATTTAATTCATTACAAAAATAACTAGCTACGTTTTGTCGGCCTCGATTACTCATAAATCCTGTTAGTTTTAATTCGAGCATATTGGCATTTATGAAATCAGATGGCGTTGTACCGTTAATCCATTGGGATGCTAATTTTTCATTTAAAGATTTGGAATTAACTTTCTCTGATTGAATTCCAGAATATAAGAAAAATTTGGTTTGGTGTTTTTTGAACATGAATCGGAAAAAATCTCTCCAAAGTAATTCGAAAATTAACCAATAGGTAGAATCATTTGCACCAAATTCTTTTTCATATTTTTTGACCTCTGAATAAATATATCGTGGAGAAATACAACCCATGGCCAACCAAGCAGAAAATTTAGAAGAATAATCCGCACCTACCATTCCGTTTCGAGTTTCTTTATATTTTGATAGGCATTTTGTTTCGTAAAAATAATGTTGTAAACGTTTTAAAGCTTCTGTTTCGCCGCCTTTAAAAGATAGTACGGCACGTTTATCTTTTTTAGTTTTTTTTAAACCTAATTCTTCAATTTTTGGAACACGAAATTCAGGAATTTCGTGTGAATGAATCTCTAAAGGTCTGTCAAATGGCTTCCTAACCTCCGCATCTTTTTCTGTTTTCTTTCTGAAATTCGTAAACACATCCGGAATGTTTTTTATTGAAAAAGGTAAATCTTCTGCATGATATAAAGTGCTTGTACTACAGGTTTCCAATTCACATCGCAACTTGAATAATTCTTCTTGAACCAATTTTTCAGTTCGTTTTTCTTCAAAAGCGACTTCACGTTTCGCAAACACTTTTTGTACTTTATATTCTTGTACAATTTTCGGAATTTCAATTTCTGGTTTTCCTTTTACAAGAAGTAATCCAGAACCTAATTTTCTTAAATTCGCATCTAAATCTTCAAGCGATTCTAATAAAAATTGTGCTCTGAAACTTCCTGTTTTTTTTGAATCCAAAGTTTGTGGTTTCAAAATGCGACTCATCCAAACAATAGACAGGGATTATTTCTTGACTTTGTGAAATAGCTCTGACCAACGTTTCGTTATCTTCAATTCTTAAATCGGTTTTAAACCAAACTAATGCTGTTTTTATCATAACTCATTGATATTTTTTAGATAATAATCGGCTTGTTGTAATAGCGCTGCTTTATCATCGGGTTTCATTTTGTGCCAAACATTGTACATCATTCCAATTCGAGGATTTTTGCCTAATTTATCTTCGTTTTTATCGTAAAAATTCCAATATAAACTATTAAACGGACACGCTTTTTCTCCTGTTTTTAGGGCTTTTTTATAAAAACAACTGCCGCAATAATGACTCATTTTATCCATGTACGAAGCAGAACTTACATACGGTTTGGTACCTACAATTCCGCCATCTGCAAATTGACTCATGCCGCGCGTATTTGTAATTTCCACCCATTCTATTGCGTCAATATAAATTCCTAGATACCATGCATCTACTTCATCAGGATGCACTCCAGCTAATAGTGCAAAATTTCCAGTTACCATTAAACGTTGGATATGATGAGTATAAGCGTAATTTAACGATTGGCTAATTGCATCTTTCAAACAATTCATTTTGGTTTTTCCTGTCCAAAACCAATTCGGTAATTTATTTTCATGGTTGAAAAAATTCAATGTAGCATAATCAGGCATTTTATTCCAATAAATCCCGCGCATGTATTCCCGCCAACCGATAATTTGTCGTACAAAACCTTCCAGTTGATTATAAGCAATTTCTTCGGGACGATTTTCCCATTCTTCGATAGCGCGATGGATAACTTCTAAAGGTGAAATCAATTTTACATTCATCGAAAAAGAAATTCTAGAATGATATAACGACCATTCGTTTGGCGTCATCGCATCTTGATAACTTCCAAAAAGCGCCAAACATTCCGTTACAAAAAAATCTAATAATGCTAAAGATTGTTTTCTCGTGGTGGGCCAAACGAAATTTTTAGAATTGATAATTCCAATAGTTTTAATATCTGTTTTTTGAATTTCTGAAAGAATTTCTGAAACATCGGTATTGAAAACTAGAGGTGAAGTAGGCTTATGGTCTTTGGGTAGTTTTTTCCTGTTATCGCCGTCGTAGTTCCACTTTCCAGTTAGCGGTTTGTCGCCTTTCATTAAAATGTTGTATTTTTTTCGCATCATGTGATAAAAACTTTCCATCAAAAAGGATTTTTTACCTTCAAAAAAATTTCCAAGTTCATTTCGACTACTCAAAAAATGTTCGGAATCTACAACAGATGTTGAAATAGAAAGTGACTGACAAAAACTTTTCAAAAGTTCATCCAAACGATATTCATCTGGTAATTGGTATTCGAAATGCGTAAATTTTTCTTTTTCAATAATTTGATTTAAATTTTTATCAAAAGCTTGTAAATTGTTTTCATCATTTAAATGAAAATAAATCACGTTATGATTTTTCTGTTTTAATTCCGAAGCAAAGTTTCGCATCGCAGCAAAAAAGCCAACAATTTTTTGAATATGATGTGTGGCATAATCGGTTTCTGTGCGGATTTCCATTAACGCATAAGTAACGGAATCATCGCAGGTTTGAAACCAAGAATGATTTATGTTTAATTGATCTCCGAGTATTAATCTTACTGTTTTTGACATTTTGTTTTGGCTTTATCCTGCTAGGACTTTTTTTGACCTTGTAGGATTTTATATAAACACCTACAAGGTTTTTGAAACCTTGCATGAGATTTTAATTATTTATTGTTTCTGCATTTGTCACTACAATATTTCACTTCGTCCCAAACTTTTTCCCATTTTTTCCGCCATGAGAAAGGTTTTTCACATACTATACAGATTTTACTTGGTAGATTTTCTTTTTTGACTCCTCGCATTTTTGGGTTGATTTGGGTTACTTACGTGCTTTTTTAGTATGCGTTGCCCTTCTTGTTTTACTGCTTCTTTTTTTCTGAAACTCCAAACAATATCGCTGGCGTATTTTCTGGTTTCTTCAATATTTACGATGGGTGCAGGATAATCTTTCCCGATTTTGCAATTATAAAATTGTTGTTCCATTTCGTTCATTTTCCAAGGTTCATGTAACAAATGAATAGGAACTTCTGCTAATTCGGGTAACCATTGTTTGATGAAAACACCTTCCGAATCATGTTCTTCAGAGTTTTTTATCGGATTGTAAATTCGAATTGTATTAATTCCTGTTGTTCCAGACTGCATTTGAATTTGTGGATAATGAATTCCAGGCTCGTAATCTAAAAATTGCCGGGCTAAAAAATGTAATTCGCGCCAATCTTGCCATAAATTAAAAGTGAAAAATGAAACCACCATCGCACGCATTCTAAAGTTGATATAACCTGTTGCGACCAAACATCGCATACAAGCATCTACAATGGGAACGCCTGTTTTACCTTCTTGCCAAGCTTTGATGTAAACTTCATTTTTGGGTTTGACTAAACTGTCATAAGCTCTGTTGGCGTTTTCAAATTCCATTTCACATTCGTCTTCAAATTTTTGCATAAAATGACAATGCCAATGCAATCTTGAGACAAAATTTAAAACCGCTCGTTTGTTTGAAGAGTTTTCATAATGTTGATTGGTATATTGATACACCATTCGCATACTGATATTACCATAAGCTAAATAGGGCGATAATCGGCTACAGCCTTTTCTGCTTAAAGCGGGTTTCGAAATGTGTTTGCTGTAATTTACATAACGTTCTTTTACAAAACTATCTAAATAACGCCAAGCTAAAGTTTCGCCACCTTGTTGAAAATTTTTGTTTGGAATTGTGATTTCTTTAGATAAAGTTTCGCCTTTAATTGTATTGTAAAATTCCGATTCTAATATAATAGTTTTTAAATCGGATTCCTTTACTATTTTTGGATGGGCTCGCATTATGGTTTCCCAACGTTTGTCCCAGTTTTGTCTGGATTTTAATTTTCTGATGACACCGTGTAATTGAAATTCTTTCCAAATGATATTGTTTTGTTTGAAAAGTTCTTGCATGGCAATATCTCTATCAAAAGTAATTTTATTGCCAATTTCTTGATGTGAGAAAATAGTTTTTACTTCAAAGTTTTTAAAGATTTCTGAAAACACGAATTCCGCTTCGTTATGGAAAAAATAAAAGTTATTGTTTGACGGTTTTAATTTCTGTTGTAATTCTTGAATCGATTCGTAAATAAATCGCCAATGTCTCACATCAGCATCGTCATATTTCATGACAGACGGTTCGAAAATATAAATCAATAACAGAGGTAAATCAGTTTGGTGTGCATGAAATAAGGCTTCGTTATCAATGAAACGTAAGTCGCGCTTAAACCAAACTATATTTACAGCTTTCTTTATCAAAATTTATAGAAGTGAGGTTATTGTTTTATCTGGTTTTGCATAACTCAATCGGTCTATTCTTGTAGTTTTGTGATAACTATCCAATCCAGAACAAGTAATAGATGTTGCTTTTTCAAGATCTAAAAAGCCATCATTAAGTAAGCAATCTTCTGGAAAATAAACGGCTTTCACTTCGCCAATAACCAAAACGGTGTTATTTATAGTAAGAATTGTTTTTTCTTTGAATTCCATCGCCAATTGTACAGGGCTTTCAGCTACAAAGGGTGCGAAAAAGTTGTTTTTATAACTTGGATTTAAATTAGTTATTTCAAATTCCGAAATTTCTCTATCGTATCTTGCTGAGGTTTGATGCGCTTGTTTGAAAATATTTTCTGTAATATGATTAATCGTGTAAAATCCAGTTTCTAGAATGTTCTCCAGTGTATGGCGTTCCACAATTCCAGGTCGGAAAATCATTCCAAACAAAGGCGGATTACTTCCGATATGTAAAATAGAATCGATAATAGCTAAATTGGTTTGTCCTTTTTTATTTTGAGTTCCAATCAAACCAACGCTTTTAAAACCTCCTAAACTATTCGCAAAATGAACACGTTCTTGCTTTTCCATGTCCATAATTTGCGCATAAGTAATTTGCTTTTGTTTCGAATTTAATTTTGTTTCACCCATTTTTTATCGCTATTTAATTGAAAGGTGCCAATGTGTTCTTTGTTCCATTCATGTGGCGGAATTAAGGATAAAAAATAAGTCCCATCGCCTGTGGCATACAAGTGATAAATTTCTCCAATAATAGGTTCGAATGAAAATTTTGAATTGTATACTAACTCATTCCATTCGAATTCTTCCATCAAGCTTTGATATTGTTGTTTTAATTCGTTGAATTTTTTTTCAAATTCTTTATTTACATTTCGCACACCGCGACCTTTCCAAGCAGCCACATCATCTACTTTGATAATCGGAGCGCCAACGCTTGTAGCGTAAGGTAAAAAACTGGCGTTGTATCCTTTTTCTTCAGAATAAACTACATTATCTGGTATTACTTTTTCCATTTTATTCTGTTTTATCGTTTTGATATTTTATTGTTTGAAATCGCCCTTTGTAAATTGCATTTGAATCTATCAATTCCTTCAACACGTTTGGCGGCATGTTTGGTTTTACAATTTTCTACACGTTTTCGCCAAAGTTTGTAGCTTGAAAATTTAAGTTCTTTTTTCATTAACGCTTTCACATCAGCTTCGGCTAATCCAAATTGAAATTTGATCGCATCAAAAGGCGTTCTATCTTCCCAAGCCATTTCAATAATTCTATCGATGGCTATATCATCTAATTCGGTTTTTTGAGCAACTGGCATTATTTTGTTTAATTAAATTTAAATAAAGTTAAACAAAATTACACAATTAAATTTGATTTTCAATTACGTATTAAAATAAAAAAATCCGCTACTAAAATTTTAGTAACGGATTGATATAAAAATAAGTTGCTATTTTAGAAAAGTGTAGCTACCTGTTCGTTTACAAATTCTAAGAAACGTTCGTCTTTTTCAGTGAATGGATCAATAACATGACTGTCGATATCAATTTGACCAATATTCACACCATTTACAAACAAAGGCACTACAATTTCTGATTTCACTGTAAAGCTGCAAGCAATGTAATTATCTTGTGCAGAAACATCTGGAACTACAAAATTAGCATTGCTTTCTGCAACCTGTCCACAAATTCCTTTTCCGAACGGAATTACGGTATGATCAGTTTCCGCTCCTACATAAGGTCCAAGGTGTAAAGTTTTAGCTTCATGATTAGCAAAATAAAAGCCAACCCAATTGTAGTAAGAAATATTATCTTGTAATAATTGACAAATATTTTTTAGTTTTTCATCTCTTGTAACGTCACTAGTTACAATGCTTGTTACTTGCGGTTTTAAGTTTTCGAATTGCATTTTTTATTTTTTTGCAAATTTATGTATTAATAAGTAAGTAAAAATTATATTTTTGTTAAAAATCGCACATTTTGAAAAACACTATAAATCAACACAAACCCTTTTTTGTTTTCTTACTGAAGTTTGTTTTGTTCTATTTCATTTTTACATTAATTTATAAATTCTATTTGAATCAATTTAATGCAGATAACAAAGAAGTAGATGGAATAACGGAGTTTGTAGCACATCAAACTAAAAATACTTTGGTTTTTTTTGGTAAAGATTGTGAAATTAGAAAACATGAATTCGAATCTTCTTTTAAAGTTTTATATTTTAATAAATATTTAGCACGAATTATTGAAGGTTGTAATGCAATTAGTGTAATTATACTTTTTGCTTCATTTGTGTTTGCTTTTTCAGCCAAGTTTAAAAATACTTTTTTCTTTATTTTATTTGGATCGGGCTTAATTTTTCTGTTGAATATTTTAAGAATTGCCTTGCTTACAATTGGTTTATATAATTATCCAGAATATGAAGAATTCTTGCATAATATTGTTTTTCCAGTAGTTATTTATGGTGTTGTTTTTGTGTTGTGGATCATTTGGGTCATTAAATTTTCAGCTTATGCAAAACGTAATCACTAGCAAAAAAAATCTGGTTCTTGTTGGTGTTTTAATTTTTGCACTAATTTTGGTCAGAGCTTTTGAAAGTAAATTGTTCTATGATCCTTTTTTAGAGTTTTTTCATAGCGAAATTCAAAATAAACCTTTGCCAAAATACGACAGTATAAAGTTGTTTTTGGGTTTGTTTTTCAGATATTTAATTAACAGTTTGATTACGGTTTCTATATTATATTTACTTTTCAAAGAAACTTCAATTGTAAAATTAACCTCTTTTTTATTGGCTGTTTTCTTTGTAATCCTAATTGCAGCTTTGTTTCTTATTTTAAATTTCTCTTCTCAGCCTGATTATTTGGTTGTTTTTTACATCCGAAGGTTTCTAATTCAGCCTTTGTTTTTGATCTTGTTCGTACCTGCATTTTATTATCAGAGAAAAGTTCAATAATTTTTTGTAACTTTATATAAAGTTATATGAAATGAAAGTCACAAAATTCTCAGGTGAACAAGTTGATTATCAGCCAGAAAAATTAATTCGTTCTTTAAAAAAATCTGGAGCAGAAGATGATGTGGTGTCAAAAATTCTCCAGCAAATAGAACCTCAATTGTATGATGGGATTTCTTCCAAAAAAATTTACAAACTCGCATTTCAATATTTAAAAAATTATCCAAATGCCACTGCGGCACGATATAACCTCAAATCGGCTATGACAGCACTTGGTCCGGCTGGTTTTTATTTCGAAAAATATATTTCAAAAATTCATAAAATTTTGGGTTACACTACTCAAATTAATTTGATTTTTAAAGGAAAATGCGTGTCCCATGAAGTGGATGTGTTACTTTTAAAAGATAATTTGCTAACCATGATTGAATGTAAATTTCATTCTGGGAAAGAAGCAAAAACAGATGTAAAAGTACCTATGTATATTTTATCACGCTTTAATGATCTAAAAGAAAAGAAGCATGAAATTTTTGGACAACTCAGATTGATTGATGCCTGCTTGATTGTGACAAATAATAAATTTACGGAGGATGCTTTGATTTTTGCCAAATGTTCCAATTTAAAAATGTTAAGTTGGGATTATCCACCCAAAAATGGTTTAAGAGAAATTATTGATCGTTTAAAAATATATCCTATTACTTGTTTAACAACTTTAACAATCAATGAAAAAGAAAAGTTGTTAGCGGCTAATATTATTACCGTTAAAGATTTATTATCAGAAAAAAACGAGCTTGAAAATTTAGCGTTAAGTAAAATTAGAATAAAAAGAGTGTTAACGGAAGCCAATCAATTATAAATAGTTTGTTATGAAAATTCATTTTTTAGGAGCAGCAAGTACGGTTACAGGTTCTAAATTTCTAGTCGAAACTGATGGATTAAGAATTTTAGTAGATTGTGGAATGTTTCAGGGCTTAAAAACCTTGCGGGAATTAAATTGGGAACCTCTAAATGTTTTACCTAATACTATTGATTTTGTGATTTTGACTCACGGACATTTGGATCATTGTGGTTGGTTGCCAAAATTAGTGAGTGATGGTTTCGAAGGAAAAATTTTCTGTTCGCATCCAACAAAAGAAATCGCTCGTTTAATTATACAAGATAGCGCAAAAATTCAGGAAGAAGAAGCTGAAATGGCGAATAAAAACCAATATTCTAAACATAATCCAGCCGCACCTTTATATACTTTAGAAGAAGCCAAGCGTGTGTTACCAATGTTTCGAGTTGTAGATCCTAATTTAGAGGTGAAATTAGCAGATAATTGTTGGTTTAAATTATTTTACGCCGGTCATGTTTTGGGTGCTTGTTCTTTAGAATTACATGTAGAAGATAAGGTTTTGGTTTTTTCGGGTGATATTGGTCAAGATGATGATGTTTTGATGTTTCCGCCAATTAAACCGAAACAAGCAGATTATGTTTTTTTGGAAAGTACGTATGGAAACAGAATTCATCCACAAGAAAATGTTTTGTTGGAATTAGAAACCATTATTAATAATACTGTTAACAGAAATGGAAATGTAGTGATTCCAAGTTTTGCCGTTGAAAGAGTACAAACTATGATGTATTTGATTTGGCAATTAAGAAAACAAGAACGCATTCCGAATATCAAATATATTATTGATACTCCAATGGGAATTAGTGTTTTAGATATTTTTAGAGAAAATTTGAAATGGCATAAATTAACAGCCAAAGATTGCGAAGAAATGTGTGATACCTTTACTTTAATTTCCGATTATCAAGATACCGTTGCGGCAATTTATGATGAAAATCCAAAAGTAGTAATTGCTGCAAGCGGAATGGTTACTGGAGGAAGAGTGCTATCCTACTTAGAACGATATATTATTGAACCTGAAAATACAGTAATATTAGTAGGCTTTCAAGCCGAAGGTACAAGAGGTAGAAGATTACTTGAAGGAGAAAAAGAAATTAAGTTCCATGGAAAGTTTTATCCAGTTCATGCCAACATCATTTCTATTGAAGGTTTATCTGCTCATGGCGACCAAAACGATTTGTTAAATTGGATCAGCGAATTGGAAAAACCACCTACTAAAATATTTTTAGTTCATGGAGAAAATTCTGCACTTGATGCACTTCGAATTAAGATAGTAGAACGTTATAAATACGAATGTCAAATCCCTATTTTAAATCAAGTCATTGAAATTTAAGTCTTAACATTATTTTAGATAAATATTTTCATATATTTGCCGTGATGAATCTCAAAAGACACATAAGCGTTTTATTGGCATTATTTATTTTATTAGTAAATAGTAGTGCTAGTTTGGTGTTGCATTATTGCCACGATCAAATTGCTTCTGTATCTTTAGTATATCAAGAAAATAAAGTAGTTGATTCTGCTGATGAGGATTCTTGCTGTGCTTCTGATGATATAGATGACGAAGGAAGCTGTTGTTCCAACGAAGAAATAAAAGTGGACAAGAAAATTGATTATTCTATCTTAAAAGGATTTCAATTTAATGTTTTAGCGGTTCATTTCGAAAATAAAATACCTTCTTTTATTAAAGAAGTGGATGTTTTATCTACAAATCAAAAAATATTAGATTACTATTGTGATTCTAATGCACCACCTTTTTACAAACTCTATTCGCAACTTATTTTTTATGCATAATTAGTATTGTTTTTAGTTTACTTAGCTGTTTTAGTTAGGCTCAAAAAATTATAAACTTTATTAAAATAATTATGTATAGATTATTGTTATTGGTTTTATTACCAATCTTCTCTTTTGCACAAAGTAGTGTGCGAGGGATAATTACTGATAAGGAAAACAATCCAATCGCTAATGTAAAAATTACGATTTCAGAATTAAATTCTACTTTTTTTTCAGATGAAAGTGGTTCTTTTGATTTAATTCAAGGAAACGGAAGTGTGTCACTTATTTTAGAAAAAGAAGGATTTCAAAAATTAGAAATTCAGCAAAGTACCGCTCAAGATTTTACGATTCAACTAGAAAAAATTATTGTTGAAAGTAATATCGAAACCGTTAAAGTAGTTAAAAATCAAAAAACTTTAGGTCGAAAACAAAAAGCGGTTACTAATACGCAGAATTTATCGCAAGGCGAATTACAAAAAGCAGCTTGTTGTAATTTATCTGAAAGTTTCGAAACGAATCCATCAATTGATGTAAACTTTTCTGATGCCGTTACTGGAAACAAACAAATTAAAATGTTAGGCTTAACTAGTCCGTATATTTTGATGAGTGAAGAAAATATTCCAGCTATTCGTGGCGCTTTACAAGCAACAGGTTTAAATTTTATTCCAGGAACTTGGGCAGAAAGTATTCAAATAACAAAAGGCGCTGGAAGTGTGACGAACGGCTATGAAAGTATTTCCGGGCAAATTAATTACGAATTGTTAAAACCTCAAAAAGAAGATCCGTTTTTCGCTAATGTTTATGCTTCAAATGATGGTAGATATGAGTTGAATACACATTTCGCAAATAAATATTCGGATAAATTAAGTTCGTTAGTTTTATTACATGGAAACACCAGAAATATTAAAAACGACATGAATGATGATGGATTTCTAGACAATCCGTTAGGGAAACAAGTCAATATTTTAAACCGTTGGCAATATAATAATGTTGAAAAAGGTATCGTTTCGTTTTTAAATATCAAATACTTTAAAGATGAAAAAACAGGCGGAACTTATAATCAAGATATGTTAAGTCCTTTAACATGGACCAGTAATGTAAACACGGATAAAGTAGAATTGTCTCATAAAATTGGCTACCTTTTTCCAGATATGCCTTTTCAAAGTATTGGATTTCAACAAGCCTTTCAGTATAATAAAATGAATTCTCAATTTGGTTCGAATAGTCATCAAATTAATCATAAAAGTTACTTTTCTAATTTATTGTTCAATTCTATCATTAACAATACCAAGCATAAGTTTATCACAGGAATTAACTTTAATTATGACAGCTATCAAGAAAATTTGTTAGTAAATTTTTCGAAAAACTACGACAGAATTGATACTTCAATCGGTTCGTTTTTTGAATATGCTTTTGATAATTTAAATAATTTCAGTTTTGTCTTAGGCGCTAGAGCTGATAATCACAACAGATTAGGTTTGTTTTTCACGCCAAGAGCACATGTAAAATACAATCCGTTTGAAAAAACAACGTTGCGTTTTTCAGCTGGAAGAGGAAAAAGAGCGTCGAATATGTTTGTGGAAAATATCAATATTTTGGCGAGTTCTAGAGATGTGATTGTAAATGATGAAAAGGGTAAGTTATACGGTTTAAATCCAGAAATAGCTTGGAATTACGGTTCGAGTTTAATTCAGAAATTTTATCTTTTTGGTAAAGAAAATGAAATTGTTGTAGATTATTATAAAACGGATTTCAGTAACCAAATTGTGGTAGATTTAGAAAATCCAAGTCAAGTTACTTTTTCAAATTTAAAAGGGAAAAGTTTTGCAGAATCGTTTCAAATTGAGTGGAATATTACTTTAATGAGACATTTAAATTTAAGAACTGCCTATAAATATTTGAATGTAAAAACAGATTATGCAACGGGTTTATTAGACAAACCACTTCAAGCTAAAAACAGGTTTTTTGCCAATATTGCGTACGAAACGCATATCTTAAATAAAGGACAACAATGGAAGTTTGATGCTACATTCAACTGGATTGGCGAACAACGCTTACCAAGTACATTAGCCAATCCTGTTCAATATCAATTGCCTGCTTATTCGCCAAGTTATCAATTGATTAATGCACAAGTTACCAGAACTTTTTCTAGTACATTTGAAATGTATGTAGGAGCAGAAAATTTAGGTAATTTTAAACAGAAGAATGCCATTATTGCATCAGATAATCCAAATAGCCCGTATTTTGATAGTACGATGATTTATGGTCCAGTTTTTGGTAATATGTTTTATGCCGGATTACGTTTTAAAATTAAAGCTAAAAAGGAAGCTGTTGTTACCGAAATAAAAGAAGTAGAAAATCATAATAATCATTAAAATAAAATAACACAGATTAATCTGGTTTTAAAAACTTTTTTAATCTGTGTTTAAAAAGAAAAATAAGTAATTAAATTTTTAACCTGAGGATGAATATATTCGTTCCTCGCAATAACAAAAAATATGAAAAAATTAGTTTTAGTTGTATTGTTTGCCTTTATAGGTTTGAATATGAATGCGCAAGAGAAACCAAATAAAAATAAAAAAGTAGAAATAGAAGTGAATGGAAATTGCGATATGTGTAAAAAGCGTATTGAAAAAGCAGCTTATTCTGTAAAAGGGGTAAAAAGTGCAACTTGGCATGCTGATCACCAAGATTTACATTTAATTTTAGATGAAACCAAATGTAAAGTAATAGATGTGGAAACTGCAATTGCAAAAGTAGGTCATGATACTCAAGATATAAAAGCTACGGATGCACAATATGCTAAGATTCACGGATGTTGTAAATATAGAACAGACGGAAATCACTAAATTAACAAATGTTAAAATAAATGATTATATTTGGAATAACTAACCAATTAAATTATTTATTATGCCTTTTAATTTTTACGCAATTTTAGCAGCAACATTAGTTTCCTTAGTGGTAGGTTTTGTTTGGTACAATCCGAAAGTATTTGGAACCATTTGGATGCAAGAAACAGGAATGACTGAAGAAAAAGCTCAACAAGGAAATATGGCTAAAATCTTCGGTTTAACGATTGTTTACTCTTTTTTGATTTCATTTATGTTGTCAGGAATGGTAATTCATCAAATTGGAGCTTTAGGAATGACAGGTGGCGATGAATCGATTGCTTTGCCTTCTTATGCTGCTTTTATGAAAGATTATGGAAACGCCTTCAGAAGTTTTCAGCATGGAGCGCTTCATGGTTGTATGACAGGTGTGTTATTTGTTTTGCCTATCACAGCAATTAACGGCTTGTTTGAACAAAAATCTTGGAAATATATTTTAGTTACTGGAGGTTTTTGGGTTGTTTCTTTAACTATCATGGGTGCAATTATTTGCGGTTGGAAATAATTAACATTTTATTATAAAATAGAAGTCCTACATTTGTGGGACTTTTTTATGCCTTGGAAAAAATTACTATAAAAATATTCGATACGATTAATGACTTGCCAGAGAATTGGAATGCAGTAGCTGCTGAAAACCATTTTCTGCAAATTCCGTATTTGAAAGTTTTAGAACTTTCTGCACCAACCAATATGCAATGTTTTTATATTGGATATTATGAAAATTTTAAACTAATTGGCGTTTCATTAGCGCAATATTTAGATTTAAATAAGTTAGAATCTTTTGGAGAAAGAGACAATTGTTTTAAAACTTATATTCGAAATTTTATATTTCGAAATTTTGCTTCGCACACCCTGTTTATTGGAAACAACATGATTACTGGACAAAATAGTTTTACATTTAACAAAGAAATAAGTTTTGAAGATGTTAGTCGTGTATTGATGCAAAGTTCTCAGGAATTGGTAAAATACTTCAAACAAAAAGGAATAAAAATTCATTTGGTTTCTTTTAAAGATTTTTATCAAGATTGTGCTACAGCATTTAAAAACCATGCTTTTGCTAAGGTGTATGAATTCAATACACAACCGAATATGGTTTTTGAATTGCCTTCAAATTGGCTTACTGCTGAAGATTATTACAATTCATTTTCGAAAAAATATAGAGATCAATACAAAAGAGCACATAAGAAATTTGATGGCATTTTAGTCAAAGAATTAGAAATTGATGAGGTTGTTTTTCATGAATCAAGAATCAATGAATTGTATCATCATGTGGCCAAAAATGCTCCTTTTAATACTTTTTTCCTAGCTGAAAATCATTTCTCCACTTTCAAAAGACAATGTGGAAATGGTTTTAGAATATTCGGTTATTTTTTAAATGATAAACTTATTGGTTTTCATTCCGTTTTGTTAAATGATACGGTTTTAGAAACTTATTTTTTAGGTTACGATGACCAAGTACAAAAAGAAAATATGTTGTATTTGAATATGTTGTACAATATGACTGAATTCGGAATTACACATCAATTTAAAAAAATCATTTTCGGAAGAACCGCATTAGAAATTAAAAGTTCAATTGGCGCAACTCCTGTAATGATGTCGGGTTTTATTTACCACAGAATGCCATTAGTTAACAAATTTCTAGGTAAAATTTTTAAAAATTTAGAACCCGAAACGGTTTGGCACCAACGCCACCCTTTTAAATAAAAATTTTGTATCCTATTCAAAATTGACTGCATTGTTTTCTTGAAATAAACTAATAGTTTTCTTACTTTTGAACATATTTTTATTTCATGCAAAAAGCATTTTTATTCCTTTTATTTTTGGTAGTCTTTTCTTGTAAAGAGAATCCGAAAAATACGGTTTCTTTTTATTTCTGGAGAACTGAATTTAATTTATCTACTAAAGAAGCACAAGTATTAAAAGACAATAATGTCTCCAAATTATATGTGCGTTATTTTGATGTGGCATTGCAAAATAATATACCGTTTCCAGTTAAACCTATACAATTTCATACGAAACCAATTACTCAAAAAATTATACCTACCATTTTTATTAAGAATGAAGTTTTTTTATCTAAGAAAACGAATATCGAATTGTTAAGTCAAAATATTTTAAAGTTAATTCAACAGATAAATGGAGTAAATAAAATCTCAAATTCAGAAATTCAAATAGATTGCGATTGGTCTTTGGAAAGTCGAGATAAGTATATGTCATTTTTGAAAATATTAAAAAGTAAATATGGGAAAACGGTGTCGGCAACCATCCGATTGCATCAAGTGAAATATTTCGAAAAAACAAAAGTGCCACCTGTGGATTACGGCGTTTTGATGCTTTACAATATTGGAAGTGTAAATGCTAAAGGCGAAAAAGCCATTTACGATAAAGAAATTGCGTTACAGTATTTGCCTTATTTGGAAAAGTATCCTTTAAAAATTAAAACAGCTTTACCTATATTTTCTTGGTTAGTACATTCAAGAAACGGACGAGTAGTGCAAATAATTTCAAAGAAAAATATAAATGATTATCAAAATAAAATTAATTTTGATGTTGCTTATCCAAAACATGTGGTGACTCAAAGTGGTATTGCTTTTGGCGATTTTTATAAAGCAGGTGATATTTTGTTTGAAGAAACAATTTTACCAGATGATATTGATGAAATGAAAACACTAATTCATAAATATAGTAAGCATCCTCAAACGGAATTTATTTATTACGATTTAGATCAGAAAAATTTAAACAAACACAAAAATGAGTACAATTTTTAGCACAGTTTCTCTAAAATATTCCGCATTAATTATAAGTGTAATTAGTATTTTTTCTATTTCTGGTGGTGGAGATGACGAATCGTATTGGACAAATTATAATTCGTCTTTCGCGCCTGAAGCATTTGTAGACGATGAATCATATGAACCATTATTTTATTCCACTGATATGTTTTATGGTTATGATAACTATATGCAAGGTCATTCCTACCGATTTGTTGATACTCAAGTAAAAGAATGGAATACGTATTTAGAGAATCAAATTTCTAAAGAAACTTTAAATACTATTATTGGAACTGATTCCTTGAATGATGTGGTGGCTAAAGTTTGTTCAGCAATTAAAACAAATAAACCAAATGGAGCAAGCAGAAAGTATAATCTAGAAAACGTGAAAACAAAACATTTTTTCGAGTTTATTAATTTGGCAAAATCTCTAGAAGAGGCAACAAATTTTTACCCTGATTGGGATTATAAAACGGATACGTATTCGGAATCAACTAAAATTAAAACAAGTATTGTTAAGAAAATTGAGAAATTGTATAATGAAACGACAGACAATTTTCTAAAAGAGAAATATTGGTTTTTAACCATTAAAGCTTCTTTTTATTCTGAAAATAGAAGTAATGCGATAAGTTTTTTTAACGGAACTTCTGCTAAAGTTGAAAAAGGAATTAGTTATTACAGGGCTTTGTCTTATTTGGCTGGTATAAATTATGCCCAAAAGAAATATGCATTGTCTAATTACCAATTTGCAGTAGTGTTCGAAAATTGTCCAATTTTACGAAAAGAAGCAATTTTTGATTTTAAACCACAAGAAACAAAAGATTTTAACGAATCTTTAAATATGGCAAAAAGTATAGAGGAAAAAGCGGCATTATGGACACTTTATGGCTATTATGCAGATCCTGTTGAAGCTATTGCAAAAGTTTATGAACTCGATCCGAAAAATAAACATTTGACTTATTTGTTAACCCGTGCCGTAAATATTGAAGAGAACAATTTAAATCATACAGAATATGTAAAATACACATTAAAATCTTATGTTAACGAAAGTAAGTTAGATAAAAAGTTGTATGCACTAGTAACGGAAATTGCTCAAACAAATAACACGATGAATCCATATATGTGGGATATTGTTGCTGGATATTTTGAAACATTAAAAGGGAATTATTCAAAAGCGACTTCGTATTTAAATGAAGCTAAAAAAACCGCTCCGCAGAAAGCTTTAGTCCAAAATCAGATTAAATTATTTGCTATTTTTAATCAGGTTTCTAAAACTAAAGTGTTAAATACTCAATCTGAAAATGAATTGCTCCCGAATTTAGTTTGGCTTTATGATTACAACAAGCAAATTCAAAATAGTACTGAATATTATTCCAAAGAAACTTCAGATGAAGAAATGAAACTAAGAACTGATTTTTTAGTAAGTTGGTCGCGTAGTTATATTTCTAATCTTTATAAAAAACAAAATAATGAAGTAATGTCTGAACTTTTTTCTAGAGAAGATAACTATTATGCAAAAAAGGAAAGACTAGAAAAAATGCAAACTTATTTCTTAGAAAATAAAAATACTGCTTGGGATAAATTGGCACAATCATTATATACAATTACGCTTGACGATATTTACGAATATAAAGGGATTATGTTTGCTTATAATAATCAAATTGACGAAGCTATTGACGAATTTAAAAAATGTAAAAAGTTAGATACTTTATACGGGAATCCTTTTAATGGAAAAATAATGGATTGTATTGATTGTGATCACAATGCTAAACAAAAAACAAAATACACCAAATTGACTTTTATGCAAAAAGTTAAAGAAATTCTAGATAATGTAGCAAATGATGTGGAAACATATTCAGGTAATATTTTATTAGGAAATGCGTTTTATAATATGTCACATTACGGAAATGCTAGATTATTTTATAACAATCCAATTGTAGATCAATATGGAAATTATATTGATGAGGAATATAGTGATATGTTGTACAATAATTCTCAAACGGAATATTACTATAAAAAGGCATTAAGTGTCGCTCAAAATGATGAAGAAAAAGCCAAAGCTACTTTCCTTTTAACTAAAATTGAACGAAATAAATTCTATCTTTCCAAACAATATGTTCCAGATGAAGTAGATTTTATTACTTTTAAGGGCTATAAAACGTTAATGCAAAATTATTCTAATACTAAATACTATCAGGAAGTGATAAATGAATGTGGGTATTTTAGTCGGGTTGCTGATCAATAATTATCAATATGAAAAAAATACTATTTATGTTTTTTTTATTTTTAAGTGCGACTACTTTTTCTCAAACCAATTTTGAAAAAGCAGAAAAACTGTTTAAAGAAAAAAAATATGCAGAAGCCAAAGGCTTGTTTGAAAGTTATTTAAAATCGGTTCCTAATCACCAGAAAACTATTGAATATTTAGGTGATATTGCTGGAAGTTCTAAATTGTGGGATGTTGCCATTGAGTATTATAAAAAACTAAAAAATTCGAATCCAAATAGCGCCAATTATTGGTTTAAATACGGTGGTGCGATGGGAATGAAGGCAAAGTCTGTCAATAAGTTTAAAGCTGTAGGTATGATTGATGATATCGAAACGGCCTTCTTAAAAGCAGCTTCATTAGATAAAAAACATATTGAAACTCGATGGGCTTTAGTTGTTTTATATATAGAATTACCCGGAATTATTGGTGGTAGTGAAAAAAAAGCTACCAAATATGCCGATGAACTTTTAGCCATTTCAAAAGTAGATGGATATTTAGCAAAAGGTTATATTGATGTATATTATAAAAGGTATAAAGCCGCTGAAGTAAATTTACTAAAAGCACATCAAATTGGGAAGTCAGCTACCACTTATGCTAAACTTTACGATTTGTATTTGAATAAATTAAAAGATAAAACAAAAGCACAAAACTTAAAAAAATAACCAAAATTTTAGTTCCAAAATCAATTGGAATTTAGAATTTTAAAAATTGGAATTATCAAATGCGTACACATTTCATAGCGATTGGCGGAGCTGCCATGCATAATTTAGCATTAGCCTTACATAATAAAGGATATCAAGTTACAGGTAGCGACGATGCTATTTTTGAACCCTCAAAATCTCGATTAGAAAAGAAAGGATTATTGCCGGCTGAAATGGGTTGGTTCCCAGAAAAAATTACGTCAGATATTGAAGCAATTATTTTAGGAATGCACGCGAAAGCCGATAATCCAGAATTGCTAAAAGCACAAGAATTAGGTTTGAAAATTTATTCGTATCCTGAGTTTTTATACGAACAATCTAAGAATAAAACGCGAGTAGTTATCGGTGGTTCACACGGAAAAACAACAATTACTTCTATGATTTTACATGTGATGCATTATCATAATATAGAAGTAGATTATATGGTTGGCGCACAATTAGAAGGTTTTGATACGATGGTTCATTTAACTGAAACGAATGATTTTATTGTGTTAGAGGGTGATGAATATTTGTCTTCTCCAATGGACAGACGACCAAAATTCCACTTATATCAGCCAAATATCGCTTTGCTTTCAGGAATTGCTTGGGATCATATTAACGTTTTTCCAACTTTTGAAAATTATGTAGAACAATTTAGTATTTTCACTTCGCAAATTACAAATGGTGGTATTTTAATTTATAATGAAGAAGATGCAACTGTAAAAAAAGTGGCTGAAGAAACTACGAATCCAATTCGTAAAATTGCCTACCAAACTCCAAGTTATTCGGTTGAAAACGGAACCACTTTGTTGGATACACCAGAAGGCCCAATGCCGATTGCCGTTTTTGGAGCTCATAATTTAAATAATTTAGCTGGTGCGAAATGGATTTGCCAATGCATGGGCGTAGATGAAGTTGATTTTTACGAAGCAATTGCGAGTTTCAAAGGCGCAAGTAAACGTTTAGAGAAAATTGCAGAAAGCAGTAATAAAGTGGCTTATAAAGACTTTGCGCATTCACCAAGTAAAGTTTCGGCGACAACAAAAGCGGTGAAATCGCAATACCCAGATAGAAAATTAATTGCTTGTTTAGAGTTACACACTTACAGTAGTTTAAATGCCGAATTCTTAAAAGAGTACGAAGGTGCTTTAGATGCAGCAGATGTTGCTGTAGTTTTTTATTCGCCAGATGCTGTAAAAATTAAGCAATTAGACGAAGTTTCATACGAACAAATCGCACAATCATTCAACAGAAAAGATTTAATCATTTATACGAATCCAATCGAATTTAAAGAGTATTTGTTTAGTCAAGATTTCAATAATTCCGCTTTACTTCTAATGAGTTCAGGAAATTATGGTGGCTTAAATTTTGATGAAGTTAAACAATTAGTCAATTAGCCAATATGTCAATTTATAAAACCCTCCAAGAATTTTGAATTCTTGGAGGGTTTGTTTTTATTTTCCATATTGAAAATGCCCTACAATTTTATAACTAAACAAGCAATCTTCCAAAACTTGTCCGCCACCTACATTGTGAACGATTAAATTACGTTTGCCATCTTTTGATTTTAAATGTGTGAGGATTCCAATGTGTGGTAATTTATCATTAATCATCCAGGTAACAATTTCCCCTGTTTTATAATAGTTAGCATTTTGAGAAACAGGTAATACTTTTCCTTTTCTACCCAAAAAAACTTCCAAATTTGGCACGCGTCTGTGATCAATATTGGTGTCTGTTGTTTTTAATCCCCACTTTTCTAAATTCGGATATTTACTAAAATTTCTTACCATATCTTCGTGAACTTCTTTTTGTAAATCGATGTTCAATTTTCTATAAGCGCGAATAATTACATCCGTACAAACTCCAGTTTTTGCTGGAACATCGCCGTTCGGATATTTTAATTTTATATAATCTGGTGTGTAAACCACATTTGGGTCAATTATTGAAATGGCCGCATTAGACAATTTTTCTGCAAAAGAATTCGGATTTTCAATTGGAGAAATTTCTTGTTTTTCAGAAATTAAATTCGTGTTATCTGAAAGCGTTTCTTGTTTTTTACAAGAAGTGAAACTTAAAACAAAAGCAAAAATAAAAATGTAGTTCATATTGTTTAGGTTTTAGATATTAAACGCATTTGCAACCATTTTATTTTGAAATACTTAAAAATAATTTTAGATTTGGTTTTTATAAACGCCAAAATATTTTATTATGTATACGCCAATTCATCAGTGGGCCGAAGATGATCGACCTCGTGAAAAACTACAACTTAAAGGAAAATCTTCCTTGTCTGATTCCGAATTATTAGCGATTTTAATTGGTTCTGGCTCCAGAAATGAAAGCGCCGTACAATTGTGTCAGCGTATTTTAGCTTCGTCTAATAATAATCTTAATCAACTTAGTAAACTTTCAATTAATCAACTAACTCAATTTAAAGGAATTGGAGAGGCAAAAGCCATTTCAATTGTTGCGGCATTAGAATTGGGTAGAAGAAGAAGGATAGAAGATGCTACTGAATTAACGCATATTACTTCAAGTAAAAAAACATTCGAAATTATGCAACCCATTATTGGTGAATTACCACATGAAGAATTTTGGGTTTTGTATTTGAATAATTCCAATAAAGTTATTCATAAATCTCAAATCAGTAAAGGCGGAATTACTGGTACGGTTGTGGATAACAGAATGGTATTCAAATCAGCTTTTGAGCATCACGCTACAGCTATAATTTTGTGTCACAATCATCCTTCAGGGAAATTACAAGCTAGTGAAGCAGATTTATTTCTAACGAAAAAAATAAAACAAGCCGGACAAACTTTAGATATTGTGGTTCAAGATCATATAATTATTACAGAATTTGGATATTTGAGCTTTAGAGATGAAGGGATTTTTTAAAACACATAGACACATAGTTTTCATTAGACTAAGAAATATTGCAGAAAATCATAAAAATCTGTGTACCTATTTAATAATTAATTAAAAATAGAAAACTTACTTTTGCAATAATAAATTTAGAGTAAAAAAAATGAACGAATTATATCAATTTACCAATCAAGACCTAGAATTGGTTTCGCAAATAAAAAAGCATCAAAACATCACTTCGATATTTTATCATTTTTGGATTAATTTAGTTAACCCAGAAGAAAAGTTTGTTTTTGTAGATACAATTGAAATTGTTTTTGATAAAGCCGCAACTTACTTTTTTAAAATAAACGAAGAAGATACAGGTTATGAAATTACTACGAATTACAATTATGAGGACGAGCAAAAAGCATTAGCTGCCAAATTTCAAGATGTGCTTTCTTTGAAACGAGTGGATGTTAGTCAAGCTACGATTTGGAAAGATAAAATTCAAACGCCTTTATTGTCTGTAAATACGGATGTTGATTATGAAAATAGAAACGAAAATTTTATTCATTTTGATTTTATGGATGGTTCGTTAGCGATTTATTATAACGAAGAAAAAGGATTGCTTGTAGAGGATTTTGAATTTTAAAATGACTCCAACTTAGATAATTAAAAATTTTGTTAATAGATTTCTAATCTTATCCAATATTGTTATCTTGCAACATAATTTTAAAAGAAATGATAAGTACAAAAAATATTACGTTTTCTTATAACAAAGACCAAACTTTCATTATGCCCGATTTATTTTGTCAGGCTGGGAATACGATTTTGGTAACCGGAAATTCTGGGAAAGGAAAAACTACCTATCTGCATATTTTGGCAGGATTATTAAAACCTAATTCTGGCGAAATTATCATCGATAATAAAGAAATCACACATCTAAAAG
>JACCDZ011082693.1_pt1 | contig 36415 bp, 28 predicted proteins | sample 7449551 | NCBI WGS metagenome assembly JACCDZ01 (sample SAMN15323452, study PRJNA562643) | freshwater metagenome | isolation source: river surface water | place: USA:Blue River Watershed | collected 2017-08-18 | reverse complement strand
GCATCTTTACTTTCGTTCAGAACGCGCTTCAGAATCTTTTTAGCCTCTTCTTTTTTATCTAACTGGGCCAAACAAAATCCGAGGTTTAAGGCGGCTTTGTAGTTGTTTGGTTCCAGCTTCAATATCTGGGTGAATCGTTCTTGGCCTTTGCCAAATTGATTCGATTTAATGGCTAATATACCCAAATTGAATATCGCCGGCACGAAAGTCGGCTCTTGTTCAATAACCTCCCGTAACAGACTAATGCCTTTCATGGGAGTAGGTGTATCTACATAAGTCATCGCCATGTTCGTCTTAACCATCAGGTTATTCGGATCTAACGATAACGCTTTTTCAAAGTAATTACGCGCTTTTTCGCCCAGGATTTGCCCCTTTTTAGCGTTGATTGCGTAGGTTTGAGCCTCAAAATACAATTGGCCTGCGCGTAAAATATGCGTCAATGTCGCATGCTTGTTCGCGTATTCCGCTGCATAATAAGCAGCACTATCGTATTTATCGGCGCCAATAAAAGCCGTGGCTAATTTCTCCAAAGCGGATACTTCTTGAGCCTCCGTTTTGGCTTGTTGCAGGATTACTTTCAATGCTGCAATTTGTTTTTTCTGTTCCGGTGTTAAGGGAGTCGCGTGGCTTGTTTCGGATTCCGATTGCGCAGTTTCTTTGGCTGCAGCATCTCGGTTTGCCCCTCCAGCTACGGAGTTTTCTGTTTTATTACTCACATTTCCCTTAGGTAATTGGAAAATGAGGGCCACTAAGCCAAGGCCAACACATAAAATGATCGCAAGCGTTTTATTCATTTTATCGACCTATTGCTTATTCTGTTTGAATTAAGCTTTTGCAGGGTCAGTGCTTGTTTTAACTTGTTCTATAAACACCTTGGCTGGCTTAAAGCTCGGCACATAGTGCTCATCAATCGTAATTGACGTGTTTTTTGAAATATTACGCGCGATCTTCTTCGCTCTCTTCTTGTTGATGAAACTTCCGAATCCACGAACATAAATATTTTCTTGTTTCGCTAGGTTATCCTTTACTACTTCAAAAAAGTTTTCTAACGTTTCAGATACATCTTTTTTATCTATCCCTGTTTTGCTGGAAATCTCAGCAATTACATCTGCCTTAGTCACGGTAATGAGTCTTTATTTATTCGTTGATTCTATTTCGTTCCCCCTTGCTTTCAAAAGGGACACAAAAGTAAGGTTTTTCTTTAAAAGGGGCAAATGAAAAAGCGATATTTATTTTTTTGCTTTTAGGTAGCCCATTATCTTTGACACGTTCATGAAGAAAGCGACACAACACCCCTTTGCCGAAACATTGATTACCTGGTATAAAGACCATGCCCGTGATTTGCCTTGGCGAAGAACGAATGATCCTTATGTGATATGGTTGTCGGAGATTATTCTCCAACAAACGCGCATTGCTCAGGGCTTGCCTTATTTTTATAAGTTGACAGAGGCCTTTCCGACAGTATACGATTTAGCCGCGGCGGATGAAACGACATTATTTCGTTTATGGCAAGGCTTAGGCTATTACAGCCGAGCACGGAATTTGCATAAAACGGCCAAAAGTATTGTTGATTCGCATGCCGGAAAATTTCCCAACACTTATATTGAATTAATTAAGCTACCCGGCGTGGGTCCTTACACGGCTGCGGCGATTGCTTCATTTGCCTTCGGGGAAACAAGTCCCGTTGTCGATGGGAACGTTTATCGAATTTTAGCTCGCTACTTCGGGATTGAAACCGATATTCTGCATGCTTCTGCCCGCAAGGAGTTTACGGCATTGGCACAAGAATTAATTCCACGCGCGGATCCAGCCCGATTCAACCAAGCAATTATGGAGTTTGGGTCTTTGCAATGCAGCCCGAGTCCCGATTGTGGAAGTTGTCCACTGCTAACTTCCTGTTTTGCTTACCGCGAAGGACGAGTCAGCCAATTGCCCGTCAAGTCGAAAGCCAAAGCCCAACGTATCCGTCATTTTCAATATTTCGTCATTGAACATGCAGGAAAAATATTAGTACATCAGCGGCAAGAGAAAGATATCTGGCAGGGATTGTGGGAGTTCTTCTGTGTGGAATCGCCCAACCTAGATGAAACGATAAATTTATATCCTTTTTTGTCACCGCTCATGACGCATGCTGTACCCTTGCAAGCGCCAGGAGTCCATGTTTTAAGTCATCAGAAAATCATTTCAGCGGCATGGTTGCTACAATTGCCTACAGATTTTACATTCGAAAAACCAGCAGATTATGAGTGGATTTTGTCATCTGAATTCGAACAATTGGGTAAGCCCGTCTTGTTATTAAATCTGATTACTGATAATATTGCATTGAAGGAAATATTGGAAGGCTAGATGATGTACATTTGGCTGTTCAATTACCTAACCTTTAAACAATACAATTATGGCAGGCGTAAACAAAGTGATTTTATTAGGCAATTTGGGGGGAGATCCTGAAGTGCGTGCATTACCCAATGGGGTGAAAGTGGCGAATATCAACATCGCAACATCGGAAGCTTATACGGGTAAAGACGGCCAGCGCGTTGAGCAAACGGAATGGCATCGGGTGGAATTGTGGGATAATTTAGCCAACATCGCTGAGCAATATTTGCGCAAGGGGAATCAAGTTTATATCGAGGGGAAAATTCGTTCAGAAGAATGGCAAGACAAGACAGGTGCAACGGTGCGGGGTTATCGTATTCGTGCGACGAACATGAATTTGATAGGCGGACGCAACGAAAAGGGGGCTGATGCGCCTGAACGTCCAAAGCCTGAAGCCGTTAATTTAAATGCCCCTGCGGCAAATGCGAACCCTTTTCCTAGTGTAATGCAGGAGGAAGGAGACGATTTGCCATTTTAAATTTTCAATAAGAAGAGGGAATATAGGATGACTCTATTCCCTTTTTCTTAAATTTGTGCGTACTGTGCACATTAAATTATGGAGGCTGACCCCTTTCCAAGACATTTACTTAGTTTCATTGATCCCAATCTACCTTTAAGTTCGGTGTTTTTCATCGGGATCATCTTGATTGCTTTGCTCTTTCTTTCTGCCTTGTTGGCGGGTTCAGAAGTTGCCTTCTTTTCCTTGAATGCAGATCAGCGCGCGGCACTTCGTGAAAGTGACAATCCAGCAGAGAAAGCAGTGAGTTTACTTTTGGATAAACCTCAGCAACTTTTAGCGACCTTGTTGATTTCCATCAACTTTGTTAATATTATATTCATTACGTTGTCGAACTATTTGACAGAAATGATATTAGGCCCACAATCAGTAGGGACTTTACTTGTGACTTTATTCTTATTATTCGGTGTCACTTTTATCATCACGTTTTTCGGTGAGCTCATTCCTAAAGTTTGGGCGCAGCAAAATAATATTCGATTTGCTACGTTCTCAGCTTCGTTAATTAAGTTTTTCACCCTGTTGTTTACCCCGCTTTCAAAAGCACTTTTGGGTATTTCTAATCTGATTGAAAAACGGATTGAAAAGAAATCCTATACGCTAACTGCGCATGAATTGAATCATGCGCTGGAGATTACGACCGACGAGAATACGACGGAACAGGAGAAGGATATTTTACGCGGTATCTTGAATTTTGGGAATACATCCGTGAAGTCAGTCATGAAAGCGCGCCGAGATATCGTCGCATTTGATACCGAGATGGACTTCCATGAATTGATGGATAAGATCAATAAAAATGGATATTCCCGTGTACCGGTTTTCAAGGAAACCATTGATAAAATAGAAGGGATCTTGTACATCAAGGATTTATTGGTTCACGTAGAGGAAGACGAAAAATTTGATTGGGTTTCGTTATTGCACCAACCGTTTTTTGTGCCAGAAAACAAGAAAATTGATGACTTGCTTTATGATTTCCAAGAGAAGCGCGTACACATGGCAATCGTGGTAAACGAATATGGGGAGACGGAAGGGCTCGTGACCATGGAGGATATTATCGAGGAGATTGTTGGGGAAATCAACGACGAGTTCGATGATGAAACGGCTGATTATAAACGCCTGGACGAACAAAATTATTTGTTTGAAGCGAAAACATCCTTAAACGATTTTTGTCGGGTATTCGATTTAGATGTCGTTTATTTTGAGAAGGCGAAAGGCGAAAGTGAAACGTTGGGGGGCTTAATGGTTGAATTATTTGGTCGGATTCCAAATTCCGGAGAGGAAATAAATTGGGAGGATTTTGAGTTTAAGATACAATCCGTGGATGCCCGTCGCGTTAAAAAAGTGAAGGTTACGAACAAGAAGAATGATATTCCCGTTACAGAAGATGATGTTTAGCTACAAGGCATATTTGTCTATTTTACTTATCGGGATTAGCGTTTCGGCATGTTTTACGGTGCTGCCTGAGCCGCCAGATCCCTCGCAGGGGGAATCTTCCTTTGAGAATGCCGTTGATCGAGGGGCATTAGACAATCCCAGAATCATGGAGGCGTCGGGAATAGGGGCAAGTAGAAAAAATCCGGGATATTTTTGGGTAACAAACGATTCGGATGTTCAAGGTCCTATGTTGTATTTGATCGATTCCTTAGGAAAAGGGAAAAAGGAATATTTATTAAGCGGAGCAACTCACCGAGATTGGGAAGATTTAGCCGTGGTGAATGAATCTGATGGTTCGGCAACGGTTTATGTAGCTGATTTTGGCGATAATTTTCAAGATAACGCCAATTATGCCATTTATTGGTTTAAAGATTTAGCGATTACCTCAAATCCCTACACGGTTTTGACGGATATTAATAAACTAAGCTTTCGGTTGCCGGATGGCTTTCGTGACATGGAAACACTATTAATCGATCAAAAATCGAAAGATGTATTTGTGATAACGAAGCGTGAAAACAGTAAGCGTTTATATAAAATACCAGCGGCTAAGGTTTTAAACGGCACAACCGTAACGGCAGAATACGTGCAAGATTTAACGTTTTCTACCCCTTTTTCAAGTGATGCGAAAATACAACAGGCTTATTTCTTGACGGGAGGATGTGTTTCCCCAGATAATACAGAAATATTAATTCGCAATTACATCGGTATCTATTATTGGAAACGAAAAACAGGGGAAAGTATTCCAGAGGCGCTCCTTCGGCCTGCGAAGGCGGTACCTTATTTGCTAGAGCCTCAGGGTGAAGGCGTAACATTTTCATTGGATGGTTCAGGTTATTACACCCTTTCAGAATCACCGGATTTAGTGCCTGCGCACCTTTATTATTATAAGAAAAAGTGAGAAATCGGAGCCGCATACATGTATTTTTGATGGGCTTGCTCGTTTGGGCTTGCCAATCTTTTTACATCGCTGATTCCGGCCAGACTCAAACGCGTTTCTCAAGTACGAAGGATGTAGGGGTATTGGCCAATATTGAAATTGATGAGGCCTCAGGCATGGTCGCCTCGCTTCGAAATCCGGGAAATTTTTGGGTAATCAATGACTCAAAGGATTTGAATCGCATGTTTTTAGTCAGTGTGTCTGGCCAAGGTAAGGCAGAATTCAGCTTACTAGGATTACATAATCGCGACTGGGAAGCTATGGGGCGCTGGCAGAATCGAACAGGCCAAACCTATTTGTATGTCGCTGATATCGGGGACAATTTGGCCCAGAATGCTACGTATCAAGTTCATCGTTTCTTGGAGCCTTCGTTGAAATTAACAGATCCTTTGCGCCGGGTCATTAAGCATTCGCAAAGTTTAGCATTTACGTTGCCTGATGGGTCTCGGGATATGGAGTGTATGCTGATTGATCAGATTACCGGTGACCTCTATTTTATCTCCAAGCGAGAAGATCACAAGCGTTTATATCGTTTGCCGGCGGAAGCATTTGCATCTAAAGGCGTACAGAAAGCTCAATATGTGCAGGAGTTGAACTTCTCTGTTCCCGCGTCTGATCTCAGTCTACTTAAGCAGTTGTATTTCATCACAGATGGGAATGTGGCTTCTTCGAACGAAGAAATCATCATCCGTAATTATTTGGAAATATATTACTGGAAAAAGCAAAAACATGAAAGCATTGCGGATGCGCTTCGTCGGAAACCTCGCATCGTTCCTAGTATTTTGGAACCACAAGGGGAGGCTTTGGCTTTTGATGGTAAGAACCAAGGCTATGCCACCATCTCGGAAATTGCAAGTCTATCTAGCCCTGCTCACCTATATTATACCGCTAAGCGATAATCATTAGTTTCGCGAAACTCAATAGCAAGGTCTTTTCTCCCACGCCTTGTTCGAATAAAATGTGCGCTTTCCTTTCGGCTCCGTTGACCTCCAACTTCTGAATCGTCCCAAATCCAAACTTCTGATGTTCTACCCGCTGGCCCGCGGCTAAACTCATGGCGTCCGATTGCACAAAATTAGCTGAAGGAACATGTTGGTAATTTGTATTCTGCTTCGGTTTCTGAATCAATTGGGCTGCACTTGCGCTGGTGGATTTCTCCACAAAACCCGTTTTTTGAACAGGTCTAAAATTAGAGGTATCCTTCTTTCCGGGCGTTTTCGCCATTTTAAGGTAGGTGCTGTCGAGCTCATCGATGAACCGACTAGGCTCACAACTTTTTAATCGGCCGAATTGATAACGGGATTCTGCATAGGAAATCATCAATTTTTTTTCAGCCCTTGTGATGGCAACGTAGAACAAGCGACGTTCCTCTTCGAGGTCTGCTTGGCTTTGCAACATCATTTGGCTCGGAAATAAATCTTCCTCTAATCCTACTAAAAATACATGCTTAAACTCCAATCCTTTGGCAGAGTGAACTGTCATCAAGGTTACCTTATCTTTGTCGTTGGGGTCTTCCGTTGTGTCAGCGTTTGTGAGTAAGGAAACCGACTGCAAGAAAGTGGCCAAAGATTTGTCCTCATTTTCTTCCGAATCCACGAATTGCTTGATGGCATTCAGTAATTCTTGCACGTTTTGGTAGCGTGCTAAGCCCTCCACGGTTTTGTCTTCATATAATTCACGCACCAAACCAGAGGTTTTCGCTACATGACTCGCCACCTCGTAGGCATCTTTTTGCTCCACCTCGACCATCAATTTGTAGGACTTGATCAAGTCGGCGAATTGCTCGATCGGCGCCGTGCCTCGCACGCCTTGGAACTGATTGATGTTTGCTACCACATCCCAAACCGTTGAGCTTTGTTCAGCGGCAGTTAAGGAAATTTTGGCGATGGTTGTATCCCCAATCCCCCGTTTAGGTAAATTAATGATCCGCTTGAACGCTTCTTCATCTTGCTGATTAACCACAAAACGTAAGTAGCCTAAGACATCTTTAATTTCTTTCCGTTGGTAGAAAGATAAACCGCCGATAATCCGATACTTGATATTTAAGCGACGTAAGGATTCTTCAAACGAACGCGATTGTGCATTGGTACGATACAGAATGGCAAAGTCGGAGAAGCGCAATCCTTCTTTTTGACAGGTTTCAAAGATATTGGAAGCGATGATGCGTCCTTCTTCGTTGTCGCTTCCGGCACGAATGATCTCAATTTGATCGCCATCTTCGTTGGAGGTAAAGACGTCTTTCTTTAATTGGTTTTTATTTCGTGCGATGACCGAGTTCGCCACAGCTACAATGGCTTTTGTAGAACGGTAGTTCTCTTCGAGTTTGATGGTTGTCAAATCGGCATAATCCCGTTCGAAGTTTAAGATGTTTTGAATATCGGCTCCACGGAAGGCATAAATACTTTGGGCATCATCTCCTACCACACAGATGTTGCGGTTGACGGCGGATAATTTTTTGGTAATCAGGTATTGGGATACGTTGGTATCCTGAAACTCATCCACCATCACGTGTTTAAATTTGTGTTGGTATTTATGCAACACATCCAAATGATCGCGAAAGAGGATATTGGTTTGAAAAAGTAAATCGTCAAAATCCATGGCATTCGCTTGGAAGCAGCGTGTACAATATAATTTGTAGAGCTGTCCCATCATGGGGATTTTGGCATAGCGGTCTTCTTGTTCAAGAACGGGGCTATTTAGGTATTGTTCAGGGCCAATGAGTCGGTTTTTCGCGTTGGAGATTCGGTTCAAGACCAAGTTGACTTTGTAGACTTTATCATCTAGATTTTGCTCTTTGATGAGCGTCCGAATGAGTGATTTGGCATCGTCCGTGTCATAAATGGAGAAGTTGGAGGTATAACCCAAACGTTCCCCTTCAAAACGTAGGATTTTGGCAAACACGGAGTGGAAAGTACCCATCCAGATGTTTTTGGCTTGAGATCCGATGACCGTTTCGATCCGATGGCGCATTTCGCCTGCGGCTTTGTTCGTAAAGGTCAAAAGCAAGATGCTGAAGGGATCTACGCCCTTGTCGATTAAATGGGCCGTCCGATAGGTCAATACGCGGGTTTTTCCCGAGCCGGCACCGGCAATGATCATTAAGGGACCATCGATGTGTTCGACTGCTTGTCGTTGGGGCTCATTCAGACCTGCCAGGTAATCCATAGGGTATAATTTAATTTCAATTAGGGGGAGCAAAAATAGGAAATTTTGACGGGTAATTCGATGTGTAAATTGATAAAAAAAGGCGCAGAAAATCCGCGCCCTTTTACCCTTAATCTTTCACTTGTTGATGAACCTATTGGACAGCGACTAAATCGCGTTTTACTTCCGTTAGGATGTTGAATGTTTTGGTTTGGATGACTTGTTTTTTGGCATTTAGGATTTCCATTTTATACTTTCCGTCCGATAGGCTTGCGAAGTTGTACAACTTCTTGCTTGCGATAACTTCTTGGTGGATGATATTATGGTCTGCATCGTAAATGATGACTACAAGTTTCGAATTCGGTTCAGCGCTAACTAGGAATTTCATTCTTCCTACTTGGTTGATGCTGACAGGTAAGCTTACTTCCGTTGCCATTGCGTGGGAAGTCATGGACATGCTCGTTGCGAAGAAGGCAAGAGCCACTGCATTGATGATGTGCTTTTTCATAAGCTTTTGATTTTAAAATGCTTAGGCGGAATTATTTCCGTTTGTTGGCTCAAAACTAGGCTTTCTATATTAGCTACAAATTAAATTCGCGTAAAATTTAACTTTTTCAAGAAAGTTCTTCTTAAAAAAATTATAATTCATGGAATAGTGCCATAATAAGTCTAGTATTGTTGCAATTACAAATGAATGGTGTCGTGGAAATGGCTGTATTATGTAATTGTTAATTAATGTCCTTTTGTTTTAACCGTTTGGTAATCTTTCGTTAATGCGACCTTAATCAACACGGTTTTTCTTTCGGGTAGTTTTGCATCGTAAAATTCACCAGTATTAAAAATCGCATGAAATCCATTTACGCATTTATTTTATTATTTGTTTCAACAATTACATTAGCTCAAGAGGGTGGTACCATTCGGGGTACGATTAAGGATGTTAAAACAAAAGAAGACATTATTGGGGCTACTATTTTGGTTCAAGGGGCCAACAAGGGTGCAGCCACAGACATTAATGGTTTTTTCTCTTTCGGTAAGTTACCAGCGGGTACTTATTCTTTAAAGGTTTCATTTGTAGGTTATGAGTCAAAAATCTACGAGGGCGTTAAAGTAGAAGCAAACCAAGTAACGGAGCTTAATCTTTCGCTAGCTGAAGAGTCTGCAACCTTAGCCGAGGTGAAGGTTGTTGCTCAAAAATTGACAAATACTGAGCAATCGGTTATATCAGAAATTAAGGCGGCTCAGTTAGTCGTTTCGGGTATTTCTGCTGCGCAAATCACAAAAACATTGGATCGTACCGCTGCAGAAGTTGTGAAGCGTGTTCCGGGGGTAACGATTTTCGGCGAGCGATTCATCAATATCCGTGGTTTGAATGAGCGTTATAATACAGTTCAATTGAACAATGCATTTGCTCCTTCGATGGAAACGGATGTACGTTCATTCTCTTTCGACATTATTCCTGCTGGTCAAATCGACCGAATCTTGGTATTTAAATCTCCATCCGCAGAAATTCCAGGTGAATTTGCAGGTGGTGTTGTGAAAATTTTCACAAAGTCAATTCCGGAAAATAACTTCCTAACACTTGATATTTCAAGCGCATACCGTGAAGGAACTACGGGTTCTGCATTTTTTGCAACAAAAAATGCAAACATGGCTTGGACAGGTTTTGATCAAGGGTATTTTGATTTACCTAAGTCATTTCCTACGAATCGTACATCCTTGATAAACTCTGGTGCTGCCGGAATTGACGCGATTGGAGCTTCATTGAAAAACAATTGGGTTCCCATGGAAACGAATGCCTTACCAGACATGCGAGCATCCTTGTCAGGAGGTTTGAAATTTGACCTTGGGTCAGTTCGTTTGGGTAATGTAACAGCGATTAATTATTCAAACACGCGTTCTATTTTTAAGATGGAGCGTAACGATTGGGGATATAGTAATATTCAAACAACAGGTGAGGCGGACGAGATTTTCAATTATGTAGATAATCAATATTCAAATGCCATTCGTTTAGGTGTTTCTCATAACTGGTCGGCTCGTTTTGCGGGTGGATCTGTGATTGAATTTAAAAATCTATTTAATCAATTAGCGAATACACAATACATTCAGCGTTCAGGATTTGACAATGGTTCGAATTGGGATATTCGTTCATTCGATCAGGTATTCAGAGGTATTTACACAGGTCAATTGACAGGCCGCCACGAATTTCAAGATGGTAGCCTAAAAACGGATTGGATGGTCGGATACAATGCGGCTTACCGTAATCAACCAGACTACAAGCGTTTCCGATACAATGTAGATGGTTCATCGAGCAGTTTATTTATTCCAAACGGTGCTGCACAGACGTTTTTGTTGGGCCGTACCTACATTAACATGGACGAGTCATCTTATACGGCGGCGTTTAATATGGATAAAAGAATTAAGCTAGGCAACGAGAAAGAATTGGATTTCAAAGCGGGTTTATTCTATGAGGATAAGGTACGTGATTTCGGCGCGCGTAACATTGGATACGTCAAATCGACTCCAACCTTTCAAACAACCTTGCCTATCGATCAATTGTTCTCTCCACAAAATTTCAATTCGAGAACAGGGATAAAAATTGACGAACAAACGAATCCGAATGACTCTTACCATGCAACCAATAATTTGTTTGCGGCTTATGTCTCTGCCAATTATGCATTAGGTAAGAAGTTCAATGCCATTGTGGGCGTTCGTGCAGAACAAAATAGCCAAAAATTGAATTCTGCGGATTTAGTAGGGAAGGCTATCAACTATGATAATACACGATTGGATGTGTTGCCATCCATGAACTTGACGTATAATTTCACGGAGAAATCTTTATTGCGTCTGGCATACGGAAAGACATTAAATCGTCCCGAATTCCGTGAGTTGGCACCCTTCTCTTTCTATGATTTTGTAAACAACCGTACGGTTTCTGGTAATCCAACCTTGAAGAATGCGGAGATTCAAAACTTTGATTTCCGTTATGAATTCTACCCTACACCAACTGAGTTAATCAGCGTAGCAGCTTTCTACAAAGATTTTACGAATCCAATTGAGGTGGTATTTGCTTCAGGTGCAAACCCAATCTTGAATTTCTCTAATGCGAAGTCGGCTTATTCAACAGGTATCGAAGCGGAATTCCGTAAGAACTTACATGCGAATCAACCGAATACTATTTTGGGAAGAACGAGCTTAGTTTTCAACGGTACGTACATTTTCAGCCGTGTAAAATTGGATGAGACGGTAGCGAAGGATCAATCTGATAATCGTCCATTACAAGGTCAATCACCGTATATCGTGAATGCGGGATTGAACTACAATGATGCCAAAAAGGGCTTACAATTGAATTTTAATTACAACGTAATTGGGAAGCGTATTTTCGCAGTAGGAAATAACTTTGGCTCTCCATATCCGGATTGGTTTGAGATGCCACGTAATGTGATTGACTTCAGTTTCTCAAAGCAATTGACAAAAGCCATCATGCTTAAAGGTGGTGTGAGCGATATCTTGAATCAAGGAAACACCATTTTACAAGATGGTAACCAGGACCAAGTATTCAGCCGCAGTCAAGATCAAATCATTCAAAACTATGCGCCTGGTCGTGTAGCTTCATTAGGACTTATTATTTCTCCATTTAATTAATTAAACAATTTTATCAAACAATTTAATCAAACAAAAGTGATGAAACGCTTACAAACAAACATGTTTAAAGTATTCGCTATGTTAACTATCGCGGTAGTTACATTAGCGGGTTGCGCGAAGGAAGAGGAAGTTTTCCCAGTGCCAACAATCTCTACGTCAGGTTCGCTAGCGGGTATTCCGGGTGCTACTGTGACTGTTAAGGCATCTATTAATGCGCCTGCGGGTATCAAGTCGATTACTGTTTTGAAAAACGGTGCTGCTTTTGATTCTAAAATGTATACAGGCGAAAAAACAGCTGAGTATTCGAAAGATTACGTGATCGAAGGAACTGCGGGTGCAACGGTAAACTTTACTGTACAAGTAACGGATAGCAAGAATCAAGTTTCTTCATTAGTTGCTATTCCCGTAACAGTTTCTGTTGTTCCTCCTAAAACCATCGTTGATGTGGAAGGTGTAATCGAAGGAAACGTAACTTGGACGGCTAATAAAATCTACCGTTTGAAAGGTTATGTGCGTGTTGGAGAGGAAGCTACATTCGGTACAATTACTAAAGTAGGTCAATTGACAATCGAGCCTGGTACTGTGATCATCGGTGATAAAGCTACAAAAGGTACTTTGGTTGTTCATCGTGGTTCTAAGTTAATCGCTAACGGTACAGCTACGGCTCCTATCGTATTTACATCAGCTGAAGGTGTAGGTAACCGTGCTCCGGGTGATTGGGGTGGAGTTGTTCTTTGCGGAAAGGCACCTAACAACTTAACAGGTACTGTAGAATTAGAAGGTGGTTACAAAGGTTTCCACGGGGGTACTGATGCGGCTGATAACTCTGGTTCATTAAAGTATGTACGTATTGAGTATTCAGGTATTCCATTGAATCCAAACCAAGAGATTAACTCGTTGACGATGGGTTCAGTAGGTTCTGGTACAACAATTGAATATGTGATGGCATCTTACGGTTTGGATGATTCATTCGAGTGGTTTGGTGGAACTGTGAATGCGAAATACTTGATCGCTTACAAAGGAACAGATGATGATTTTGACGTAGATAACGGTTATTCAGGAAATGTTCAGTTTGGTTTAGGATACCGTGATGGTAACTTGGCGGATGCTTCAGGATCGAATGGTTTCGAGGTGGATAACAACTCAAATGGAGATGCTGCAACGCCATTTACTTCGGCTACATTTGCAAATATGTCAATCATTGGTGCAAAGGGTACAGCTTCTTCATACTTGGATTTTAACTTCCAAAATGGTGCGCAATTACGTCGTAACAACAAATTGAAAGTGTACAACACTTTCATTACGGGTTACCCAACAGGTTTATACATTGATAGCCAAAAAGGTTCTGCGAAGACAAATGCAGCAAACGGTGACTTAGTTGTGAAAAACGTTGTTATCGCGGGGACGTCAGGTTGGGGAACTTCAGGTTTTACGGCATTAAATACTAACGTGTATGGATTTGGTGTAGCGGTAGCTGATGATGAGCAAATTGCAAAAACAGGATCTGCTGGTACAGTAGCAACGAAGCCAATTGAAATTGGTACGGGTGTTAAGGCATCTGATTGGTTCAAAGCAATTGCTGGAAACAAAGTATTGACATCTACTGCGAATACAGGTATTGCAGCTACATTGTGGTCAGCTCGTCCAACGTTAACATTAACGGCTGGTACTTCTGAGTCATTGATTGGAACAGCTTTACCAACATTGCCAGGTATGACTGCAACGGATTACATCGGTGCATTCAAAGATTCAGATTGGACTGCAGGTTGGGCTGAATTCTCACCAAACTCAGTTTTATATATTAAGTAATTTACAGATGGGGCTATACATGTTGTGCAGCCCTATTATTAATGTTAAGATGAAAAGAGTAATTGTTTCGGTACTGATTGTTTTTATTGGATTGGCAGCTTGTCATTCGAAGAATGAAGCGGCCTATTATTTTTCCGTCTCTGAGCGGGATACATTACTCACGAACATTATTAGCATAATCAGTGAAAAAGCCCTTTATGCAACAGATTCAACAAAGTATCAAGCACAGTTTCGTGCAGAATATGTAAAAAGATTGCCTTTGTTTCGAATTGTTCAATTGACCAAAGATACGCTTGGTGTTTATACCTATTTAATTAGTAGGCCTGTAGCTGGCCGCAAGGAATTACGGAGAGGGGTCGTGGGTCGGTTTACTTTGAAGCCTAATACGCTTGAAATAGATCAATTTGAAGAGGTGGTGAATACCCCACATTTTGAGGAGAAAATAGTCGAAGAACGCGGTGGTTTTTTATTCCGAGAACTCGTTAAATCTGGTTCGTTGAATGCATACCTGTCGATGAAACACTATGTGGAATGGCCAGATGCTACGTTGAAATATGACAAACAAAAAAGAGCTTGGGTTTCGACATTCGGTTTTTAGTACGATTTTATATTGGTGTATTAAAGATAATGTCGGCGGGTTTCCTGCCGGCATTTCTTGTCTTGATGTTTCGTTTAAATATTTATATTAGCTTTGGTTGTAAAACAAAACCTATTTAAAATGAAGTTGAAATTATTAGTCATGGCTACCCTGTATTCATTTGGGGTATTCGCACAGCAGTCCAATGATCATCGCGTCATTGTCATAACAACGGATGGCTTTCGATGGCAAGAAGTTTTTAAAGGTTTGGACGCAGAAATCGTAAAAATGAAGCGATTCCATCATGGCGACAGTTTACGTTTGATGGAGACTTACGGAGCAAAAACAGAAGCTGAAAGTCGGGCGAAGCTTATGCCCTTCCTGTGGAATACGGTCGTGAAACAAGGTCAGCTACATGGTAACCGAAATGTCGGAAGTTTGGTCAATGTTGCCAATCCTTATTGGTTTTCGTATCCAGGATATAGTGAAATTTTAACAGGTCAAGTGGACGTGCAAGTGAATTCCAATGACTTTCAGCCCAATCCCAACACGAATTTTTTTGAATATTTGAATGGACTTTCTGCGTATAAGGGATTGGTTGCCGCTTTTGGTGCTTGGGATGCATTTGATCGTATTTTAAACGAGAAACGTTCGGGTTTTCCGGTTGTGAATGCATTTGATTCGTATCAAAGTTATGCCAAAACGAAAGATAGTGAATTGCTTTCACGCATGACGAAAGACTCCTTTCGCGTATTTGGCGATGCGGAAGTATTGGACGTTTTTACGCATTTCCAAGCGATGGATTATTTAAAAAATAAGAAGCCCAAAGCGATGTATATCTCCTATGGCGATACGGATGAATTTGCGCATGAAGGAGCCTATAATCACTATTTGGATGCAGCCCATCGAGTGGATGCTTGGATTGCTGAAATTTGGAATTTTGTCTCAACGGATCCTGAATACAAGGGGAAAACCACCTTATTAATTACGACAGATCATGGTCGAGGTGATGTCATTAAAGCGGAATGGACTTCGCATGGCGAGAAAGTGCAAGATTGTCATGCAATTTGGTATGCAATGCTTGGAGCAAATGTTCCAGCTTTAGGAGAAGTAAAAACGTCTGAGCAGGTTTATCAAAAAGAACTTATCCATATGCTAGCAGCAGCAATGGGGACCTCATTTACCAGTGAACGTCGGGAGTAGACGAAGGCAGGGTCTTGATCCTAGCTGTGTCAGGCTTCCACATAATTGATTTAGTATTTTATCTAGCTATTGGTAATCCTCGGTTTACACATTGTTAACAATTCCTTAACATTGGAACTGTCCTAACCTTGTAGTTTTGCGCCAAGATAATTACCAATATAAACACTTAAACACCTTTACCATGTTCGGACTCGATCCAACCTTGTTATTCTTGTTGTTTTTCTGCCTTTTTGCAGCTTGTGCGTTTGAGTTCGTGAATGGATTTCACGATACCGCCAATGCTGTGGCAACCGTTATTTACACGCACTCACTAAAACCTACCCAAGCGGTCGTTTGGTCTGGTTTTATGAACTTTTTAGGTTTGCTAACTGGAGGTGTTGGTGTTACCATGAGTATCATTGGTTTACTTCCCACGGAGCTGCTCATGGACTCCGACGTTTATCATTCTATGGCGATGGCACTTTCATTATTGCTTTCGGCCATTATGTGGAATTTAGGAACTTGGTATTTTGGAATCCCAGCTTCTAGCTCTCATACCTTGATAGGATCTATCATTGGTATTGGTGTAGGACACGCGCTATTGCCTGAAAACTCAAATAAAGGAATTTCTGCGATCAACTGGGACAAAGCAATCGAAATTGGTCAGGCGTTGTTATTATCGCCCCTTTTTGGTTTTGCCTTGGCGATTATCTTAATGTACGTTTTAAAGAAAACGGTTAAGAATAAGGAAATTTTTAAAGAGCCAAAGAAGCAATCTCCTCCTCCTATGTGGATTCGTGCGATTTTGGTTTCTACTTGTACCTTGGTTTCATTCTTCCACGGTCGTAATGATGGTCAAAAAGGGATTGGATTGGTGATGGTTATTTTGATCGCATTTTTACCTGGATATTTTGCGGTGAATACGAACTTGGATTTAGCTCAAGTCAAGTCGAGTCTAGTGGCTGTACAGGCTATTTCTGCTAAAATTGACACGGTTCCGTTGTCGGAAAAAGAGCGTGAAAGTTATAACAAGTTGATGAAATCGTCGTCCGATTTAGACAAGATCATTTCATCGGGAGTGACTACAGCAACATTGACTACGACGCAAAAATTCGATGTTCGTAAGGCTGCATTAACGATCAACAAGCAATCTAAGAAATTATTAGAAAGCGAATCCGTTGCTTTATCTTCTGGCGACAAAAAGATTTTGAAAAAAGCAACGCAGGGTGATAAGGCACCTTTCTTTAGCTTTGGATCAACATCTTCCACAGGTATTGCGGGTGTAACCGATTTTGCTCCAGCATGGGTGATGTGGTTAGTTGCCCTTTCTTTGGGTTTAGGAACCATGGTCGGATGGAAACGTATCGTTGTTACCATCGGTGAGAAAATTGGAAAGAACCATTTAACCTATGCGCAAGGAGCATCAGCCGAATTAATTGCATCATTAACAATCGGTTTGGCAACAGCCTACAAATGGCCAGTTAGTACAACACACGTATTATCATCAGGTATTGCAGGAACTATGGTTGCTTCTAAAGGGATAAAAAATCTTCAAGGAGGAACCGTTAAAAGTATCGTGTTAGCTTGGGTGTTAACCCTTCCTGTGACGATAATTTTATCAGCACTCTTATTTGTTTCATTCCGCTGGATCATCGCTTAACATTTACCTCACCCTGCACACTTAATTGTGTGTAGGGTATTATTTTATCATACACCAATATAATCATGAAAAAGTTGACCCTTATTTTAGGGGCCCTGGCAATGCTTTGGTCTTTAGATTCGTTTGCACAATCACCTTCACCTAGTCAAACGCCCGTTAAAAAGTGGTACGATTCGTTTAGTATTCGCGGATATGGACAAGTGCGTTACAATCGCTTGTTAGAAACAAATGATCAATTAAAATCCGAACAAGGGGATAAGAGTATTGGAGACAATGGAGGATTTTTTATCCGAAGACTTCGTATTATTTTTAGTGGTCAAATCAATGAGCGAGTATACTTCTATATACAGCCTGATTTTGCTAGTAGCGCTTCTTCAACGGGATTACATTTTGGTCAACTTCGAGATGCTTATTTTGATTTGGGTTTGGATAAGCAAAACGAATTTCGTTTTCGTATAGGCCAAAGTAAGGTGCCTTTTGGTTTTGAAAATATGCAGTCTAGTCAAAACCGTTTGCCATTAGATCGGAACGATGCATTAAACAGTGCTGTATCTAACGAGCGTGACTTAGGTGTGTTTTTCTATTGGGCACCCGCAAAAACGCGAAAATTGTTTAGCTCATTAGTGAATGACGGTTTAAAGGGCTCAGGTGACTATGGTGTATTCGCCTTTGGGGCTTACAATGGACAGACCGCCAACAAACCTGAGGCAAACGATGCTCCGCATATCGTAGCAAGATTATCATACCCCATCCAATTTAAGAATCAAATTATAGAAGCTGGTATCCAAGCTTATTCAGGAAAATGGACAATGGCTTCTGACCAACTAAGTACAGGTGTTAAAGTTTCTGCTGATAAGAGTTATACGGATGAACGTATGGCAGCAAGTTTTGTCTTATATCCTAAGCCATTTGGTATTCAAGCAGAATACAATGTAGGTACGGGCCCTGAATTTAACAAGGTGACAGGTACTATAGAAAACAAAAAGCTCTCAGGGGGATATGCTACGTTTTCATATAAAATGGATTTAGCGAAACAAATTCTAATTCCATTCGTACGTGTTCAACACTATGAAGGCGGTAAGAAGCATGAACTTGATGCGCGCAGTTATCGAGTTGATGAAACCGAAATAGGGCTCGAGTGGCAACCTAATAAGAATTTCGAATTAGTGGCCATGTACACGATGTCGACCAAACGTGCCGAGGATTTTAAATTAAAAGAAAATTTACAAACCGGAAATTTACTCCGCATTCAAGCGCAAGTTAATTTTTAGCAATATGTAAGGCAGGCGTTAAACCTGCCTTAAATTTTACCAAGTCGTAGATAAGCCTCCTTCGTTCTTCGGGCTGTAAGCTGTGACAAATATGGGTTTACGAATTAAATCCGTTAATAGATACGCAAAGTTTGCCTGATGTACCCAGTGCTGGTAATTATCTTGAACCGAAACATGTTTCGGTAAATAGGCATGAAAAATGTCTAAATCAAAGGTTTTCGCCTTCACGCCGGCTCCCGACAATTCGCCATCATGGGCATTGATCATCTGCTCAATGTGATTCGGTACGGGTACCATCATAACCGGCTTACCTAGGTACATCGCTTCTGCCACAGATTCAAAACCGGCTGTCGAAATTAAGCCAGCACAATGAGTCATTTTTTCTAAATATTTCTCAGCATCAATCGGATGGAAAGTCAAGGATTCAGAACATGTGTATACACTTTTGTGGCTTGGGTTATCCCAAAAACAATCCAACTTTACGGCTGGATTTTTTTCCGACCATGCCATGATTTCATCGGCTAAACGGTGGTGTGTTAGATATGCCAACCAGTTTTCTCCAGCTTGTGGCTGAATTGATTTTACCTCTTGGCGTAACAAGGGTGGGACCGTGATGATGTTTCTTTTCGTATCGTTCGGAATGGGGCGAAACGATAAACCCAAAAGTTTTTTCGAACCAATAGCCGTAATCTTCGTGTTCATTTTTAGCAAAAAACGATCTAACGCTTTTTCTGCAATGGACTCAAAGTTTTCATTTAATAGAAGGTATTGATGTCCGATGGACATGCAAGGCACTTTTGAGCCCGACTTTAAATTATATAATCCCGTAATAGACTCATAAAAGTTGACAATCCCATCCGGTTGCAATTCTTCGATGAATTCACCCAATTGCGAAGCACTCTTCCAATAGGTCCCAAATTTGGTGAATGCCTGCATCGCAGTTCTACCCAATTGAACGGATTTTCCCTTCCCATAATTAATGGATGGGCTCTCATATTGTATGATGGGCGTATCACCTATGAAATCAGCCAAGAAGCTTGGAATTTTTCTTCCTTCAAATGAGCCGACCGCATAGCCGACCACCTCGTGTCCCGCCTCGCGTGCAATTTGAGTTAACGAAATCGCTTGCGTTAAATGACCGCGACCTTCTCCTTGGATGGTAAAGATGAATCTGCCCATATGGTTGTTAATTCAGATTTAAGATCAAAACTTGGATAATCGATTAATATCCATTCGCCTGCGTGTGTCTCTACCAACGCCGTCAAGGATTCCACCCAGTCCCCTGAGTTCATGTAGGAAATTCCGTCGATTTGCTTAATCTCCGCTTTGTGAATGTGCCCACAGATGATACCATCGGCACCTTTCGCTTTGGCCAATTCAGCCAACTTCTCCTCAAAATCTGAAATGAAATTCACCGCCGCTTTCACCTTTTGCTTGATGACTTGAGAAAGCGAATAATAAGGCTTGCCTTGCCAAGAACGGTATTGATTATACCATTTGTTTAACCACAATAAAAAGGTGTATCCAATGTCTCCCAAATAGGCTAACCACTTCATTTGGCTGGTGATGCTATCAAAGATATCCCCGTGTGTGATGAAATATTTTTTACCGTGGGAGGCCAACATGTAATCTTGTCGGATGGAAAACTGTTTGCCGATTTTCAAGGGCAATATTTGATCTAAGAAATCATCATGATTTCCACGCAGGTAAATGACTTCCGTATCGAATCGGTCCATCATTTTTAAGACCGCACGAAAGAATCCCGTGTGTTTCTTTTTCCAAGAGCCTCCTTTTTTTAATTGCCATCCATCAATGATGTCTCCATTGAGTATCAATTGGTGGCAAGAATTAGACTTCAGAAATTCGTTAACTTCTTTGGCTTTTGCTCCCTTACTCCCTAGGTGTAAGTCGGAGATGACGATTGTCTTGTAGGTTGGCCGCATGGCATGTATTTTCGTTTAACAAAAATACTTTTGCTCCGCTTGTGGTATGTTAAGCCAACTTTAAGTAATGGTAACTATTCGATAACCTGAAGCATCCCTTTCCATAATAAATGTTCATCTACAGGGAACAGATTAGCGAAATAAGGAGCGTCGCCACCTGTCATGATTACTCGAATATCAGGATAGCTTTTCTTCATATTTTCAACAAAACCCACTAATTCATATTCAACGCCTGCCATAACGCCAGCCAATAAATTGCTTTTTGTATCTGTCCCCCAATGCGGAAATTTTACTTCCATGGAAACCTCGGGGAGCTTAGCTGTTCCCATGGCCATGGCTTTTGCTCGCATGGAAAGGCCTGGACTAATGGCGCCAGCAAAAAATTCATTCGCGCTATTTACAGCATTGTATGTGATACAAGTACCTAAGCAGATTACCAGCGAATTTGGCCCAGCGCCTAAGGCTAGATACTTGCGATCTTCGCCTAAACTTTCAATCATGTAATTATTGGAGCGTAATTGGGGATTCAAGGGCACCCGTTTAGGTGCTAGTAATGCTTCGGTTTCATCGGGCAAATCAACGACTGCGCTAAGCATAATTTTTTCAACTTGGCTAAAATGAGGGATGGCTTTAAAGCTTGCCGGGCTCAAATCGGATAAAATTCCTTCTGAAAGAAGGTGATGCGCCTCATACAAAGCATATTTAAAACGCGTATTTCCAAAATCTAGTAACAATTTCATCTCATTCAACTTAATATTTGGTAATTTTGGATTTCAAAACTACCGCCTAAATATGTATCAAATACAAATTCTAAAATCAAAAGTTCATCGCGCAACGGTTACCGAAGCCAACATCGATTACGTAGGAAGCCTAACCATGGATGCTGATCTTATGGATGCTGCCAATATGCTAGAGCATGAAAAAATCCAAGTGGTCAATGTCAACAATGGTGAACGAATCGAAACGTATCTAATCAAAGGGGAGCGAGGTTCGGGAATTATCTGCTTGAATGGCCCCGCTGCCCGCAAGGCGGTTGTGGGAGACATTGTCATCATTATTTCTTATGCCTTGATGGATTTTGAATTGGCCAAAACCTTCAAACCCACCGTTGTTTTTCCAAACTCAGCTAATCGCCTAATCTAATACGATTCGCCCTCATTGGGGAAATCTTGACTTTTTACATCCGCGACATAGGCTTTGACAGCTTGCGGAATTAATTCGCCTAAATTTAAATAGCGACGTAAAAAACGCGGTTTAAATTCCGTATTAATCCCAAGCATGTCGTGCATAACGAGTACCTGGCCATCGCAAGCGTTCCCCGCGCCTATCCCGATGGTCGGGATACTGAGTTGCTCGCTTACCTGTTTCGCAAGGGTCGCTGGAATTTTCTCCAAAACCAATCCAAAGCACCCTGCTGCTTGTAAGAGTTGTGCTTCTTCTACAAGTTTATGGGCTTCATCTTGTTCTTTGGCACGAACACCATAGGATCCAAACTGATAAATGCTTTGTGGAGTTAATCCCAAATGCCCCATGACGGGAATGCCTGCGCCAACAATCTTTTTAATGCTATCGACCACCTCTAACCCACCTTCAAGTTTGATGGCGTGCGCCCCTGTTTCCTTCATGATACGGATGGCAGAAGATAGGGCAATTTCAGAGTTAGATTGATATGAACCAAAGGGCAAATCCACAATGACAAGTGCACGATTCGTACCGCGAACGACACATTGTGCGTGATAAATCATTTGGTCTAAGGTAATGGGCAAGGTAGTCTCATGCCCCGCCATGACATTACTCGCACTATCCCCTACGAGTAGGCAATCGACTCCTGCTGAATCCAACAACAAGGCCATTGAATAATCGTAGCAGGTCAGCATCGAAATGCGTTCGTTTTGTTGCTTCATCTGCAACAAACTGTGCGTCGTAATTTTTTTGAATTCTTTTAAATAGCTCATGGCATATATTGATTATCAATCAGTCGGACACCGCCGATAAATGCGGCGACCAAAATTTGACAGGGACGTTCGCCCCAAGGTTTATTTTCTAATGTTAGGGGATCACAACAGGCAACGTAGTCGACAGACTCAAATCCATTTGCTACTAACGCCTCCTCAAATGCGGCAGCAGAGGGGCTATTAAATCCGTGATAAATCGCTAATGCTTGTGTTTTTTGTTCGGGGCTTAGTCGGCTATTCCGGCTACTCATCGCTAATCCATTCGATTCGCGAACGGTTGGACATGCGATTAAATTCACTTTGGATTTCGTGATTTCAAGCATTTTTCGAATAACAGCAATTTGCTGAAAATCCTTTTCCCCCATGAAGATAAAGTCCGGATTCACGGCCTGTAATAGTCGGTCCACCACGACACAAACGCCCTGAAAATGACCTGGACGATGAGCGCCCTCGAGTAATTCCTCCAAACGCCCCAGGGGATAATGTGGCAATTCTGTCATGCCGGATGGATACAAATCGTCTACTTCCGGTGTATAAACTATATCGCATCCTATTTCCGTTAATAGCTTTATGTCGTTCGCTAACGTTTTGGGGTATTTTTCAAAATCGCTTGGGTCGTTGAATTGCGTCGGATTGACAAATATGCTGCAAACGACGCGTTCACATTGTGCTTTTGCCGCTTTTATGAGAGCAAGATGTCCTTCATGCAATGCCCCCATCGTCGGGACAAAACCAACGCTCCCACCTTTGTTTTGTAGGTAGGATTTTAAGGCATCTTGTGTTAGGAATTGTTTCATTGAATAAAATATCAGGCAATATTACCTATTTTTGGGCTTATGTTACAAGGGAAGCGAATAATTCTAGGGATTACAGGCAGTATAGCCGCATATAAATGCATCATGTTGGTCCGATTGTTGACCAAACAGGGAGCAGAAGTTCGCGTGGTTATGACCAAAGCTGCGCAAGACTTTGTCTCGCCTTTGGTGTTGAGTACCTTTTCGAAGCACCCCGTTTGGATAGAATTTCACGAGAACAATGTATGGAATAACCATGTGGAATTAGGGCTTTGGGGGGATGTCTTGTTAATCGCTCCGGCGACTTGTCACACTTTAGGGAAAATGGCGAATGGCCTGTGCGACAATTTGGTATTAGCTACTTTTCTGTCGGCCCGCTGCCCGGTTGTCGTCGCTCCCGCCATGGATGAGGACATGTATTTGCACCCGGCCACGCAGGCTTCACTTGCTACCTTGCGTTCCCGCGGCACACATGTGCTAAATGTTAATTCAGGATCGCTGGCCTCTGGATTAGTTGGCCCCGGTCGGATGGCAGAGCCCGAAGAGATTATTCAAGCGATGTGTTCGCAGGTATTTCGCCAACAAGACTTTGCGGGGAAACATGTGCTGATTTCTGCCGGTCCAACGCAGGAGGCCATTGACCCGGTTCGGTTTATATCCAATCACTCATCAGGAAAAATGGGGATTGCCTTAGCGGAGGCGATGTACCTCCTAGGAGCTGATGTGACCGTTGTTGCGGGGCCTATGCAAAGCAAGCCACAGTATCCGGAGATTCAACTAATTTCCGTACAAACGGCCGCCGAAATGGAAAAAGCATGTTTGCAAGCATTTCCTGATGCCGATATGTGTATCATGGCGGCTGCTGTAGCGGATTATCGACCCGTTCAGGTTGCAGCAGAGAAAATCAAAAAGCAGGCGAATGCCTGGTCTATCGACCTAGAAAAAACTGCAGATATTTTAGCTCAAATGGGAGCGATGAAACGCCCAGATCAGGTCTTGGTGGGATTTGCATTAGAAACGGAAAATGAGGAGGTAAATGCGCAGGCCAAATTAATCCGTAAAAATCTCGATTACATTGTATTAAATTCCATGCGAGACGCGGGAGCGGGGTTCGGAACCGATACGAATCAAGTAACCATTTACCGAGCAGATGGGGAGAAACTGCAATTGCCTTTGGCAAGTAAAAATGACATCGCCCTTAAGCTTTGCCAATCCTTGAAGGTTTGGCAAAGCTAACGAAGGGGACACAAAAAAATTATATCAATTAATCGATATTCGCCGTTTCTAATTTAGGTGCAAGCGTATAAATAATCGCCCAGGCTAATACATAGGCACTTCCACAAAGCAAGAAGATGATGTTATAGCCATCGTTGATATCTCCGGCTAATTTGTACTTGTCCAACAAGTATCCAACGATCATCGGGAAGAAAATACCACCTACGGATCCCGCCATTCCTCCGATTCCAATCACGGAACTCACTGCTTTTTTCGGGAACATGTCTGTCGCAATCGAGTAAATGTTCGCGCTCCAAGCTTGATGTGCTGCTGCAGCTAAAGAGATTAAGGCTACCGCTTGCCAGATGTTCTCACTATAACGGGCCAACATAATTGGCACAACGGCTAAGGCAAAGCCCAACATTGAATATTTACGTGCCTTGAAAGAAGGCCATCCTTTATTAATCAACCAGCCGGACAACCAACCTCCGCCAATACTCCCAATCGTTGTTGCTGTATATACGATAATCAACTCCATGCTCGGTTTCTTTAGGTCCAAGTGGAAACGCTCATTGAAATAAGAAGGCAACCAGAAAAGGAAAAACCACCAAATCGGGTCGGTCAACATCTTTCCAAATACGAACGCATAAGTCTGTTTGAATCCAAATAAACGACCCCATTTTACCGGATCTTGATTCTCATCTTTTTCCTCCTTGTCCGCATGAATGTAATCAAATTCTTCTTTAGACAACATCTTGTGTTTTGAAGGGACTTCGTAATAGAACCACCAGAAAATCAACCAAATAAATCCGATTGCTCCTGTAACGATGAAGGCCATTTCCCACCCGTATATTCCCAGAATCCACGGAACTAAAATAGGCGCGGCCACTGCTCCAATATTCGCCCCTGAATTAAAAATTCCCGTTGCTAATGCACGCTCATTTTTAGGGAACCATTCCGCCGTGGTCTTAATTGCTGCCGGGAAATTGCCCGCCTCGCCTAAGCCTAACAATCCGCGCATAAACGCAAAGCTCAAGGTTCCTGTTGCTAACGCGTGCAACATCGCCGCAATACTCCAAACAATAATTGAAATCGTATAACCTAATTTCGTCCCGATCCGATCAATGATGCCGCCAAAGCCTAATAAACTGATGGCATACGCTGCTTGAAAGGTGATAACGATGTTGGAATAATCGGTCTCCGACCAGTTAAACTGATCTTCCAAGACCGGCTTTAAAAGACCGATCACCTGGCGATCCAGGTAGTTGATCGTTGTCGCGAAAAAGAGCAAGGCGCAAATTCGCCAGCGATACGTTCCTATTTTATTCATGGTTTAGAGGGATTTGTTTGGGTTATTTTAGACCCTTATAACTAGTTATTAAATCACTAATCGTATTTGATATACTTGGGTAATCTTGTTTAGCAATCAGCGCTGGCGGGAACAATTGCGATCCCATTCCTACCGCTGTTGCGCCCGCATCAAACCAAGTTTTCATGCTCTCGTGTGTGGGTTCTACACCACCCGTCACCATGATTTTCGAATGGGGCATGGGTCCTTTGATGGCTTTCACAAAGCCTGGCCCAACGACATTTCCTGGAAATATTTTGACGATTTTTGCTCCTAATACCTCCGCATTGCGAATCTCCGTTAAGGTCATCGTTCCGGGCATCCAGGGAATATCATGTTTTGCACAAATCTCACCTACCTCAGGTGTCGTGAAGGGTTGCAACATAAAATCTGCGCCCATTTGAATAAATTCAGACGCTTGTTTGGCATCGTAAATTGTACCTATGCCCAATACCAAATCCGGACATTCCTTTTCACAGAAGTCAATCAATTTGGCGAAAATGGCTGGCGCTTCCGCCCCGCGATTGGTGAATTCAAACACGCGAATTCCTCCATCGTAACATGCTTTTAACACGGATTGAGCTACGCTCAAGTCAACATTAAAAAACAAGGGAACAATCGGGGTATCGGAAATGCGTTGGTATACAACGGAAGAGCTATTTCTTGCCATGGTTATCGGTTTAAACGACCGCTTAAGTCGCCTTTCATTACTAATTCTATCTCATCCAAATTCGCCCGATTGATATCGCCTTCAATGGTATGTTTTAACGCGGAGGCCGCTACGCCAAAGGCCAATGACTGAGCCTCATCGGCATATATCAAATTGCCATAAATATATCCGGCCATGAAAGCGTCACCCCCACCAATCCGATCAACAATTTGAGAAATTTCAACCGTATCTGATTTCAATACTTCTTTGCCATCAAACGACATCGCTGATAAAGTATTTTGAGAAGCGGAAATTTGGCCTCTTTTTGTATTGATGATTTTTTTCAGCCGAGGGAATTGTCCCATAATCTGCTTGCAGATGGAATGCCAACCGCTTTTCGTACTGCCATCGGGTACGATGCCTAAGATATCCTCAGCATCCCCTTTACCGCATACAATAATGTCACATCCATCAATTAATTCAGGCATTACCTCTTGAACGCTTTTGCCATATTGCCACAAATTTTTGCGGTAATTAACATCGGCAGAAACGGTAATTCCCATGGCATTGGCCACCGAAATCGCTTCGCGCAAGGCTTGAGCGGCTGACTCCGAAATGGCCGGACTGATACCCGTCCAATGGAACCAACATGCATCTTTGAAAATCTCTTGCCAGTTGAATTCCGATGGACTTAAATTAGCAAAGGCTGAATCTGCACGATCATAAGTCACTTTACTCGGTCGCATCGCTGCTCCAAACTCAACAAAATATAGACCCAGTCGGCCTTCGCCATACACGATGTCGCTTGTATCAACACCCACTTGCGAATAATAACCAGCCGCAGCTTTGCCTAATTCGTTATCGGGAAAACGCGTTACATGTTTCGCCGGAATACCTAAATGGGCTAATCCTCCGGCAACATTCGCCTCTCCACCACCATAGGTGATATTAAATGTTTGTGTTTGCACAATACGGGAATAGCCCGGAGGACTTAAACGTCCCATGATTTCCCCAAACGTGACTACTTTTTTCATGCTTTATTCAAAATTAAAAAACGATGATGCGTTTTTATATGAGATGTCTTCAACTAATTTACCCAACCAAGCGATGTCGGCCGGTAATTCACCATGCTCTACATCTTGTCCTAGTAAATTACACAAGATTCGGCGGAAATATTCATGTCGAGGGAAAGATAAAAAGCTGCGAGAGTCCGTTAACATGCCCACGAAGTGGCTTAACATCCCCATATTGGATAGCGCATTAATTTGTTTCTCCATGCCATCTTTTTGATCCAAAAACCACCAGCCAGACCCGAATTGCATTTTACCTACGCTGGTTCCATCTTGGAAGTTGCCGGTCATGGTGGCTAGCAATTCATTGTCCCGCGGATTCAAATTGTAAAGAATTGTTTTGGCCAATTGATTCGTTGAATCTAAGTGATTTAAAAATGCCGATAGGGGTTTCGCCTGTTCAAAATCTCCTATCGAATCAAATCCTGTGTCTGGGCCAAGTGCACCTAATAAACGCGCATTGTTGTTACGAATAGCACCCAAATGGAATTGCTGCGTCCAGCCACGTGCATGATCCAAGTGAGCGAAATAGACTAACATCGCCGACTTAAATTGCCATTTTTCTTTTTTGCTGATTAATTTTCCAGTGATCAATCGCTCAAAAATCAATTCGATTTCTTCTTCCGTAAATTCTTCAGCATAGATGTGCTCTAAGCCATGATCGCTCAATCGACAACCTGCTGCATGGAAGAAATCATGTCGTGATTTAATCGCCGCTTTGTAATCGGCTAAATTGCGAATCGATTGTCCGGCTGCCTCAGCTAATGCATTGACATATTCCACAAAAACGAGTTCATCATCCACGCCCATCGCTTTGTCTGGGCGGAAAGTAGGCAAAACCTTAATCTCAAATCCACTAGCTGCGATTTGCTTGTGATAAGCCAAGTTGTCAATCGGATCATCCGTCGTACAAAGTGCTTTCACGTTCATTTTTAACAATAAATTTCGAACGGAATATTCCTTCGTACGAAGTAAGGCTGAGCAATGGTCGTAAATGCGTTTTGCAGAATCTTTGTTCAATAATTCTGTCACACCGAAATAGCGTTGCAGTTCCAAGTGCGTCCAATGATACAAGGGATTTCGCATCGTATAGGGAACTGTTTCCGCCCATTTCATGAATTTCTCTTCATCACTGGCATTGCCTGTGATGTATTTCTCATTAACACCATGGGCACGCATCGCACGCCATTTGTAGTGGTCGCCGTACAACCAGATTTGGGTAATGTTCTCAAACTGCTTGTCTTCCGCGATTTGTTGGGGAACCAAGTGATTATGGTAATCGATGATGGGCATTTTGGCCGCAAAATCGTGATAAAGCGTCTGCGCCGTAGGCGATTGCAATAAAAAATCTTCGTTTAAAAAAGCCTTCATAGGTTATTATATGTATTTCTGTACAGCTGCTTCAAATCCGGGTAATGCACTTAAATCTGCACCCCATAGACTCGTATCTGCCAATACTTTTTTCAAATCAAAATCTTTCCACGCCTCGTAAAAATGGGCTGCATAATCACAATTGATCGGATACAACTCCCCATTGGCATCTCCAAAATACTTGCCATTTTCTTCCTTCACTGCATGCATGAACTGCAAATAAGCCGCAAAGCCCATGGCAAATAATTCAGGTGCTTTTCCGAATTCCTTGTAATAGTTCACCAACAAAGGAATATTTCGCATGCGCATTTTGGTGGTGTATTGAACCGTGATGTCGATCAACTTATGATTGATGAATGGATTGCGGAAACGGTCAAGTACCGAACGACCAAAACGATCAGCCACTTTGAAATCCATTTTATACGGAATGGCTAGGGCTAATTCGCTCAACATTAAGTTCATGACTAATTTGCTCAAATAACCATTGGCCATCACATCTTTTACTAGTCGGAAACCTAGTAAAAATGACATGCCGCACATCAAGGTATGCGTACCGTTTAATAAACGTAATTTTAACTCTCGGTAAATTTCGATGTCTTCTGCGATTACCACACCGGTGTCTGCTTTCGCGAAACTAAGGACTTCACGCACTTTCGCTCCTCCTTGAATCGCCCACAAGCGATAGACTTCAGAAATGATTAAGTTTTTATCCTCATAGCCTAAATCCGCGCAAATAGCTGCCGAAGTCGCTGCATCAGGCGCGCCGGGTACAATGCGATCAACCAGGGAATTACAGAAATGGTTTGACTCTTCTAACCACGTGATAAATGCCGCGGGCAATTGATGATCTGCCGCTAATTTTAAGACGATTTCTTTCAGAACATCGCCATTGTTTATGATTAATTCGGTTGGAATAATAACCATCCCCGATTCAGTCGTGCCGTTGAAATGTTGCCAACGCGCAAGTAAAAATGCCAAAAGCTTCGCGGGGAATGATTTAGGGCAAGCCCCATCAATCGGGTCATTCGCATGGTATTGAATGCCGACCTCCGTAGTATTCGAAATGATGACCTGCATCTCGCTGCTTTTTGCGCACGCTAAAATATCTTGCCAAGCGCTTGCTGCCGTAAGGGTACGAGAAATGGATGAATTAATAACGGTTTCTTCAATAGCCATGCCTTCTTCGATGCCTTTGATGCAATGGGTAAATAAACCATCTTGTTCTGTAAATGCATCCGCTCCTGGTCGGTCGGTCGATTTAACCACCACAATCCGTCCTTTAAATTGACCCGCACGATTTGCTTTGTCAATAAAGAAATCACATAACCCGCGTAATAATACGCCTGTTCCGAATTGTAATACTTTTTCAGGATAATCGAAAACGGCAGGATTAGGAGCCTGAACTGAAATCTTGGAGCTAAATCCTACCGCTAAATTTTGTCTATTTAATATGGCCATGCCTACTGCTATTGTTGTTCTTTCCTCTTTAAAGGCGAATAAACCCCATTTTTACCCAAAAAGCCCGAAGTTTTTCGGGCTCAAGTTAGAATAAAAAATCTAAAACGATTACGCTTCTCCTATTGGGCCATTATAGCTCATCGGAAATTGGAAGCCTCCATCTCCTCCGTCCTTATTTATCGGCCCAAAACTATCTTCATAGCGCTGTACATTCTCTTGCAAAGCTTGTAATAGTCGGTACGCATGATCGGGTGTCATCACAACACGGGATTTGACTTTTCCTTTTGGAATACCCGGTAATATGCGGATAAAATCCATGACAAATTCAGATGGGGAGTGAGCAATCAAGGCCAAATTTACATAAGCGCCTTCTGCCAATTCTTCAGGTAATTCGATATTCAGTTGGTTCTCTTCTGTGGGATTTTCCATAATCAATTGTTATAAGTTTTGAATTTACAAAAGTGCACGGAGAGATTAAACCAATTGGCCATTTTGTTTTGCCTGCAGGGCAAAATAGGCTGTTCCTTCCCGCATTAATTCGCTGTGTGAGCCTGATTCGATACAAGTTCCTTCCTCCATCACATAGATGCAGTGGGCATCTTGGAAATTTAGCATGCGATGACTAATTAAAACAACGGTGTCTACCCGTTCCCGAATGGCACGAAGTACTTGCATTTCTGCCTTTAAATCCAGCGCGGCCGTTGCCTCATCGAGGAGTATGACTTCCGGTTGGCGGTATAAAGCCCGGGCAATGCCTAAGCGCTGTTTTTGGCCTCCAGATAGGGCGATTCCATGGTCCCCAACGAGCGTTTCTAATCCATGGTCTAATCGATTGATAAGGTCTGTCAGGCCCAAGACATCCGCGATCTCCTTAATGCGATCCAAATTAGGGCTTGTGTCTCCTAAAGCGATATTCGCTGCGATACTTCCATTGAATAACTCGATTTCCTGCGGTACACAGGCAATTTTTTGTCGGAGCACCTCCGTCGACAAGCGCTCAATCGATTCCCCGTTCCATGTAATTCGGCCAGATTGAATGGGGTACAATTTCTGCATCAAGTGAAATAGGGTGCTTTTCCCGGAACCACTATCACCAACGATGCCCGTAAATTCTCCTCTTCGGCATTCCAGTGTCACATTTTGTAAGATGTGTTTTCGAAAGCCATATTGAAAATTCACGTGTTGGAAGGCCAGCGCAGTTTCCAGATTCTGAGGTTCTCGACTTCCCATATCTTCCCTACTGGTATCGAGTATGTCATACAGTCGTTCGCTCGCTATTTTCGCCGCTTGCCAGGATTTGTTGACTTGTATCAATAGAGCTAAAGGGCCAGAAAAATAATTGTACAAAGCAAATAAGGCAAAGAGTTCACCCATGCTCAAGCGATCTTGCATGACTAAATGACTCCCTTGCCAAAGCAGAAGTAAAATAAAGATAGCCCTCATGCATTGAACCGTCCATTCCGCGATATAATTGATGCGTTTCGATGTATATGCTGCACCGAGGAAAGTATGTAACAAGGTCTCTGTTTGCGCTTGTAGCATGGCATGTATTCCATACATTTTGACGGTTTTTGCCCGACTAATCGATTCCACCAAATGATTTTCTACGTTGGCCGTATTTTCCATCATTTGCCGCTCTTGCTTTCGATTCCAGCGGTTGGTGATTCCATAGATGACTGCATGCAAAGGAATGAGGGCTAGCATCAACCATGCCAAGCGTTTGTCCCACCAAAACAAAAGTGCGTAGGCAGATAGAACAATGCTGCCATGGAGGAAAAGCTCCATCAGAACTTCATTGATAAATTGCCTAATCTTAACGGCATCACTGACGCGCGACATAATTTCACCTACGCGAAACGTATCAAAAAAACGCTGTGGCAACGTGAATATATGGCTGAAATAGCTTCGCATGATTCCGAGGTCGAGTTGCTGGCCGACGGCTAACATGGTATGCGTTTTATAAGCCTGCAAAGCAAATTGCAAAAGCAAAATACCGAACATGGCTGCAGAGTAGCTTTGTAATAAGGCAAACTGTTTTTGCGGGATAATCACATCGGACAATTGTTGGACAAATAAACTCATGGAAAGCCCTAACACCGTGTAGACGAGTGATAGGAGCCAGGTGGAAAAAAATCGAATTTTATAAGGTTGGATGAGCTCCCAGATGCGCGCATAGCTTGTTGATTTTTCTTGATACGCTTCGAAATTTTCGCCAGGTTTCAGCAAGATGATGATTCCAGTCCAAAAGCGACCGAACTCCTCCCAGGACATTTTTCGCCCTAAGCCATCCGTTGGGTCCATGACATAAACCCGATTTTCATTGAATTGGTCGAGTACCATGAAATGGGTCAACTTGTTTTCAATAATGCCGTGCACAATGGCAGGTAGGGGAATATGGCTTAAGTTTTGGCGAGTACCGCGCAGTGCTTTCGCTTCTAATCCCATGCAAGAAGCAGCATGAAGCATCCCCATGAGATTTGTTCCTTGTAAGTCGGTTTGTGCCCACTGGCGAATTTTCGCTTGCGAAATATGCATTCCATAATGCTGTCCCACGGATGCGAGACAAGCTATGCCACAATCTTTGATATCCTGTTGTTTGATCTTAACCATGCCCGAAATTGGCACACTTAAGCAGGAAAGCTTATTCGAAAAAAGCATTTATCAGAATGCTGATAAAAAAAGGACCCCGAACGTTGCCGTCCGGGGTCCTGTAATCGTAAGATACAAGCTAAAATTAAATGCTTGCTGCTGTTTCTTTCACTTCTTCAACTTCCGTTGCAGTCGCTTTTTCCAAATTTTTCAACTCGTCTGAAGAGTTTACTAAGATGTTTAAATAACGACGTACACCTGTACCTGCTGGAATCAAGTGACCTACGATAACGTTCTCTTTCAAGCCGTCTAAGGTATCTTGTTTCGCGCGGATCGATGCTTCAGAAAGAACTTTCGTTGTTTCCTGGAACGATGCAGCTGAGATGAATGAATCTGTACCTAAGGAAGCTTGAGTGATACCTTGTAAGTTTGAAGAAGATACCGCTGCTTGCGCATCACGTACTTTCATCAATTTCAAGTCACGACGCTTCAATGATGAATTCTCATCGCGTAAAGCACGTGCTGAAAGAATCATACCTGCTTTATACTTATCAGATTCACCTGCGTCTGTGATGACCTTCTTATCCAAGATGGTATCATTTTCTTGACGGAAGACAAAACGATCTACGTTTTGACCTTGTAAGAATTGCGTATCACCTGGTTCAAGAATCTCCACTTTTTGCATCATTTGGCGAACGATACATTCGATGTGCTTATCATTGATTTTTACACCTTGTAAACGGTATACATCTTGAATCTCATTTACTAAGTATTCTTGAACCGCTGTAGGTCCTTTGATTTTCAAGATATCTGATGGCGTAATCGCACCGTCTGATAATGGCATACCTGCACGTACGAAGTCATTGTTTTGTACCAAGATGAAACGAGTCAATGGCACCAAGTAACGACGTTCCGTTCCTTCTTTCGGAGTAACGATAATCTCACGGTTACCACGTTTGATCACACCATATGAAATAACACCGTCGATTTCAGAAACAACCGCTGGGTTAGATGGGTTACGTGCCTCGAATAATTCCGTTACACGTGGTAGACCTCCCGTAATGTCACGCGTTTTACCTGCCGCACGTGGAATCTTCGCGATGATTTGACCCGCTTTGATTTTATCTCCTTCGTCGATAGCTAAACGTGCACCTACTGGAACGTTGTAAACTAAGTTTTCTTTGCCTTTCGCAACAACTAATACGGATGGGTTTTTCGTCTTATCTTTCGATTCGATAATTACCTTCTCACGCATACCTGTTTGCTCATCCGCTTCCTCTTTGTACGTATTGTTTTCTTCGATTGCCTCGAATTCCACTTTACCTTCTGCTTCAGATAAGATCACGGCATTGTATGGATCCCAAACGCAGATTTCTTCGCCTTTCTTGATCGTTTGACCATCCTTCACGCGTAAGAATGAACCGTAAGGTACGTTGCTTGAAATTAACACCTGCTTGTTTGCTGGGTTAACAATTTGAACCTCACCCGAACGACCCATCACGATTTCAGTGGCATTACCCTCTGCATCCGTTGAGCTTACTGAACGAACTTCTTCAAAATTGATGACACCATCAAATTTCGCTTTCACACTCGCATCCAAGGAAACGTTTTGTGCCGTACCACCCACGTGGAAAGTACGTAATGTCAACTGCGTTCCTGGCTCACCGATTGACTGCGATGCAATTACACCTACTGCCTCACCGATGTTTACCATGCGCGCTGTAGAAAGGTTACGTCCGTAACACTTCGCACAAACACCACTACGTGTTTCGCAAGTTAATACCGAACGAATTTCTACTGAATCAATCGCTGTTTCATCGATTTTCTGTGCTGCAATCTCCGTGATTTCATCACCTGAAGCAACAATCATTTCGCCAGAAACTGGATCAATCACATCATGTACAGATACAGGACCTAAGATTCGCTCTGATAATGGTTCGATGATTTCCTCATTGTCTTTCAATGGGAACACCTCGATACCACGTAAGGTACCGCAATCTTCTTCATTCACGATAACGTCTTGCGCTACGTCATGTAAACGACGAGTCAAGTAACCCGCATCGGCTGTTTTCAAGGCAGTATCTGCCAAACCTTTACGCGCACCGTGTGTTGAGATAAAGTACTCTAATACGTCAAGACCTTCTTTAAAGTTAGAAAGGATTGGGTTTTCGATGATTTCACCTACTGAACCTTGTAAGTTCTTCTGAGGTTTCGCCATCAAACCACGCATACCACCCAGCTGACGAATCTGCTCACGAGAACCACGGGCTCCCGAGTGCATCATCATGTAGATGGCGTTAAATCCTTGGTTATCTTCTTCCATCTGCTTCATCAAAGTCTCGGTAATTTTCGAGTTAACTTTTGTCCAGATGTCAATAACTGCGTTGTAACGCTCGTTATCTGTGATTAGACCCATTAAGTAGTTGTCCCAAACCGCTTGAACATCTTCCTGTGCTTTCTTCACTAATGAAGCTTTTTCTGCCGGAATTTGAACATCACCAATACCCATCGATAAACCACCGTGGAAGGCTTGTTGGAAACCTAATTCTTTGATATCATCCAAGAATTGCGCTGTACGAGCCATACCACAGATCTTGTGAACGTGTGAGATGATTTGTTGCAACTTCTTCTTCGTCAATAACTCATTGATGTAACCTACTGCCTCAGGAACACATAAGTTGAACAATACACGTCCAGCAACAGTTTCCACCATTTCTTGAACCAATGTACCATCTTCCTTACGTACCGTAGCTTTCACCACGATGTTCGCGTGCTTAGACAATTTCTTCTCGTTCAAGGCGATAACAACCTCCTCAAATCCGTAGAAACGAGATCCTTCACCAGCTACTTTGTGATCTGGTGTCGACTTACGTCCTTTTGTTACATAATATAAACCTAACACCATGTCCTGAGATGGTACCGTAATAGGCGCACCATTCGCTGGGTTCAAGATGTTATGAGATGCAAGCATTAATAAAGAGGCTTCCAAAATCGCTTCATGTCCTAGTGGAACGTGAACCGCCATCTGGTCACCATCAAAATCGGCGTTAAATGCCGTACATGTTAATGGGTGCAATTGGATCGCTTTTCCTTCGATTAATTTCGGTTGGAAAGCTTGGATACCCAAACGGTGAAGGGTAGGAGCACGGTTTAAAAGAACTGGGTGTCCTTTCATTACATTTTCCAAAATATCCCAAACCACTGGATCCTTGCGATCAACAATTTTCTTCGCCGACTTAACTGTCTTAACTATTCCACGTTCGATCAACTTACGGATCACAAACGGTTTGAATAATTCAGCCGCCATGTCTTTTGGAAGACCACATTCGTGCATTTTCAATTCTGGACCTACGACGATAACCGAACGACCTGAATAATCGACACGCTTACCTAATAAGTTTTGACGGAAACGACCTTGCTTACCTTTCAACATATCAGAAAGAGACTTCAAGGCACGGTTACCTTCAGAACGAACCGCAT
>JACCDZ010166615.1_pt1 | contig 36445 bp, 33 predicted proteins | sample 7449551 | NCBI WGS metagenome assembly JACCDZ01 (sample SAMN15323452, study PRJNA562643) | freshwater metagenome | isolation source: river surface water | place: USA:Blue River Watershed | collected 2017-08-18 | reverse complement strand
TCTGCGCTGGTTCTAATTGGCTGATTGGGTGATTTTAGATTAATGTGGTATTTTAATTTGTGATCATCGCCTTGCTCAAAATTACCATATACGATGGTTACAAAATCCAGTGCGCTATCATATTTAACGATATACCAGCCGTTTAAACCTCGTGGCTTATCCTGAGTGGGGCATCGGTAGCGTTTATCGACTAGGGCATGGCTCAATTTTGCGTTATCAACAATAAGGCCTGCCAAATTCATTGCATCAATCGCTGCAGCTAGTTTGTTTTGTGGGATATTTAACATGTTCTAACTCTTTCATAAGTTAAAAAACCCTCATGCCGTTAGCACGGGGTTGCTTGGTTAAGCTGCAATTAATAGATTAAATGGCATTCTTATTGCGTTGGCCGCATTGATGATCATCGTCAATACTACGCCCATTAAATCCGCGTTCTACTATCTTTTGAACTGCACTAATATCCTCTAACTCACTGACAGTTAGAAAATTGCGAATAATTGCACCCTTTGGAATATAGCGATCTTTGCGTAATTGCTGCACAGTCTTACCTAATACCGCTTTATAGATGGTTTGCTGTAAATTAATGTAGCGCGTTGGATTATGGCTCTTTCCACATGCGTCAAGGGCTTTAGTAAATAGTTCGCCTATCTGCTTAGTGTAAATCTTACCAGTGGCGCGTTCTGTTAACCATTCGGCATTGTGTCGCTGTTGGATATAGCGCTTCATTTCGTCAAAACGTTTAGCTAAGTTTAGTTTAAATCTCCACACAATCGGATTAGTATTCCGCATTGACATAAAGAGTAGATTAGTTTGTGGCTCGTTTAACAGGGTGTATTCAGTTAATTTACCCTGTCCTTGAAATAGGGTTTCAAACCCTATTTGTCCAAACTCGTTAAATCCATCAAGATATTGGCGAATTATTCGCAATAAATCTTTATTCACTGCGCCTGCAGTTTTTTGTTTACTACCAGCAAGAATATGCTGCGCTATCTCAAGCGTGCTAATTCGTAGTGTTTCGCCTTTAGCGATTACATTAATGGGTTGGGTGGTTGCTAGTTGTTTACTCATCATTGATTAACCCCTTTGCATATATACCTTGCAATTGGTTATGAATAAAAAGCAAGCTAATATAACGCTCAACGGTAATATAATGCCATGTTTTTGTGGCTAAATCTTTAGCGCTAAAATCGCGGTAGGTAGTCGAATAGAACCCTTCAAGATGTGGAGCTGGTGCGTAGGTGTCCTCATCTAGCCACCCAATAATTCTCATCAAAAAATGTAAGTGGTTGGGTATGCGTACCAACTCAATGCTAAACTTCTCTAATGCACCACCGACATCAATTCGATTATTCTTATAACGTTTGTTAAATTTACGTTCAAGCTTTTTAATTTCTTTAAATTTAGGGTTGTAGTATGGATCTGCATAAATAAATAGTCGTGGCGCACCGTTAAAGTCTGCGATTACATCCTTAGCTAGATTAATTAATTCTTGTGCTTGATTGTGGCTGCGTTGTTCTCTGATATCCATGTTACACCCCCATATTTTCTAGGTTGTGTGCAATAGTCAGTAACTCCACATATTTATCAAACGTAATAAAATAACGTATAAGAGCTGTACCAACTGGCAAGCTATTATCTGGATTCCATTTCTCATAGTGAAACCCTTTGTTGCTAATTGGAGTAGATAAATACTTAGATAACCAGCCGATTGCTTTCATTAGTTCAATAAGGTGCTCAGGTATATCAGCCAGTGAAATGGAATAATCATCAAGACAATGATCAGGATATTTCTCAGGATTGCGCTCAAGGCGGTGGATTTTCTTAATTTGTTTGAGCTTTTCTTTAGATAGAGGCTCTCCAGTTAACCCGCGATCATAATCATGGTAATGGTTTGCTAATTGAATTATGGTTGTTTGAGTTTTACTCATGGTGGTAACTTCCTTGAAAATTACTAAATAGCATGGTTAGAAAACTAACGAATCCTGTATCTAGTGGTTTTTTTACAAGGCTTGAAAAAGCAGGGGGGTGGTATGTTACAATCATGCTACCGCCTACCATTTAAGCCTTATAGTTTAATTGGTTTGTTGGTTTAAATTTGTCTAGCCAGCTATCTTGCAGGACGTTTGGCTAGTCAGTTAAAATCTGAGCTGTTTATAATTTCCGTTATAAACGGCTCTTCTTATTTATGCCGCATTGTTTTGTAACCCCTCTAAATATTTCATAATGTCAGACTTCCAAAATACCTCAATGCCACCAGATATTTTCATACCCTTAACACCTGATTCACGTTTCCACTTGCCATACGTGGTGAATGATTTAATCTTTAGTAGTGTCATCACGTCCTTACGTTTCCACAACATGTCATTAGTGCGGTCTGTGCTAACTTGCATGGTTCTAATTCTCCTTGAAATTAATTGTTCTTGTTTGGTTTAAACTGGCATAACTATATCAACATTCTTTAGTTTGTGCAACTCAGCTAAAACGGCTTTTGCCTTGGCAAATACCGTAAACAAAAATCACATAAATTACTGATTTAAATTTATATTATAAACCATATCTATTTTTAATATATTTTATACAATCACGATAAAAACTGTTATTTTTATTGATTTTATTCTTCAAGTAATAGCTACAACAATAATCAACTCTTAAGCTCTTATGTTTAGTCAAATACTCTTTAAAGAAGTTTCTCAAATGTGTAGGGCATTTTTTGGGATCTTCTCGATTCTCTATAAAATACTGGAATTTAGAAGATAGGTACTCATTTAATAATTTTTGTGGGGTATAATCTCCAGTTCTTAATAGATCAATCTTTGCCAAGATAAGTTTATCAATATCACCCTTAATGTCATTGTTTAGCTTACCTTTTTTAGTTGCACAATTACTCTGTTTTTCTCTATAGCTGACTAATGCACCCTTCATAATAAGAAGTTTATGCTGCAACACAATAACGTACTCTGGTAACTCATTTTGATTATGAATACATGAATATATGCAATTAATCAAAAGTTTTTTAAATGCTGCAATTTGCGATGATCTACCATGACATTTTTCATAAACAACCCCAACACCAACACCACAACCATACATTAACTCCCATAAGTCAAAGCGTAAAACAATATCAATAATATATTCTGGTGACCATTCTAAAGTTTCCCCATCCCATCCATTAACTCGCTCTTTTAATTTAATGCCAATGTCGTATGATATAAGCTCCAATATGCAGTAATATAATGCCCACTCTACTAAATTATTTGCCATTGGTGTACAAACTTCAAACCTATCATCTTCTTTGCTAATTGTTTTATTAGGGTAGAACTTATCAAGGAATAACAATAAAGTATCCTTGGTTAAATCAATATCTTTAATACTTGCCATGAAATGAACTGGGCTTTTAAATTTGTCTATACTCATAACACCACCATCAAATTATAAACATTCAATTCTGGATCAATTAAACCATCCACCATATCGGCGACCCAATCCAAAACGGCACGCTTGCGGTTTAAATACGTGGCGTTATTGTTATAATGTTTCTCAACGTCTGATCGGGTTTCATGCCCTAATGCCATTTCAATATCAATTGGTGCAAATAGCTCAGAACCATTAGCTAATGATGATAGTACACGCCTAAAATCATGAGGGCTAACGCTCTCCCCTCGCTCACGGGATTTGTTAAATTCAAGATTATCTAAAACTTTATTAAAGTAAGCATGGCTAACTGGCTTATTCTTACCAACTGACTTCATATTTACCACAATATAATCATCTTTGCTGATCGCTTTTAGTCGTTGTAATATCAATAGAGCCTGTTTGCTTAATGGTAGCTTATTAATCTTTTTGGTTTTAATTTGGTAATTATTGAATACAGCATTATCAAAATCGATCATGTCCCAAGTTGCGTTATATAGCTCAGATTTACGCACTCCAAGAATTATGATTAAGTGAATATAGTATTTGAGTGTGTTCGGAATATCGGCGTTATATAGACCATTGATAAATAGTTTTAATTCGTCTGTAGTAAGGTGTAAATTGCGCTCGTGAGCGTCTTTAGGTTGGTAGTAGGTATCTAGCCCATTAACGGGGTTTTTCTCTAATAGCTCGTGTTTAATCGCATTATCGAAAATTTGCCGTAACTTAATTCTAAACTTATTTGCCATGGCTAGTTTACCATCGGCTACATAATCCTTAATTACCCTGCTGTAAAGCAATTGAGTTGTAATTTCTTGGAGTTTATATGTGCCTATCTTGTCAGTGAGAATACCAAAGATATAAATATTGTACTGCTTGGTACTATCAGCAAAGGCGTTAATCTTGTTATTAACCTCAAGATAGGATTTAAGAAAATCAGCGAATAATATATTTTTGCTGGCTAATTCGCGTTTCTCTTGGTTTGGGTTTATTCCAGCGTCTCGCTTCTCTTGCATTTCATGGCATTTTGCCACGGCTGAGCTAACGCTTAGTGTTGGGTGCTTGCCTAATGTTACCCAGTTAAACTTGCCATCAATATAAAGCTTAAATCTAAATGTGCATTTACCCGTCTTGGTTACCCATAGATAGAGGTTAGGAATATGCAACTTGATTTGCATTGCCTTATCATGTGGCTTTAAATAATGCAAATTGTTGATGTCGGTTGAAGTTAATTTGATCGCCAATGTAAAACACCCATAAAAATTTAATTCGTATGGGTGTATTATAATTCATAGACTACTTATTAGTCTAATTATTTTGTTATATTATGGTTTACTCTTAATTACTTTGGTATATCTTTACTCATCTAAAGGTTGCTATATAAAGGTTTTTAGTACATTATGAATTAGTCTAAAATATTGGGTTACTTCCCGCGCATAAACATTCCATCCAAATCGCGCATCGTTAACTTAAACCAAGTTGGACGCCCATGATTACAATAATTTGAACGTTCAGTTTGTTCCATTTCACGCAATAATGCATTCATTTCAGCCAACGATAATTGATGATTGGCACGCACAGCACAATGGCAGGCCATCGTTGATAAAATCTCTTCTTGATGCTCTAAAATTACATTTGAACCGCCAAAGTTAACTAAATCCTGTAACACCTCACGCACCAATTGTTCGGTTTTGCCATCGTCCAATAGCAAAGGAATAGCACGAATCGCTAGTTGCTCTTCGCCAATAATATCAATTTCAAAACCTAGCAAAGATAACTCAGCATGGTGCTGGCTCAAACTTTCCAACATCCGCGGTGTTACCTGCAAGGCTAACGGCATCAATAATTGTTGCGCCGCAATTGCATTTGTACCGAGTTGTAACTTCAAGCGCTCCAAAATTATGCGCTCATGTGCTGCATGCATATCAACCACGATCATTCCATCTTTATTTTGCGCTAAGATGTAAACCCCTTGCAATTGTGCTAAAGCATGTCCTAACGGCGGCAAAGTAAGATTATTCTCAGCTGAATTAGTTTCTTCATCGGTAAATAAATCATTATTCATAATTTGGCGATTAATTGGAAATGAACTACCCAACCACTCACGCACTAGGTTCGGATTTTGGCTAAATTCAGTATTATTTGGATAAGTTCCTTGGGTGGCAAAACCAGTGCTACGAGTCATATTTTCAGGGCTTGAATTGGCACTCGCATAATTTTCATAATTATGATATCGGGGGAAATCTTCTGCAGCAAGAGTTGACAGATGTGAAATATCTCGAATTGGTGACTCAGCTAAACTTGAATCATTAATTGATTGATTCATGCTTACGGCTAAAGTCTTTTTTAATGAGCGACTAATAAAACTATGAATTGCACCCGAATCTTTAAAGCGCACTTCGCTTTTACTGGGATGAACATTAACATCAACATCGGCGGCGGCAAGCGTCAAGAATAAAGCATAATTCGGTGCATGTTCATGATGTAACACACCGCTAAAACCTTGTTTAATTGCATTTTGTACAACTTTATCCCGTACGAAACGCCCATTCACATAGAATAATTGCACATTTTTATTTTGTTCCAGATAAGCTGGATGATAAACATAACCAGATAAGGTTAATTCTTCACCACCAACTTCTGCCACACAAAAAGCTCGTGTTGCATAACTATTCCCGAATAAATCTGCAACTCGCTGCATTAAATCGCTAGCAGGCAAATTATAAATTTCTTTAGTATTATGACTGAGACGAAATCCTATTTCAGGATGTGACACAGCAAGACGCTCAAAGGCTGTTTTACAATGTGAATATTCGGTTGTTTCACTTTTGAGAAATTTTTTACGCGCAGGAATATTATGATAAAGATCTTTAGCTTCAACCACACTGCCAAAATTTAAGCTAGCTGGTTTAACCTCTTGCACCTCACCAAAAATATTACTAATTTGATAACCAATCGAATTATCAGCCAAACGACTAGCCAAATTAAACCAAGATACCGAAGCAATTGATGCCAAACCTTCGCCACGAAACCCAAGCGTATGAATAGCATACAGATCATCTTCACTAATTAATTTACTGGTTGCATGACGTTCAATTGCAAGTGGTAAATCTTCCGCCGCAATTCCACTACCATTATCCGTTACCCGAATTAATTTGATGCCACCTTCCAATAACTCAACATTAATTTGGCTCGCCTCAGCGTCAATGCTATTTTCTAAAATTTCTTTAAGTGCTGAAGCTGGTCTTTCAACGACCTCTCCGGCACAAATTCGATTAACTAAATTATCATTAAGTTTATGTATTCTTGCATGCATAATTACTTACTCGATTTAAATTTCGTATCCCAAATCATTTTTAAGGCTGGCAACACTGACACCACCATTACAGCTAAGATAATCAATGACATATGTTCTTTAATTACTGGAATATTACCAAATAAATAACCACCGACCAAGAAAATAACCACCCACAAAAATGAAGCCACTAAACTATAACTGACGAATTTACGGTAAGTCATTTGCCCAACTCCAGCTACAAATGGAGCAAAGGTTCTTACTAATGGAATAAAGCGCGCAATAATAATCGCTTTACTACCATGGCGTTCGTAAAACTCATGGGTTTTATCTAAAATATCTTTGCGAAAAATCTTCGATTTCGGATTTGAAAATAATTTTTGCCCAATAAATTTACCTAAGAAGAAATTAGCATTATCGCCCATAAATGCTGCAACCACTAAAATCACCGCCAATACGCCAATGTCAAGTTGTCCAGTTCCTGCAAATGCGCCGGCTACAAACAATAACGAGTCACCTGGTAAAAATGGCGTTATGACTAAGCCAGTTTCGCAAAAAATAACTAAAAAGAATAAAATATAGAAATATTCATGATAATTAGTCAGCACTACGCCAATATATTTATCTAAATGTAAAACAATATTAATTAAGTCCATCATTCTAACTCTCTCCTTATAGATTAAAATAAAGGGCGTTAAAAACGCCCTTAAAACTAAGTCTAGCTAATTATTTAGCTTAAACTACGGCTTCATCCTTACGCTTAGCTGGTTTTAATAAATTCTCGCGAGAGACACCCAACCACATTACAATTGGTGAGGCAACTAACACCGAAGAATAAATCCCAAATAAAATCCCGATAGTTAAAGCTAAAGCAAAATAATGCAGACTTGGACCACCAAAAAACAGCATAGACAGTACCATCATTTCGGTACAACCATGCGTAATTATGGTACGACTCATCGTCGCAGTAATTGCATTATTAATAATTTGCGGAACCGTGCCACCACGAATCGTACGGAAATTTTCTCGAATCCGATCAAATACCACCACTGATTCATTAACAGAATAACCAAGTACCGCCAAAATAGCAGCTAAAACCGTTAATGAAAACTCCCATTGGAAAGCAGCAAAACAGCCTAAAATGATTACCACATCATGCATATTCGCAACAATTGCCGAGACCGCAAAACGCCATTCAAAGCGCAAAGCTAAGTAGAGCATAATTCCTATACACACAAAAGCAATTGCCATTAAACCATTGTTGATCAAATCACGCCCAACTTGAGGCCCAATATATTCAACACTTTTCAACTGCACATCTGGTGCATCTATTTTTAAATGTTCAAAGACGTTGTTAGACACCGTTGAACTATTGGTTCCAGTTTTATTCGGCAAGCGCAGCATAATGTTTTTGCTACTACCATAAACTTGCACCGTTGCTTGATCCATGCCCATTTTATCAAGATCGCTACGAATTTGATCAATATTAGCCGCTGAACTATACTGGACTTCCATCAAAGTTCCACCAGTAAATTCAACCGATAAATTCAATCCACGACTAAACAAGAAAAATATTGCTAACAGAAACGTAATTAGCGAAATACTCGTAGTTAATCTCCCATAACTCATAAATGGGATGTCTTTTTTTATCTTAAAAAATTCCATGCTATTATCCTCTTTGTCTGCTTAAATATGCAGTTTTTTCACGCGTTTATTCGCATATAAAAGCCCAGCAATACCACGCGATACAACGACCGCACTGAACATTGAAGTCAAAATACCTAAACAATGCACTACCGCAAAGCCTTTGACAGGACCAGAACCAAATGCCAACAAGGCTAAACCAGCAATCAAAGTAGTAATGTTTGAATCCAAAATCGTTGCCCAAGCGTGTGCATAACCCGATTCAATTGCGGCATGTGGTTTTTGACCATTACGTAATTCTTCACGAATCCGCTCATTAATCAACACATTCGAATCAATCGCCATCCCCAGTGCCAGCGCAATCGCGGCAATCCCAGGTAAAGTTAAAGTAGCTTGTAACATTGATAACAATGCCACCAAAAGCAACAAGTTAACTCCTAATGACACCACGGATACCACACCAAAAGCTAAATAATAAACACACATGAACACAGCAATGGCAAGGAAACCCCATAACACCGAATGGAATCCTTTGGTAATATTTTCTTGACCCAATGATGGACCAACCGTGCGTTCTTCAATAATATTCATTGGCGCAGCTAATGAACCTGAGCGCAATAATAACGACACATCATTGGCATCTTGAACACTCATGGCGCCAGAAATTTGAACTTGACCACCACCAATTGCTCCACGGATAACTGGTGCTGTTACAACTTGACTCTTACCATGATCAACTAAAATCATTGCCATACGTTTACCGACATTATCGGTAGTTACTTGTTTAAAGATCGCTGAACCAGTACTATCCAAACTAATATTTACCGCTGGCGAACCATTTTCATCAAACCCAGCTTGCGCATCGTTAATATTATCACCAGTTAGTTCAACATCATTCTTAATCAAAATCTTACTTGTAGAACCATCACTATGTACTTCATCCAGTAATTGATCCCCTGTTGGAATATTACCATTCAAGGCTTGGTTTTGTGCATCCCGATCTTCATCAACCATTCGCACTTCCAAAGTTGCCGTACGACCCAAAATATCTTTGGCGCGGGCAGTATCTTGCACACCAGGTAATTCAACTACAATGCGATCGGCACCTTGTTGTTGAATAATTGGTTCAGCAACACCAAGTTCATTAACCCGGTTATGTAAAGTCATGATATTTTGCTTAACTGCAGCTTCTTTAATCGTCTGCATTTCGGCAGCAGATACCACGATTCGCACATTCGAATCGCCATCACGAACAGCTTGTAATTTAGGAAAATCTTTGGTTAGCTGATCAATTACTAAATTAGCCGTAGCTGGATCACGTAATTGAATCAAAACTGAACCATTATCAACGCTAACTGCGCCATAACGAATCTGGTTATTGCGTAAATCACGGCGTACATCACCAACATACTTGTTCAAGGTTTTTTTGACCGCGGCATCCATGTCAACTTCAAGCAAGAAATGTACACCACCGCGCAAATCTAAGCCAAGAAACATTGGATTGGCATTAATTGAACTCATCCAATCAGGGGAAGCTGAAATTAAATTCAACGCGACAATGTAATTATCACCTAAAGTTTGTTGAATTGCATCACGCGCTTTTAATTGAGTATCGGTATTGGCAAATTTAAACTTCAAGGTTTTGCCATCAAATACTTCACCAGTTGGCTCAATTCCATCGGCTTTTAAACCTGCACTAACTTGGCTAATTGTATCTGGACCAACCACAATCGACGAACGACCACCAGAAATCTGTACAGCAGGAACTTCACCATAAAAATTTGGAAGGGTGTATAAAAAACCAACTATCACCGCACAAATCACAATGAAATATTTCCACATTGGAAATTTAATCATTTACTTACCACCTAAAAAATAATGAAATCAATTTATTCATTAACCAAGAATCGGCTTAATTAATAAATCAATCTCAGTAAAAAATAATTGGTCAGGAATAATCCTAACCAATTCACATCGAACTCAACTATGCTTTCTTAGCTACAGCTGTCGTATCAACTTTTCCAGAAATAGCACTACGTTGGAATTTCATAACCACGCCTGATGCAACTTCTAAATCAATAAAACCATCTTCAAGCTTAACAATCGTGCCAACCAAACCGCCTGTAGTTAAAACTTTGGTGCCTTTTTCTAGAGCGGCTAACATTTGATTATGTAGTTTCATTTTCTTTTGTTGTGGACGAATTAATAATAACCAGAACAAAACAAAGATAACAACCATTGGTAAAAAAGACATAATGCTGCTACTTGAAACGCCAGCTACGCTTGTGCCATCGGCAAATGCACTAGGAATTAATGACATAGATAACCTCAAAAAATTAAAATTAATGATAATAAACATGTATTATAATATAAATTAGCGCCTAAGCTCTGACTTTATTCATTCCCAACTTAAGTAAAACTCAGCTCTTTATGCAACAAGCGAGGTCTAATTAACCTCGCTTGCCGAATAAATTCAAAGATTAATATGCCTAATCATGATTATGTTTTTTCTCCCATTTATCGACAAAAATCGCCGACATGGTATTGGCAAAAGCATTAGTAGCACTGCGCCCCATATCCATGAAGCTGTCAATTGGTAACAAAATCAAAACACCACTCTCAGGGTAACCAAATGCAGTTAACGTGGCAGCAACCACCACTAAAGATACACGAGGAATTCCCGCAATCCCCTTTGAAGTTAGCATTAACATGAATAGCATCGTAATTTCCGTTGCCAAGCTAATATGATAACCATATAGCTGAATAATGAAAATCGTTGCAAAAGTACAATTTAACATTGAAGCTTCAAGATTAAAAGAATAGCCCATTGGAATCACAAATCCGCTGACTTTTTTTGAAACACCAAAGCGATCTAAATTACTTAGAATTCCAGGTAGTGCAACTTCTGATGAAGAAGCCGCAAAAGCCGTGCCATACAATGGAACCAACGGACGTAAAATTGCAAATAAGCGTTTGCCGATAACTAACAAACCAATCCCTATTAAAACCATCCAAATAATTGCTAAACCTAAATAAAACTCTAACGCATAGACAAGGTATAGCGATAACACACTAACCCCACTGCCCATCACCAATTTGGTAATTGCAGCAAAAACTGCAAATGGAGCTAGATACATGATGTAGCCAATAATCTTAAACATTAATTTTGACATCATATCAAAAAACTCAAAAACAGGCGCAACCGCCTCACCAATTGAGACTCCCGCGACACCAATAAACAAGGCTAACACAATCACTTGTAAAATATGATTTTCAACAAAGCCCTGCATTGCTGAAGCAGGAATTACTGACTCCATAAATGATTTTAAGGTTACGCCACAGGTAGTACACACACTATTGGCAGATTGAGCAATGTCAGCCGTTGAAGAATTAATCAACACTTCGTGCAAGGCTTTACCTGGCTGAAACCACTCAACTAATAACATACCTAAAGATAATGAAGCAAAACCACCAATCACAAAAATAGTCATGGATTTAAGAAACATTCGCCCCAACGCCTTAGCATCCCCCATTTTAGCAATCCCTGTAACCAAGGTCGTAAACACTAGTGGTGCAATAATCATCTTAATTAAACGTAAAAATGCAACCGACACTAAATCAAGATTAGCGGCAATTGATTTTATTCTATTTGGATCGGTAATACCGACATGAGCAAAATGACCAACAATAACAGCCAGAACCAAAGAAATAAAAATATATGTACCAAGCCGTGATTTTTGTACTTTTTCAACCATTGCAACCCTTTCAAAATGTGTTTTTAAATTATCTGATATAATGAGTCTATTATTGTAAACGGTTTAATCATTCCACAAGAGGTTTTCATGGCTGCAACGCACAATCAAATACCGACTCAATTATTCTGGTTCAGGCGCGATTTACGCCTTAAGGACAATCATGGATTATTTTCCGCTCTTAACAATGGCAAAGTAATCGCTTGTTTTGTTTGGGATCGTGAATTACTGGATACACTTCCATTAGATAATCCACACGTTAATTTTATTCATCAATCAGTTTGTGAAATAAAACAACAACTACAATTAATTGGTTCAGATTTAATCATCCTCCATGGCAATACTCAAGAACAACTCTTGAATTTACTCACTACTTACAAAATTAAAACCCTACATTGGAATGAAGATTATGAGCCTTCGGTAATTATCCGCGATCAGCAAATTCAAAAAGACTTCATGGATTATGAAATACACTGTGAAATGTATAAAGATCAAACTATTTTTGCCAAACGCGAAATTCTAACCCAACAATCTAAACCCTATACCGTTTATACCGCATATAAAAATACTTGGCTAAAAAAATTAGCTTATGAAGGTTGCCAAAGCTATTTAAGCGAGAATTTATTAACTAATTTTCACCAATTACAGCCGCAAAAGGACTATTTCACTCCATTGCAACATGGATTTGAACGCATACCTGCATTAAATGGTGGCGCAAATCAAGCCCAACAACGTTTATTTAACTTCACCTCAAAGTTAGCTACATATAATTTAAATCGCAACTATCCATTTCAAGATTTAACCTCATATATTGGTGTAGATTTACGCTTTGGTACACTTTCAATTCGCCAAGCCGTACAATTAGCTACATCACAAAATAATGATGGCAGTCTAACCTGGCTAAGTGAATTAATTTGGCGTGATTTTTTTAGTCAAGTTCTGTTTAATTTCCCTTATGTTGTGACCCAAGCATTTCGCATAGAATATAATAATTTGGCTTATACCAATAATCCAGTTTGGTTTGCGGCATGGTGCAATGCTCAAACAGGCTTCCCTATCGTTGACGCTGGCATGCGCCAACTCAATCAAACAGGCTTTATGCATAATCGAGTGCGAATGATTTGCGCTTCATTTTTATGTAAAGACTTACTAATTGATTGGCGTTGGGGCGAGACATATTTTGCAAAAAAACTCCTCGATTATGACTTAGCATCAAATAATGGCAATTGGCAATGGTGTGCTTCAACAGGCTGTGATGCTCAACCCTATTTTCGAATTTTCAATCCATATTTACAATCCCAAAAATTTGATCCAGATGGTGAGTATATTCGTAAATTCATTCCAGAACTTAGTCATCTAGACAATAAAGCTATCCATTGCCCAAGCAATGCAGATTTATTTTCTACTACAAATTACCCAACTCCAATAGTAAATCACCCAACACAAGTAAAATTAGCTAAAATAATGTTCGCAACCATCAAAAAGGATTAATCAATGAGTTTAAGCAGTGCGCAATTAATTACAATTGCCGAAACCTATGGCAGCCCAGTCTATATTTATGACGCGGCTACTATTGAACAACAATACCGTAAACTAACCAGTGCGTTTGAAAATTGTAATGCAAAATTTTTCTATGCCTGTAAAGCACTTAGTAATATTAATATTCTACAATTGATCCATAGTTTAGGCAGTAATTTAGATTGCGTCAGCATTAACGAGGTTCAATTAGGACTAAAAGCAGGCTTTACGCCACAGCAAATTATTTTCACCCCAAACTGCGTGGACTTTAGCGAAATTGAAGCCGCAAAAGAACTTGGTGTACATATCAACATTGATAATATGTCGATTTTAGAGCAATTTGGCAATAAATTTGGTGCGAGTTATCCTGTGTGTATCCGAATTAACCCGCACATCATGGCTGGTGGTAATATGAAAATATCCACAGGACATATTGACAGCAAATTTGGGATTAGTATTCATCAACTACGTCATATTCAACGAGTTGTAAAAAGCACAGGCTTAATTGTGCATGGACTACATATGCATACTGGCAGTGAAATTAAAGACATTGAAGTGTTTATTCGCAGCTTAGATATTTTGTTAGATATCGCACACGACTTTCCAAATTTAATTTTCCTCGATTTAGGCAGCGGCTTTAAAGTTCCCTACCAAGATGGCGATTACTCAACTGATTTAATCACACTGGCTACTCGAATTAAAGAAACCTTTGCAGCTTTTGAAGCTGAATATCAACGAACTTTTGAAATTTGGTTTGAACCGGGTAAATTTTTAGTTAGCGACTCAGGTACATTGATCGTTAAAGCCAACGTAGTTAAACAAACTACTGCGACTACTTTTGTCGGTGTTAATAGTGGATTTAACCACCTAATCCGCCCGATGTTTTATGACGCTTACCATAAAATCAGCAATTTATCCGCACCCGATGGAGCTGAACGGATTTACACCGTGGTTGGTCATCTCTGTGAAACCGATACCTTTGCGTGGGATCGCAAAATCAATGAAGTTCACGAAGGTGACTATCTCGCATTCCATAACGCTGGAGCCTATGGTTTTGAAATGAGCAGCAGCTTTAATTCGCGTTGCCGCCCTGCCGAAGTGCTAGTTTACCAAGATAAAAATTACTTAATTCGCGAACGCGAAGAATTTAAAGACTTACTCCATAAGCAAGTTGAATGCAATTTATTTAACTAACTCACAAAAAATATAACAAAGGCTAATTTATTTTACAGGATAAATTAGCGCTAAAAATACTTTCATAAGGATAACTCGATGAAAAAACTTATTCTAGCCTTAAGTTTCTGCTGCAGCATAGCATTAGCTGAAAACACAGCATCAGCACCAATTAATAAAAGCACTCAAAATAGCAGCAATGATCAGCCAAAACTAATTATGGTTAAAGGCGTAACATCAAATCAAACTAATTACACAGCCCCACAAAAGCAAGCAAGCAAAGCAAAAAATAGCCACGCCAAAAAAAACGGCTCGCACAAACCAACTAAAGCTCGCAAATCAACTAAGAATACAAAGCACACAAAAACCACCGCTCATACCTCACATACCAAAAAACCAACTCAAGCCCCAAAATATAGCAGCAAGTAAGCGACCAAAAGCCAACTATTACCTAGTTGGCTTTTCATTAATTTACAGCAAATCAAACCTCTCTATTTTATAGCTAATGATGATTATAATTGTGCAATAAATTCCAATTGTAATGCGGCACTATCTAATTGTGCAAACTTCTCAAAAAGACTTACAGCATCACCGAAAACTAACCTATTTTCTTGCAAATACCATTTAACGTGCTTGCGTGCAAATCTAACTCCAGCGATGCCTGCATAATGTTGTTGAATCAATTCCAAATGTTGCAACATATATTGATGAATAAATTTCTTATCGTATTCCTGGTAACTCCCAGTGCCTAAATAATCACGTATTTGCTGAAATAACCATGGTTTACCAAGTGCACCACGCCCAATATATAAACCATCGCACCCTGTTATATGTAAAACCTCACAAGCTTTTTCAGGGGTTGTTATATCGCCATTGGCAAAAACTTTAATTTTAACCAACTGCTTAACTTGAGCAATCAAATCATATTCGGCATGGCCATTATAAAAATCACTCCGCGTACGCCCATGAATGGCTAAAGCCTGAATACCACAATCTTCTGCTAATTGCGCAATTCGTAAAATATTTTTTGTTTGATGATCCCAACCTAATCTAGTCTTAAGATAAACTGGTATTCCAACTGAGTTTACCGCCGCAGTTAATATCTCAGCAACTAATTTTTCATTCTGTAACAACGCTGAACCCGCCAAGACATTACATACTTTTTTTGCAGGACACCCCATATTAATTTCAATTGCATCTGCGTGTAACGCCTGACTAGCGCTTGCGGCATCACGAATTACATCAGCACTAGCTCCTGCAATTTGAATAATCTTCGGTTGTTCAATAAAATGACTTTTTAAACGCGGTTGGGTTTTTTTGGATTGCCACAAACTAATTTGACTGGTAACCATCTCTGAGATACCGTAATCTGCACCGCATTGAATTGCTATATCGCGAAATGGTGCATCCGTAACGCCAGCCATTGGCGAAATTACTAATTTAGTTTCAATTGTTGAGATAGTTTAGTCCTGACTGATTAATTAAAACTAGAAATTCACCATTAGTTTGATAAATATTCGCGCTATTCAAATACCGCAGCTCTTTGTTGGCACGCTTGTTGAAGCGCTAGATAGTACTTATCCTGTTTAGGATTTAGCATAGACTTAAACATATGACAATACTTAATTCCATAAGAACAACTACGATTCAATATAAAAGAATTGTTCATTGAATTCATACAACCGTCTTTATGCGCAATTTGATAGATATCCATGGCACTTAATTTAGCAAACTTACTCTGATAATAACTTTCAGATTTAACATCCAATACTTTAGCAACATTACCAATACCACAATATTGGTAAACCTGATAATCATCTCTTTCAGTATATTTTCTTGCATCCGCAAAACGCAGAAGAATACAAGATTTTTTGCTATTTAATCCAACGCCAATTAATTGCTCATAATTACCTACCTCATGCATCACGCGATGACCATCTGCACTAAGGTCTAAAATAGTATAAACATAATCACGCCCAACTATCTCAGCAGCAAAAACTAAAATAACATGCTGACCACTGAGTTGAAAGGCATAGTCAACTATGGACGTATGAACTTGCATGATTGGGGTTTGATTTAGAAATAGCATAAATTGCATGGAAGAAACATCGTAAATCGCATGTAACTCACCAAGCACACTATATAATGTATCACTAAGTAAATTTATTGGCTTAACTGAAGTTGTCGTACTTTCAAATAAATACTTATCTACCACCGCAACATCATGTGTTGCAGCATTAAGATTTAATTGCTCTTGAAGTAAATCACCACTTGAAATAGCACTAGCTCCAGATTCTAAACTATTCGTTACCTTTAAGTCATTATTAACTAAATTATGCGGACGATTTAAATAGCGCTGACTAATCACACCAAGCACGATCAGCCAAACCACGACTAGCAACACCGTTAGCCACGGTGTCCTCTGCCAGATTTGTTTAAACAATTTGCTCATGGAGTTGGTTCAATTTCTTTTCAAATATACATAAATTAATGCAGGAGATATTTTAGCTCAATTCCTAATTAAATTTAACATTACTCAATAGAAAAGAGCTTAAATCGATAATCTATTTTTCATTTTCACCAATTAACGTTGCTTTATACTACACCAGTTAATTAATCTATTGCCTTAGCTTGAGCGTCAACACAAAATAAGTATTATTTTTTACGAAAGACAAACTCAACTGCGACTACCTTACGACTGAGCTTATATTCTTTCAATTCAATAGCAATATCAGCTTTTGCATTAATTTCATTAAGCGCAATATTTAATACTTTACGCTTGAAATTACTATAAATTTCGTATGTTCCATTCTCGATTCCAAGTAGCTCTTTAATTGCATCTAATGTAAATTTAATGCTCTGTGTATTTTTATCAAAATTAGTAATAATAATATCGTAAATTAAATTTGAGTAACTCGAGGTAAAACTTGCCGAATATTTCCAGCGCCCACCAATATACTGTTGCTTCATATATAATATAAATGGAATTAAACGATAACTTAATTCAATTGTAACTAGCTTGGTGCTTCGATTATAGGCATAGGCAGAAATAAACGTTGTCGCTTCAATATCTTCAATTTCACCAGCTTCATCCAAACGCTGCGTAATCAAAGTACGGTTACAATAATCTTCTAAAAGATCTAATAATTCACTTTTGCTCATTTTAGGAATAAATCTAGTCAGCACGGCAAGATTGCTCTGGATAACTTTATTTTGCTTATTGATAAAATTAGCATTATCTGAACCCTTGACATGCGTCATCATAAATGCCATTAGCGTAATATGTGCCGCAGAGGGCAAATATTTATAGCGTGAGGTCGTTACACCATCGGGATGGGTTACAATTCGAATTGCTGCAATCATATACCTAACCTTATTAAATCAAATTTGCTATAAAGACATACAATAACTAAATACGCTAAAATTCCTACCAACTAAAGTACTACTTATTGTATAATTTAGGCATCTGATACTTATTGAACTAGATTGGTACTACTTCACTCAAAGATTAAACCAACCCTTTAACGAGCAAGTATTATATCACAAACTCAAGAAACCAGATAACCAACACATAACACACTGAATAAAAATAATATTTAAACCACAGCCATTACCAAGTATCACATCAACTGCTGGCAGTACTTGATATAAACTCACATGGCAATAGATTGGAGAACCTAAATTATGCAACAGCAAGAACTACTTAAAATATATAGTTTTATGATTGCTTCGCGAGAATCTGACTTAATTGAGTCTGAATTAGTAAATAGCGGCGAAGCAAATTTTCTCGCCTCAAGCAAAGGTCATGAAGGCAGTGCGATTGTTGCTGCTTTTTTACAAGATAGCGATTGGTTGCACTGTCACTATCGTGATAAGGCTCTAATGCTCGCGCGTGGTATCAGTAACGAAATGTTTTTTTATAGTTCTTTAGCTAAAGCAGAATCTCACTCCAGTGGTCGCCAAATGGTGTCACATATGAGCGCACCAGAATTAAATATACTCAGTATGGTTGGCCCTGTTGGTAATAACGCTCTCCAAGCCGCGGGTGTTGCCAAAGTTATTAAAGCGCAGAATGATAATCCAATTGTGTATTGTTCAGTTGGCGATGGAACTTCACAACAAGGCGAAGTACTTGAAGCAATCGCCGAAGCTAAACGCAGTGAACTACCAGTATTATTTTTTATTCATAATAATGATTTAGCCATCTCCACGCGCACACAAGGCAAAACTTTTTTTTCACTACCCAATGGCGCTAATCCACGTAGTTTTTATGGTACACCGATTACCTATATTGATGGTACAAATCCTCTGGCTCACTACCATGATCTTGAACTCGTCTTCACTAATCTGCGAGCTAACCGCCAACCACAAATTATCGTATTTAATGTTGAACGCCTCGATAATCATTCTAATGCCGATGATCAAAAACTCTACCGCAATGAAGAAGAGTTAACCACAAGTTTGAATTACGACCCTTTACAGCTTAGCTACGATTTTTTACTTAGCCAAGGTATAAATACAAGTACTCTTGATGAAGTAAAAAATAATACCATCACTGAAGTTCGTGCGGCTTTAGAACGGGCGCGTTCAGGCACTAACCCACTGACGTTTTCAGCAGCAGAAAGAGATCTTCCTGAGGATTTGAAAGCGAGCGCAACAGAATATCGCGGCGACTTTAATAGCGAAGAACGCTTAACTATGCTTGAAGCCATGCGTCGAGTTTTCAACCATCAATTAGCTAGCAATCCAAATGTTTGTATCTTAGGCGAAGATATCGAAGACGGCAAAGGAGATGTATTTGGTGTCACACGTGGATTATCAACACAATTTCCTGGTCGAGTGGAAAATAGCGCTTTGAGTGAATCAACTATTACTGGTTTAGCGATTGGAATGGCACTAGCTGGTAAGCAACCTGTTGCATTTATTCAATTTGCCGATTTTCTACCATGTGCATATAATCAGATTTTTTCTGAATTAGCAACCATGTATTGGCGCACTAATGGTGGTTGGCAATCACCAGTTATTGTATTTGCCGCGTGTGGCGCTTATCGCCCAGGTTTAGGTCCATTTCATTCACAAACCAATGAAGCAACTTTTGCTCACATTCCAGGTTTAGATGTTTATATGCCATCAAATGCAGCTGATGCCGTAGGGATGCTCAATGCAGCCTTTAAATCTCAGCGCCCGAGCTTATTCTTATACCCTAAAAAGCTCTTAAATAACGGAAGTATTGAAGATACGACATCATATGATGTTAGTAAACAACTAATTCCTGTTGGTAAAGCTCGGATTGCCAAATCAGGCAATGATATAACTTTAGTTGGCTGGGGTAATACTGTTGCTCTTTGCCTGCAGGTAGCTGAAAGCTTAGAAAATGTTGGGGTTACCGCAGAAGTAATTGATTTACGCACCATTAAGCCCTATGACCTAGCCACAATTTTAAGCTCAGTTGAAAAAACTCAAAACTTAGTAGTGGTACATGAAGATAATTTAACCTGTGGGCTTGGTGGTGATATTATGGCCAGTGTGGCTGAGCATGCCAAAGCCTTCGTAAAAATGCGTCGCATTGCTCGCGCGGATACCTATACACCATGTAATTTTGCCAACCAGCTAGAAATTTTACCATCCTATGAAAAAATTCTAACTGCTGCAGCTGAGATGCTTGAATTAAACTTAGCTTGGGAAAATGAGGTGGAACAAGACCCATCAATATATACGATTGATGTCATTGGCGCAAGTCCCTCGGATGAAACAGTTTTAATCAATGTAATCCATGTAAAAATTGGCGATGAAATAAATCCAGGTGATGTTTTAGTTGATATTGAAGCCAGTAAATCTGCTGGTGAAATACTAGCTCCTTGCAAAGGTGTTATTGAGGAAATATGTGTTGAGCTCGAAGAAAAAGCGGTTGTCGGCAAGCCATTACTTAAAATTCGCTTGCCACATGGCGTTGTAAAAGTCGCACAAATAAAACCACGTAAAGCTCTATTGAGCCGCATGACTCAAGCGACAAATCTAAATAATACTCCAACAACAGCACCTACAACTAATGCTATTACCACGGTTGGAATAAATACACCACATTTTAAAACTGGGTCACGAATTGTTAGCAACAATGAAATCCTCAGCAACTTCCCTGAATTCACTAATGAGGATATCATTCAACGCACAGGAATCAAGCAGCGCTGCTGGTTAGCAGAGGGTGAGAACATCGTTGATTTGGCCGTAGCAAGCGCTAATGAGGCATTGATTGCTCAAAAAATTACATTACAAGAAATTGATTTAATAATTTGCGCTACCTGTAGTCCAGAAAAATATCAATCCCCGGCTCTATCATGTTTAGTTTTAAACGATTTAAATAAAATCTATGGCACGCGAAATATCCCTGCCTATGATTTAAACGCAGCCTGCAGTGGCTATATTTTCGCCCTACAATCAGCACAAGATTTTCTATGCACACGCCCAAATGCTCGAGTCTTATTAATTACCGCTGAATCTTTATCGCGTAGAATTAAACCCGATGATTTTGAAACCGCATTTTTGTTTGCTGATGCCGCTAGCGCAACAATTTTATGTGGTCAACAACATGTTAATGAATGCGTTGCAGAATTAAAGCAAATCTATCTTGGAACAGATGCAGAAGATGGCAGTATATTAAATATACCAACACAAGTTGAAGCAGGTATTACCATGCAAGGTAAAAAACTATTTAGCATCGCGGTAAAAACTATGTCAATGGCAATTCATAAATGTTGCCAATTAGCCGATGTTGAAGTTAATACCATTAATTTAGCCGTGCCACATCAAGCCAATCAAAGAATATTAAGTGCCGTTGAAAGTCGCTTAAAATTACCTGCTGGAATAATGTTTAGCAACATTGCTAATTATGGCAACACTTCATCATGCACTATTCCGATTGCTTTAGCTCAAGCATTAGCTGAAAATAAGCATCAGAAAAATATTGCACTCTGTGCTTTTGGTGGTGGCTTTACTTCGGGTGCAGCACTCTTAATCCAACGTTAATTGTAATAAACAAAGCCCTAGTCAATAACGACTAGGGCTTAATAAAATAAAAATACTGAGCAATTAATATGGATTTGGTTGAGTATTTAAATCACTATGATAGCATTGACTAATTTTCTCATACATATACTTTGACAACTCTTCACGACTAGCAAAATCTGCCGCATTGACCGAATCCAAAATATCAATTTTAATTATAAGACCTTTTAAACGTAAAGTGCTCCAGACTGATTCCATCCAACCTTTTTTGGCAAAAGTAACTTCAGTCGAAGGTAACCCATTTGGATGACGATAGCGAATTACAACTGGAACAACACGACTTTTAGCAATCATCGCTGATTCAAAAATCGAAGCATGGAATGGTGCAACCGTCGTACCTATACTAGTTGTACCCTCTGGAAATAGCCCCATCGCCCAACCATCTTGCATAACTTTGGCAATCCTCTTATTTGCCAAAACCAATTCGCGTTTATTCTTACGATCAATAAACACAGTGCCGCCAGATTTAATAATATTACGCAGTAAGCGCCATCTTAACATTTCAATTTTACCAACGTAATTCGTGCAATAAACACTTGACATCACGGTTGTATCTAACCACGAAATGTGATTTTGTACAAACATTGTATTAGGCTGAATATAATCATCGCCAATTGAACCAGTTATCTCTAGTTTGGCACCAACAGCCCAAATTAAAGCTCTAGTCCAAGGCTTATGAAAATACTTACGCCACCATGCCATTGGTATAAAAGGGTAACATAGATAGGATGCCGTAACTAAATAAACCATTAATAGAATGCAAACAGCAAATCTAAACCAAGATATAATCTTACGCATTAAATTTCAACCTCTATAATATTTAACTCAACTATGCGCCTCTCACTTGCGACAATTGATAAAACTTTAACTAACAAATAACTAATAAAACTTCAATATGCTACACGAATTTTGTCAAACTGGGATTTAACTTATTTTTACATGCGCATTCAATTGCATTAAGAAAATACTAGCTTAACCGACTATTTATTTACGCGTAATATTTCAATAAAACAAGCTGAATCTACCCCAAGTCTTGAAAGAATTCTAATAGCTCACATGGATGTTGAATAACTACATGCGCACCATTTGCCCTAAGTTCCTCAGCGGAGCGAAAGCCCCATGCGGCACCGACGGCATACGTTCCTGAATTAACTGCAGTTTGCATATCAATGTCGGTATCACCAAGGTACACAATCTCACTTGGTTGTAAAGCCATGATTTCAGCAATTTCAAGTACTGAATACGGATCAGGCTTCCTTGGTAAGCCATAGCGCGCGCCCAAAACCACTGCAAAATTCCATTTTGAGAAATAATTACTCACAACCTCATCCATAAACTCATCGGCTTTATTCGATAAGATGGCGAAAGAAACACCTAATTGAGTTAACCCATCAAGTAAATCCACCACCCCTGCGTATGGTGCAGTAAACTTATTCAAATGAAGAGCATACTCCTGAAAAACTTCTTCAACCAATTTAGGATATTTTACACTTTCACTAACTTCACTAGGCAGCGTTCGTTCAACTAATTTAGCAATTCCACTGCCAATGAAAAAGCGATAACTATCCAAATCATGAGTAGGGAAATTATAACGCATCAACACAGTATTCATTGCATTGGCTATGTCTCGAATGGTATCTAGCAATGTACCATCCAAATCAAAAATCACACCCTTAAATCTTTGCATGCACTACAATCCTTTTAATCAACTTTAACATAATAAAACCAAACTCAACTAGATTGCTTCATTTTTTATGCGTAAATCCTTGATCTTTTAAGGTTATAACTACATTTGGAAAATAAACATTTTGATAGATTGAAGAGGTATGTTTACTCCAATTAACTTCTTCACTACGATTAATTTGCTTTAAATAACTAACCATTTGTTTATCATAATCCTGAATATCTTCAACTAAATTAGCTCGTTGATATTTCTCATAATGAATAAACGTTGCAAATGGCAAACGAGGCTTTTGTTGCGACAAGTCCACAGGATATCCAATACATAACCCATTAACAGGAAATGTATATTTTGGAAGTCCAAGTAGATCAATTACAGCCTGAGCTTCTTTGCGAATTCCGCCAATCGGAACAATCCCTAAACCCAAAGACTCTGCAGCGATTATCATTCCACCCATTGCTATACCACAATCCAAGAATCCAACTAATTCACCCTCAGCACTTTCATGAATAACTTGTTTCACTTTATTTAAATCTGCTGCCAAACTAGTTTTATAGAAATCAGCCACAAACAAAACAAACACCGCGGCTTTAGCAACCCACGGTTGCCCGCCACAAAGGCGCGCTAAATTAAGTCGAGTCTCTTTATCACGAACGACTACTAACGAAACTTGTTGCCCGTTAATCGAAGTTGGCATCGCATGTGCTGCTTCCAAAATAGTTTGCAAGACATCCTCAGGAATATCTTTTTCTAAATAATTACGAATAGAGCGATGATTTTTTATTATTTGAATCGTAGAATTCATCCTTAAACCCTTTAAAATTTTAAGCATTATATCATAGCTCAAAACTCTAATCAAATATGTTATTATAGCGTTCTAGAGCATACTATTCTAAAAAGGAATTTTTCATGACCAACTTATTTTCTCCAATTTAATTAGGTAACCTAAAACCAAAAAACCGCATTATTATGGCATGTTGGGCGTTTATCTGACCCAAGTTTCCTTAATGGTGCAACACCTGTTTCGGCGAGTACTATTGCTGCCGATGGACACCCAAGCTACATTCGGTCTATTAAACCTTATGACGTACCACATGCATTAAGTAGTGATGAAATTCAACAAATTATCCTTGATTATCGTCAAGCGGCAATTAATGCCAAGCACGCTGGATTTGACGGCGTAGAAATTCAAACACTTGGCTTTTTTTCATGATTAATTATGTCACGAAGTTGCTTGGTTACTGTCGTTAAATGTTCATGCACGCATAATAAATTAATATCTTCAGCTTGAGCCTGAGCCAATATCGTATTCACGGCATCAGTTTCGTTGGCAACTATTTTAATATTTACAGCTGGAAATCCTTGCTTGATTAATTCATTATAAAATAGCTCAGGCATTTCACCAACCTCACTGCCACGTAAAGCAGTTTGAAACTCTTTAATCGTAAGTTCCTCCACTTTATGACTAATAATCAGTGCGACAATTTCTGGAATTGTATCACGCCGATCTGCTGTAATACCGTACAATAATCCAAATTTACCTGTTAATCCTTTTAACTCTCGAAAGCCTTGTGCTAAATCCAAAATATTCGCAAGCCCAGCAGGATTATGCGCAATATCCACAACCAAATGCCCATATTTAATCGAGGTATAATGATTCCAACGCCCAAAATTGGATTTCTCATCGGCTCCAAACTTACTTAACCCACGACTAATTTGCTGAGGAGTAAGATCTAACGCAAAACATAAGCTAACTGCATGAAGAATATTTTCATTATTATAATGTGCCAGACCATTAATAGTCACGGGAAGCAAATTAATTTTATTTAGATAGAATTTATCTAACCAAGTTTTAAGTATAATATAACCATTTTCTAAAAACACCACAAAATTTTCAGAATTAAGGTAAATACTGATTTCATGTTCGCTCAATTTAGTTGACAAATAAGCCTTACGAATACCAGATGTAGATAGCTCGCTGATATATTCATCGTCTAAATTAATTACCGCTATGCCACTAGGATTAATTGCACGATAAACGATTCCTTTTGCCTCAGCCAAATCACTTAAATTTTTAATACCATTTTGTCCGATATGATCATAAGATATATTTGTAACCGTTGCAGCAGTAACATAATTGGGTAATAAACCACGCTTAACTAAGCCACCACGAGCAACTTCCAAAATAGCTACCTCAACTTGAGGATGCATTAAAACCTGTTGATGTCCACTTGGACCTGACAAATCACCTTCAATGACTCTTTTGCCATTGACCATTACCCAATCCGAAGAACAATAACCTGATTTAAGTTTTGCACGGCGACAAATAAATTCCGTTAAGCGAGTAGTTGTCGTCTTACCATTAGTGCCAGTAATCAAAACACAGGGTACATTGGCGATTTTACGCCATGGAATATCACTAATCTTGGTAACAGAACTTAATGTTACCCTAAATTGCGTGACACCACTGCCCAAAATCAAGCTATCTTTATCAACAAAAAAATTCAATTTCTGTTTACTCGCTCGTTGATAAATTTTGCGCAATAATAGTTGTTGATGTTCTTTAATTATTCGAACAAAGCGACGCTTAGAACGGGCTAAATTGACTGGCAATTGCTTATCAAACCAATCGACAACATCATACCAAACCCAATCAAGTATTTCACAAGCAACCATAAGTAAATCATAAGGATATGAGATTGCAATATTTATACCACTGTTAAAAACCTTAACTTTAACCACATAGTTTTTAACTGGTAAAAGCGCTAATAATTTACTTAGCTCCACTTGGTATAACTCAGCAATTTCTTGATTGTTGCCCTGCCATGAAATATCCATTACCGCACCAGGTTCATCAAAGAACCTATTTTGCCCAAGCAATCTTGAAGAAAAAAATTCTGCATCGTATAAGCGCGTCAAGATAAGTCCCCTCAGCTGTAAAATAAATTTTAGAATTATAGCACAGAATTCATCAATCTCGGACACAAACTAAGCATAAAAAACCTCCATAAAAATGGAGGTTTTAGCATAAAATCAAAACAGCTAAAGGCTATTCTTCATCTAGCATATCATCATCAAATTCTTCTTCATTAACTTCAACATCCAAATTCTCTAATTCGTTGAAACTATCTAAAAAGCTCTTCAATTTATCCGCACGATTAGGTTGACGCAATTTTCGAATGGCTTTAGCCTCAATTTGACGAATCCGCTCACGGGTAACATCAAATTGACGCCCAACTTCCTCTAAGGTGTGGTCCGTTAAAGTGTCAATTCCAAAACGCATACACAAAACTTTTGCTTCGCGTGGAGAAAGCGTGTCTAAAACTTCACGAACGGTTTTCTTCAAACTATAGTCAATTCCATGTTCTGATGGAATCACGGTTGATTTATCTTCGATGAAATCACCATAACTAGCATCGTCTTCATCCCCAATTGGCGCATCCATCGAAATTGAATCATAAGCAACTTGATAAATTTTCCGAACTTTATCTTCGGTAATTTCCATCCGTTCAGCCAATTCTTTGGTTAATGGTTCACCTGATTTTTCTTGCAGTAATTTACGATGCTCTTTACTCATCTTATTAATAGTTTCAATCATATGTACAGGAATACGAATCGTACGCCCCTGATCAGCAATTGCGCGCGTAATCGCTTGACGAATCCACCAAGTTGCATAGGTTGAAAATTTAAATCCTTTGCGATATTGGAATTTATCAATCGCTTTAATCAAACCAATATTACCTTCTTGAATTAGATCCAAAAAGTGTAATCCGCGATTAGTATATTTTTTTGCAATTGAAATAACCAAACGTAAATTTGATTCAACCATATCAGTACGAGATTTTTTCTGCTCTTTTTCAGCACGCATTAAACGTTTGAATAAGTTTTTAATTACCGAAACAGAAATTTGTAAATCAATTGAAACTTCTTTAATTTTTTCTTGATGTTCAACAATGTCAAACTTCATGCTTTCAAATAACTCTGCATATTTTTTAGCTGGCATATGTGACTCAACCCAAGCACATTCATTGCCAATAAATTCTTTGCGGAATTTATCTTCAGGTATCTTCACCACTTCACAGGCAATATGGAAAATATCATTCTCATGCTGCTTGATTATTTTATGCGCACTACGCAATACTTCACAAAAAACTTCAATTTGCTTATTAGTAAAGCGAATTTTTTCTAATTGGCTGGTTAACTCAACTAAGATTTGCTGATACTGCTCTGATTCAGAACCATATTTTTTTATAATTATATTTTGTTGTTCAACTAGCTTATCAAAATCAAGGAAAAACTCCGCCGTTCCAACCCGTAATTTTTCCAACAAGAACGCTGGCAAATTGTCTTCCTCGTCATCAAAAGAACCTGCTACAGGCATTGGTAACATTGGCGTCTCAATTTCTTCACCATTGAGTAATTCATCTACAAAATTCTCAATTTTTATTTTACCAGCTAAAACATCCTGATATGCTACCGAAATTAAATTTACAATTTTAGGACAATCAGCAATAGTAGCAATCATATCCTGAATACTAACTTCTAACTTACGCGCAATCTCTGCCTCATCTGTTTTATCCAGTAAGTCGTAAGTACCAATTTCACGCATATACATCCGCACAGGATCCGTCGTACGACCAAATTCATTGGATGCTGCCGTACTAGTTAGAATCTTCTCTGCTTCTTCAACAGCAAAATCATCATCATTCACGCTCGCGGATGAAGTTCCTGAAATTAATAACTCTTCTTGACTTGGTTCATATTCATAAACCTTAATTCCAATCGTTTCAATCATCATGACAATTTGTTCGATGATTTCTGGATCAATAATGTGATCAGGCAAATTGTCGTTAATTTCAACATTAGTTACATAACCACGCTCTTTACCTTTGCCAAGTAAATAATGTAGCTTGGTTTTTTGCTCTTCAAGTTTACGTAATTCTTCAGCGCTAAGATTTTCAATCCCAACTTCGACCAAGCGCATGAGATTTTTTACTTCACTAACATCTTCTTTGCCTAATTTGCGTGGTCCACGGCTCTTACGGCTTTTGCCACGTTCCAACGAATCACTACTAATTACAACGCTGCCAAGGTTGTCAAAATCTGCTTTTTTACGCCCCACTGCGGTTTTTGCCACAGCTGCGCCAGTTTCGCTTAAAACTTTTTGAGTGATTTTAGTCATCCAGTAATTTTCCCAGTAATTAAATTAATTATTAAAATGTTTTTTTGCTTGATCTAGATAATAGAACATTGACACCACAGTTAAAATCACCGCTGCAAGCATAAATAGATTACCAATCAAATTAGCATCTATTCCATATCCGCGATAATCAAACAACAAAAATCCGATCGCAATCATTTGAAAAGCCGTCTTAAGTTTACCCAAATAAGCAACGGCAACGCTTTTAACCTCACCCAACTGAGCCATCCACTCGCGCAACGCTGAAATTGCAATTTCGCGCACAATGATAATAATTGCAGCAAACACAAACGTTCGATGCAAATTGACTAATACCACAAGGCTCGCGGCAACCAAAGCTTTGTCCGCAACAGGATCCAAAAATGCACCAAACTTAGATTCTAGATTCATTTTACGTGCTAAGTAACCATCCAAATAATCCGTAATTGCAGCAAACAAAAAAATCACTGTTGCAGTAATATTTTTATTCGGCATAGCTAACAAAGAATCAGGAAGATAGTAAACCCCAACGAAAAAAGGAACTAAAATGATACGAAACCAAGTTAACATGGTTGGTAGCTGGATTTTTTTGGCCATAATCAAATGTAAACTTTACTAGAGAGGTTGTTTTAAATGAAAGATTTAACGATGAAAGTGTTTATAAATCGAGTTTGCCAACTCAACACCAACGCCATCAACCTGTTGTAGTTGCTCGATACCAGCATTTGCAACCGCAGTCGCACTACCAAAAAAAGCAATCAACGCCTTACGTTTACTTGCGCCAATGCCAGCGATATCTTCTAATTGCGAGGTTTGCATGCGCTGTTGCTGTTTTTTTCGATGTCCTGTTATTGCAAAGCGATGAGCTTCATCACGTAGCGTTTGCAACAATTTAAATAGTAGCGGTTCATCTAAAAACGTCAACTCAGTTGTCGTGTCAATAATAACTTTATCAAATTCAGCCTTACGCTGCTCGCCTTTAAATATGGCAATAAGCTTTATTTTATCACAAAACCCCAACTCATCAATTAGCTTTTTACTAATTGCTAACTGCGTTTTACCACCATCAACTAAAATAACCTCGGGTACGGGCAGTTCTTTATTGGCTAAACGACGTTTCAAAACAGTTTCCAAAGCCAGTAAATCGTCACCATTAATCGAGTCACTTAAATTAAATTTACGGTACAAGCTATGATCAATTTTCCCATTGGCATATACCGTCATGGCGGCAACAGCACTACTGCCATGATTATGACTAGTGTCATAACATTCAATTCTATTCACTCGCTCCACCTGTAATAAAGTTGCCAATTTACTACAAGCATCAATATATATGTTATCTAAATATGAATTTTCAATAACCTTCTCTAAATTTTTACGCCCCATTAAGGCTAGCTCTGCAAGCCGACCTTTAAAACCATAAACTAATTTTAATCCATAAATTTTATAAAAATACTCATTAAAGTCAGAATTTAAAGCTTGATCTAGATAAATTAAACGCGTCAATTGTTCGCTACGGTAATAACTTTCTAGAAAAGCCTCGAGAATAAGCTCTTTACTATCCACCAAACGTTGCGCAAAATGTTTATCACCCACGTATAAACCATTGCGGATAATAATCAAATAGATAAATAATTGCTGATTATATTCGCGAGTTAAAAGAATATCGGAATTAATTGGAAGATTACTGTCACTAACAATTTGCTTATGCTGTAATTCACGAATTAAGCCAATTTTATCGCGTAAACTACTCGCTTGTTCAAACTCAAGCTGCTCCGCAAATTGATACATCTGTTGACTTAGTTTGGCAACTAAATCGCTAAAATTACCACGCAGAAAATCTTTGGCATATTTTACGTATTCAGCATATTGAGCAGGACTAACTTTTGCCACACATGGTGCACAGCATAAATTTACCTGATATAACATACAAGGCCGTGAACGATTGGCAAAGGAACCATCAGTGCAGGTGCGTAATTTAAATAAACGTTGTAATAAATCTAGATTTTCACGCACCACATATGGATTCGGATAAGGGCCAAACAAGGTATCTCGCGCTTGGGGTTTGCCACGAAAATATTCAATTAACGGGTATTGATGCGTTGAAATTTTAATATACGGATAGCTTTTATCATCGCGAAAAATAATGTTATATTTTGGTTTAAGACTTTTAATTAAATTACTTTCCAGCAACAGCGCCGAAGTTTCATTCTCAGTTACAGTTAATTCGATACTGTGAATTTTGCTGACCATCAATCCAATTCGCGGTGATAAATCAATTTTCTTCTGAAAATATGACTTCACGCGTTTATGCAGATCTAGCGCCTTACCAACATAAAGCAATAATTCATCTGCATTGTAATAGCGATAAACCCCTGGAGAATGCGGTATTTGCTGCAAAAATGAATTATCTAAACTAGCCAAGATGCGCATAGTTTACAGCTTCCAATAACTTAAAACAATTAATATAAAAACCCAATAACCAAGCCTATTGTTATATAAAAATGCCTTAAAACATAGATTACGTTCTCGAGTCTTAATTTGCTGGTAAACCTGATAAATTAAATACAAAATAAGAACTAGCCCACAAAAATACACCCAAGAAAAACCACAAACCACACCAATAAGCACCAATAGCAGCCAAAAAACAAAATAACACAACATGATTATTTCAATTACGTAACGTCCAAAAGTAATTGCTGAGGTTTTTATGCCTATTTTTAAATCGTCAGGCAAATCCACCAAGGCATAAATCGTATCGTATGCCAAAACCCACAATAAGTTGGCACTAAATAGCAACCAAGCAACTAATGGTAAGTCACCCTGATGTTCAATAAAAGCCATTAAAATACCAAAGCTAAACGCGACCCCTAAATACAATTGCGGCAATGGAAAAAACCGTTTAAAAAAAGGATAGCTTACAAAAATGAAAAGAGCTGGAATTGACCATAATAACGTTAGCGGTTTAAGCCAATACCAAGCAATAACAAAGGCGCTTAAGCTCAACACACCAGTTATGAGGAGTGCCATTTTAGGCTTTATAACACCTGTTGCTAATGGGCGTCCAGCCGTTCGTGCAACTAGCCCATCAAAATTTCGATCTGCGTAGTCATTAATTGCGCAACCTGCTGAACGAGTCAAAAAAACGCCTGCGCTAAATGCAAATAATACCCCAACATTTGGTATTCCAGCATAAGCAATCCACAAAGCCCACCACGTAGGCCATAATAATAGCAATGTTCCAATTGGCTTATCTAAGCGCAGTAAGCGGAAATAATTCTGCATAATCTCACAATCAACTGATTTAAATTAGGCGTTATTTTACATGAGATCTTAGCTTTTTTGGAACTACCCGCAAAACAAGACTTGCAAAAATCAAACAAGTGTTTTATAATCCAGTGCACCTAAAGTATTTTAATAGTTATTTTGAACAATAGTCTATTTATTTAGTATAATATTAACTTAAAATTTTTAAGCACCTTTAAAACTATGCAGCAAGACACTATAAACCTCAAAAATGTATCATTTGCATATCGCAAGGATCGTCCGATATTAAAAAATATTACGATGAACGTACCCCGAGGTAAAATCACAGCAATTATGGGCGGTAGCGGTAGCGGTAAAACTACAATTTTACGTTTAATCTCTGGTCAAATTCAAGCTGAACATGGAATAGTTAACGTTTTTGGAGAAAATTTGCGCAATTTGTCAGCTGCAAATACCCATGAAATTCGCAAAAAGCTCGGGTTACTGTTTCAACTAGGTGCATTATTTACCGATATGAATGTAGCACAAAATGTAGCATTTCCATTACAAGAACATAGTAACTTACCGCAAAGTTTTATTAATAAAGTTGTTGCGATGAAGTTAGAGGCTGTTGGACTAACTGGAACTCAAGATTTAATGCCGAATCAACTTTCCGGCGGCATGGCGCGCAGAGTTGCATTAGCTCGCGCAATCGCCTTAGATCCAGAATTAATGCTTTACGATGAACCATTTACGGGTTTAGATCCAATCTCACTGAATACCATCGCAATGCTAATTAAAAAACTCAATACTAGCTTAAAACAAACCGCAGTCCTAGTTACTCACGATATCGCCGCAACCATGGAAATTGCAGACTACATTTATTTTATGGCTAATGGTGAAATTATTGCGCATGGAACGCCTGAAGAAATTAAAAGCACCACTAATCCAGCGGTAAAACAATTTATTTTGGGTGAAATTAATGGTACATTTGAATATAAATACCCGAGCAAACTTAGCTATCAACATTATTTAGGACAAGCATGAAGCGCTTAACGCAAATCATACAGCAAATTGGGCATCCATTTAGCTCATTTATAATGATGCTGGGTGAACTAATGCGACTTTTAAAATACATAATCAGTGGACTAAGTTATAGTTTAAAACGTCCACAACTAATTATTAAAGAAATATTCTTCAGTGGTGTATTATCACTTTTAATCATTGCCGTATCTGGCTGGTTTGTAGGTATGGTGCTTGGCTTACAGGGCTATAACACACTCCAACGCTTTGGTTCAGTCAGTGTTTTAGGTTCCTTGGTTGCACTTTCATTACTGCGTGAACTAGGTCCTGTGTTAACCGCCATTCTTTTTGCCGCACGCGCTGGATCTGGCATGACTGCAGAGATAGGTTTAATGAAAGCCACTGAACAGCTTGATGCCATGAGCGTTATGGCGGTTGATCCAATTAAACGCGTTGTCGTGCCAAAATTTATTAGTGGTATCATTGCCGTACCTTTGTTAACGGCACTATTTGACAGTTGTGGAATTTTAGGTGGTCGCTTTGTAGGCGTTACTTTATTAAAATTGGATCAAGGAACTTTTTGGTCACAAATGCAAGGCAGCGTAGGTTTTCATGATGATATCGTTAATGGTTTACTTAAAGCACTCTGTTTTGGTGTTGTGGTGAGCTTAATATCTGTTTATCAAGGCTTACAAGCACAAGCAACCGCGGAGGGTGTATCAGCTGCAACCACACGCACGGTAGTTCATTCGGCATTAGCGGTACTTGCTATGGATTTTATTTTAACCGCTTTTATGTTTTAAGAATTTTTAGGGAAACTATTATATGAAGCGTAACATCATTGATTTTTGGGTAGGTATTTTTGTTGTTATTGGTATCCTCTGCATTACATTTTTATCGCTCAAAGTTGCCAATATAAGCTCATTTGGTTCAAACCAAAACAGTAGTTATACAGTTTATGCCAACTTTAACAATATTGGCTCACTAAAAACCGATGCACCAATTAAAGTTTCTGGATTCACCGTTGGGCGGGTTATCGCAATTAACCTTGATCCTAAAACTTATCAAGCGCGTGTAACTATGCAAATTGCTAAAGAGTATAAATTCACAACAGATAGTTCAGCTGAAATTTTAACCACAGGACTACTAGGTGAACAGTACGTTGCACTACAATCTGGTGCAGATATTGAGGATTTAAAAAATGGAGATACCATTACAATCACCTCATCCGCAATGGTACTCGAACAATTAATTGGCAAATTTATGACTGGCATGTCCAGCAAATAAACATTTTTATCTCAACATCAGGAAACTCATTATGAAAAAATTATTAATCCTTCTTTCTCTCTGCGGTTTAACTTCAATGGCATTTGCCACAAGCTCACCAGCTCTAGATGACAAAACTACAGTTGTTGTTACTACTACAGCTGATTGTAGTACTGGCTCGCCATGTTTTGTCATAAAAACTAGTGCGAATACTCTTAGTCAAGCAGTGAACCAAAACCTCAGCAGCCAACAAGCCTTTACAATGGTACAAAATAGCATAATTCCACAAATTGACTTTACTTTAATGACTCGTTTGGCAATGGGAAACAATTGGAAAGCGGCAACCCCAGAACAACAAGATCAGATTACTAATCAATTTAAACAAATGTTGGTTTACTCTTATTCAAGAGCGCTATCTAAATTAAAAGGTGCTGAAGTCACGATCAATAGTAGCAAAACAATCAGTGAAAAAAAAGCGATTGTTACTTGTACCCTTGCGCTACCAAGTAATGGAAATAGCAATAATCAACCGATTAACATTGAATATGATTTAGCTAAAATTGGCACTGCGTGGAAAATTTATGATGTAAAAATTGAAAATGCGAGCATCGTTACCACCTATCGTAGTCAATTTAATGATACAATCCAAAAAGATGGCGTTAGTGGACTAATTAGTCAACTACAAACTAAAGCTGATGCGCTGAAAACCACCAAATGATGAAGGTTATGTATAGCTTACCTGAGTCTCTAACTAAAGACAACGTCCTAATTTGTTTCAAAGAAATTCAGGAACATGTAAATAAAATCAAGTCTGGACTTAATATAGATTGTACTGAAGTCCTCAATATTGACTCGGCTGGGATTGCCTTATTGTTAGAACTTATCACACCGCATAAATTCCATCATCAGATAAAATTAGTTAACTTAAGTGCAAGCATTCATGAATTATGTGCTTTATACCAAATTAACCTATAATTGTCACAGCACAACACATGAAAAAATTACTCATAATTTTAAGCAGTAGTGCCTTAGTTGGTTGCGCGAGTAGTAAAAACCCCAACGATCCATACGAAAACTACAATCGCCCTGTATTTGAATTCAACATGACGGTAGATCATTACGTTTTACGTCCTGTAACGGTTGGCTATACTTACATTCCTGATCCAATTCGTGAAGCCTTGGGAAATTTCTATAATAATTTACGTGACTTTGTCAGTTTAGCCAATGATATTCTACAGTTAGACGGCATTGATACCATGCAAACGACGATGCGAATTGCGCTCAACAGTACCTTTGGTATCTTAGGTTTAATTGATGTATCTTCAAGCATGGGTTTGCCACAATATACCAATACGTTCGGCAATACCTTGAAACGCTGGGGATGGACAGATAGCAGCTATTTCTTAGTTCCATTCCTAGGGCCAGCAACAGTCCGTGATCAACTAGGTATCATACCTGATGTCTATTTTAACCCATTGTTTTATATAATTAATGACCCATGGATTTCATGGTCAATTTTTGGTATTAATTTACTCGATCAACGCTCTAAATATCTAGGACAAGACGAGCTACTCGAGCAAACTTTAGACCCATACGCCACAATTCGAGATTTATATTTACAAAAAAATGGTGCATATAAATATGCAACAGAATCAAATGATAATAATACTGAATCAGAAAATATTGATAACTTGATAAGCGAGGAAAATGGCGAATCAGCACCACAAATAAAACCTCAAGCAAATAACAATGATAGCGAAATAGATAACTTAATTAACGAAGAAAATTTAGCCCTTAGCTCTGGCATCAGCCAAATTAGAGAGTCAACAACTCAGAACTCCGTAAATACTAGCAGTAAACTCAACTCAAGTGCCCCAGAGGCATCTTACTAACGACGAATACACTACTGATGGAAGAAAAATACGATCTTATTAGATACATTCATCATACCTACTTTGCTCAAATCAAACCAAAACATTACTCATAACAGACTTAGTAATGTTTTGACTGACAGTAAAATCATAAACACTCAAACTATGGTTGATTAACCGACTAAATACTCAACTACTTAGTCGATGCTAAAAAACATATATCAATCTGATATAATTGAATAATATGCTATTTTAGCGTGCAAAGTATTGCCAAAAATGGTAAAATAATGCTTTAAACCTTGCAATATCAGTGAGTAAAAAAGT
>JACCDZ010789909.1_pt1 | contig 36471 bp, 36 predicted proteins | sample 7449551 | NCBI WGS metagenome assembly JACCDZ01 (sample SAMN15323452, study PRJNA562643) | freshwater metagenome | isolation source: river surface water | place: USA:Blue River Watershed | collected 2017-08-18 | reverse complement strand
GAAGATTCTGTCATTCGCGAGATTGAAGAAATTCGCGATAAGGTCAAAGGTTTCACCGGAGTCATCAGTGACCTTGGCGGCCCGACAGCGAACATGTATCGCATTGGCTGCAAGAGCCCCGAGATTGAGGCGGCCTGCCGCAAACCCAGCTGCGTCTACCCCGGCATTTGCCAAAACCTGAACACCGATCACAGCTCGCTCATCCACATGTACCGACGTGCGCGGGCCTTGAAGGGCGTGAAGAAAATTTTGATTGGTTCTGGCCTACGCTATGACTTGGCCGTCAAGTCGCCTGAGTATGTGAAGGAGCTGGTGCAGCACCATGTCGGTGGTTACCTCAAGATCGCGCCTGAGCACACCGAGCAAGGCCCACTGACCAAGATGATGAAGCCTGGCATCGGCACCTACGACCGCTTCAAAACGATGTTCGACAAGTACAGCGAAGAAGTGGGCAAGAAGCAGTTCTTGGTGCCGTACTTCATTGCGGCGCATCCCGGTACCAGCGACGAGGACATGATGAACTTGGCTTTGTGGCTCAAGCGCAACGGCTTCCGCGCCGACCAGGTGCAAACCTTTTACCCCAGCCCGATGGCCACGGCCACAGCGATGTACCACTCGGGGCGCAACCCACTCGGTCGAGTGACGCGTACCAGCGAGGGCGTGGACATCGTGCGCGGTGAACGCCGCCGTCGTTTGCACAAAGCGTTTCTGCGCTACCACGATGCCAATAACTGGCCACTGCTGCGTGAGGCCCTGAAAGCCATGGGCCGCGCCGATCTGATTGGCAATGGCAAACAGCATTTGATCCCCACCTACCAGCCTCAAACCGATGGGGCTTATACCAGTGCGCGTCGCAAGAACAGCACCAGCGTTCCCAAAGGCCGTGTGTTGACGCAGCACACCGGTTTGCCGCCGCGCAAAAAGAAATAAGCCTCGGGCTGACCGCCGCCGGTCCTCACCACACTGCATGCCTCGCCAAAATTTCACCGCCCAAGATGCTCGCTTTGTGTGGGCCCTTGGGCTCTTGCAGTTGATCAGTTGGGGCAGCGTGTTTTACGGCTTTGCGTTGTTCATGGCACCGCTGGAACAAGACCTGCAAATGAGTCGGGCCGAATCCTCACTGGGATTCAGTTTGTTGCTCTTGGCGGAGGGCGTGTGCGCATTCCCCATTGGCCGTTGGATTGACCGTGGGCACGAGCGTTGGGTCATGACGCTGGGCTCGTTGTGGTTGGGCTTGTGTTTGTGGGCCCATAGCTTTGTCACCACGCCACTGGGTTTTTATGTGGTCTGGGCAAGTTTGGGCGTCGGACTGGCGGGCACCTTGTATCCACCCGCGTTTGCGGTGCTCACGCGACGTTTTCCGTTGCAATTTCGGCGCGCCATCATCATCTTGACTTTGCTGGGAGGCTTGGCCAGCACCGTGTTCATTCCTTTCATTGCCTGGCTACTGAACGCGATGACTTGGCGGGAGGCTTTGTGTGTGTTGGCCGTGCTCCATGTGGGTGGGTGTGCCCCAATGCATTTCTTATTGCTGCGATCGCCCGTCCAACGCGCAGGGACCGTGGCTCAGGTCACTGTTCCACAGGTGGCGCATTGGTCCACCCATCTGCGCCACCCATCGTTTTGGCTGCTCAGCGTATTTTTGGTGTTGCTGATGGGCGTGACGTCTGCCTTGCCCGCGCACATGGTGAGCTTGCTGCGTGAGTCGGGCATGTCGGAAGCCTGGGTCATCCTGATGCCAGCCAGCATTGGCGTCTTGCAAGTGGTGGGGCGAATCGGCCTGTATGCGGCTGAGCATCGTATCGACCGACATGCGACCAACCGCTGGGTCACGCTTTTGATTCCCCTCGGCTTCATCAGCTTGTTGGTCAGCCAAGGTCATGGCATGTGGGGGCTGGCCTTTGTGGTGTTGTATGGCGTGGGCAATGGCACGCTGACCATCGTCAAAGGCACGGTCATGGCCGACTACGTGAGCCGTGAACACATGGGCAGCTTGAATGGCCTGATTGGTTTGCCCATGGCACTCGCCAGAGCGGCTGCCCCTTGGCTGATGGGGGTGTGGTGGTCGGCAGAGCAGGGCTACGCGGTAGGTTTGTGGTGGATGCTGGCGTTCAGTGTGGTGGGTGTGGCAGCGTTGTGGATGGCGCAGCGCCACACGCACTCAGCGGTGGCGTGATTTCATCGCGCGTTCCACTTCGCGCTTGCCTTCGCGGTCTTTGATGGTGTCGCGCTTGTCATGCTCGGCCTTGCCTTTGGCCAGGGCGATTTCGCACTTGATTTTGCCGTTTTTCCAATGCAAGTTGATGGGCACCAGCGTGTGGCCTTTTTGCTCGACCTTGCCGATCAAACGTTTGATTTCGTCCTTCTTCATCAGCAGCTTTTTGGTACGTACTTTGTCGGGCGTCACGTGGCTGGACGCGGTGTGCAGCGGGTTGATTTGGCAGCCGATCAAAAACAACTCACCTTCGCGAATCACCACATAGCCGTCGGTGAGTTGCACCTTGCCTTCGCGCGCGGCTTTGACCTCCCAGCCTTCCAGCACCATGCCTGCCTCGAACTTTTCTTCGAAGAAATAGTTGAACGCCGCCTTTTTGTTGTCAGCGATGCGTGAGGGAGTTGCAGGTTTTTTGGTAGCCATTGAGGGGATATGGGGGCGATAGAGCTTCTTACAATGTGGACCATTCTATGAAAACCGTTCACAAGTCCGTTCTTATTTGGTTCAGCGCCGAAGAAATGTTCGCCTTGGTCACCGATGTGGCCCGCTATCCAGAGTTTTTGCCCTGGTGTGACCGTGCAGGCGTGGTTGAAACACACGCCGATGGCATGACCGCCGAGGTGGGTATGACCTTTGGGGGCTTCCACAAAAGCTTCATCACGCGCAATGTGCACGTGCAAGGTCGCCAAGTGAAATTGGCTTTGGTGGATGGCCCTTTCAAGCACTTGGATGGCACGTGGGATTTTCATCCCTTGCTCGATCCCAACACGCAGGAACCCCAGCGTGCATGCCGCATCGAGCTGACCTTGAACTACGCCTTCGAGAGCATGTTTGGCGCCCTGGTAGGCCCGGTGTTTGACAAGATTGCCGCCACCTTGGTGGATGCATTTGTCAAGCGCGCTGAACAGGTCTACACGGCGTGAGCGAACTCACCATCACGCTCATGTATTCCCCTGCACCACGGGTGGTGCATGAGCGCGTGTTGCAGTTGCCCGTCCACACCACGGTGCTACAAGCGTTGCATCACAGCGGCCTGTTGGCCGAATGCCCGGAAATCGATTTGAGCCAGCCCGAGGCCTTCACCGTGTGCATATGGGGGCGCAAAACCACGCCTGGTCATGCGTTGCGCGATTTAGACCGGATCGAGATCTGTCGGCCGTTGACGGTGGACCCGAAGGTGGCCCGACGTGAACGCTTTCAAAAACAAGGCACCACCCGTGCCGGTTTATTTTCGAAACGCAGGGCTGGGGCCAAGCCCGGCTACTAATTTTTTGATCGGCCGATACCAATGACCCTTGACCTTTGGCCCACCTGCGGCTACACCTTGCTAAGCCACAACGACGCAGGCCATTTGGTGGTCACCGACGACTTTTTGCGCTTTCTCTTAGAGCGCCCCGAGCTAGCCCCCATCCCCAGTTCGTGTGCTGCAGAAGTGGCGTTGCATCACAGCTTGGTGACGCAGCCCCGACTTGAGGTGACTGCGCAAACCTTAGAGAAACTGGCAGACAAGGACGCGGCCGATAACTATGCCGTGTGGTTACGCTTTCGCCAGCGCATCACGGCGCTGCCCACACTAGAGGCCAGTTACATGGCGCTGTTCAAAGGTGAGGGCGTTGACGTGCCGCCGCTGTTGGTGCAACACATCACCCACATCTTGTTGCGCCATGTCTTGGGCGAGACCCCGACAGCCATGCAAGCACGTGCGGCCGAGATGCTGATGCACACGCAAAAAATCACGGTACTCGAAGACGGCGCAGTGATGGCGGCGGATGATGAAACGGTCGAACGTCATGCTACGCACGGCGGCTTTGGGTCGATCGGTGAATTGCTCAAGCAAGGCGGTATCAAGCTGCGCAGTGTCGACTTGGATGTGCTCAACGATGACAACCAAGAAGCTTATTGGCCGCGCAGCGAGAGCTTCGATTGGGTGGTCAGCCTCAACCATGGTCAGCCCGCCTTGAATGCCCTGTGCGAGGTGATGGCCCAATGGGTACAGCACTTCTTGGGGGTGCAGGTTCGCATCCAAACCGAGCGCGAAATCAACGACGACCATTGGGTGTGGCATGTCGGCTTAGATGCCCAAGCCAGCGGTGTGCTGAATGACTTGTATCAAGGCAAAGAGGTCGATGCAGATCGCATGGCACGATTGCTTTGCTTGTTCAAACTGGAGTTTGTCGAGCCCAACGACATGTTGGCTGAAGTGCGTGGCAAGCCCGTGTACTTGGCGATGGCAGTGGATACGAACCAGCGCTTGAAACTCAAGCCACAAAACCTGCTGTTGAATTTGCCCTTGGCTAAGCGCTCATAAATAAGGGCGCGGCTCAGGGCCGTTCAATCGGCCCCGCCACAGACTTGTACAAAAACACCGCACGCGTGATGTCTGTGACCCACACCAGCCCATCGCCGATTTGGCCGATTTGCGCGGTGTGAACAATCAAGTCTACGATGCTGTCGCAAATGTCGTCCGGAGACACGATTTCTATGCGCACCTTGGGCGTGTAATCGGTTAATTCTTCTTTTAAATTGGCAGGGCTATGCAAGCTCGGCGCAGAGCAACCTTCAGCTTTACTCACCGTCATCCCCGGAAAGCCTGGCAGGGTGCGTAACTTTTCGCGCAAGGTCGGGAGCTTGGAGGGGCGAATGATGGCTTTGATTTCTTTCATAACAGTTTCCTTCACTCAAGCTTCGGGTTCTTGTTCATCGAACCAGTGATAAATTGCAGGCACGACGACCAGCGTCAACAACGTGCAGGTGATCAAGCCGCCGATCACCACAATGGCCAAGGGCCGCTGGACTTCAGAGCCAGGGCCATCGGATATCAAGAAGGGAATCAGACCCAACATGGCCACGGTGGCCGTCATCATCACCGGACGGAAACGTTGCCGTGCGCCTTCCATCACGGCATCTTTGACCGACATGCCCCCTTCACGCAAACTGCGAATGTAAGAGACCAAGACCACGCCGTTCAGCACCGCAATGCCCCACAAGGCAATGAAGCCAACCGAGGCGGGCACCGACAAATATTCCCCTGAAATGAACAAACCGATCACCCCGCCGATTGAAGCAAACGGCAACACCGTGATGATGAGGGTGGCGAATTTGACAGAGTTGAACAACAGAAACAGCAAAAAGAAAATGGCGGCGACTGTGATGGGCACAATGATTTTCAGGTGGCCCAAGGCGCGCTCCATGTTTTGGAACTGTCCACCCCACTCCAAATAGTAGCCCTCTGGCAACTTGATTTTGTCGCCCACCTTGGCTTGCAACTCCGTCACGAAGCTGCCCAAGTCACGGTCTTTCACGTTGATACCCACCACGATGCGGCGTTTCGCCATTTCACGTGAAATTTGTGCAGGGCCGTCCAGTACTTGAATTCTGGCCACGTCATCCAAGCGCGCTTGAGCGCCATTGGCTGAGTTCAAGATGATGTTCGAGATGGCTTCAATGTTGTTGCGAAAACGCTCTGGTAAGCGCACCACGGCCGAGAAGCGACGTTCGCCCTCAAACACCTCGGAGGCAACTTTGCCCCCAATGGCGGTCTCAATCATGTCGTTCACGTCCGACACATTGAGCCCCATGCGTGCAATGGCTTGACGGTCGATGTCAATTTGCAGATATTGCTGGCCCGAAATGCGTTCCACACGCAAGTCTTGTGCGCCTTGGATAGTTTGCGCCACTTTGGCAATTTGGTTGGCGACGCGCTTAAGCTCGTCCAAATCATCACCAAAGACTTTTACGGCGATGTCGGAACGCACGCCAGTGACCATCTCTGCGACCCGCGCTGAAATGGGTTGCGACATGACGATTTGGGCACCATGCAGCACTTTCAATTTGTCACCGATTGCGTGGGCGATGTCATCTTGGTTCCAACCAGAGGGCCACTCATCCTTGGGTTTTAAGCTCACCACGGGCGTTGATTCATTGGTGCTCTGTGGGTCGGCTGGCGATTCACCCCGGCCTAGGCTTGACGTTGCTGATTTAACTCCGGGTACTGTAGAAATTAACTTCATTGCCTGCATTTCCATTTTGATGGACTCGTTCAATGAAATGTTGGGTACTCGAATAATGCTTGGCGTGATGGATCCTTCTTTCATTTCTGGAATGAAGGCTGTGCCTAAAAAGGGAATGATGGACGCGGCAAAGAGAAGAGTTCCAATCGAAATTTGAACCGTACGTTTTTGGTTTGACATTGCCAAGTCAAGCAGTTTCAAGTAGCGCGACTTGAGCGCTTTGATGAGTGGTGTGTCATGGTCGCCGTCGCTCACAGGCGGCTTGAGCAAATACGAGGACAGCACAGGTGACAAGGTCATAGACAGCACCAGCGACACGGCCAGCGCAATAGCAATGGTGTAAGCAAGGGGGGCGAACATTTTGCCCTCCATGCCTTGTAAGGTCATCAAGGGCAAGAACACCAAAATGATGATGCCAACCCCAAAAATAACCGGAGTGGCCACTTCCAGCACGGCATTCAAAATTCCACGGACCTTGCTCTCGCCCAACTCTGCGGCTCGACCCAAGCGGGCGTAGGCGTTTTCAACCACCACCACGGAACCGTCCACCATCAGGCCAATCGCAATGGCCAAGCCACCCAGCGACATGAGGTTGGCTGAGATACCGAATTTGTTCATGGCCATGAAGGTCAGCAAGGGCGTGAGTACCAAAGTAGCGACCACGATCAGTGACGAACGCACATCGCCCAAGAACAAAAACAACACAACAACAACCAACACCACGCCCTCAATCAACACTTTGGTGACCGTCCACAAGGCGGCATCCACCAACTCAGATCGGTCGTAATAGGGCACCACTTTCAACTCACCCGGCAACATGCCACGGTCATTGATCTCTTTCACTCGCGCCTTGATGCGACTCACCACCTCTTTGGCGTTGCCGCCCGTCATCATCATCACAATGCCACCCACGGCTTCCGTGGTGCCGTTTTTAATCACTGCGCCCTGACGCACTTCATGGCCATATTGAATTTCAGACACATCCCGCATGTATACGGGGGTGCCATTGATTTCTTTCAACACGATTTGGCCTAAATCGCCTAAGCCTTGAATCAGGCCCACCCCGCGAATGAGGTATTGCTCGGATGCATGAGGCAAGACACCGCCACCCGAGTTGGCGTTGTTGCGTGAGACAGCGTCGTAGACCTCAGAGAGACTGATCTTGTAATGGCGCAAACGCTCGGGGTTGACCAACACGTGGTACTGCTTGACGAAACCACCCTGTGAGTTGATCTCGGCCACGCCAGGGATTGAGCGGAGCAGGGGGCGCAGCACCCAGTCTTGCACCACGCGGCGTTGGGTCAGCTCCTCTTCCGTGAGCTCTCGATTTCCGTCGCTCGCATGTTCGAGTGTGTATTGGTAGACCTCACCCAGGCCTGATGAGACGGGGCCCAGCACGGGTGTGATGCCGGTGGGCATGCGTTGCGTCACCTCCATCAAGCGTTCCATCACCAACTGCCGAGCAAAGTACACGTTGGTGCTGTCTGTGAATACCAAGGTGATGAGGGACAAGCCGGGCTTGTTGAGCGAACGGAGCTCGGTCAACCCAGGGAGGCCAGTCATGGCCACTTCAATGGGAACAGTGGCAAACCTTTCAACTTCCTCAGGCGATCTGCCTGGGGCTTCGGTGGCAATTTGTACCTGCACGTTGGTGACATCAGGAAAGGCATCCACCGAGAGTTTGGTAGAGGCATGTAGGCCAAAAAACAGCAGCACTACAGCAATGACGCATACCACCAGGCGCTGCTTGAGCGCGCCGCGAACCAGAGACTCCAGCATGGCTTAGCTCCCGTTTTCCATCTCCGCCAAATTGCGGTGGTTGTTCAGGTGAAACGCGCCATCAGAGACGATGCGCATGCCAGCCTTGAGGCCCTCAAGCACCACACGCTGGCCGTTTTGCTCAGCGGCCAGTTTGACAGGCGTGAGGCGAAAGACGTTGTCAGACAGCTCGACAAACACATGGTCGGTGTCGTCTTGGCGAACCACGGCGGTGATGGGGATGACCAAGCGCTTGATGGGGGCTGACTCAATGAGCATCGAGGCCAACATCGAGGGTTTGAGACGGCCATTTTTGTTGTCGAGTTCGGTGCGAACCAGTACCGTGCGAGATTCGGGATTCACGGTTTGACCCACATAGATCAGCTTGCCTTGCAGCATTTGATGACCCAAGGCGGGAACTTCGATGCTCACCGATTGCCCCACGGTGACTTGACCAACTTGCTGCTCTGGTACTTGGGCCACTGCCCACACCCGACTCAAGTCAGCCACTGCGAACAACACATCAGAGGGTTGAACGACCTGGCCCGTAGCGATTTTTCGCTCGACGACCACACCTTTGATGGTGGCCATCACAGTGGATACCGAGTCAATCGTGCCCGTGTTTGCCAACCGTTCAATCGACTTAGGACTCACACCGAGCACCCGAAGTTGGTCTTGGGCAGCGCGTGTTTCGGCAGCGGCAATTTCATACTCGCTTTCACGGCGTTGAAGTTCGGCAGCGCTGATGACATCGGCCTCAAACAATGTTTTGGCCCGCTCCGCGTTGCGTCGGTGGAGTTCTTTTTCGGAGCGAGCCCTGAGGTATGCCAATTGAGAGCCCGACAGTTCGCTGCTGTTGATCAGCGCCAGTGCGTCACCTTTGTTCACAATTTGACCCAATGTGGCTTGAATTTGCGTGACACGTCCCGTCACACTGGCGCCGATTCGTGTGAGCGACTGTTCATCAAAGTCAATTTGCCCGGCCACGCGCAAGGTGTCCGAAAGCTCCAACGTCTGCACCTCTGATACTTGGATTTGAGGACGTAGGCTCTCAGGTGCCCGCACTTGCAATGCATCGGCCTCAGGTTTGCTCGCTTCTTGGACAGTGGCTTTCTTGCAAGCTGTCATGGCCAGGGCAGCGCCCAAAACCAAAGCGGTGAGGGCAGCGCGACGAAGATAAACGGTGTTCATAGGTCGAAAAGGTTAGGGAGTATTGGCACGTATACGATCAATTTCAGCCCAAGCGCTGGCCAGTTCGTATTGAGCGGTGATGAGTTCGTTGCGGGCCGCACGGTAGACACGCTGTGCGTCCATGACTTCAAGAAAGCTTTTTTCGCCCGCTTTGTAGGCAAGTTCGGCTATCCGCAGCGCATTGGCGGCATGGCGAACGATCCCGCCCTCGAGGGCAATCACCTGAGCGTTTGCAATGCCATATTGCTGATACGCCGATTCAAGGGCTTGCAGCAGCGAGAACTCTTGGTGGGCCAGGCGGTTGTCAGTTTGCGAGAGTTTGGCTGCGGCTTCCCCCACTGGGCCCGCGCGCCAGTCCCATAGGGGCAGATTCATGGTTAAGCCGACCCGCTTATTGCGCCATTCAGGATCGGTGTCTTGGTCTGCGCGCAGGGCAAACCTCGGAAAGCGTAGGGCTTTTTCTTCACTGAGTTTGCGGTCAAGTTGTTGGCGCTCGGCACGGGTGCGTTGAAGTTCAGGGTTGGTCTTTAGCACAAGTTCACGCACCTCGCTCAGGGGTGCAGGCGGTGCAAACGCATGGGCTTGCTCATGCACCTCAAAATTCTCTGGTAGCTGAACACCGACCAATGCGCGCAACGCCCCCCGCGACTGCCGCACACGCAAGGTTGCAGACTCTTGCATTTTTTGCGCATTCAGTAATTCGGCATTGGCTTTGACCAATTCAAACTTGGCCCGTTCGCCAGTTTCCACTTGCAGTTGAATGCGCTTGTGAATGCCTTCCATCAGCCTGACGTCTTCGCGGGCTACTCGGTTTTCAGCGGTGCGTCGGACCAAATCGTAATAACGGATTCGCAGTTGAGCGCGTATGTCGGCTTGGAAAGATGATTCGTTGGCCTGTGCCGCAGTCAGGCCAGCCAAAGCGCCATCAACGCGCGGAAAGCGGTGCCAAGGCATATCGAGGTCTTGGGTCACGCTGATGGACTTTAGATTGCCGTTGATGTCGTTGAGGCCTGGTCGAGGTTTGCGCGTGCCATTCATGACCTCGATTTGCGGGTTGGGAATGGTGCGGGCTGTGTCAACGGCCGCGCGTGCGGCTTCCACCGCATTGGCTGCGCCGCGCAAGGCGGGGCTTTGGCTGAACATCAGGGCTTCTAATCCCGGCAAGCTAAGCTTGGTGGTTTCAGCAAAGCCCAGCTTCCCAGACAGAGCGCATGCACAGAAGAATAAAACAGTCAATTGATGCGTGCGGCGACAGGTCAAGCGGGTCATTTTTTGTTTGAAATTTATGAATACGATTTGCATTGTCGTTGAAGCGGCAATGCCATCTAAACCATGAGGAATACTGGCCTCATGAGGCTGTATACAAGCCGTGGTGACCCCCTCCGTAAAATGCTGATTTTGGAGCTATCACTATGCGCCTTCTCGGCAAAGCCCTCACCTTCGACGACGTGTTGTTGGTGCCAGCCTTCTCTGAAGTCCTTCCCAAGGACACCTCTCTCGCCACCCAATTCACCCGAAACATTCGTCTGAACTTGCCCTTGGTCTCGGCGGCCATGGACACGGTCACCGAGGCCCGTTTGGCCATTGCCATCGCGCAAGAAGGTGGCATTGGCATCGTGCACAAAAACCTCACCGCACAAGAACAAGCGGCACAAGTGGCCAAGGTCAAACGATACGAATCGGGTGTGTTGCGTGACCCTGTGGTCATCACCCCGCACACCACCGTGCGTCAAGTCATGGCCTTGTCCGATGAGCTGGGTGTGTCTGGCTTTCCCGTCTGTGATGGCGGCAAAGTGGTGGGTATCGTCACGGGGCGCGATTTGCGGTTTGAGACCCGCTATGACCAAAAGGTCAGCGAAATCATGACGCCTCAAGCACGCTTGGTCACTGTGCCAGAAGGCACCACACCGGAGCAAGCCAAGCACTTGTTGAACAAACACAAGCTCGAGCGTTTGTTGGTGGTCAATGACGCGTTTGAGCTGAAAGGGTTGATCACCGTCAAGGACATCACCAAACAACTCAACTTCCCGAATGCGGCGCGCGATGCAGCCGGTCAATTGCGCGTGGGTGCCGCCGTCGGCGTAGGCGAGGGCACTGAAGAGCGCGTGGAAGCGTTGGCCAAGGCTGGCGTCGACGCCATCGTGGTGGACACCGCCCACGGTCACAGCAAGGGCGTGATCGAGCGTGTGCGTTGGGTGAAACAAAACTACCCACACATTGAGGTGATTGGCGGCAACATCGCCACGGGTGCTGCAGCATTGGCTTTGGTCGACGCCGGCGCGGATGGCGTGAAAGTGGGCATTGGCCCTGGCTCCATCTGCACCACCCGCATCGTGGCGGGGGTCGGTGTGCCCCAAATTATGGCCGTGGACAGCGTGGCCACGGCGCTCAAAGGCACAGGCGTGCCGTTGATTGCGGATGGCGGCATTCGTTACAGCGGCGACATCGCCAAAGCCATTGCCGCAGGCGCTGGCACGGTGATGATGGGCGGCATGTTTGCCGGAACCGAAGAAGCACCCGGCGAAGTGATTTTGTTCCAAGGTCGCAGTTACAAAAGCTACCGTGGCATGGGCTCGATTGGCGCCATGCAGCAGGGCAGTGCGGACCGATATTTCCAAGAGTCCAGCACAGGCAACCCCAACGCCGACAAACTGGTGCCTGAAGGCATTGAAGGCCGCGTCCCCTACAAAGGGTCGGTGGTTGCCATCATTTACCAAATGGCCGGCGGCTTGCGTGCCAGCATGGGTTATTGCGGCTGTGCCACGATTGACGAGATGCACAACCGTGCAGAGTTTGTCGAGATAACCGCGGCTGGCATTCGAGAGAGCCATGTGCACGATGTGCAGATCACCAAAGAGGCGCCGAATTACCGCGCTGAGTAATGGTTTAGTACTCGACGCTAAGCCACCCTTCGGGGTGGCTTCCTTTTTTTGAGACAATAACGCAATAGGCCATTGAAGGCCCTTTTTTATTTATGTCGCACCAAAAAATCCTCATTCTCGATTTCGGCTCTCAAGTCACCCAACTCATCGCACGCCGTGTGCGCGAAGCGCATGTTTACTGCGAAGTTCACCCTTGCGACGTGACCAGCGAGTGGGTGCGCGACTATGCGAAGGACGGCAACCTGAAGGGCATCATCCTGTCAGGTAGCCATGCCAGCGTGTACGAGGTGGACGACCGAGCACCTGATGCCGTGTTTGAGTTGGGCTTGCCCGTTCTGGGCATTTGCTACGGCATGCAAACCATGGCGACCCAGTTGGGCGGCAAGGTCGAGGCGGGCACCACACGCGAGTTTGGCTACGCCGAGGTGCGCGCGCATGGCCACACCGAATTGCTCAAAGGCATTGAAGACTTCAGCACGTCTGAGGGCCACGGCATGCTCAAGGTGTGGATGAGCCACGGCGACAAAGTGACCCAATTGCCCGAAGGCTTTAAGGTGATGGCCTCCACACCCGCTTGCCCCATCGCTGGCATGGCTGATGAAGCTCGTAAGTTTTACGCGGTGCAGTTCCACCCTGAAGTCACGCACACGGTCCAAGGCCAAGCCTTGCTGAACCGCTTTGTGTTGGACATTTGTGGCACACGCCCCGACTGGATCATGGGCGACTACATTGCCGAAGCCGTGGCAGCCATCCGCCAGCAAGTGGGCGACGAAGAGGTGATTTTGGGCCTTTCAGGTGGCGTGGATTCCTCGGTGGCTGCAGCGCTGATCCACCGCGCCATTGGTGACAAACTCACCTGTGTGTTTGTGGACCACGGCCTGTTGCGCTTGAACGAGGGCGATATGGTGATGGACATGTTTGTGGGCAAGTTGCACGCACATGTCATTCGTGTGGATGCCAGTGAGCTTTTCCTGGGTAAGTTGGCAGGCGTCAGTGAGCCCGAGGCCAAACGCAAAATCATTGGCGGTTTGTTTGTCGATGTGTTCAAACAAGAAGCGGCCAAACTCAAAGCCGGCGACGGCGGCCACAAGGGGGCCACTTTCTTGGCACAAGGCACGATTTACCCTGACGTGATTGAGAGCGGCGGCGCGAAAAGCAAGAAGGCCGTCACCATCAAGAGCCACCACAACGTGGGCGGTTTGCCTGAGCAATTGGGCTTGAAATTACTTGAACCCTTGCGCGAGTTGTTCAAAGACGAAGTGCGCGAACTGGGTGTTGCATTGGGCCTTCCCCGTGAGATGGTGTATCGCCATCCGTTCCCCGGCCCAGGCTTGGGCGTGCGCATTTTGGGCGAAGTGAAGAAGGAATACGCAGACCTGCTGCGCCGAGCCGACGCCATCTTCATCGAAGAGTTGCATAACTTCACCGACGAAGCCACAGGCAAAACTTGGTACGACTTGACCAGCCAAGCCTTCACCGTGTTCTTGCCCGTCAAGAGCGTCGGCGTGATGGGCGACGGGCGTACGTACGATTACGTGGTGGCCTTGCGTGCGGTTCAAACCAGCGACTTCATGACGGCCGACTGGGCCGAGTTGCCCTACGCGCTTCTCAAGAAAGTGTCTGGTCGCATCATCAACGAAGTGCGTGGCATCAACCGCGTCACGTACGACGTGTCGAGCAAGCCGCCCGCCACGATTGAGTGGGAATAAGCGACTCATACAAACGGCTTACAATCATGGGCTTGTTGATATGCGCCCGATTTGGGTTTGATTTTTTAAATTAGAAAACACTGAGTACATGGCAAAAGAAGAAATGATCGAAATGAAGGGTGTCGTGACCGAGGTCTTGCCCGACTCGCGTTACCGCGTCACCCTGGAAAACGGTCACTCATTGATCGCATACACCGCCGGCAAAATGCGTTTACACCGTATTCGCATCATCGAAGGTGACAAAGTGACGGTCGAACTGTCTCCCTACGACATGAACAAAGCCCGTGTGACCTTCCGTCACATCGAAGGCAAGGCCCCAGGCGGCCCCGCAGTCAAACGTCGTTTCTAAGTCTGTAACCGCCTGCGGTATGTTGCCGTTTGGCAATTGAACCGGAGGCTCAGATGATCAGTCACACCAGCATCGGCACCAACGATTTGCCCCGCGCAGCCGCGTTTTATGACGCGCTGTTTGCGTTGATCAACGGCAAACGTTTCTTTGAAATGGAGCGCGGCATCGGTTGGGGTGTCAAGCCCGGCCAACCCATGTTCAGTGTTCTCAAGCCTTTCGATGGCAAGCCGGCCACCGTAGGCAATGGCAACATGGTGGCCTTGACGGTCGCAAGCCAAGAACTCGTGCACGCCTTGCATGCCAAAGCTTTGGAGCTAGGCGGCACCGACGAAGGGGCGCCGGGCCTGCGCGGCGGCTACTACGGCTGCTATTTCCGTGACCTCGATGGCAACAAGATCGCCGCGTTCTGCGCGCAAAGCTAAGTCCTTTTCCCATGTACGTGCCCCTGCAGTTCAAGGCCAAAGACGAAGCCCATGCATTGGCATTGATGCGGACGCACCCGTTCGCTAACCTCATCAGTACAGATGACGCGGGGTTTCCGTGTGTCACGCACCTTCCACTGCATTTGACGCATCAGGACGGACAACATGTCCTGCTCGGTCATTGCGCCAGGGCCAACCCCCATTGGCGTTACTTGCAGCAACGCCCTCAAGCGTTGGTTGCATTCATGGGACCTCAGGCCTACATGTCGCCAAAGGTTTACCCGGATCTCACGCGTGTGCCCACCTGGAGCTATTTGGCCGTCCACGCCAAAGTGGAAGCGACGTTGGTTGAAGAGCCAAACGCCAAAGACCAATTGCTCAAGCAGTTGATTGGGGACCACGAACCCGGCTATGCAAATCAATGGCGCGGATTGGCTGAAGACTACCAACACAAGATGCTCAATGGCATCGTGGCGTTTGAGTTGCGCATCACGGAGTTGCAGTGCAAGCTGAAACTCAACCAGCATCGCCCTGAATCGCATGCCGCCATGTATGCGGCCTACGCCCAAGGCACGCCCGATGAAAAAGCCTTGGCGCAATGGATGGTGACTCTCGGAATGGTACCGCCATGACCGAGCGCCATTCCCCTGAAGACACCAGCTTCATGCAAATGGCCCTCAGCCAAGCCCGCGCGGCTGCGCAGGCAGGGGAGGTACCCGTAGGTGCTGTGGTGGTCAGAGCAGGGCAGGTGATTGCCGCCTCGCATAACGCACCGCTGGCGAGCCACGACCCCACCGCGCATGCGGAAGTAAATGCCATGCGCGCTGCAGCGCAAGTGCTTGGCAACTATCGACTGGACGATTGCACCCTTTATGTAACGCTCGAACCCTGCGCCATGTGCAGCGGAGCGGCCTTGCACGCCCGTTTCAAACGTGTGGTGTTTGGTGCGACCGAACCCAAAACAGGCGCCGCCGGCTCGGTGTTGAACCTGTTTGCACATGCACAACTCAATCACCACACCCAGGTGACAGGTGGGGTGTTGGCGGCTGATTGCGCTCAGGTGCTGCAAGATTTTTTTGAAGAGCGTCGTGCGCAACAGCAGCAAGTCAAAGTGCCGGTGCGCGAAGATGCCTTGCGCACGCCGGACAGTTGCCTAAAGGGTTTAGACGTACCCCAGTCAATGTCGCACTTCAGCACAGACTTGCCATCGCTCCATGGCTTGCGCTTGCACTGGTTTGACAACCGGCAAGACCTCGAACTCGCGCCTCATGTGTATGTGCATGGCCTTGACGACTGGAGTGTGCAATACCTACCGCAATTGCAATCTACCGAACCGGTGATTGCTTTAGATTTGCCTGGTTTTGGTTGGTCAGACAAACCTAAAAAAGTGGCGGTCCACCGTCTTGCTTGGCATGCGCAAGTGTTGTCTGAATTTTTGGCCAGCATCTATCCCGCGCCATTGGCCCTGCATGCGCCACGCTGCATGGCCCCTTTAATGACATCGCTGCAGATCCCCATTCACTGGGTCGAGACACACACGCTCAGCGCCGCATTACGGGATGCGCCATTTCCAGACCCAGGTCATCGGGCAGGCCCCCGCGCATTGAAAATGTTGTTGTCGTCCCCCTGAACGACTGCATAAATTTGCCGCGACAATGGGGCATGGCTCACATTTACATCTATTCCCCCAGTGGCGCGGTGCGCGACAAAGCCGCCTTCAAACGAGGGGTCGCACGACTGAAACAGCTGGGGCATGAGGTCGAACTCGACGCCGATGCGCTCAGCAGCCACACCCGTTTTGCTGGTGATGATGCCACCCGATTGGCCGCCATCCATCGTGCTGCAGAGAGTGGCGCAGATGTGGCGCTCATCTCACGCGGCGGATATGGGCTGACACGCATCTTGCCGGGCATTCAATACAAACGCGTTGCCAAGGCGATTCAACATGGCACGCAGTTCGTGGGCTTGAGCGATTTCACCGCTTTTCAAAATGCCCTGATCGCCAAAACTGGCGCCATCACATGGGCCGGCCCTGCCTTGGGGGAAGACTTCGGAGCTGAAACGCCGGACGACATCATGGAAGCTTGTTTTGATGACATGGTCAGTGGACAGGGCGAGGGCGCTGGTTGGCATTTCTCAGCTGCATGTGCTGGGGCCAACGCCCAGCGACGACCCGGTGTGTGGGCCAAAGATGCAGTCCTGTGGGGCGGCAACTTGGCGGTGTTGGTGTCTCTGCTTGGCACGCCTTATTTTCCTCAGGTGAAGAACGGCATTTTGTTTCTTGAGGACGTGGGCGAGCATCCCTACCGCATTGAACGCATGCTCACCCAGCTCTTGCACGCGGGTGTCTTGGGGCAACAAAAAGCGGTGGTGTTGGGCCAATTCAGCAACTACAAACTGACGCCCCATGACAAAGGATTCAAGCTCAACAGCGTGGTCGATTGGCTGCGTAGCCAAATCAAAGTGCCCGTGTTGACTGACTTGCCGTTTGGACATGTCGCGACCAAACTGTGTTTGCCCGTGGGGCAGAAGGTCAGTTTGGTCGTGGAAGGGCGTGATGCTTTGTTGCTCTGGGCGCACGAGACGCACTGATAAGATTTGGGGTCATTTTTAATTCTTAGCAATTAAAATTCCACCCCATGAGCGCTCAAAAAATATTCATCCTAGTGGCAATTTATTTGCTCTCTTTGAGCGCGCCCCTGTCATTGCACGCGCAACCAGTAACAGGACATTTGGAAGCCATTTTTGCCAATAAAAAGGTGCGTGTGTGTATTTGGCCAGATTACTACGGCATCACCTACCGTAATCCGAAAACACAGTTGCTGTCGGGTGTAGACGCAGATTTAGCCTTGGAATTGGGCAAGGATTTGGGCGTTGCCGTGGAGTTTGTTAACAGCAACTTTGCTTCCTTGATCACCGACTTGGGCAGTAACAAATGCGATGTCGCTATGTTTTCTGTAGGTATCACGGCACAGCGGCTTGAGAAACTCCGTTTCACCAAGCCCACCTTGGTGAGTGACATTTATGGCATCACCACGCGCTCAAACCGTCAAATTAAAACTTGGGATGACATCGACAAAGTGGGCGTGGTGGTGGCTGTGATGAAAGGCACGTTGCACGAACCGGTGATGCGTGAGCGCTTGAAACAGGCCACTTTGAAAGTGGTCGAAACGCCGATGGCGCGGGAACAAGAGGTGTCATCGGGGAGGGCGGATGTCTTCATGACCGACTACCCCTACAGCCGTCGGATGTTGGAAACCACCGATTGGGCCAGACTTGTTTCGCCGACCAGCACCTACCACGAGACCCCCTATGCTTATGCGATGGCTCGCGGGGACGAGCGCTGGGCGCAACGCATGGATAAGTTTGTCAGCGACATCAAAAGCGATGGCCGCTTGGCCGAGGCTGCTGCGCGCTACAAGTTAGACCCAATTGTGGTGAAGTGATCGGTGCGCATGCCTTATTTCAGCCAAGGTTATTCACGCTTCGTTTTTTTACTGCTGGCGTTATTCATCGCGTCGGTATTGGCAGGCATTGGTTACTCGTCACACCAAGAACGCGCGGCACAGCTGGCGTTTCAATTGCAACGTGCGCAGGGCAGTGCGCTGGCGGTAGAAGATCAAATTAGCCAAACATTTCAGCTGATCGAAAATTTGGTGCTGACGCTGCCGGAGTTGTCCGATGTAGCGCTACACCAGGTCCAGTCCAAGGCACACACGCAAGATCTCACACGCTTGTTGCTGCGCATGCAACATGGTCAACCAGCGCTGCGCTCTTTGTCAATCTTGCGGGCGGGGGAAGGGATCCAAGTTAGCACCAACCCAGACAACCTTGGTGTAGATGTGCCCCTTGATACCTTTGTGCCGCCGGACATTCACGCATCTGGAGCGTCGGTCTTGCGCATCGGCAGTTTGCGGCAAGGGCGTGATTTGTCTGACCCAGCAGCAGGCAGCACCTATTTGCCATTGGTGTTGCGGTTGGGAGAAGGACCACAGGCTGTGTGGGTGATTGCGGCATTGAACCCCGATTACCTGCTGAGCCGGATGCAGCGTTACACACACGCAGAGACAGATCAATTTGACTTGGTGCGTTTTGATGGTGAAGCTTTGATCAGGTCGAGCGTGGACGGTCGTGCGCCTTATTTTTCTTGGTCTGAGTTATTGCCTGAAATTCAACGGAATGAAATCGGAACACATGCCGGAGATTGGCTCACGGCTTACCGGTCTTCCTCACGTTACCCATTTTTTGTCGCGATTCGAGTTGACAGCGAGGCCGTGTTAACGCAGTGGACGGCCAATTTTTGGAGCTTGGTTTCCTGGACCGTCGCGGCCTTGTGCGCCGTGCTGGCTGTGTCTGTGGTCTTGATGCGTCAGCTCATTTTGGGCGAAAAGCTCGAACGCCAACACAAGACGGAGTTGCTTCTCTCCCGTGACAAAGCCGAAGCTGCGACGCTCGCCAAAAGCCAATTCCTGGCCAATATGAGCCACGAAATTCGAACCCCTATGAGTGCGGTGATCGGGATGACACAACTGGCTTTGGAGGAGCCTTTACCCGACACAGCGAAAAGATTTGTCAATAGTGCCCATCGGGCAGCCGTCTCGTTGCTGGGCATCCTCAACGATGTGCTTGATTTCTCCAAAATTGAAGCCGGAAAACTTGAAATCGAGTCAGTCCCTTTCCACTTGACTCATTTGTTGACCGATTTGGTGACTTTGCAGCGCCTGATGGCTGAGGAGAAGGGGCTGTCATTGACGCTATCCATCGACCCATCGACTCCCTTGTGGATCCGCTCCGACCCCTTGCGCATCACACAAATTTTGAACAATTTATTGGCTAATGCCATCAAATTCACTTCACGCGGGCAAGTCGAACTTCGTGTGTCTGTGACACAGTCCAATCTTCTGCATATGGAGATTCGGGATGAAGGTGTCGGCATGACACCTGCGCAAGTCAGTCAGTTATTTCAACCTTTTAGCCAGGCCGATTCATCGACCACCCGCATTTATGGTGGAACGGGTTTGGGTTTGGCGATCTGCAAACAACTGTGCGACCGCATGGATGGTCAAATTCAAGTGCAGAGCCAATTGGGTGTCGGAAGTGTCTTCACCATCTTGCTTCCTTTTCAACCAGCCAGCGCATTGGAAGCCACAGGCAGCACACCCATGCTGCCGCTCCAGCAAGATTTCTCAGGCGCTCGCTTGCTAATGGCTGAAGACCATGTGCTGAACCGTCAGCTGCTGTTGGTGCTGCTCAAGAAGGTCAATGTCGAGGTGCACATTGCAGCCAACGGCGAGGAAGTGTTGGACATGCTCACGCAGTCTGAGCAAAACTTCGATTTAATCTTGATGGACATTCAAATGCCCGTGATGGACGGCATCACGGCCACACGTCACATTCGCTCAGACAACCGGTTCGATGAGTTGCCCATCGTGGCTGTGACCGCCAATGCCATGTCCGATGAACGCGCCATGTGTCTGGCCGCCGGCATGCAGGATTACTTGCTGAAACCACTGGACCGAGAGGCTTTGTTTGCCTGTTTGGGTCGATGGATACGAAGGTGATTTAATTCATACGATGTATATTATGTAAAGTTAAATAAACAAAGAAAGACCGCGTGTTTGAACGGTCCTTTCTTGGGGTGTCCAGCTCACCTACTCCGATGGATTTTGGATTTCCCAAGCTTCTAGGAAAGCGCGAATATAAAAAGCACTTTGAGCGCGCTCAGCCTTTTCAGCCAGGTCAAGTGCTGTCGCATTGCCGTGATTGACCAGCGTTGGATCAGCGCCTTCTTCCAGCAACAGCTTCACGGCCAATGGTGGCGCGGAGTAAGCCGCCATCATCAAGGGCGTGGTGCCGTTCTTTGCTTCGCTGTCAATGTAGGCATTGTTGTCTAGCAGCAAGCGCATCATTTCGCGGTGACCACGGGTGGCCGCGTAATGCAGTGGTGTCCAGCCTTTACGATTGACCTCTGCACCACGCTCGATCAGCACTTCGGCCAATGCCAATTGGTTGTTGAAAGCAGCCAACATCAAGGGCGTTTCACCCTGTTTGTTTTCAAATTCAATTTTGGTGTCCGAATGTTTCGCCAGAACCATGGCTGATTTGAAGGCCTGCTTTTGCAGCGCCACCATCAGTCCAGGAATCGCATCCTCGTTGGGCGTATTCGGGTCCAAGCCGCGAGCCAGTAAGGCTTCAACTTCTTCTGCCCGATCAAAAACCAAGGCCTTGAAAAAGTCATCATAGGCACCTGCATTGGACAATGAATATCCAATAAAAACATATAGATAAATTAAATACTTAAAGTATTTTCTCATTTCAGGACGCCGCTGAATAGTTGCTCGAAATTGCGACTGGTAGCCTCCGCCACGGCATCCACCGACAGTCCCTTGATCTCCGCAATTTGCTTGGCGACGAAGGGCACGTAAGACGGGTTGTTGGTTTTACCGCGGTGTGGCGCAGGTGCCAAATAAGGGCTGTCGGTCTCGATCAAGATCCGATCCATCGGAACCAATTGAGCCACATCACGCAAGTCTTGCGCATTCTTAAAGGTCAAGATGCCGGAAAACGAGATGTACAAACCCAGATCCAGTCCGGCTCGCGCCACCTCGGCTGTATCAGTGAAGCAATGAAACACACCCCCTGCACTGCCTGCCGAGCCATCTTCGCCCTGCTCTTTCAAAATCGCCACGGTGTCGGCCGAAGAGCTGCGGGTATGGATGACCAAGGGCAATTGGGTCCGTTGTGCTGCTTGAATGTGGACGCGAAAGCGCTCGCGCTGCCATTCCATGTCGGCCACGGTGCGCTCACCCAAGCGGTAATAGTCGAGCCCCGTTTCACCAATCCCGACGACTTTGGGCAGTTGGGCGCGGGTCAGCAAATCATCCAGGGTAGGTTCTTGCACGCCTTCGTTGTCGGGGTGAACACCCACCGTGGCCCAAAAATTGTCAAACTGCGTGGCCAGGCCATGAACCTCAGGAAAGCGTTCCAGCGTGGTGCTAATGACCAAGGCGCGCGTGACCTGGGCTTTAGCCATCTCTTCGCGAATGCTGTGGATGTTGTCGGCCAGCTCAGGAAAGTTCAGGTGGCAATGGGAATCGGTGAACATGTCGCAGTCAGTCTTTGGCTCGCAAGGCAGTTTGTGCGCGAGCCACCAGGGCCTCAAACATCAAACCGGCGTTGTAGGGGTGTTCGGCGGTGCGGGCGGCATCCATCAGGTCTTTGGCCCATTGCGTCAGAGAGCCGATCGTTCCGGCGGTCGGTAAATCGGCAGCCATGAAAAAACGTGGTTCGCTGCCCGTCCTCTGCGCCAACAAGTCGTGACACAGCTTTTGCAGCATGGCAATGGCTTGTGCTGGCGAAGCATCCGAAACGGCACCCACATCGCCACGCAACACTGCTTTCGGCAATCCTGCCCAGGTGCTGGCTTTCAAACCAGCTTGAGCCAAAGCAAGTGCATCTTCAGGGCGCCCTCCTGCAGCACGCAACAACGCAGCTGCATCGACTGCCGGCACGCCTTGATTGGCAAGCCAAGTCAACGCTTCTGCTTCGATGGGCCAGACCAGGGTGTGTGTTTGGCATCGGCTGCGGATGGTGGGGAGCAACTGGTGGGCAGCCTCGCTGGCCAGCACAAATCGGCATTCGCCGGGCGGTTCTTCCAGTGTTTTCAAAATGGTGTTGGCCGTCACGTGGTTCATGCGTTCGGCCGGATAGACAAACACCACCTTGGTCGAACCACCAGAGCGTGTCTGCTGACTGAAGGCCACCATGTCTCGGGCCGCTTCAACACGAATTTCTTTGCTTGGCTTGCGTTTTTTGTCGTCGAGGTCTTTTTGGGTCTTCTCGTCGAGCGGCCAATTCAGCTCCAATGCCATGGTTTCGGGCATCAAACTGCAGAGGTCTGGGTGAGTTCGCACATCCACGGCGTGGCAACTGCGGCACTGGTAGCACGCGCCATGGGGTGTGGGGTTTTCGCACAACCAGGCACGCGCCAGTTCCAGTCCCAAGGTGTATTGCCCCAAGCCCGACGGACCTTGCAACAACCAAGCATGGCCTCGGCGTTCCAACAACGTCGTGAGCTGGCCTTGGAGCCAAGGACTCAGCGTCGGCCTGCTGGGTGCGGTGACCTCGGTCATGCGGCGACCGCGTTCAACCAGCCCCGATGCACAAAGTTTTGCAGCAGCTGTTGCCACACGGCATCACGGGTTTGGGCGGCATCCAAGCGCACAAAGCGGGAGGGCTCGGCATCCGCACGTTGGGCATAGCCCTCCGAGACTTTTTGGAAGAACGTCACCGGCTGCGCTTCAAAACGGTCGGGCACGCGGGCACCGGCTAAACGCACAGCGGCAATGGCGGGATCAAGTTCAAACCACACCGTCACATCGGGTTGACGCAGCCTTTGACCGTTGTGTTGCACCCAGTGTTCCAGTTGATTCAATACGGCCAAATCAAAGCCACGGCCACTGCCTTGATAGGCAAAAGTGGCATCTGTGAAGCGGTCACACAGCACCACATCGCCGCGCGCAAGAGCGGGTTCAATCACTTGTTGCAGGTGGTCACGCCTGGCCGCAAAAATCAACAGGGCTTCGGTCAGCGGGTCCATGGCATCGTGCAGCACCAACTCGCGCAGCTTTTCAGCCAAAGGGGTGCCACCCGGCTCGCGGGTCATGGTGACTTGGCGGCCTTGCGCTTTGAACGCCGCGGCCAACCCGTCGATGTGGGTGGATTTCCCCGCACCATCGATGCCCTCGAAACTGATGAACAAGCCTGTGTGTGTCATAACCCGCTATTTTGCCTGCCGTTGGTAGCGGTTGACAGCGGCATTGTGCTCGTCCAGCGTGGCACTGAAATAGCTGGTGCCGTCGCCTTTGGCCACAAAGTACAGCGCATTGCTGGCGGCGGGCTGAACCGCCGCCTTGAGCGCATTACGACCTGGCATGGCGATGGGCGTGGGTGGCAAGCCTTTGCGGGTGTAGGTGTTCCAAGGGTGGTCATTGCGCAGATCGGCTCGGCGCAGGTTGCCATCAAACGCATCAAACATGCCGTAAATCACGGTCGGGTCGGTTTGTAGCGGCATGCCAATGGCCAAACGGTTGTGAAACACGCGGCTGATGGTGGTGCGGTCGCTTTCGCGGCCGGTTTCCTTCTCCACGATGCTGGCCAAAATCAAGGCGTCATCAGGCGTTTTCAGTTGAATATCGGCGTTGCGCTGCTTCCAAATGGCCGCCAGTTGCTGCTTCATGGCTTTGGCTGCGCGTTCCATGACACGCAGCTCAGAGGTGCCTTTGCCGTAGGTGTAGGTGTCGGGGAAAAAACGCCCTTCAGGTGCCACACCCGGCATGCCGAGCTTGGCCATCAGTTCATCGTCGCTCAAACCCTGGGCGTCGTGCTTGAGTCCCTCGGCTTTGGCCAAGGCTGCACGAAATTGGCGAAAGGTCCATCCATCAATCAAGCTGATGGCTTTGAGACTCTCTTCCCCACGGCTGAGTTTGCGCAACAGATCGAGGGCCGACTCACCCTTGGAAATTTCGTAGCTTCCGGCCCGAAGTGAGCGAGATTGCCCGCTGAGGCGAAAAAAAGCAAACAGCAGGTTCGGATCCACGTCGACGCCCGCCGCCACGACTGCTTTGGCAATGCCACGAACCGACGTTTGCGGTTCGATCGACACATCGGTCACTTCGCTGACCATGGGCAAGGGGCGTGACACCCAAAAACCGGTGGCAAGACACACCACCGTCAAGAAAACAAGGAATAGCCAAATCAATCGCTTGAGCACAACACGAAGTCCTATGAATGCTGCGCTCCAAGGGCTTGGTTCGCTCAAAAATTATATCGATCGGCTCCACAGAACCTCTTGAGCCTAAGGTCTGTGGACCGGTTGATCAATCAGCGACCAAAGACACCGCCGTACCAAAGGCAATCGCACCGACAGGGACGACCCAGGGACTGGATTCAGGCTTTTGCTGCTCCACCACAGCCGGTAAATTGTCAAACGCATGCGTTTTGCGCGCATCAACCACTCGGGCATCTGTGAATTCATTCTTGAGCGCCTGTGTGATTTGAACCAAAGGCCCCTGTGCGACACGCGTCAATACGTGGTGACCACGCTCATGCAACAAGTCCACCAGCGCTTTTAAGTTCGAGTCGGTCCAATCGGCCTTGAATTTTTTCAAAGCCCGTTGGGTTAACCATTTGCTGGAGTGACGCGTGACACGTGGCGGGCATCCTACGAGCACCCATTGCGCTTTTTGTGCGTTCTCAAGCATTGGCAAAACTTGGTTCATTGCATGCACTTTGTCGTTGACGTAGATGACATAGGTTTCCATGACGCTCTCCTTGTGTTGTGAACTTGCCTTAAACCATTTCCAAATCTTGCGCTTCAGCTTTGGCTGACTGACGTTTGCTGCGCACCCAGCTCAATCCCAGGATGGCGGCCATGAAGACACCGTGTATCAACCACCGTGCAACATCTTCGTGCCAGAGCGTGCCATCGAAATACTCTTTCAAGAGCGGCTCACTGACCACCATTTGAGCTGCTGTGAAGGCTAAAACTGCGCCGCCCAAGGCGATGATGAAGGGCCAACGCGCCACCAACTGGAGCACCAATTGACTGCCAAACACCACAATCGGCACGCTGATCATCAAGCCGATGGCCACCAACTCAAATGAACCGCCGGCGGCACCGGCGACGCCCAGCACGTTGTCGATCCCCATCAGGGCATCCGCCACCACAATGGTTTTCATGGCACCCCAAAAAGTGGTCGCACCGATGTCGCCATGTTCGTCATGCCCGTCGTCACTGATCAGCTTGTAGGCAATCCAAAGGAGCCCTAGCCCCCCCACCAACATCAAGCCTGGGATTTGTAGCAGCCAAACCACTGCCAAAGTCATCAAGGTGCGAACACCAATAGCACCCACCGTTCCCCACAGGATGGCTTTCTTTTGTAAATGCGGAGGGAGTTTTCGAGCGGCCAAGGCGATGACGATGGCGTTGTCGCCAGCCAGCACCAAGTCGATCAGGATGATGGCGAGCAATGCCGACCACCACGGGACTGAGAAGAGTTCCATAGCAAAACCTCAATATGAATCGATCAATGCTCTTTCAACAAAGAGCCACGGATCGAAGGTCTTGCTTAGCTTGTAATAATTCAGTTATGTGCCCAACCCGCCGGAAGCCTTGGCTTCGTCATGACGACTGGTTGATCGGTACCTGCGGCCAAAGCCAAGTTCTGAGCAAGTACCGATTGAGCTACTCCCCATCGATGTTTCCAGTTTAGGGCGAAACAAACTGCTGCGCAATTTTCCCCACCGATTGAAGGGAGATCTATCTGGATAATGTGTCCATGATGTCTGAATTCAACACGATCCATCTCCACGGCGTGGCCCCCCTTCCCCACCTCGGGGTCATCCGCGCGCACGGTACCGATGCCGCCAACTTCTTGCACAACCAACTCACCAACGATGTGCTGTTGATGAAAGAAGACCAATGCCGGCTGGCCGCTTTTTGCAATGCCAAAGGGCGTATGCAAGCCAGTTTTGTGGTCTACAAACGTGCTCCTGATGAACTGCTCTTGGTGTGTCGCAAAGACCTGATCGCAGCAACCGTCAAACGGCTGTCGATGTTTGTGTTGCGTGCCAAAGCCAAGTTGAGCGACGCCAGTGATGAGTTTCAGTTGTTGGGCTTGGCAGGCGATGCGGTTGGCTCAGCGACAAACGGCGCGACCCATGAAGCTTGGCAGCGTTATGTGGCGGGCGCCGCTGATGTGCTCACCCTTTACCCTGCCCTCGGACAACCTCGCGGGCTGTGGCTGGCCCCCCAAGGGGTAGCTGCACCGGCCGGTCCGTCGCTCAGCGCCGAATCCTGGCAAGTGGGTGAGGTGCTGAGCGGCATTGCCTGGGTTGAGCAAGCCACCTTTGAAGCCTTCGTTCCGCAAATGCTGAACTACGAATCGGTCGATGGCGTGAACTTCAAAAAAGGCTGCTACCCCGGACAAGAAGTGGTGGCACGCAGCCAATTCCGTGGCACCCTGAAGCGTCGCGCATTCATTGCCTCTTGCACTCAACCCTTTGCCTCAGGCCAAGAGGTGTTTTCTAGCGTGGATGCCACGCAACCCTGTGGTTTGGTGGCGCAGGCCGCCAGCAATGGGGAACACCATGTGGCCGTGGTCGAGTTGCAACTCAGTGCGACCGACAACAGCAGTTTGCATCTTGGCGCTCCAACAGGCCCCGCACTCACCCTGCTGCCCTTGCCCTACCCTCTGCGCGACGATATTTAAAACACCAAGCGCATCTCGATGTGGGGGATGCCTACTTCGTCAAAGGGTTCACCGACTGCGCTGAATCCATGAGCCGCATAGAAGCCTTCCGCACTGCGTTGCGCACTCAGGCGCACTTCTTTGTGGCCACGGCGGCGTGCTTCCACCAACAAAGCATGCAACAAACGTGCGCCATATCCGTTGCCCCGCGCCTCACGCAACACTGCCATGCGCCCCACTTTGGCCACGCTGGGCGATGGCTGCAACAAGCGGGCATTGCCGACAGGTTGCCCTTGCGCATCCAACAACACCGCGTGTAGCGCAGTGGCATCCGCCGCGTCCCATTCGTCCTCGGGAGCAATGCCCTGTTCCACTACAAACACCGCCGTGCGCACGGCTTGGGCTGCTGCTTGCAACTGGGCCCAGTCACCAATCTCGATGTATGTCATGGGGTTCACAGCCCAAACGCATGCCGCAAGGCGCGAGCAGCGTCGGCACGGGCGGTCAAGGCTTCTGGAATCACGCGCCCCATTTGGATGAAGCTGTGCACCACGCCTTTGTAAATTTCTAAATCCACCGCCACGCCGGCCAAGCGCAAGTGGTCGGCATACGCCACACCTTCGTCCACCAAGGGGTCGCATTCGGCCAAGCCCAACCAGGCGGGAGCCACCCCAGTCACATCGGCCAACTGGGGTGAAAACCTGGGGTCGTGGCGGTCTGCGGAATTCGACAGGTAGTGGCCGTAGAAGTATTCAATGCTGGCTTTCTCAAGCAGAAAGCCTTTTTCAAACGTGTGCGCCGAGGGCAAATGGTCGGGCGAACAGCCCGGGTAGAACATGAGTTGCAGCTTGAGATCAAGGCCCGCATCGCGCGCGGCAATGGCCGTGGCCGCGGTCAATGTGCCGCCGGCACTGTCTCCCCCAATGGCGATGCGGGTGGCGTCGAGCCCCAAACTGGCAGCCTGCTGGGTCAACCATTGCAAGGCGTCGACAGCGTCGTTGTGTGCGGTGGGAAAAGTAAAGTCGGGCGCGAGCCGATAGTCCAAGGACACCACGGCACATTGCGCCAAATGCGCCAGGTGTTTGCACAACACCTCATGCGTTTCGGGGCTGCCCACCGTGAAACCACCGCCATGAAAGTAGAGCAACACCGGCAAGTTGGGGTTGGCGTGTTCTGCCCACAGTTTGGCGCGCAGCGTGGCCCCATCGCGGGTGGGGATCTCCAAGGTGTCGTCGCGCGCCATCTTGTGGGCATTGATTTCCAACACACCTGCGCCCAGGGCATAACCTTGTTTGGCTTGCGCTGGGGTCAACAGGGCCATGGGGGGGCGTCCTGCTTTGGCAATCGCATGCAGCACATCGCGCATGGCGGGGGTCAGCAGGCTTTGGGGGTTACGTTTGTGACTCATCAGGTTTCATTGGAGGTCAATGGCTTTTATAGTGTGCCATGGCTCAAATTCTCTACCTCACCGACATTCAGATTGATTTTGGCGTGCTCAGCACCTTGGGCGCGGCGTGTGACAAAGCAGGCATACACCGACCATTGATCGTGACCGACCCGGGCGTGAAAGCCGTCGGTATTTTGCAAAAAGCGCTCGATGCCCTGCCGGGTTTGTCGGTGGCGGTGTTTGACCAAACGCCATCCAACCCCACCGAAGCGGCCGTGCGCGCAGCTGTGGCGGTGTACCAGGCGCATCAGTGCGATGGCTTGATCGCTTTGGGTGGAGGCTCCTCCATCGACTGCGCCAAAGGCGTGGCAATTGCAGCCACACACAAAGGCCCTCTTAAGACCTACGCCACCATTGAAGGTGGCTCACCCAAAATCACACCAGCGGTTTCTCCCTTGATTGCCGTGCCCACCACCGCCGGCACGGGCAGCGAGGTGGCTCGCGGCGCCATCGTCATCGTGGACGATGGGCGAAAACTGGGTTTTCACTCGTGGCATTTGGTGCCCAAGACCGCGCTGCTCGACCCCGAGCTCACCTTGGGCTTGCCCCCTGCCCTGACAGCGGCCACCGGCATGGACGCCATTGCCCATTGCATGGAAACCTTCATGGCCGCCCCCTTCAACCCGCCAGCGGATGGCATTGCGTTGGATGGGTTGGCACGTGGCTGGGCCCACATCGAACGCGCCACAACCAATGGCCAGGACCGCGAGGCACGACTGAACATGATGAGCGCCTCCATGCAAGGCGCCATGGCGTTTCAAAAAGGTTTGGGTTGCGTGCACAGCCTGAGTCACAGCTTGGGTGGTGTGAACCCACGCTTGCACCATGGCACCTTGAACGCCCTATTTCTCCCGGCGGTGGTGCGCTTCAACGCCCATGCCGACAGTGTGCAAAAGGACCGCCGCATGCAACGCATGGCCTATGCCATGGGTTTGGGTGAAATTGCCCAGCCACTCGATGCAGCCGAAGCCATCGCCCAGGCCATCACCGCCATGAATGCCCGCTTAGGGCTGCCCAAGGGATTGGCAGACATGGGCGTGGACCGCGCGTGGTTTGACAAAGTCATCGAAGGCGCCATGGCCGACCATTGCCACAAAACCAACCCGCGTTTGGCAACCGAGCAGGACTACCGCGCCATGCTTGACGCGGCGATGTGAATCCCCTCTTCTTAAGCCTCGTACACCGTGCCGACCACGTCGGCAGCTTGCTCACGCAAAGGGATCAGCGCTTGGTACGCAGGTGATGCGTGCCAGCCTTCGGCATCTGCCAGAGATGCAAAACGAATCACCACGATGTCGGGATGTGGGCTTGCATTGGTTTGTGTGTAGGGTTGCTGGCCTCGAAACATCAGCTCGGCATGCCAGGGCGCCAAGGTATCGGGTACTTTGCTTCGGTACTCGGCCCACTTGCCTTCGTCTTTCACGGTGATTTGACCTACAAAGTAAGCATGACGCATGGCGACTCCTCTCACAGACGTTTCACAACCAACGGATCGATTTGATTTAACCATGCGTCAAATTCATCAGCGAGTTGCTCGCTGGCACCCACGGCTTCCTGCCACACCTTGACCCGTGCAGCTAAGTCCATGCCATAGGTCACAAAGTCGCTGCGGTCGGGCAACTTGGCGTTGGGCAAGGTCTTGACCCATTCTGGGTTGGGCGCCAAGACGATGGTGTTGTCTAAAAACGGCGTGGCATGGTGGCGCCACTTCAGTGCTTTGTCGAGCCAACCCGGCACCACGGCTTGCTGAAAATGCGGGTACAGCACCAAGCCTTTGTAGTTGAGATGCAAGTGGTAGTCGGTGATGCCACCATCCCAATACGCGCCGGTGGGTGCATCGGGAATGTCGTGCACCGCTTGAAGCACGAACGGAATCGAGCAGCTGGCTTGCAGCGCAGCCATGAAGTTGCGCTCATTCAAAACCATGTGTTGGGTGGCAAAGTCGCTCGCATCAAACGGCAGTTCGCCTCGGCTTGAAAACACCACGCGCTCCAACCAGGCACCCATGGCGTTGCGCTGAACCATATTGCACACGTACGCGCCTGCATAGCCCAAAGGCGTGAGCAACGAGTGCTCGCGGTGCAAGAGGTGTTTACCGCGGGAGGTCACCACGTGCAAGCGATAGCGCGGATGGCTCAGCACCTCTGAAATGCGCCCGCCATAAAACGCATGCAGGCTTTGGCCAAATGCCTCACTCACTTGCTGCGCACTGGGGCGTTTTTGTCCCGCTGGCACGGCATAGTGTTGATGGATGTAGTCGTGCGACAAACGCGCGAAGCCTTGAACAGGTTGGTTCAAACACGCGGTGGCCATGCGCCAAGCGCCGATGGAAGCGCCGACCAAATCAATCGGCTGCGTGCTCAGTGGCAACCATTTGCCAAACAGAAACCGGTCCAAATGTCCGAGTACCAAGCCCTTGGGGCCGCCTGCTGCACCCGGAACCACGCCAATGTGTTCGGGCTTCAAGCCGTTGGCCTTGATGTGGGCCAAGGCTTTGGGGCCAGCGTAGATGTGCAGGGCTTTCAAGGCACGGCTCTCGGCTTACTTTTTCAAACCTTGCAACTTGGCAAATGCCGATGCCATGGCAGAGCCCGCTGCAGCTTGAGGTGGCGCGGTATAGCCACTGGTGTAGCTGCCGCCACCGCGCTGGCGGTTATCTCGGCCTGCATGCTCAAAGCGGTTGTCGCGGGGGCCATCCCTGCGGGCAGGCGCAGCATCGAGCTTCATGGTCAGGCTGATGCGTTTGCGGGCCACGTCCACTTCCAACACCTTCACTTTGATGATGTCGCCTGTCTTTACCACTTCGCGCGCGTCGGTGATGAACTTGTTGCTCAGTTGGCTGACGTGAATCAAGCCGTCTTGATGCACGCCCAAGTCGACAAATGCACCAAAGGCCGCCACGTTGCTGACCGTGCCTTCGAGCACCATGTCGACCTTCAGGTCTTTGATGTCCTCCACCCCGTCTTGGAGCTTGGCCACCTTGAAGTCAGGGCGTGGATCGCGGCCTGGCTTTTCGAGTTCACTCAAGATGTCTTTGACGGTGATGACACCCACGGTGTCGTTGGCAAACAGCTCTGGCTTCAAGGTTTTGAGCATGTCGGCACGGCCCATCAGCTCAGCCACGGGCTTGCCGGTTTGCGCCATGATGCGCTCAACCACAGGATAGGTTTCCGGGTGAACCGCTGTCATGTCCAGCGGGTTGTCGCCATCGCGAATGCGCAAGAAGCCCGCGCTTTGCTCAAACGTTTTGGCACCCAAACCTGTGACTTTGAGCAACTGCTGGCGGTTGGCAAACGCGCCATTGGCTTCGCGCCAACGCACCACGGCTTTGGCAGTGGTGGTGCTCAGGCCCGACACTCGGGTGAGCAGCGGCACGCTGGCCGTGTTGAGGTCCACGCCTACTTTGTTCACACAGTCTTCCACCACAGCTTCGAGGGTGCGGGCGAGTTCGCTTTGGTTCACGTCGTGCTGGTACTGGCCCACCCCGATCGATTTAGGGTCGATCTTGACCAGCTCGGCCAAGGGGTCTTGCAAGCGGCGCGCAATGCTGGCGGCGCCGCGCAGGCTCACATCCACATCGGGCATCTCTTGGCTGGCGTATTCACTGGCGCTGTAAACCGACGCCCCGGCTTCGCTGACCACCACTTTGTCGATGGTCTTGCTGGCATCGTGCTTTGACATTAACTTGATCAGCTCGCCGGCCAGTTTGTCGGTCTCGCGGCTCGCGGTGCCGTTGCCGATGGCGATCAAGTTCACACCGTGTTTTTCACACAGCTTGGCCAAGGTGTAGAGCGAGCCATCCCAGTCTTTGCGGGGCTCATGCGGATACACGGTGGATGTTTCGACCAGCTTACCCGTGGCATCGACCACCGCCACTTTCACACCGGTGCGAATGCCTGGGTCGAGGCCCATCACCACGCGAGGCCCGGCTGGGGCGGCCAACAACAGATCGCGCAAGTTGTCGGCAAACACCTTGATGGCGACCTTCTCCGCCTCTTCGCGCAGGCGGGTGAACAAGTCGCGCTCGGTGGACAGGCTGAGCTTGACGCGCCAGGTCCACGCCACACATTTGCGAATCAGGTCGTCTCCTGCCCTGTTGGAATGGCTCCAGCCAAGGTGCAAAGCAATCTTGCCTTCGGCCAAGCTGGGCTTTCCGGGTTCGGGCTCGACGGGGAGCACCAGTTTGGCATCCAACATTTCCAAGGCTCGGCCGCGAAACACCGCTAAGGCGCGGTGCGAGGGCACGCGCCCAATTGGCTCGTCGTAATCAAAGTAGTCACGAAACTTCGCCACGTCGGGGTTGTTCTCGTCTTTGCCAGCAGCCAACTTGCTGCGGAACAAGCCCTCGGCCCACAGCCATTCGCGCAGGCTTTGCACCAAGGCCGCGTCTTCGGCCCAGCGCTCGCTCAACAGGTCGCGCACGCCGTCCAACACGGCGGCGACGGAGGTGAAGTCTGCGCCTTCAATTTTCCCAGCGGGCAAGATGTAGGCTTCAGCTTCGGTGTTGGGATTCAAGGTGGGGTCAGCGAACAATTTGTCAGCCAAGGGCTCTAAGCCAGCTTCTTTGGCAATCATGCCTTTGGTGCGACGCTTGGGCTTGAAAGGCAAATAAATGTCTTCCAACTCTTGCTTGGTGGGCGCTGCTTCGATGGCGGCCAACAATTCAGGCGTGAGCTTGCCTTGCTCTTGAATGCTCTTGATCACCGCGACGCGGCGGTCTTCGAGTTCACGCAGATAGCTCAAGCGCGCTTCGAGTTCGCGCAACTGGATGTCGTCTAACCCACCGGTCACTTCTTTGCGATACCGAGCAATGAAAGGCACCGTGGCACCCCCGTCGAGCAATTCGACGGCTGAACGCACTTGGGCCTCTGAGATTTTGATTTCGTTGGCAAGTTGCCGAGTGATTTTTTGCATTGTTTGAAGGGTTTTGGCAAAGCGTGGGAGTTTGCCACAAGCGAAAAAAGCAGCTGCACTTAAAAAGGTGATACCGGTCAATCACAAAGTGCGATGCGTTGGGCTTGAATTCTGTGACGGCGATGAATACCTCAGAATTCATTTCGACATGCGCATGCCCAAATCTGAAAACTTGCGAAGTCTGGACACTTTGAAACGCTTACTTAGGTGGACGTTGCGATAAATCTAGCCCAAAAATAGCATGCGGCCATGTCTGCTGCTTCACCACGAACACTCATCTCTCGCGTTGCGCGTGTGGGATGGCTCGCATGCTGGCTTCTGACCGGGTTGACGGGATGTGCAGTGGTGAGCCAAACCGAGTACCAAGAGTTCAAACCCATGCCAGCCAATGCTCGGGTCATGAACCACGTGAAACTGACCTGGGAAGTGCGTGAAGACGTCGGAGATTACTGCCGGAAATCACAATCAAAAAGTCAACTGCAACTGGTGCAACCGATTGCCTGTGCGTTGTGGATCAAGGCCACCAACGAATGCAAGGTCATCACCGGACCGAACCCGAACCACCTGGTTTTGGGGCATGAAGTGCGCCATTGTTTTGAGGGCCACTTTCACCCCTGAACGCTGACCGACTCAGTCGGTTGAAATCTCTGGGGTGGCTTCGTGCGGAGATGCCGCTTTGGGCACGTATTTGAAGGTACCGGTGGCATGGGCGCACAAATTGCCTTGTGCGTCATACACCGAGCCTTCGGCAAACCCCATGTTGCGGGTGCGGTGCAACAGCCGCCCTTTTCCCGTCAAAGGGCCGACAGCAGCCTGCATGAACGAGGTCTTCATCTCCACAGTCACCACCCCGAGGGTGCGATCGACGCTTCGGGCTGCCGAGGCCAACACGACATCCAGAAACGCCATCAAAGCCCCGCCATGCGTCACATTGAACGAGTTCATGTGTTCCGGTTCGGGCTCGTAGCGCAACTCAGACTGACCATCGTCAAAAAACACCATCTCGAAACCCAGATGGTCCACGAATGGGATGTAGGCGCCAAAACTTTCTTGCATGCTCAGTTCTCCTGGGTTCGCAAAGCTTGGCGCAGTGAAGCGCCCAGCTCAGGTCGGGTGACAAAGGGATCGGGTGGGTTGGCGCCGTCCACCAGCGCTTGCATGCGCTGGGCCACCAAGCCCAACGCTTGTGGATGGCTGTAAATGTAAAACTGCCCCGCTTGCACAGCGTCAAACACTTTTTGAGCCACTTCTGCGGCGCTGACTTTGCCACTGGCCACGGCTTTGTCACTCATGGCCTGACCCATCAGCTGGCTTTGTGTGGGTGTGTGTGCCGCGACTTCAGCAGGTCGATTGCGGTGACTTTGACTGATACCCGTGGGCACAAAATAAGGGCACAGCACGCTCGCGCCGACTTGGTCGCTGACCAGTTGCAAGTCTTGGTAGAGGGTTTCGCTCAACGCCACGACCGCGTGCTTGCTGACGTTGTAGACCCCCATGTTGGGCGCGGCCAGCAAACCTGCCATGCTGGCCGTGTTGACGATGTGTCCCTGATAGCTCGGATTTCGCTTGGCCTCCGCAAGCATCATGGGGGTGAACAAACGCACACCATGCACCACGCCCCACAGATTGACGCCGAGTACCCATTGCCAATCGGCGACTGAGTTTTCCCAAATCAAACCGCCAGATCCCACGCCCGCGTTGTTGAACACCAAGTGCGGTGCCCCAAAGCGTTGTTGCACGTGCAGGGCCAGCTGCTCCATGGCGCTGGCATCAGATACATCGACCTTGCACGCCATCACGGTGGCGCCCTGCTCGGTCAACTCGGTGGTGACTTGGTCGAGTGCATCTTGCTGCACGTCAACCAGAACCAAGTTCATGCCCCGTTGCGCGCCAATGCGGGCGCATTCCAAGCCAAAGCCAGAACCTGCGCCCGTGAGCACAGCGGTTTTTCCTTCAAAGTTGTCCATCATGGGGTGGGCTTAAATGAGCTTGACCAATTGCTTGCCAAAGTTCTTGCCCTTGAGCAAACCCAAAAATGCCTCTGGTGCCGCTTCCAGCCCCTGAGCCACCGTCTCACGGGGTCTTAGCTTGCCGGTGCCCACCAAGGTGCCGAGCTCTTGCAAGGCCTCAGGCCAGACTTCCATGTGCTCGCTGACGATGAAACCTTCAAACCGAATGCGGTTCACCAAGATCAGTGCGGGGTTGGCCATGGGGAGCGGCGCACCGTCATAGCCCGCAATCATGCCGCACAGCGCGATACGCGCAAAGGCGTTGGTACGCAGCATCACGGCGTCAAGCACCATGCCGCCCACGTTTTCAAAATGACCATCAATCCCGTTGGGGCACGCCTGACGCAGGGCTTTGGACAGGCTCAGGTAGTCTTTGTGTTCTTTGTAGTCAATGCAGGCATCAAAGCCCAGCTGATTGACGACGTAATCGCATTTGTCTTTGCCACCGGCAATGCCCACCACGCGGCAACCTCGGGCCTTGGCCAATGCGCCGTAGGCACTGCCCACCGCACCACTGGCCGCACTGACCGTGACGGTTTCGCCCGCTTTGGGCGCAATGATCTTGACCAAGCCATACCAAGCCGTCACGCCAGGCATGCCCACAGCGCCCAAGTAGTGCGAGAGTGGCACGTGGGTGGTGTCCACTTTGCGCAGCGCACCAAAGACATTGGCATCCACCACACTGTGCGTTTGCCAACCGCCCATGCCCACAACCGCGTCACCTGCTTTGAATTTGGGGTGGCGGCTCTCGAGGACTTCGCCTACGGTGCCGCCAATCATCACCTCACCCAAGGGCTGAGGGTCTGCGTAACTTTTGCTGTCGTTCATGCGGCCGCGCATGTAGGGGTCCAGGCTGAGGTAGTGGTGACGAACCAGCACGTGCCCTTCTTGCAACGCTTGAATGGGCGTTTGCACCAGCTTGAAGTTGGCGGCGGTGGCTTCTCCGACGGGACGGTTGTCAAGCAAGATTTGCTGGTTCATGGTCATGGTGTGTTCCTTGTGTGAGAGATGTGTGTTAACCACCCAAGACGGCGCTGACGCCGCCATCCACCGCAAGCCACTGGCCTGTGATGTGTTTACCTGCGTCGCTGGCATACAGCAGCGTCAGGCCCTTCAAGTCTTCTTCATCGCCCAAGCGCTTCAGCGGCGCTTGTGATGCCAAGTGCTCTGCACCCAACTTGTCCAACACACCGTGGGTCATCTTGCTGGGGAAAAATCCTGGACAAATGGCGTTGACGGTGATGCCGTAGCGCCCCCACTCTCCCGCCAGGGTACGCGTGAAGTTGATGACGGCCCCCTTCGAAGTGTTGTAGG
>JACCDZ012022173.1_pt1 | contig 36507 bp, 19 predicted proteins | sample 7449551 | NCBI WGS metagenome assembly JACCDZ01 (sample SAMN15323452, study PRJNA562643) | freshwater metagenome | isolation source: river surface water | place: USA:Blue River Watershed | collected 2017-08-18 | reverse complement strand
TAGTTTTGCAACATCACTTGCGCTTCTGGTGTTAGGGTAAAAGGCACACCGCCTTTGACATGACGCTCCAAGGACTGTGCCACCAATGGAACTATGTCGCCTAGACGGTCTTTCAAGGCTTGAATGCGCAAACGGAAGGTGCTGATGCGGAAATACAAGTCTTCGCGGAATTCGCGTTGCTCGATGGCGAGCTTCAAATCTTTGTTGGTCGCTGCGATCACGCGCACATCGAGATCGATGGTGGCTTCGCCGCCCAAGCGGTTGAGCTTTTTCTCTTGTAAGACGCGCAACAACTTGGCTTGCAAGTTCATGGGCATCTCACCAATTTCGTCCAAGAAGATGGTGCCACCGTGGGCTTGCTCGAACAAACCTTTGTGCTCTTTCAAAGCGCCCGTCAAAGCGCCCTTCTCGTGACCGAACAACATGTCTTCGATCAAGTGCTCAGGCATGGCCGCGCAGTTGAGCGCCACAAACGGTGCTTTGGCGCGAGGTGACGACTCGTGCAACACACGAGCCAACACTTCTTTACCAGCACCCGTAGGGCCGACCAACAAGGCGGTCACATCGGTTTGTGCCACACGTTGGGCCAAGGCCAACAAATGCTGGCTGGTCGGGTCCACAAACACATAGCTCTTGGTTTTGAGTTCGGGGGCGTTCAAGCCTTTTACAGCGCCTTGCCAGGCGTCGGCCGACCACTCGTCGGACGGCAGGACATGCAAAGCACCCAAACGCATCGCGTCCACGGCCACTTCCATACGGCGGCGGTCCACGCGACACAACACAGGCACGGTGTGACCAAGTTGGGCAATGAGGGTTTGAACTTCTTGGAGCAGCTCGGCGCTATCGCCCAAGCGAATGACCAACACATGCGCACGGCGCAAAGCCAGCGTGAGGTCGCCCAAGGTGGAGACGGTTTCCAGACTGATACCGGCGGCATCTAGCTGGGCGCGATCTGCGGCGTCGAGTGGACTGAAAGGGTCCAACCACACAGCATGAATAACGTTGACAGGAGAAGCGTTCACTTTGAGTACAGTCCGAAATAAAGGTAAGACTGTTATGCAAAGGTCGTGCCAGGTTATTTTTAAACCTAAGTGATTAAATTTATGTGATAGATCGGCCGGCGAGGGTCATTTTTCTGACTCTTCGACGACTTGCCGACAGGTTTTTTAGATACTTTTTGGGCGTCTGACTTGGGAGGCTTAGGCGAAAAGCCACCGCAGAAGCGGCCATCGGTGCGCAGCACCTCCAAGGAAGGAATCACCTTCGAACGAAAGCCCATCATCTTGCAGCCATAAGGCATGCGCGGATCCCACGTGATCGCCAAATAGCGACACTCCCAGCAATTGGGCCCCTTTGGCAGAGGTGAAGAAGAAGGCGCGGCGCCTTGATCAGCTTTCATGCGTCCACTCAAGGGAGGCTATTAACCACCCAAGAGCTTGAGCACCGACTGCTGGCTGGTGTTGGCTTGCGCCAGCACGGCCGTTGCGGCTTGTTGCATGATCTGCGTCTTGGCCAACTCGGTTGACGCTTGTGCGTAGTCCGCGTCTTCGATCTGGCTGCGTGAAGCAGACATGTTCATCGACACATTGGTCAAGTTGTTGATGACGTGGTCGAGTCGGTTCATCACAGCACCCATGGTGGCGCGTGTGGCGTTGACTTTGTCCATCGCGGCATCCAGCATGTTCAACACAGCGGTTGCACCTTCACGGGTGTTGATGCGAACCTTGCGTGCCTCTTCTGCCAAATCAGCATCTGCGGTGATCTGTCCGGTGATCGGACCGCCTTTGCCGAAGTCGGCCAAGTCGATCGTGATCACTTGGTTGGCACTGGAACCCACTTGGAAGGCCATGCGACCGACGCGAGGGGGATCCATGTCTTGGCTGGCACGACCACCAAAACTGCCTTCGTTGAAACCCAACGCAGAGAAATTGCTCTGTGGACCAAAGCCGTCGGCACCGCTGCGAATCTGAATTGGACGACCCGTGATGTTCATCATGTTGGGTGGCAAACCATCCGCACCTGGCAAAGCAGGTAAGACTGGCGCATCAGATGTCAAGCGCACTGTGCTGTACACCGTTTTGATATCCATGGCACTGACAGGTGCCGTAGCGCTGCCCAAGACGTTCAACAAGTAGGCGGCGCTCATGTCAACCGCAGACACATCGGTCTTGCCTGTTGAGTTGGCAGTCACAGTACCCAACGTGATCGTATGTCCGCTGGTCGCAGTCACGGAAGGTGCACGTAAATCGAAGGCGGTACCTGCAACGTTCGATGTGATCAACACAGAGGTGGAATCTGTGGGGTCCACCACTGCAGTAATGTTCTTCAGTGCTGATTCATTGCTGATAGCCAAGGCGAGAGCTGTGGCAGTTTGCGCTGGCGTCGAAGTTGCAAGCAAGGCTGCAGTTTCAACCATGACGCCGTTGATATATACGGAGGCTTTTTCGCCAGCGCTGACACCGGCACCTGCAATTTTGATGCGTGAGACTTGCGCCACAGCACCACCTTTGTCCAAGCCGAAGTTAGCGGCAGACAACTCATCTTGGCTCGAGTCGAACCAAACGGACAAGTTACGACCATCTGTGTTCAACGTCACACCTTTGCCGTTGTCCGATGCCGTGACACCATGTTGACCGATGCGTTCGTTGATGGCAGCCACCACTTTGGCGCGGCGATCTGTGCCTGTTTCGTTTTGCACGAAGTTCACTTCAATCTTGGTGCCGTTCACCCACAAGGCTTGTTTGCCGCTAATCGGAGTGGCCGTATTGGTAAACGTACCTTCTGTCGTGGCTGGATTCGCCTCGGCTGTAACCCCTGTCAAACTGGTGCTTGCGTTGATTGCTGCGGCAATCGCAATACCACTGGCAGAAGGGTTGCTGCTTGAAACCAAGGTGTTAGAGAACTTATCGTCTTGTGGCGTGGTGGGACGAATGGCAATGCCATTGATCTCCAAATCGTCCATGCCCAAGTTTTTGGTTTCTGCCACTTGGTTGGCTGTCACTTCTGTAGCGGCCACACTCATGGTGGCACCTGTGCTGGCAGAAGACGTCATTGTGAAAGACACACCAGGAGTGCGAGCTGTCAGGAAGATCTCACCCAGCTCTTTGCCCTTGGTGGCATACACCCCCAAGATGCTGTTGGCGTTGATCTTGGCGATCAAATCTTCAGCCACTGTTTGAGGCTTGGCGTTGGCTGCCGCGGCCGCAGACGTGAAGGTGGTGCCATTGATCACAATGGTCGCCTTGTCGTTGGCGGTCGCCAAACCTGACAATTTGACACTGTTGACTTGCGCCACGGAACCCTGGACGGGCTCACGCATGCGTGTGTTGACGATTGATTCGTTCTTTGAGAAGTTACCGCTCACCAAACCAATGCGACTGATGTCGCCGGTTGCGCTGGCACCGAGCACCACGGGCGCTTGAATTTTGGATTCCAAAGAGATTGTCGAACTTTGGACACCCTCTTTCAAACCAATGCGCTGACCAAACATCAAAGCGTTGGAAGAGTCCGCAGTTTCAAAGCGAACTTCAATGTTGCGACCATCAGGCGCCACCAAGCTGATGCCTTTGGCGTCAGACCCAGTGTCAATGGCGGTTACACCTGTGCGGTCGCTGATCAAGTTGATCGCACGAACCACGTTGGCACGTGTCGCTTGTGAATTATTAAAAATGGTGGTGATGTCAGCAGACGCATAACCGTTGATGAACACCACACCGTTTGTCACAGGCCCGCCCACCATGGCTTGACCTGTCAACACGTTTTCGTTGACTTTTGCAAACACGCCGGTGCCAGGTGTCTTGACTGCATATTCCGTGGTGGTGTTCACCACACTGGCAATACCTGTTGCGCCAGGCACCACGTCCAGTTTGGACACGTTGCCTTCTTTGGCTGGGAAGTTGACACTGATCACAGCAGATCCTGCCGCATACACAATGTTGCGGTTGGTGCTGTTGTCATACAGAGGGCTCGCTTGCATGGCAGCAGCGATCTTTGCAGCAGCCAATGCAGGTGTGTTGTCGTCGTTGGTCAAGACCACGCTGACCCCACCCACCGTGATGGTGCCTGGCATAGGGGTGCCACTGAAGGTGATTGATTGCGACTCACCTTGCGAGATACCTTGATCCACCGCCATGCGGTTGATCGCGGCAGCCTTAGCAATTGCGCTGCCTGCAGCGTTGTTTCGTGGGGATAGCAAATCGTCGGCTGCCGTAGATGGGCCAATGATGACGCCATTGATCGTCAAATCACCCTCGCGCATGTTAGGGATGCTGCCGGCAACGCCCACGCTCATGGAAACACCACGGCTTGCGACGCTGATGGCGGCGCCATCCGAGTCTTGCAGTGTGTAGCTCAAATCACCAGAAATCACTGAGCTATTCAAGCCATCAGCTTTGGCGAATTTCACCACTGCTGGGTTTTGTGTCACCAATGTACCGGTCATGGTGATTTGCTTGTTGTCTTGGTTGGTAAATGTTGCAGTAACCACCGACGAATTTGCAGCGCCAGACGCCACAGAGAAAGCCAATGAACCGCTTTGCAAGAACTTACCGTTGTCAGAGAAAACCTCTGACGAATTGATGGCTGCTTTGCGCGATGTAGACACTGCAGCTGACAAGCTCAGGCCTGTGGCAGCTGTATTGACAGTGGCAACCGCCAATGGCACATCGCCATCTGCAGCACTGTAGGTGATGGTGGCCACCCCTGCAGCTGACACGGCAGCCGTCATGCCACGCGAAGTGAACAGCGAAGAGTTGTTCAACGTGCTCTCGATCTTTGCAGCGGCCAATGCCAATGTGTTTTCTGTCGAAGTGATGGCGACATCTACCCCAGCAATATTGATCGTGCCAGGCGTTGGTGTAGCACCAGCCAGTGTGAACGTTTGCACTTCACCTGCGCCAGAACCTGTCATGGTGCGTGTCGTCGTAGGGCTGATGAACACACTGCCCGATTTGTTTTCTGAGGTGACTTTGTAAACCGGCATTTCGCCGACTTGCTCACCCGCTTTGCCGTTGAGCACAGGGAAACCGTTCCACTCTGTGTTGTCGGCAATTTGGACAATTTGTTGTTTGAGCTGTTGGAATTCGAGGTCCAAATAGCTGCGATCGGAGTTGTTGTTTGAATCGTTGACGGCTTGCACAGCCAACTCACGCATGCGTTGCATCATGTCCGTGATTTCGTTGGTTGCACCTTCCGCCGTCTGAATCAGACTGATGGCATCACCCGCATTGCGCACGGCTTGGTTCAAGCTGCGAATTTGATGCGTCATGCGCGTTGCGATCGACATACCCGCGGCGTCATCTCGTGCTGAGTTGATGCGCTTGCCTGTCGATAACTGTTGCATTGCCACACTCTGGGCACGGCCAGAAGAGCCGAGTGCCATTTGTGAAAACAATGCTTTAACGTTTGTGTTGATAACTGCCATTTTTTTCTCCTGACCCTATTGGTCAATCAAACTTACCACTGGTTAAGCACATCTCGTGCCAACTTATTTCGACATAACTTAATAAGGGTTTTCCCTTTTTTTGATGCGATTTGATGTTCATTTAAGTACTCAGTGGCAAGGTTTTGTCGCTGAAACGGCAAGCGGTTGCCGCTTTCCGCTTCGGTGCGATCTTTTGCCGCTTAATGCTGCAAGCCCGCTGTGGGCATCATGGATTCGCTGAAATCATCCAGCGACAACTTCTCGGCCAACAGCTCCACTTGGCCTGGATACAAATCCAAACCTTGACGTGCAACGGCCAGAGCGCGCTCTGGATCGAGGTTGCAACGCAAGGCACGAACCAACATGACAAAAGTAAAAGGCTGCGCTTTGCCGCCCTGCACTTCCATCAGCTCTTCCATCAGTTCAACAGCCAAAGGCCAGTCTTGGTTCATCATGGCCAACAAGCTGGTGATAGCCAAGATGTCTTCGCTGTGTGGGTACAAACTCATGCCAGCATCGCCCAAGGCATTCGCAAGCTCGAGCTGCTCAGTGGCAACCAAGGATTGAATGGTCTCGCGAATTTCAGCAGGACTGAAACGTTTGATCGCTTGCGCATTGAGCAACCCGCCTACGCTGGCTTGGTTCATCAATTCTTGAATAAGTGTCATCTGTTACTCCATCGGTTAGGTTTGAACCTCCCAAGCAAACTCCATACCAATTTATTTTTTGACATGCATCGACAGCCAATGCGCGCGTGCGGCTTGGTGTCAATAAACACACCAATAGACGGGCATGGAACATGCTTGATGGCCTCAACACCTTTATTGACCTTGTAGGGAATGACATGAACGCGCGAACACCCTCCTCCATGCTTTTGCCTGTCAAAACAGTCAAGCGGAAAAAAGAAGACATAGCTGTGGCTGCACCCGCCGTAAGCCCCACACCAGCACTCACACAAGACGAGGAGCTGAGCAACTACATGCAGCTAGCCAGCATGGGCAAGCTTCGCCTCGATCAACTCATGTACAAGTGCGATGCGCTGCAAGCGGAAAAACGGGTCGTTGAGTCGGCGCATCTTTACCGTCAATGGATTGAACATACGGAAGATCCTCAAAAATATCTGGCTTTGTTCAATTACGGGTCTGTTCTGCAAACACTGGGCATGACAGATTTAGCCGAAGAGGCCTACCGACTGTGCGTTGCGACGGAGCCGAAGCTGGCACAGGCACACATCAATCTAGGTCTGGTGCTTGAGCGCAAAGGACAAAATCAGCAAGCCTTGGATCAATGGTCCAACGTGGTGGCACAAGGTGTGGTGAATCCATCTAGTGACAAACTCATGGAAGTCACTGCGCTCAACCACATTGGGCGTGTGTATGAAAACCTGAAGCAATATGAGATGGCCGAGCAGGCATTACGTCGCAGCCTGCAGATGGACCCCAAGCAATCAGGCGTCATTCAGCACTGGGTCCACATCCGGCAGAAGGCGTGCATGTGGCCGGTGTACCAGAGCCTACCCAATGTATCAGCCAATGACATGCTAATGAGCACATCGCCATTGGCCATGCTGTCGTTGCATGACGACCCAGTGATTCAACTGCTGTCAGCACATGCCTTTGTTGGAAGAACCTACGGCTTCAAAGAAGAGTTTTTGAGCAAAGACAGGCACTACAAACACAAACGCATTCGTTTGGGCTACCTGTCAGGTGACCTTTGCACGCATGCTGTGGGGCTACTGATGGCTGACTTCCTAGAAGCCCACGACAAAAGTAAATTTGAAATTTATGCGTTCGACTACAGCCCTGAAGATGGCACGCCTTACCGCGCCCGTCTGAAAAATGCGTTTGATCACTTCCATCCTGTGGGTCAACTCACCGACCGCCAAGTGGCAGAGTTGGTGCTGACACAAGAGATAGATGTATTGATCGACATGCACGGCCTGAGCTCCGGCGCACGACCTGGCATTTGCGCCCTGCACCCTGCACCACTGCAAGGTACTTACTTGGGATTTATTGGCACCACCGCCATGCCCTGGCTGGACTTTGTGGTGGCTGATCGCCACGTACTACCCGAGGAATTGACACCTTATTTCACAGAAAAGCCTTTGTATCTAGACGGAAGCTTTTTGCCGCTGAATAAGAACATGGCAGACATCACCCCCATCAAGCGCGAGCAAGTGGGACTGCCACAAGACGCATTTGTGATGGCCGCATTTGGCAACGTCTACAAAATAAACGAAGACCTGCTGTCCGCATGGGCCAACATCCTCAAGCAAGCACCGCGCGCTGTACTTTGGCTGATGGATGACAACGAAAAAACAACAGCCGAACTCAAACGTAAGCTCCACCAAATTGGCGTAACAGCGCACCAAGTGCAGTTTTCCCCCCGCACAAGCTACCAAGAGTATTTGGCCCGCCTGCACCTGGCAGATGTCTTTTTGGATAGCTACCCCTACAACTGCGGCTCCACCACGCACGATGTGCTGAACTGCAGCTTGCCCATGGTGACACTGTCAGGCAAAACCATGGTGTCGCGCATGGGCCGAAGCATGCTAAGCGCTTTGGGCCTGCATGAACTGATTGCGACCAACTTCAGCGAATATGTGGATATCACCCTAAAGATTGCCAATGACGCTGAGTATCAAAAAGAATTGGTCAAGAGCGTGAAGAGCAGCATGGCTAGGAAGCAGAAGAATCCTAAGTTGTTGACTGCGTCCTTTGAAAACCAAATTCACCTACTCGTTAATAAAAATAAATAAATTACAGTCATGACGAATAATCAACTTCTCGCATCGTTCATCAGTAAGTCAGATCGTATGATTTACAAGTGGATTGATTATTTCGAGATATATGAAAGAGCATTTTCCCCATACAGAGAAAAATCAATTACTTTCCTTGAAATTGGTATACAGAATGGCGGAAGTTTGCAAATGTGGCGTGAATTCTTTGGGCCTCAAGCTAAGATCATTGGAATTGATGTAAATCCAGCATGCAAATCCTTAGAAGCTGAAGGCTTCGAAGTTTGGATTGGAGATCAAGCAGATCCAAATTTCTGGACAGAATTCAAATCGAAGAACCCCAGAATTGATCTTGTTTTAGATGATGGTGGACACACCATGGAACAGCAAATAGTAACCTTTCAATCTTTGTTTCCTATTCTTTCAAATAGAGGAACATATGTTTGCGAAGACACTCATACAAGCTACTTCCCATCGCACGGTGGCGGAGTAAAGAATCAAGGATCGTTTCATGAGTATTTAAAAACAATGCTAGATGAAATGCACGCATGGTATTACTCCCCCTTGCATGAAATCCAAAATTCCTATATCGCAAACAACCTTTATTCAATTGCAATGTACGACAGCATTGTGGTTATGGAAAAGCGAAAAAAGAATCCGCCGATTGCACTTGCTAGAGGATTTGACGGAGATGTAAAAAATCCACTATTCATGAGCCATATTGAACTCAGGCATGCTTTTGGAATGCCTGATTGATTTTAAATATAGGGAGAATTTAATATGATGAATTATGTAACGGAAAAAGTTGGGATCGAAATTGGAGGCCCATCACATATTTTTCGATCACTTATTCCCGTTTACGACAAAGCTAAGAGAGTTGATGGGGTGAATTTCTCTAGCAAGACCATATGGGAAGGAGAAATCCATGCTGGGAACACGTATCAATATTTACCCAACAAATTTGGCTATCAATTCATTTCAGATGGGACTAATTTATCTGAAATAAAAGCAGAAAGTTATGAGTTTTTAATATCTTCAGACTGCTTGGAACACATAGCAAATCCAATCAAGGCGCTTCTCGAATGGAACAGGATTTTAAAATCTAACCATTTAATGCTTCTTGTACTACCTAACAAAATCAATAACTTCGACCATCTTCGAGAGTTCACATCATTCCAGCACATCATCGACGATTTCAACAAAAACACTGACGAATCCGACATGACTCACTTAAGGGAAATATTAAGCTTGCACGACTTGAATAGAGATCCTGCTGCTGGTGATTTTAATCAATTTGCGAGAAGAAGTCTTGACAATTTAAATAACCGCTGCCTACATCACCACGTCTTCAACGAAGATTTAATACGAAAAATGTTGGAGGCCACAGGATTTAAGATAATTTCACTGGAAGAAACGCAAACATCATTTGTAACCATCGCAATGAAGAGTCACATTAATTAAGAACATTATTATGTGGAACCGCTTTAATAATATATTGAAGCGGCAATGCGTCTCTAATCGCATCATCAGGGTTGCATCCCAAAAGCGCAGCTGTATTTGAGATTGAATTTAAAATTTCTAGACTATTATTTTCTTGAAAAATTCTGGGGATTATTTGCACTACTCGAAACCCACAGTTCTCGAACATTTCACAGATCGTTTGCCGGGTAAACCAACGCAAATGTGTTCTATCTAGCAACCCGCTTTCTTCATATCTGAAGTCACCAATACTTAATTTAGCCTGGATTGACCAATGCTGTGCGTTCGGAATACACGCTGCAACATAACCATCACCAGGGATCACTTTCTTAATTTGAGACAAGACTTTCCATGGATCTTTGAGATGTTCGAGAACATCACCAAAAATCCAAGCATCAACATTTGAATGCATCTTCCAAAAATAATCCGGTGCATCATCAATATTTAATGTATAAACAGAATCACAATATTTACTAGCCAATTCTGCATAGTTGGGGTCTATTTCAACTCCTGTGTAGAGAACTTGTGGGGCTATTTTTTTAAATTCGCGAGCCAAGGCCCCTGACATACAGCCCACTTCCACAAGCATTCTGGTGGATGGATCCATGACACCGAGTAAGTCTGGATTATGTAAATCATGTACAGGTGTTTGTTGCATTATTGACCCCATTTCGCTAAATACTTTAAATATCCAAGACGCCAACTGTCAGTTCCACAGTTTCCTTTGCTACCGTGCGCAAAAGAGATATCCCATGTACCCAATTCGATATTCTTCAATTCGGCTTGACGGCAGAAATCCAAGTCATAAAAATGAAAATCAAACTGCTCATCGAAATATAGCTCATTATCAATAAGCGTCTGACTATGCACGGCAATCATTACGCCATCCATCAACTTGACCTGTTGTCTGGGAGGGCCGTAAAAGCTTATATTTTCAGGTGGAAATTGATCGCCGTGACCAATAATTCCACTTAGGTTCTCCCGTTTATCCCAATTGAAATTTTCATCTACAAACCACCATGTAGGTTGCCTTGGAGCGCGGTGAATATTACCTGCCAAGCCTACAACGCTAAATTGCTCCAAGCCCTCAATTAATCTTTTACACCAATAAAAGTCAAGCAACAGCAAATCATCATGGGCAAATACCAAGGTTGCCGGATCGTCATAAGACTCTCGAATAATTTGGTTATAGAGCTGTGGTAATCCCTTGGAGTTGTTTGCAAATAGCTTGAGTTCAACGAAATCTGGATAGTTGGCTTGTAGTGAGCGGCCAGTCAAAGTAGACGCAAAAAATTCATCTTCACTTACGCGTGTGGCAACAACTAATCGTATTTTCATGTCTCGAGTATATGCAAAAGAAAAAAGCCGCTCTGCAGACGCAGAGCGGCTCTGAATTACCAAATGCTCACTTAAGTGCCTGGAACTTTTCTGCCCGCAACCACAATTGCTGCCTTTTGAGCTGCTGTGAGTGCACTAGCTTGGTCAGACGTCATACTATCTAACATTTCTTGATTAAAAGTCCTTATTTGTGCCGTTGTCATTGCGCCAACTTGATTCACAGTCAATGAGGGTATTTGATCCTTAGTCAAATATGCAATCAAGCTGGAACTGATCGCTGAGAATGTTGACACATCAATAGCTTGCAATTGTGAACCGCTTAACTTAGAGAAATTCGTTGGGTTAAACGCATTCATTTGACTGCTTGTGATGGACTTCACTTGTTCGTCAGACAAAGCTCCAAGTTGTGACGTTGTAAATGCAGCAATTTGCGTGTTCGACAAACTTCTGATCACAGATGTTTCAAGCGCAGCAATCGTAGATGTCGCCAGTGCTTCTATATTGAAACGACTCATGGCACTCAGCGCTGACACACCCAACGCGGAGAGCTGGTCGGCCGACAACGCCCCTGCTTGTGCTGTTGTCATGGCCGTTACCTGAGGCGCTGTCAGCGCACGCATTTGCTCGGTGCTCACTGCTCTTATTTGAGCCGTAGTCAACTGCGTAAACTGATTGGTGGTTAACCCATTCACTGCACTTGTATTCAATGCTTGGATCTGCTCTGTGCCTAAGTACGACATGTTCTGAGAGGCAATAGCTCTCACCTGCGTCGCAGACAAACTCTCAATTTGCGATGTAGACAACTTGGTGAACAAGTTCAAATCCATGCCCTGCACTTGGGCCGTTGTCAAAGCTTTAACTTGGTTCGTTGTCAGTGCCGCAATTTGAGTCGAAGCCAAGGTATTAACTTGTTGTACTGACAAACCAGCAACTTGAGTGCCCGTCAGCATGGGCAGCATATCGGTACCCATCGCCCGCAACTGACTAGTTGACAAGGCCGTCATCAATGACCCGCTGATGGAGTTCAAAGTCCCTTGTTGCAAACGAGTGATTGCTGAGGAACTTATTGCAGTAATTTGATTACCACTCAGAGCGCCAGCCTGGCTAGATGTCAGAGCCCCAACTTGATCCCCCGTCAAAGCTGTAACTTGGCTATAAGTCAGCGCGCTAATTTGAGAGCCTGTCAATGCTTGCACCTGATCGGTAGTGAACTGACCTAATTGCGATGAAGAGAGCGCTGCAATCGCCTTTGTCGACATAGCCGCCACTTGGTCTGTACTAAGTGAACTCAAAACTGAGCTACTAAGAGCTGCAGCATGTGCACCATTCAACGCTGCGACGAAATCTGTGCTCAAAGAGGCGATTTGCGATGAGCCTAGACGACTGATTTGAGCTGTATTGATCGCGGCCACTTGCGCAGAAGTCAACCCAGTCAAACTATCTGTTGTGAGTGCGCCAAAGTCAACGCTTTCCATGACACTGATCTGCTTAGTCGTCAAAGCAGCGACTTGATCGGCCGTCAAGCTTGCAGCTTGACCACTAGTCAAAGCCACAATTTGTGACGTCGTCAGGGCCTTGGTTTGATCGGTTGTCAATCCACTCACTTGAGCATCCGTCAGCTTACTGATCTGTGTAGATGTCAAGCCTGTAATTGCAGCCGTGGTGAGCGCTTTGACTTGATCAGCACTCAATTGAATCAAGTCCACAGACTCAAAAGCTGATGCTTGTTGGGACGTGATAGCGCCCAATTGAGACGTTGTCAATGAAGCCATCTGAGTTGAGGATAACGCCTCTATTTGAGAGGTCTTCAAGCTCCTGATTTGCAGAGTCGTCAGCGCACTAACTTGATCAGCTGTCAAACTGTTTACTTGCTCACTTGTGAGGCCGGCAAGACCTGCCGTATTCAAGGCAGCTATTTGATCTGCTCCCAATGTCACCAAGTCAGCAGAATCAATCGCGCCGACTTGAGCCGCTGACAAGACTTGCAGAGCGGCTGTGCTCAAGCTCGCAACTTGGTCGGATGTCAACCATTTCATTTCGCTAGATGTCAATGCTCTAACTGCCGTGGTGGTGAGTGCCGCTATTTGATCCGTAGTCAAGGAAGTCAAATGGGCACTGTCCATACCTGCAATGGCCGCCGTCGAGATCCCTTTGATCTGATCCAAACTCAGTGAACTGATCAAGGTGGAGTCAATGGCATTGAATTGCACCGCCTTCAACGCACCTAACTGCTGGGTTGTCAATGCTTGCAATTGTTCAGAGGTTAGCTTCTTCATCTGCGCTGAGCTCAACGCACCCACCTGGCTGGTACTCAATGCGCCAATTACCTCTGTTGTCAAACTTGCAAAATCTAATGACTCAATCGCTGCCAGCTGTGTTGTACTCATCACAGCAACTTGTGCCGTGGTCAAGTTAGCCACTTGCTCGGAACCAAGATTTTTCACTTGTTCGGTCGTCAGACTGCGAATTTGAGTTTGCGTTAAGGCTGCAATCTGATCGCTCGTCAGCGCTGCACTCTGAGTCGAGCTCATTTTGCCAATCACCGTGTTAGACAACACCTTAATTTGGTCAGTCGTCATCGCCGCCACATCTGACGAGTCCAGTGCATTGAACTGCATAGTGCTCAAGCTAGATACCTGAGCCGTTGTCAAGCTAAGCACCTGATCAGACGTTAGGGACTTCATTGCAGCAGAAGCTAACGACTTGAGTTGAAGCGTGCTCAAGGCAGCCACTTGATCAGTAGTCAGTCCCGCAATGTGATCAGAGTCTGCTTTAGATAAAGCCGCCGTACTTAATGCAGTAATTTGACCAGCACTCATAGCCTGCAAATCTGCCGAATCAACGGCATTAAGTTGACTCGCTGACAATTTAGACATCTGCGCTGTTGTCAAACTTGCCATTTGATCTGAGTCCAAAGCCTTCATATGCTCAGATGACAAAACACGGATTTGCGTTGTTGAGAGAGCAGCTACTTGGTCCGTAGTCAAAAGAGCCACTTGCGCACTAGAAATCTTGCTCAAGGTGGACACATTCAAAGCACGTACTTGATCAGCCGAGAGCGCTTGCAAGGCACTTGAACTTAGTGCATTGACTTGCTGTGACGTCATCACAGCCACTTGAGACTTGCTCAAGCTACCGATCTGGTCAGTGGTCATTGCAGCAATTTGCTCTGATTTAAGAGATTTCATTTGTGCAGTAGACAGCGCAGCCAGCTGACTGGTTGTCAGCACAGCAACCTGCGCGCTATCCAATGCAGCGACCAAGGCTGTGCTTAGTGCTTTTACTTGGGCTGTTGTCAACTGCATCAGATCATCAGATTCGATGGCGCGCAGTTGCGTACTCGACAGTGCCGCAACTGCAGCAGTATTCAGTTGACTGACCTGATCTGTCGTCAAAGCTACGATTTGATCACTGCTCAGCACTTTAGCTTGCGCAGCATTTAAACCACCAACGGCACTTGCACTCAGGGAAGCGAAATCTTCGCTTTCCATGGCTTTCAACTGCCCAGTTGTCAAAGCCTCTACCTGTGCTTTGGACAAAACAGCAGCTTGTGATGAGTCAAGAGCAACGATTTGGGCTGATTTGAGCGCACGAATTTGCGCTGTACCCAAAGAAGAAACTTGGTCAGTTGTCAGGCTCGTTACTAAGTCTTCTGTCATGCCAGCGATTGCAGACGTGTTGATCGCCTTGATCTGATCTGCGGACATCAATACCAAGTCGCCTGACTCAATCGCATTAATTTGAGCCGAATTGAGTGTGGCAATACTGGCTGCTGACAACTGACTGAGTTGCGTCGACTCCATTGCGGTTATTGAAGCCGCCTTCAGTGCTTTGACTTGTGCTGTGGTCAGCGCGGCCGCTTGATCAGCCGTCAGTGCGACCGCTTGATCGTCTGTCAAACTTGCAATCACAGACGTGCTCAGTGCTTTTACCTGATCAGCGGTTAGGCTAGAAATAACAGCCGAGTCACTCACACCACTAAATTGCGCTGAGCTCAAAACAGCCATGCCTGCCACAGACAAGTTAGGCAGCTGATCTGAAGTCATTGCATTCAGCTGTGCAGATGTCAACACTTTTGCTTGCGCAGTTGTGAGTGCTGAAAGTTGCGTCGAAGTCAATCCCGCAATACGGTCAGCATCTAAGTTTTTGAATGCTCCCGTGCTAATTGCTTGCACTTGATCATTAGTTAACCCACCGATCACATCTGATGCAATTGCGTTCAGTTGTGTTGAGCTCATAGCAGCAATATGAGCTGCCGACAGGTTCGTGATTTCGGTCGAATCTAAGGTTCCCAATTCATCTGCAGTAAGAGCTTTCGCCTGCAAGGTTGTCAGTGCCGCCAGTTGCGAAGAATCAAGCATACTGAACTGATCACTACTTAAAGCTGCCAAGCTTGAGGTTGTCAATGCCCTCACTTGATCTGTTGTGAGTGCTGAAAAATCTTCTGAATCAATCGCGGACACTTGCGCAGAACTCAGCGATGCAATAGCAGATGTAGTCAGACTTTTGACTTGTGAAGAATCAAGTGCAGTCAACTGAGCGTTTGTGAGGCTTTTCGCCTGGTCAGCTGTCAGTGCACCAATCTGATTGGAACTCAAAGTTGCAAACTGAGCTGTGGCATCCAATTGACTTAAGGTCGTGGTGTTGATCGCCGCAATCTGTGCCGTTGTCAAATGAGGCACCACATCAGAGGAGATGGAAGCAAATTGCTCCGAAGTCAGAACTGCCACGCTAGCAGTGGATAAATTCACAAACTGTGCAGAATCCAGCGCACTTAGCTGGTCTGTGGTCAACAATTTCGCTTGGCCTGTAGTTATTCCAGCCAAAGCAGCGTTAGAGAGGTTGTCAATAACGTCGGATGCCAAGCTCGCAACTTGCACATTCCCCATTGCAGAAAGGTTAGCCGATGTGAGCGAACTTGCTTGTGCCGAGGTAATAGCGGCGGCCTGCGCAGAGGTCAGAGCTTTAGCCTGAGCTGTAGTCAACGCACCTAATTTACTGCCTGTCAGAGTGGCAATTTGATCGGTTGCACTCATCGATCCAATTGCCGCAGTAGTGAAGGCCTGAATTTGTTCATCTGTCAGCGCATTCAAATCGCCCGAATCAATACCCTTGACCTGCAATGCATTGATTGCTGCCAGCTGGCTAGTTGTCAAATTAGACATTTGCGACGAATCCAAAGCTTGAAGCTGCGAAGAATTCAACGCATTGACCTGAGCTGTGGTCATCGCTTTGACTTGCGATGTGGCCACCAGTTGACTGATTTGTGCACTACTCAAACCAGTGATCGCATCTGCCTTGAACGACTTAATTTGATCGGTGGTCAAGTTCGCAATTGAGGCAGAGTCAATAGCTTTGACTTGCGCAGCAGACATCGCTGATATGGAGGACGTACTCAGTCGGGCAAGCTGAACGCTAGATAGATTTGCAATTTGACTCGTCGTCAGCGCTTGCATTTGATCGGTTGTGATTGCAGCTACCTGATCGCTAGTCAGATTAACAATTCGATCCGATGCCAAGGCCGCAATTGCGCCTGTACTCAATCGTCTAAATTGTGCAGATGTCAATGCGCCGACTTGCGTGCTACTCAAGGCCTTAGCTTGTGACACTGAGAGTGCCTCAATGGCGTCGTAGGATAAAACCTTTAAGTTATCCACGCCCAACTTGCTGACCTGCGTTGTACTGAGAGCAGCGATTTGTTGCGCAGACAGTTTCGGAGCTTGGGTTGAGCTCAGAGCGATGATTTGATCGGTCGTTAACTTGGCGACCTGTTCAGTTGTCAGCGCTTCAATTTGATCCGTAGTCAATTGATTCACTTGAGCTGAAGACAAACCTGCTACAGCTGCCGTGCTGATTGCTACGATTTGATCAGTACTCATCAATACCAAATCAGCGGATTCAATGCCTGTGATTTGAGCAGAACTTAGAGCGTTAATTTGTTCCGGTGTCAAGGCTTGTACTTGACTGCCCGTCAGATTTTGCAGGCCAGTCGATGTCATAGCTTTAACCTGGTCAGTGGTCAAAGATTGAACTTGATCAGATGTCAGGTTAGAAATTCGTGTTTGATCCAAGCCCGAAATTGCACGACTATCGATTGCACGAATTTGATCCGAGCTCAGATTTGCCCAATCTGCAGCGTCAATCGAATTCAACTGGGCTGAAGACAAAACAGCCATTTGATCGGTATTTAACTGACTAATCTGGCTAGAACTCATACGAGTCAATGCAGCACCTGCTAGTGCCTTGACTTGAGCAGTGGTCAGTGCGTTGATCTGATCATTTCCAAGAGCATCGACTTGAGCATTGGTAAGTTGATTGATACCAGCTGTAGATACAGCGGCGATTTGCTCAACTGACATGCGCGCCAAGTCTGCAGATTCAATTTTTTGAATTTGCGTTGACGAAAGTGCACTGACGGTTTCAGTTGTTAAGTATGAAATTTGGTCTTCACTGATGGCTTCAATTTGGTCTGTTGACAGCATCGACGCTTGATTTGACGCAATACCTGCAACTGCCTCGTTCGACAAAGCACTAATTTGTGTAGATACACCCGTCCACTGATCTGAATTCAATGCAGCTACTTCTGCCGCTGTCAAACTGTTGATCTGACCAGTCGTCATCACATTAAGCTGACTTGACTTCAATGCTGCCACTTGCGTTGTTGTCAGCTGAGCCAAATCTTCGCCTTCAATTCCTCTGATCTGAGATGAGTTCAGAGATGCGATCACCTGTGTATCAAGATAAGCCATGTGCTCGGTGTTGAGCGCAGCTACTTGTGTACTTGACCACCCGTTGACTTGCGCAGATGTCAGCACCTGCACATCCGATGTTTCCAAGGCTTGAATTTGTGCTGGCGTCAATGCGCCAACTTGTCCGGAACCCATCGCGGCGATTTGGTCTGTGATGAGGTTAAAAATCTGGTCAACGCTCAACGCGGCTACGGTGGGAGCACTGATGCTCTTAAATTCATCTGGACCAATCGCTGCAATCTGCTCTGCATACATCGCATTGAGCTGGTCAGAACTTAGACTCGCAACCTCAGTGGCGTCCAGCGAACGGATGTCACGCGTCGATAACGCTTGAATTTGAGGAATGGTGTAGTTTGAAATTCCTGATATTGACATGATCAATCCTTTTTTATTCGCCGGGTTGGTCCTGCCGCTCACTTGAGGAGCAACAAGAGCCTTAAATTTCTAATCGTCTCTGCTGATTCGGCATGAGGTAGGTAAGCTTTAATGAGAAATACAAATAAAAAAGCGAGCCCGAAGGCTCGCTTTTGGTAGGGCTATCTGCTGAATTACTTCAACAAGGACAGCACAGATTGCGACGACTGGTTCGCTTGCGCCAACATGGCTGTAGCAGCTTGCTGGATGATTTGCGATTTCGCCAAGTTAGTTGTTTCAGCAGCGTAGTCAGTGTCTTGAATACGGCTACGTGAAGCAGACATGTTTTGGTTGACTTCGGTCAAGTTAGAGATCACTGCATCCAAACGGTTTTGGAAGGCACCCAACTTGGCTTGGTTCAACGACACCGACTTCAAGGCAGCGTCCAAAGCAGTCAATGCCACTTGTGCGCCGGCCTGTGTCGAGATGTCAATGCTCGCCACTTTGACGCCGTTATCCACGCCACCGAAAGTACCGGTTTTAAAGCCCAACTTAGCAAAGTTTTCATTGCCATCAGAACCACCTTCCACCGTGAAGGACTTGTCTGACTGCAAGGTCACTCGAGCGTAAGTGGTCTTTGCCCCACTTTGTGCTGTTGCATAAGTGGCATCGTTAAAGAAGGCATTGGAATCAATACCCAAAGCTGCAGCTGTTGTATCGCTACCGATTGAGATGTTACGGCCATCAGAAGCAGTCAAGGTCAAACCTGTTCCATTGTCAACAGCCACCACACCCGTTTCACCAGTTTTAGTGTTGATCAATGTCGCCACATCACTGCGAGTTGAGCTGGTGGTCAGCGTATCCAATGCAATGGTCACGCCGTTCAGAGACAAGCTTTTACCGGCACCAGCAGTGGCAGTATATGAAGTACCAGTCACAACGTTTGGCGATGCTGTTGCGGTCACACCTGTTGTTGCAGTAGCCTTGTTAATGGCAGCAGCAATCGCAATTGCACTCGCTGCTTTTGTAGAACTAGTGATCGCAGTACCAGCGGCGTTGGTATCGGCAGAAGCAGGATCATCTGCTGTAGAGGCAGCAACGATGGAAGTGCCGTTAATGCGCAAAGTGCCCGCTTGCAGCAAACCTGTTGTTGTTGTGGATGGTGCAGCCGCAGCTACCGAGCGATCTACCGATGTCATGGCCGACACGTTGGCACTGTAAGTGCCAGCAGTCATACCAGCGTTCACCAAATTACCGTTGCTGGTAGATGAAACTGTGATGGGTGCATTCGTGGTGCTAGACAATTGGTAAGTGCCTGTGTAAACAGAAGCAGCACCTACACCAGTGAACGCCGCCGTTTGTGCACCGCTGAATGCCACAGTGATGTTGCGAGCATCATCAGCAACCAACACCACACCTTTGTTCACATCGCCTGTGTCCACGGCACGAACACCGGTCTGTGCGCTGATTGCGTTGATGGCATTCACTGCCAAAGCACGGTTAGCGCCCATATCCGAGGTGGTTGTGATGGATGCAGTTTTGACGCCGTTGATGGTGATTGCACCAGCGCCACCTGCTCCAGTCATTGCAGTACCACCCACAGTGGTATTTCCCAGAACTGCTACCACACCAGTTTGAGCGCTTGATGCGTTGATGGCTGCAGCTTTGGCAATAGCGCTTGATGATTTGTCGCTTGAAGACAACACGTCGTCAGCAGCAGACGAGGCACGGATGGTCACACCATTCAACACCAAGTCGCCAGCAGCCATGTTTTTAGCCAATGAACCAGCGGTTCCGCTGAAACCAGTAGAAGTCAACGATGCACGTGAGCCCAAGCCGATGTCTTTGGTTTGAACAGAGTCCACAGACATGGTCATCAATTCACCAGCGCGCACGCCAGTTTGCAACTTGATGGCACCAGCAGAGCCGTCCAACAGCTTGATGCTGTTGAAGTTGGTTTGTTTGGCCACATCGTCGATTTGTGCTTTGAGTTGAGCCACTTCCAATTGTGAAGCTGCACGGTTGTCAGCGTTCATCGAACCGTTAGATGCTTGAACAGCGAGTTCACGCATACGCTGCAGCATGTCGGTCACTTGACCGATCGCGCCTTCAGCGGTTTGTGCCATCGACAAACCGTCGTTGGCGTTGCGAATGGCAACTGCGAAGCCACGGATGTCCGAGGTCATGCGGTTGGTGATGGCCAAGCCAGCAGCGTCGTCTTTGGCGCTGTTGATACGCAGACCTGTAGACAGACGCTCCATAGAGACGGCCAATTTGTTGTTCACATTGCTCAGTGAGCCTTGGGCGGCAAGAGCTTTGGTGTTGGTATTGATCACTGACATGATGTTTCTCCTAAAAAGTGCATCACTGAGGTTTGGTTAAGAACTCAAGAAATTGTTCTCTTGATGGCTGATGATTCGTCAGTCCGCTCATTTACTTTAGAGAGACTGTGTAAATAATTTGAAAATTAAGTGAGTTCGTTGTGCAGCAACCCCTTAAAGGCTTCGATGCTGTGTGCAATGCGAACTACCACTTCATTGGGTATTTGTCGCACAACTTCACCGGTCTCTGCGTTCTTGACCAGAACCACAGGACCGCCCACTTTGTCGTCAATGTGAAAGTTCAAGTTACGGCCCCCGTCACGCATGCTGTCATTGAGCTTTTGAATTGAGTCTTTCAAATTGGCTCGCATGGCATCGACATCAACTTTGATTTCAACTGGCTTTCGCTCTTGAACCTTGGGCTGCGAAGCAATCGGATCGACAACAGGCGCACTGCGCACCGCAACAGGGCTGCTGACCAGCGCCTGCGCTTTGCTAGAAACTTCTGTGACCATATAGACCTTCCTTTCGACTTGCCAAATGCGGCAAGGACAACGTGTAGAGACGCTGATCGGAAGATGTGCGAATAACTTTAGAGGCGGGCTCTAAATATTTTGATAAATCTGAAAATACTTAAGAAAGTAAATTCTTATGGATTACTTTTAACCACTCTTGCCTGTCAAGCTGGCCATCATGCCTTCAAAAGTCGATTTCAAGCTGGTCTTTTGGCTGTTGATATTGCCGACCAAACTGTCCATGGAAGAGAATTGCTTTTGATAACGCAACAACAGGCCATCCATGCGCGTTTGGAGCTTGGTGAGCTCGGCTTGGTATTTGGTGTTTTGCGTACTGGCTGACTCACTTTGGGTCAACAACGGTCCCGTCTTACTGAGCAGCGCGCTGATTTTGATGAACGCATCTCCGGCAATGCCTGCCGGTGCGGTGCTGTAGGCTGTTACGCCATTTTGATTGCCGGTGAAGGCTTTCACCACATCGTTGTAATTGCTAGCCAACACCGAGTCAAGCTTGGTTTCGTCCAGGGACATGACACCGGTTTGGTCGATCGACAGACCCATTTGCCACAAAGCGCCAACTGACGTCCCAGGTGTTGAAGAGGGCCCTGTCACAATGCTTCGCAGCTGTGCCTTGAGTGAGCGTGTGGTCGAGTCCCCAATCAGGGTTTTGCCATAGGTTTCGAGTTCTGACTTGGGATCAGACACTTCCTTGAAGATCGTGATGGCGTCGTTATAAGCCGTGACCAAGGCTTTAATTTTTGTCTTGATGCTGCTGGTGTCGCGCGTCAAATCAACAACGGCGGCACTGTTGGTTGGAGTTTTTAAATTCAGCGTCAACCCAGGCACGATGTCTGACACGGTGTTGGTAGAGCGGGTGTAAGAGACACCATTGACCTTCACGATCGCATCTGTGGCGGCTTGGCTTGCAGGGTTGTTATTCGAAAATGTCAAACCTGGTGAACCTGAGCCACCGCCGTAGCTAGTGGATAGTGTGAACGCACCGGCCGTGCCCAAAGGCCCAGTCAAAATCAGCTGATAGGGGCTGCCCGAACCATCGCCGGTATTGACCAACTGTGCCGTGACGCCTGCGGCAGATGCATTGATGGCATCCGCAATGTCTTGGGGCGTGTCTTTTCCCGCAGCCAGCTGGATGTTGGCTGTGGCGGCTGAGATGGTCATGCTGTCAGGTGAAACAGCACCGGATGTGACTGTAAAACGCAACGTCGCCGTACCTTGATCAGCTTGTGCGTTGAAACCAGTCAAATTACCTGAGAAGGTACCCGTGGCAGGGTTAGCCGGCGTCGCTCCGCTTGCAGCGATACCCGCAAAGGCAGCGGCAACTTGGGTGCCAGTCATGGCCCCCGTGGCAGTGAAGGTCAGGCCAGCCACGCTGACGGATTGGCCTGCCTTTAAGTCTTTGAACGTCAGCGTGCTGTACCCCAGGGCACCTGCATCGCCTTGGGTCGTCGTGACCACGGGTGCCTGCGCAGCATCCGTTTGCACATCAATATCTTGTACGTTGGTTCCTGCGGTCGAGGCAGTGAACACCAAGCTGCTGCCGGCGGCGCTGACATCTGCATTGAAACCATCTAAGTTACCGACAAACACACCCGTAGCAGGCGAATTGGGTGTTGCGGGATCTGCAGACAATCCTGCAAATTCAGCCGCCACTTCGGCGGCGGTCATGTCGGCTGCGGCAATAAACGTCAAGCCGGCGACCGTCACTGATTCACCGCCCAACAGGTCTTGGAATTGAACCGTGGAGGTTTCGTTGCGTGGCGCAATGGTGGCCGTGTTGACTTTGGTTGGCGTGATGGATGACGTAGGACCCACCGCAATCGACAAAGACATTGGCGCATTGCCGTTCAAGTGAACCGAGGCGTTTGCAAAACCATTGCTCACATTGCGCTGTGGCTTAGCAATCTGTGTCACTTCCACCGAGTGACTGCCTTCCGCAGCAGCAGCACTGGTGGTGATGTTGAATGCGGATGGATTGGAGTTGGTGGCGGTGACCGCGTTAAAACTGTTTTGATCTTTCAAATCAGTCATCGCTGTTTTGACGCCACTCAATACAAATGACAGCGCTGCATAGCCGGAAATGCGAGATTCATTCTTGGTGATCTTTGTATTGATCGCTTGCTCTTTGGGCAAGCGCTCGGCATCTACCAAGTTTTGAGCCAACGAGGCCACATCCACCCCCGACCCTGCGCCTAAGGAGGTGATCAACTTCTGCGCATTGGCTTTGTTCGCCGCAGCTGCAGCAGCCGCAGTCGATGCTGCCGATCCGGACAGGGCAGCAGCGGTGGAGGAGCTCAATGCGGTGGTGGCCATTTTCAATATTCCGTTTTAGTTGTCGGCATCAAAAAGAGAAACTTGAATGACTCAATTCAAAAATTTGAACAAACTCAACTGAGAGATCTTTGCAAAGCTGCTCTGAGCGGCCTCCAAAGCCAGTTGATCTTTGTTCATGCGCGTGATGGCTTCGGTGTAATCCAAATCTTCGATGTCAGAACGCGTGGTTTTGAGTCGTAGAACAACTTGGTCCAAGACATTGTTTTGCATGTCAACCACGGTCAGATCTGCGCCAATTTGTCCAATACCCTCGCTGATGCCGTTTTGCAAGGTATCTAGTTCTGCAATGCCACGTTGAATTTTGGTGCGGTCAGCACCTGAGACGGCTTGGTTCAAATCATCCAATGCTTGGAAAAAATCAACACCCACTTTGCCGCCCTTGCCGTCGTCACGCACCACACGGACAAAGGTGTCTGACCCTGGCATGTTGAGGTTCATTTTTCGGTTGTCACCGACGTTGACTTTCATTCGTGCATGGTCACCTTGGTAGGTGACACGTCCGCTTGCGTCTTTGCTGAATGCAGCCTCACCGGCACGACTGCCAGAGAATAAATAATTGCCATTGCTGTCTTGGCTATTGGCCAAACTCAAAATTTGCTCGCGCAACGAGCTGATTTCCAAAGCCACACTCTTGCGGTCTTGCGCACTGAGGGTATCGTTCGCCGCTTGAACCGCTAATTCTTTGATGCGATACATCACATCGCTGGTGTTTTTGAGCGCGGTCTCCTCAGCCGTTAAACGAATGTTGACGGACTTGAGTGTGTCCTGATAACTGGCTTGACGCGACAGTTCTGACTCGAGACGAGTGACCAAGGAGGCCTTGTCAGGCTCATCACTGGGCTTGACAATTTTTAGACCCGTTGAAAGCTGCTCTTGGGTCTTCGCCAAATTGCCCTGCACATTGCCAAGCTGATTGGTCGAACGATCAAAGTAAAGCGTGGTTGAAATTTTCATAGTGGTTCACCTCGATCAGCGAATTTGAACAATAGAGTCAAACAGTTCGCTCGAAACTTGTAATGCTTTGGCACAGGCTTGATAGGCCTGCTGGTAACGAATCAGCGCAGCCGCTTCGTCGTCCAGGTTGACGCCAGACACTTTGTCACGTGAGGCTATGGCCTGTTCGTTCACCACCGTCAACGCCTCTTGCGTGATGATGGACTGCTGCGCCAAGTTACCCACGTTGTTGATTTGGTCAATGTAGGTGTTGGCAATGGTTTTGCCGTTGGCGGTGGGCTTCTTGTTCAAATCCACCATGTCCAACATGTTCATGTTGTTGCCTAGGCCGTCAAAGTTGCCGTCCACTTTGTAGCTGTCGCCGACAGCTGGGGCATGGCTCAATTTAATTTCCAAACCGTTGAACTCAACCACCGGCTCAATTGCTGCAGGATCATAAAAACGATCGGCCAATTGGGTACCGGTTTTGGCATCCAGAATGACGTAGCGATTTTCAGCAGTGAAATTGATCGTGAGCGACTGTGTCCGCAAGCTATCGCGCACATTGTCAGGTTGGCCATCGAAGCCCACAGCCACCTTGGCGGAACCTTTGCCCGTGACAAACAAAAGCAAATCATCCGGACAGCCATCTTCAATGTAGGCCCCCGTACGCAAACCGATTTTGGATAGGTCAGCAGGATCACCGAATTGCGCGGGTTCACCGAAACTACCAAACGACAAACGGATATCTGAAACAAAGTCAGGATCTTGCAGCTTGAGTTTCAAACGCTCTGTCGTATCGAAATCCATGGGAGCCATTCCCAGGGCATTGGGCACGAAGTTGCCGTTGGCATCTTCACCGGGACCAATAGAAATGCCATCGGTGCCGTTGGTGTCTATCGTGCTGAGTTTCAAGTCGCCATAAAAATCAATTTCTGCAACGACACCCGTGTCCGCAGTCTTGCGGTTGATACGCGCCACGTAGTCAGCCAATGTTTTGACTGGGGTCTTGGGCGTTAAGAACTCGCTGTCCGATTTGACGGTGAAGATATTGTCCAAATCTGAATCGGTCACACCCGCTGAGCGAGGCGTAATTAGCAAACGCTGCCCCGTTAGCTTGACATCGTATGACGCTGCAAATTGCGAGTTATTTTTTAATCCTGCCTCTAAACCTGCGGCCGTTGCTGACGATACCGTTTGTTGTGGAGATCCGAACTTGACCTCGTAAGGGTTCAAATGAACGGCGGGCAAATCGTAGGCCACCTCGCTGATGTTGACCTGGTTGATTTGCAAAGGCTTGGTGAAATCGACGTCGGTGGCAGCCACACGAATGTCACGCACCACTTGCACCATGCGCACTTGCCCACTGTAGGTGGCAGGTTGCACATTCAATGCGTTGCCTTCCAGAGAAGCATTGATTTGAATAGGACTACCCAGCGGATCTTTGAGCACCAATTCACCATTGGGCTCAATGCTGGCCGTCACACCGGCCACTGATCCATTGATGGCATCGACCAACTCATTCAAGTTGGTATAGCCCACGATTTCTTGATTGTTGATTTTCAGTGGCTTGTTCAGATTCAGCTGGGTAACCGGCACACGCACTTCTGAAAAAACCTCAGCTCTCACATTGGTTTGCGACACATTGCTGTTGGCAATCGACACAGTGCCACCAAAGGCAAGCGACGCCTCATCTGCAGGGATCAACGCGAAGTCCTTGAAGGCTCGTCCGTTTTTGTCAACGATTTTCAGGTTGGTGCCATCGACCGTCACGCTGATGGCGGTGCTGTTGTTGTCCTTGCTGCGAAATTGCGCTTGCAAGTGACTTGCCAATGTGGCCAAGTCCCCTGCGGTGTTTGGTGTCAGTTCAAAGGCTACCCCACCCACCGTCGCATTGAATTTGGAAAAGCCAGGATGAATGCCAACGCCCGATCCAAATCGAGGATTCAGGATCGTGGCTTCAGACTTTCCGTTCAGCCATTCGGCGACCTGGGCAGCCGCAGAACGAACTTCGATAGTGCCCTCTGTTGCCCCATCACTTGTCGATGCGGGCGTGAGTGAAATACCGCTCACATCACGACCTTTGCTGTCCATGATGCTCAGGTCGGCGCCATTGTTGATGGTTGAAAAAACCAAGCCTTGGGCTTGTAAATTGGTATTCAGCTGTGTTGCCAGCTTGGCCAAACTACCTGTGTTGGCAGCAGAGGCCGCCACGGTGGTGCTCACGACTTGACCGCCCACCACGGCTTGGAAAGTGAACGCCGTTGGTGTGGTCCCCACATTCAAACCGGCCACGATCACCTCGGTATCAGGATTGCCATTGAACTCTGCCAAAGCCAAACCGTTCAAAGTAATGGCGCCTGCAGGGATGTTGGTATCAGCCGATGAAATGCGCGATGTCTCCATCGCTGCATTCAAGGGTAAAGGTGTGCCTGCCGCGCCATAAGCGTCGTAGTTTTGGCTGTACAGCACTTCGGCCTTGGCACCATAGAACATGTCGATGCCGCGGTACGCCTTGTCGCCGGTTTGGTTCAAATACGCATCGCTGTAATTGGCGTTGGCTGCAAAGCCATTGGCAGGCGTGAACAGCTGGTACTTCTCAGTCTCGGTCAGGGCTTGGCCCAAGAGCTGGCGGCCATCGCGCGTCAGCACTTGCAGCTGTTGTCCAGGTTCCGCTTCGTCCATGTAGAACGCAGCTTTGACACCTGCCGACAACGTCGTGACTGGGGTGTACACATTGGCGCCATCCACCTTGAAGCTCACACCGGCTGATGCGTTGGGGTTGTTCACCAACTTGTCGTTGCTCAGCGCGGTGGCTGGCGTCGTGCCCGTGAACTTGACCGTGGCACGCGTGGTGGTGATATTGGTGTTGCCTTCGCTGACGCGGAACTGCGCGGCAGTGGCCACACGCATGCCGTCATTCAAGGTCAGGCGAATGCCTGCCGCTTGGTTGTCGGCCTCGGGGGCAAAGCCAAACAGGTCTTGACCCATTTGGCCGTAGCCGTCGATACCGTTGCGTTGGATCGTGTTGGTTTCGTCAACAAACGTTTGCGCCAAGTTGCTGAGGTTTTTCTTGGCAGGGTCGAGCACTTGGCTGATGAAGCTTTGGTAGCCACCAATCGTGCCGCCGCTGGCACTGGCCAACGATTCGGTCTGACCATAGGGGTCCAAGATCAATTCAATTTTGTCTTTCACCGAAGTGTTGACACCGATGGCACGCGCCTTGTTGTTGTCCACCACCACACCTTGGGTCATGGTGGCGCCCAAGCTGACCTTGACGGAACCGTTGGTGGAGAAGCTGGTTTTGATGCGAACCAAATCTGACAGCTGACGCAATGTCAAATCACGGCGGTCCAACAGCTCAGCAGGTTGACCTTCGAGTGTGGGCGACTTGGTCAAGCCTTGGTTGATCAAGGCCAACTGGCTGGTCAGGGTGTTGACCTGCGCTGCCGCGCTGATCAAGCCTTCACGGGTTTCTGTGGCGATCAGCTCCAACTGGGTGTTCAATTCACCAAAGCGCGAAGCCACACCATCGGCGCTGCGCAAGAAACTCGTGCGTTGCACGGTCGAGGCTGGCTCTGCCGACAAAGCGCTGGCTGATGCAAAGAAGTCGTCAAACGCCGAGCTCAAGCCGACGTTTTTGTCGCCCATGATGTCCATCACCCGCTTGGCGTATTCCACCATCGGTTTTTGGCTCGACAAGTCGCTGGTGCTGTTACGCAGGTTGGATTCGGCAAACGCGTCGTACTGACGTTTGATGTTTTGCAACAGCACGCCGGTACCGACATACATGCTGGCCAATTTCTTGGGGGCGCTGTCTTTCAGCACCACATCTTGACGCGAGTAACCCTCGGTGTTGACGTTGGAGATGTTGTTGGCAACCGTGCTCAAGGCGCGTTGGTACGCGCCAATCGCATTGCTGCTGATACCGAGCATGTCACTCATTTACGGCCTCCAGAGAAAGGCATCTTGAACTCTTGCAAGCTCTTGAGTGGCAATGGTTTTTCTAAAGCAAAGCCTTTGTTCAGCTGTGCCGCGGTGGGCAAAGGAATTGGCTCTTGTTTGGGGTTCAGCGGGATGCCCTTGCCGCGTGATTTCAACAACGCGTCGGTGCTCGGTGCGGGTGATTGCTGTTGCTTGACAGCGCGTTCCATGAAGTCAGCCACGCCCAGCGCACCGCGCTTGGCCATTTGCAAGGACACCTCTTTGTCGAACATGCCCTCGAAAGTCTCCAAGGCGTGCGATTGGTTGTCTTCGTCTTTCATGGGCGCATTGGCTTCACGCATGGACTTGAGCATCATCTGAATGAACAAGCCTTCGAACTGCTGTGCAGATTCTTTCAGCGCGCTGTTTTGGTCTTGCTGCGCTTTGCCACGCAACTCGCCCAAGCCCGAAAAGTCCGTGTAGGACCGGGCTGCGGAGGTGTCGACGGGGCTGTTCATGTCCGTGCTCGCTTAGATGATGACCAGCTCGGCGCGCAAGCTGCCAGAGCTTTTCAAAGCTTCAAGAATGGCGATCAAAGCCGAGGGTGTGGCACCCACTTGGTTGACCGCATCCACAATTTGACGCAGCTCGACACCGGGCTGGAACAAGAACATGGGCTTGTTCGGCTCTGCCACTTTGATGTCGGCGTTTTGCACCTCGGCGGTTTGACCACCGGCCAGCATATTGGGTTGCGACACTTCGTTGGTCGCGGTGATGGCCACCGAGATCGTGCCATGCGACACCGCCGCCGCTGTGACGCGCACCGAGCGGTTGATAACCACGGTGCCCGTGCGTGAGTTGATGACCACGCGTGCGGGGGGCTCACCAGGGGTGATGTCCAAGCTCTCAATTTCGCTCATGAAAGCGACGCGTTGGTTCAAGTTTTTAGGGGCTCGTACCGATACCGAGACACCATCAATGGCTTGTGCGACGTCGCCGCCGTATTTTTTATTGATCGCGTTGACGATGGCCGTGGTGGTCGAAAAATCGTTTTCGCGGATGTTGTAAATCAGGTTCTCTGAGGTTTCGAAGGGCGAATCCACAATGCGCTCAACGACCGCACCGCCTGGAATGCGCGCCGATGTAGGCACCCCAATTTGTACTTTGGAACCTGCCGCGCTCGCGTCAATCCCTGTTGCCGTCAACGCACCTTGGGCCAAGGCATAAATTTCACCGTCCACACCGCGCATGGCCGTCATGATCAAGCTGCCGCCGCGCAAATTAGAGGCCTTGCCAATTGCCGACACGTTGATGTCAATGCGCTGACCGGGCTTGGCAAAGCCAGGCAACTCGGCGGTGACCAACACCGCAGCGGTGTTTCTGATGTCGACACGGGCGACCGTGGCAGCATTTTCAAAGTCGGTCAAAGGGCCGTCAATGCGCACACCCATTTGCGACAACATGGCTTTCATGCTTTGTGTGGTGAACGGCACCGAGGCGTCGTCCCCCGTGCCTTGCAAGCCCACCACCAAACCATAACCAATCAATTGGTTGGGACGCTGAGCGGCCAAGGTGGCCAAGTCTTTGACGCGGTCTGCGTGCACCGCACCCGCAGCGAACACGCACACACTGGCAAAGCACAGCCGCAAGAAGGAAAAAATAAGTTTCATATTCAGAACGGCCAGTATTTGTGCATCAGGGTGGTACCCCAGCCTGCGCGTGTGGCGTTGGCCAAGTCACCGGCACCACGGTAAGCGATTTGTGCATTGGCCAAACGGCGGGATTGAACAGTGCTGTTGGGGCCCACGTCTTCGGGGCGAATCACGCCAGAGACTTGAATCACTTCAGTGCCTTCAGACAAACCCAGTTTTTTCTCGCCACGCACGATCAAGTTGCCGTTGGCCAAAATTTCGACCACCGTCACCGCCACTGATCCTGACAACGAGGCTTGTTGGTCTGCCTTACCAGCACCTTTGCTGGTCATGCTGTTGGAGTTGAGGTCAATGCCTTCCAGGAAGGAAGATGCATTGCCAGCTTTTTTGCTCATGCCTGAAGGCAAGGTGTTTTTAGACTCACGGCTGACGTCGGTATTTTGAGTACGTGCTGATTGTGTCGATTCGTTCAACAACACGGTGATGATGTCGCCCACCTGGTAGTTGCGGCCGCGGCCGAACCAGGCATCACTTTGCCGGTTGCTGTAAATGCCGCCGGTGGCAACTTTTTGCCGGTCACTGGCCAAGGGGTACACCGGTTGGAATTCGGGTGAGGGACGCAGCACCATGTCGACCGGCTCGGTTGCGCAACCTTGCAGCAGCACGACGATGGCGACAAATGCGAAAAAGCGAAGGATGTTCATGGCGAACCTCAATCAGATGTTTTGGTTCAAGAACTTGAGCATGCCGTCCACAGACGAGATGGCTTTCGAGTTGATTTCGTAAGCGCGCTGGGTTTCGATCATGTTGACCATCTCTTCCACCACGTTCACGTTCGAAGCTTCGAGCGAGCCTTGCTTCAAGGCGCCCGCGCCGTTCAGGCCCGGTGTCAGCACTTGGGCGACACCGCTGGCTTGTGAGGCTTCAAACAAGTTGTTGCCCACGGCCTTCAGACCGCTTGGATTGACGAAGCGGGCAATTTGAATTTGGCCGATGTTTTGTGAACCACCCCCGGCCACAATTTCGGCAGACACGGTGCCGTCTTGACCAAAGGTCACGCTGGCGGCGTTGTCTGGAATCGTGATGTTGGGCAGCAACGGAAAGCCCGAAGCCGTGACGACTTGGCCAGTGTTGTTGATCTTGAAGTTACCGTCGCGGGTGTACGAGGTGGTGCCGTCTGGCATTTGAATCTGAAAGAAGCCGCCACCCATGATCGCCAAATCCAAGGGCGATTGGGTGTTGACCAAGTTGCCTTGCAAGTGCAGCTTCTCGGTGGCGTTGATCTTGACACCGGTACCCAGCATCAAGCCGGTGGGCGACAAGGTGTTGTTGGTGGTTTGACCACCGGGTTGCTTGACGTTCTGATAGAGCAAGTCTTCAAAAACGGCGCGGTCGCGCTTGAAGCCCGTCGTGCTCACGTTGGCCAAGTTGTTCGAGATGACGTTCATGCGCGTCTGCTGCGCGTCAAGACCGGTTTTGGCTACCCACAATGATGCATCCATGGCTTTAAGCCCCCTTTAATCTGTCAAATTCAGGACACCTTCATCATGGAGGCGCCCGACTCATCGTTGGATTTGCTTTCTTTGATCATCCGAACCTGGTGCTCAAACGCACGGCTCTGTTCAATCAGCTTCACCATCGATGCCATTGGATTGACACTGCTGCCCTCTAAGGCCTGCGGTGTCAAAGAAACTGGCTCAGGACCAGTTGCAAAGTCCGTGCCAGGTGGTTTTTCGTCAACCATGAACAAACCGTCTTCCCGTTTGATCAGGTTGGTGGTGCTGGCATCGCGCAAAAAGAGCCCGCCAATCAGCTGTTCCTGCGGAACACCAGGTTGGGCGGGGTCGGTGGCGTAAATCTGGCCGGTGTTGGTGATATTGATGCGAAAGCCCACCGGGATGGTGATGGGGCCGCCGTCTTGGCCTTGCACGATGTGGCCAGAGCCTGTTTCCAGAACACCACTGGGGTTGACGCGCAAATCACCACGGCGGGTGAATGCCAGTTTTCCGTCATTGCCGGTCACGCCCAGCACGGTTTTGTGGTTCAAGGAGACATCCAAATCACGGCCGGTGACCATCAACGGACCGGGGTCCAAACGGACACGGTCGGTGGTGTACAGGCGCGGTTGCAAGCGGGAATCAAAGCCCTCACCCACCGCTTGGTGCGGTTGGATGGTGGCTTCGAAGGTTTTCTTGAAACCGACGGTGGTGACGTTGGCAATGTCGTTGGACAACTGTTGGCGGATCAAACGGTCTTCGTTGATCGCGGCCATCGCGTTGAAAGATAAACGGTCCATGTCAGCCTCTTAATCAGCCAGATCAGTTACGGATCTGAATGATGGTTTGCGTCATCGAGGTGCTGGTCTCCATGGCCTTGGCGTTGGCCTGGAAGTTACGCTGCTCGGTGATCAAGTCCACCAGTTCTTGGGTCAAGTCCACGTTGGCACGTTCGGTCGCGCCAGAGCGCACCGTGCCGAAACCAGCAGAACCGGCTTCACCGTACTTGGGGGTGCCAGAGTCAGAGGTCTTGTAGTAGTTGGTGTCACCGATCTGGCGCAAACCAGACGCGTTGGAGAAGTTCACCAACACCACTTTGCCCAATGACTTTTGTGCGCCGTTGGAGAAGCTGGCAGACACCAAGCCGTCGTCGGCAATGGCCAAGCCCACCAGGTCACCCTCAGGGGCACCGTCTTGCGACTGTGACAACACAGAGAACGGTGACGCAAACTGGGTCGATTTGGAATAGTCGATGTTGATCGTCAAAGCGCCCTTACCGTTTGGCAAGTACACCGTGTCCAACTGTGCGCCTTGCTTGGGTGATACCAAGTTACCTGCGGTGTCAAAGGTCAGCTCGCCTTTGTCGAAGTAGACCGGAGACCACGCAGGCAAAGTATCGAAACCTGATGCGGTAGAGGACTCTTGACCGAAGCCATCGATGTACACCGTGGTGCCCTTCTCGTCTTGGAACGGCGTGGGTTTGATCCAGGTGGTGGTGGTACCGAACTGCGCGTCCAGACCGTCCAAGCCCCAGCGTGTGTCGCCGGTGACCTTGATGTACGAGTTGGTCGATGCAGTGCCTGTGGTGAAGACCAAAGCGTTGCTCTTGGTGTCGTAGGTCACCTTCACACCGTCTACGGTTTGAGGGGTCAAACCATCTTTGGATTCGCTTTGCAAGCTGTTGATACCGCTTTGCAAGGCTTCCATGAAGGTGCCCAAGGTGTAAGTGTCTTTCGGTGGCACCACCACGGTACCGGTCACACCGTTGACGGACACCACAAACTGGTTGTTGGTTTCGTCGACCGCGAAGTTGTTGTCCACGTTCACGCCCAAGGCGTTACCGGTCAACACCGCAGGCTTGGAAGTGATACCGCGCAGCGCATCCACTTTGGATTGCGTGACCACGTAGTTGGCGGCATCGCCGGTCATGCCCAAGCCTTTGGAGCTTTGGGTCGCCAAACTGTTGGGGCGAATGTTGGTGATGCTGATACTTGATGTGTCACCGGTGGTACCCGACATGAACACAAAGCCACCCTTCACCGCGTCGTATTCGACCTTGGCGCCATAGCGTTGGTCGTTGGTGGCGCGGTAAGCGCCGGTGCCGATGGAAGGCGTCAAGGTAAAGCCGACCGAGTCGTCGTTCACGCCTTGAACCACCGGGGTGCTCAAGCCAACAGCGGCTTGTGTGCTGGTGATGGTGATCTTGTCGTTGCCAGTGGGGGTGAACACCAACTTTTGCAACTTGGTGTCGTAGCTGGCAGTGACTTTGCCTTTGTAGTCAGCATTGGCATCAATCGATGCTTGAACAGCGGCCACCAAGTCTTCAGGACGCATGTTGTTGTTGGCGTCACCGGCTTGCGACAAGTCCACATCCAACAGGCCAGGTGATGTCAAACCACCGGAACGGGTGAGTTGCAACGAGAAGGTGGCACCGGTGGTACCGGCAAAGTTGAATGGCTTTTCATCACCGTAGGCACGGTTGATGGCATTGGTCAATTCTTGTGCAATTTGTGCACCGGAGAGCTTCAGATTACTCCCGACGAGTCGATCTAAGCCGACAGTGACAGGCTCGATCGAATTGTCGATGTTGATGGCAAAAAGATCCTTCAAGTCATCAGCGCTCTTCAAACCGACGAAGCTGCTGTCGGTGGGCACGCCCGCGCTCACGGCCGTAGAAGATGCGGTCACCGTGCCGCTGGCGTTGGTCAAAGTCACGGCGGCGGCCACGTTGACACCCGTTTTAGACAGGTTGGTCGAAGACAATTTCAATTCGCCGTTGACCATGGCTGCTTCGTACGAGGCAGAGAAGAGAGGCGATGCGTTCAGCATCTCCACAAACTCATCGGCGGTCAAGCTGATACCAGAAACTGCCAAGTCAGCTTGGTTGGAACCTGCGGTGGGGCTGGTGAAGGTCACGGTGTTGCCAGACACGGCACCACTGGTGAAACCCGTCAAGCTGCCAGTGAACGTACCCGTGGTGGGGCTGGTTTGTGCACCCACAGCCAAGTTGGCAAACACGGCGGCCACTTCTTCGGCGGTTGCCGCATCGGTGGTGCGATAAGTCAAACCACCCACAGTGACAGAAGCGCCTGCGGCCAAGGCCTTGAAGGTGACGGTGGTGTTCTCGGCAATTTGTGCCGTGCCTTGTGTAGTCACCGACGTAGGTTTGACGGCAGAGGTGGTGCCGTTGACTTCCAAGTCAGACACATCGGCACTGGCCGTGGCGCTGGTAAAGGTCACGGTAGAGCCAACAGCGGCGACGCTGCTGAAGCCTGTCAAGCTACCAGTGAACGTGCCTTTGGTGGGGGCAACGACTGAAGTCGCTGCGCCATCCGCCAAGCCGCCAAACATCGTGGCGAGTTCGGCGCTGGTGGTGGTGGCCGTGGCGGTATAGGTCAAGCCTGCCACTGTGACGCTTTGACCGGTGGTTAAGCTGGCGGGGAAGGTCACGACTGAGCTTTCAGTCACAGCCGCTGTGCCGTTTTGACGCACGGTGCCGTCAGATGAGGCCTTCAACAAACCCGCAGACAAGGTGTAGGGGCCTGTGCCCAAGCTGTAGCGCGCAGCGGTACGTTCAACGCCCGAAATCGTGGCGGGCACGCCACCCACGGTTTGTGTGATCGACAAGGCTGTGTCGATAGAAGAAGCCGAATCCGCGGGGTTGATGGCGGTGACGCTCAAGACACCATTGCTGACCGTGGCTTGGTAGGAAGCGGCAAAAGTGGTGTCGTTGTTCAGGGCATCGGCGAAGGCTGTGATGGTGGTCTCGCTGACAGTGATGGGGTCAGAGGCAGGACCAAACTCCGCATTGAACAAGGTCGCAGTGCTGTCCAAAGCATAGTTGGCTGTGCTGCGAGGAAATTCGGTGGAAACGCCTTTGCCGGTGATGGTTTCTGGAATACCACCCACGGTCTTCACCAAGGTCATGTCGCTCAAGATGTCATGGTCTTGCACGTTGGGGTCCAACGCGGTCACTTTGAGCATGCCCATGCTGATGCTGGTGGTACCGATCGCGGCACCCGAACCATTGGCCAACGTGGAGTTCAACGCCAAAGCTGCGTTGGTCACGGCACGACCGGCTGAGTCGGTGATTTTCAAATCTTTACCGTTGGGAGCCACGGACACACTCAGGTTGGCTTTGCCGCCGTCTTTGCTGCGCAAGCGTTCTTGCAATTCAGCTGCCAAGCCAGACAAATCGCTGGTCGCAGGACGCAGGCTGCTCAGGGTGTGGGTCTTGCCACCAATGGTGATTTGGAAACTGTCAAAGTCCGACACGCTTCGGTTGGTTGCAAACGAAGGACCAGAGATGGTGACTGTGGATGTGTTTTGCGCCACATAAGCCGACGCGAAGGTTGAATCTGCATTCAAGGCTTTCACCACATCGGCAACGGAGGGTGCGCTGGTACCCACGGTGGCCACGTTCACCGATACAGCCAAGGGGCCGTAGTTCAAGTCGTTGTTGAAGGTGAACTTGTACGAGTCAGCTGCCACGTCTTGGTCCATGTCGAACACGGCGCTGCTGCTACCTTGTTTGGTCAACAAATCAGATTTGCTGAGTGGGTTGTAGGTGCTCAAATCCACACCGTCGTTGGACCCTGTACCCAAGTTGATGGCACTGCCACCGGTCACGGCCGCGGGTTGTGAGGTGCGAATATCCGTCAATTCATCAAGCGAAAACTTGATGGTTTTCTTCGAGAAGCTGCTGTTCAATTCGGCAATTTCTTCGGGTGTTTTGAAATCGCTCTTGGCTTTGAGTTCGCCGTATTTGTTGACATACATCAGCTCACCGGTGGTGTTGGTGGCTTGTTGCAAAGAGGCGCTCACCAGCTTGTCACCGACATACACATAAGTTTGCCATTTGTTGTTGGGGGCTTCTTGGCTGGCGTTTTGGGTCTTCACGTAGTAGACCGATGCCAAGTAAGAGTTACCACCCGCGTCATACACCGTCAGGGCCGTGCTCTTGTTGTAGGTGGTGGGGTCGTTGCGGTTGAATTCGCTGGTGATAACTTCTGCGTCCGCAGGGAAGTTCAAGCCCAGAGACACTTTGCTGGTTTGTTTGGCCATGCCCGTGGTTTTTTGCGGGATGGTCAACACGTTCATGTCATCCAAGTTCGCTTTGCCGGACGAGTCAACGGACGCTGCCATCAAACGCTGCCCTGCTGAGTTCACCACGTTGTATTGGTCGTTCATCATGAACACACCGTTGCGCGTGAAGATGTCTTGGAAACCGTCTTG
>JACCDZ010911966.1_pt1 | contig 36532 bp, 30 predicted proteins | sample 7449551 | NCBI WGS metagenome assembly JACCDZ01 (sample SAMN15323452, study PRJNA562643) | freshwater metagenome | isolation source: river surface water | place: USA:Blue River Watershed | collected 2017-08-18 | reverse complement strand
GGCTTTTTAAAATCACAGTATCTCCTTCGCGCAGCGCAGCTAATTTAATTAAGCGGCCTTTCGTGGTCGCCACTTTTGCACCTTGCACTACGTTGAACATTTTGGTTTCACCCGCCTCAGGTTTGATCGTGATAGAGCTTTCTGCTTCGCTTATGCTTTTTACAGTACCAGGAACCTCTTTATATGAAACAAACGAGTAGGCGCTGGCAAAAGAAGAAAGACTTACCAGAGAAACCAACGCCACAGTCTTAACAAATGGAACTTTAGACATGATTAAAAACCTCTTAGATGATTGGATTTGAAACAACGTTGTCATTCGTAGACAAAATTGATTATAGGGAAGCGTAATCATTATTTGTTACTTTTTGTGACGATTACTTAAACCGTTTTTTCACTAAAACTAAAAAAATTATTATTTTTATTCATATATGAAATATAAAAAAGTTTTTTTAATTTTTAAAGTTATTAAAAGCACAGATTGAGGGCATATTTTTGAGAAGGTGCTACCGAATGTAATTTGTTGGTGTTTTGATGTGAAAGATTGTTGTGCGCCACTGAACAACGTTGTCTATTGGCTGTGTAATTTTGGTGCGCAATAAAAAACCCGCACGGAAGCGGGTTTTTTGGGGTGTTACTGTTAAGGAGGTAATTATTGATTGAACAGGAATTCCATCAGGGCATTTTGGGCGTGCATACGGTTTTCTGCTTCTTCCCACACCACCGAATCGGGGGCATCCAGAATTTCCGCGCTGACCTCTTTACCGCGATAGGCGGGTAGGCAGTGCATAAAGACTGCATTGCGGTTGGCATGGCTCATCAACTCTTTATTAACCTGATAGCCGATAAAGATTTTTTCGCGCTGTTTCTTTTCATCCTCCTGGCCCATTGAGGCCCAGGTATCAGTAACGACAAGGTCCGCCCCGGCAACTGCCGCACGCGGGTCATTGCCTAGCGCTACACGGTGTTGGTAAGGCGTGACAAATTCATCTTCCGGCTCGAAACCTTTTGGTGTCGCAATGCGCAATTCAAAATCACACAGCTCCGCGGCCTGGATATAGGAGTTACACATGTTATTGCCATCGCCTACCCAGGCAACAGTTTTTCCGGCCAGTGAGCCGCGTTGCTCCACATACGTCTGGATGTCCGCCAACAGTTGGCAAGGATGGAATTCGTCGGTCAGCCCGTTAATGACGGGCACGCGGGAATACTCAGCGAAGCGCTCGACCGTGTCGTGTGCATAGGTACGGATCATCACCATATCGACCATGCTGGCGATACAGCGCGCCGCATCTTCGATCGGCTCTCCGCGGCCGAGTTGAGAATCTTTGGTAGACAGGAAAATGGCATGACCACCCAACTTGGCGACGCCGGATTCGAAGGATACTCGGGTGCGGGTAGAGTTTTTTTCGAAGATCATTGCCAGCACTTTGTTGTCAAATAAGGCTGGGGCTTTGCCCTGGCGCAGCAGGGCTTTGAGTTCGATGGCGCGCGCGATGATGTGTTGGAGCTCGTCGCGGCTAACGTCATTCAGGGTTAGGAAATGTCTCGGCGCCTTTGAGGGAACCATAATCGTTGCTCTTTCATTGCAGCGCGCGCGTTATTGCACGCACTTGTTTTTAAAACTCTGTGACCAGTTTTACCACCTTGGCAACCAGCTCATCGGCTTCTGCGTCGGTAAGGATAAAAGTGGGCAGCAAGCGGATGGTGTTCATGGCAGTCACGTTAATGAGTACACCTGAATCACGACCTTTCTGTACCAGATCGCCACAGGGAGCATTCAGTTCTATGCCAATCATCAATCCTTTGCCGCGAATATCAACCACCTTGTCATTGTTTGCCAAAGCAGTTTTGAAATCGTTTAGTAACTTGTCACCCAGCGTTTTTGCACGCTCAATCAAGCCTGCACCCTGCAGTGTTTCGACTACGGCGATACCGGCGCTACATGCCAGTGGATTACCACCAAAGGTGGTGCCATGGTTGCCGGCTTGCAGAACGTCTGCCGCTTTACCGCGCGCAAGGCAGGCGCCAATTGGCATGCCATTACCCAAGCCTTTGGCGGTGGTGACTACATCTGGCAGTATGCCGTTATGCTGATAGGCGAAGTAGGTGCCGGTACGGCCATTGCCAGTCTGGATCTCGTCCAGCATCAACAGCAGGCCGTGCTGATCGGCAAGCGCGCGCAATTCGTTCAGGTAGTTCTTGGCGGGAACGCGTACGCCACCTTCCCCCTGAACTGGCTCAACCAGAATCGCCACTATGTTTTTGTGTTCGGCGATAGCGGCTTTTACGGCAGGTACATCGTCATATGGAACCCGCACAAACCCCTCTACCAAAGGTTCAAAGCCAATTTGCACTTTGGTATTGCCGGTCGCGGTCAGGGTTGCCATAGTTCTGCCGTGGAAGCTGTTGTTCATTACGATAACGGTAGGGCTTTTCACGCCTTTGTCGTTGCCGTATTTCCGCGCAATCTTGATTGCTGCTTCATTCGCTTCCGCGCCGGAGTTGGAGAAGAATGCCTTGTCCATCCCTGAAACCTTAATTAACAGATCTCCCAAGCGTTGTTGTTGGGGAATGTTATAGAGGTTGGATGTGTGGATCAGGGTTCCAGCTTGCTCTGCGATCGCCTTGGTAACTGCGGGGTGACTGTAACCCAGGGCGCATACGGCAATACCACTAATCGCATCCAGATAGGACTTGCCCTGATCATCCCACACTCGGCTGCCTTCGCCCTTAACAAGGGTGAGGGTTCTGGTGCCGTAAGTGTTCATTAGGCTGGTCATGGCAATCTCCGTAAAAAAACAAAGCCGCAGGCCAATCGGGGAAGGGCCATCAGGCGATTAGTATTCATGAATAAATAGAGGGATTTTTTGCTGGTCAGGACAGGAGTACTGACTAAAAATCGCAGAACTTACAGTGCGTGCGGCAAAAAATAAGCTCCAAATATATAAGTTCTTGCGATTATTGGCAAATTTACGGTTTTGCGCCCCGTTTTTTTACAGATTGTAATTGGTGCCCTGCACAAACTCCTTGGCAAAAATAATATCGTTTTTCAGGTGAAAACCTTCATCGGGCGGTTGGATAAAAAAGCCTTCAAATAAGCGCACACCCTGCATCCACAGGCTGGATAGATTGTGCGAATTTTCAATTTGCGTGGCGATTACCTGAATCCCGCGCCGGTTAGCAGCTTGCGCAAAACGCTCCAATAACTTGGGATTGTTTGCTTCGTTGGTTAGTTTGGGTGACAGGCGTAAAAAACTAAGAGGTAAGTCTTCCATTATTTTGAGTGCCTGTTCATTTTCACCGGCGCGAGTCATGCAAATACTGCAGTGAATATCGCGCAACGCTTTGGCAATCTCACGAGCCAAATGGAAATGCTCGATGATCCAATTTTCCTCCAGCATAAATACCAGACGATCCTCTCCGCGCAAACGTGATGACCGCAATACATTGGCTGCAAAGGAGAAGAAAGCGTTTTGTTGTAAAGTTTCTTCAGCGAGATGAATAAAAAGTGTGGCAGATTCGCGTGTGCCGCTATTTCCCGCAATCGCTGTTACCGCTTGCTGCAATACCCAGCGATCCAGTTGCACGCGTTTGCCGGGTTGGTTAATGCGGCTGAGGAATTGCCCTGCAGGAATGGGTTCCCCACCTTCGTTGCGTAAGCGGGTGAGTACCGAGAAATGTTCAATCTGTGCGTCCTCCAGGCTAATGATGGGTTGGAAGGCCAGTGATAAGTCGCGGCTAAACACTATTTGGGAAAAATCCGGTAAGCTTTTGGTGGTAGCAACGGCAGCTATTTCTGTGTGTGTTGCATTTTCCAATTGCTGTTCAAAGACCTGCTCGGCGCGCAGCAATGCATTGTTGGCTGTTGCCAGTGCAGGCTCCAATAAAACTACACCGATTTTTACGTCGAGTGAAATTTGCGTTCCTTTTAGCTTATAAACGTGGTTGCTCAGGTATTTGGCGATTTGCTCAGCGCGCTGGCGATGAAATTCCGCGCTGCGTGTTCCCGCCAGAACGCAGGCGACCAGATTGGATAAGTCTGCCCATTGTTCATCACTACCCAATGTGTCATCCAGATGTCCGCAAAAATGTTCGTGTAGATTAATCAGTTCTATCTGGCCCAATTGCTGATTTAGTTCGGGCAATTTATCCACGCTGACATAATAGAGCGCACTGGTTTGTCCGCTTAAACGATTGCTGTGCAACTCTTCTTCCAGTGCATTGAAAAAATAACTGCGATTAATTTGTAGCGGTTTTTGTGAGTGACGGGTTATGCGCGCTACGCGCGTTTTTAGCAGGCTGGTATCACTTAATGCCTGGCGGCAACACTCGATCAAATCGTTGGCTTCAAATGGTTTGGTGAGTAATGCATTCACGCCGAGTGCACGAATACTGCGGTGCAAGTTAGTATCAGTATCTGCGGTTACAAAAATAATCGGCAACAGCAAAAACTCAGGATCTTGCCGCAACAACACGGCCAGCTCCATGCCGTTTATATCGGGCATGTGCATATCCAGAATAACCAGGTCGGGTTTAAATTGGGCTGCACGTTGCAAGCTGTGAAGTGGTTGATTAACGCAGAGCACTTCCATGCCTGCATAGCGGAGGATTTCTGCTTGCAAACTGGTAATGGATTCATCGTCGTCCACTGCCATTATGCGATAGGTTTTGTTATTTAAGCTGATCAGTTGTAATAACTTGTCAATTAAAAAATTGAAATCAATTGGCTTGACCAGGTAGTCGGTGCTACCTGCTCGCAGCGCACGCAATTTTGCATTTAAATCGGTTCTGCCTGACATTAGCACGATGGGCGTATTTTGCAGCAGCAACGCTTTGATTTTATGCAGGTTGCTCAAGGCTTGTAGCCCGACGCCCTCAAAATCAGGGTCCATTAAAATAATGTCGGGCGAATCAAGGTAAAGCTGTTGCATGCAGCTGTGCGGGTTGTCGAAGTATTCGATAGTAAATCCGGCTCTGCGCAAATAGGCGGAGCAGAGTGCGGCGAGTGTGCGATCCGGGTCGATTAGGAATATCGTTTTTTCCCGGGCTTCCGGGTGATGATCAGGGACGGTAATTGCGGCGTGGCTATGGGGTTGCTGGGCATTAAGTACATCAATCAACTGATTAACCAACTCTTCAACTTGCGCGTATTCTGGTCCGCCAAAATGGCGACCGAGCGATTTCATATCGTGAATAAAGCTCTCTAGCTGCGCTGATTTCTGACGCAGCTCGGTAAATGCAAAGCTGGTGGAAGTTTCCGCCATTTTGTGGGCAAATTGTTCGAGCGCGGCTATTCCTTGTTCGCTCCAGTTAAGGTGGCGCAAGTGGCTCCAGATGTTTTCCAGGCGACGAGCCTGCTCAGGCAGGCTGGCCGAGAACTGTTCGCGTAATTTTTCAAGCTGGCTATGAAATTCTTGCGGCATAAAATCGTCCTGATACATTCGTCTTTAGTATAGAAGCTGTTTGCCAATTAAGAGTTCAAAAACAAACGCTGTAAAAAATCGTTTTAATAGATGCGACTTGTAAGGGTATGTCGCAAAATGCACGCCACTTGAATAATCGCGCTCTGGACTTGCATTGGCTATGAATTCATTCGCAGTTTTGCTCATCGGTGTTGTACTGGCGCCTGCTTCGACTTTTATTGCTGCAGAAACAACAAATCCCACCGAAAAATCCTTCACAAGAAGTCTGGAAACTATCGAAACTCTGGTCGTTTCCGGCACTCGGACGGATGGGGATCAATTAACTCACCAATTGATGCGCAATAAACCTGCGGATTTTATGGTCGGTGCGCGCTTGGATCCCGCTGAGTTATTGGCAGCGATTCCCGGCGTTCAGGTAGATTCCCGGACTAATTATGCGCAAGACACGCGCATAAGTTTGCGTGGCTTTGGTGCGCGCTCTGCATTTGGTGTGCGCGGTATTGATTTGCTCGTCGATGGAATTCCCGTGTCTACACCCGACGGGCAAGGGCAGTTGTCGAGTGTGATGCTGGATGGATTAGCGAGCGTTCAAGTATTGCGCGGACCACTGGCATCACTTTATGGCAATGGTTCCGGGGGTGTGATCAGCTTGCACACCTCAGCGCCTGAGCGGAGTCAGCTTAGTGCGGCCAGCGTAGGCGGCAATCAAGGCTTGGAGCGCTATCATTTGCAGGGTGATTATCGGCAGGGCGATTTTGCAGTGCGCGGTCAATATGCGGATACCCGGATTGCCGGTGATCGCCCACATTCGCGCGCTGAACGCCAACAAGCGGCGGTACAGGCTTATTATTCCACCGCGAATAATATCGATCTGACGATTAAGCATGAACAAAGCGACGATCCCTTATTGCAAGATCCGCTGGGATTAACGCAGGTGCAATGGCAAACAGATCCCTGGCAAAAAAATCCACTGGCCGAAACATTTAACACGCGCAAGCGCGTTAACCACCAGCAAACATCGATTAGCGCGCGCGAGCAGCAGGGCGCGAATCGCTGGCAAGCTGCGGCCTGGCAAGGTGAGCGCGAGATCACCCAATACTTGGGTTTTTCGGGCGATGCCATCTCCGGTAGTGGCGGTGTCGTGGATTTAGCGCGTGAGTTCGCCGGCGCCAGCACCACCCTATCCCAATCAGCTCAGCTATGGACCTTGCCGCTGGATGTCAGCGTGGGATTGGAAGCCGCGCAAATGAAAGATCGGCGGCGCGGTTATGTGAACAATCAGGGAGTTGCCGGGGACTTGCGGCGCAACGAGTTAGGTGAGGTTAACAGTCGCGATATCTATTCATTAATTCAACTTGCGCCGAGCGGGCAATTCCGTATGTATACAGGTGCAAGGCGCACTTGGCTCGATGTTGATGTCGATGATTATTTTATTGTGCCGGGTAATCCGGATGATTCGGGGATGCGCAATTATCGCGAGCAATCCTGGGTGGTGGGCGGCAGCTACGCATTCGCAGATTGGTGGGAGTTATTTGCCAGCAGTGGGCGCGGTTATGAAACGCCCACGCTGACGGAAATGGCGTATCAAGCAAATGGTTCAGGCTTAAATACGCAATTGGATGCGGCGATTAATCATCAGCAGCAATGGGGTTTGGGTTATCACGTTAATGAAGTATTAGCGCTGTCGCTAACGCACTTTATGATCGAGACTGATAATGAGTTGGTGGTGGATCAATCCGTTGGCGGGCGTACCAGCTTTCGCAACGCGGCCGAAACTGAACGCAGCGGCGTAGAGCTTTTTGCGCGCTGGGTTTTGAATGAAGCCTGGCGCTGGCAGGCGAGCGCGCAATCCATGAGTGCTGATTATTCTACCGGTCAATGGTCGGGCAAACAATTGCCCGGCGTAGCGCGCGACCAGTATCAACTTGGCGTAGAATGGCGGCCCCTGCGCAACGAGTTGCTGCAAGTGAATTTGCTGGCACAGCAGCGTTCACGCATTTTTACCGCCGACAATAATCAAATAGCGGCTCCCGGTTTTTACACGGTCGACCTGAGTGTGGGCGGTGATTTGTCAATCCAGACTTGGGCGTTTAATTGGTGGTTAAAGCTCGCTAACCTCAATGATGAACGTTATGTTGGTTCCGTCGTGGTGAACCAAGCAAATGGCCGCGCATTTGAGCCAGCGTTGGGGCGCAATGTTTCGGGCGGACTTAAGCTCGCTTATGCTTTCTAGTGTAAGGCGAAATAATTTTTTAACTGAGTATGTTTTGTGATTGACTTGGATTTATTGCCCACATTGCCTTTAACTCAGCTGCGCGACGATTTTTTTGCGGCGTTACAGCAAACTCCATTGCTACTGGAAGCAGAGCCAGGTGCAGGTAAATCCACTCTGGCGCCACTCTGGGTATTGGCGCGTATTGCGGAAGAGCAGCAGGTCTGGTTAATTCAGCCGCGCGTTCTGGCGACGCAAGCCCTTGCAGAGCGGTTAGCAGAATTGCTGCAGGAAAAAGTGGGGGAGACTGTTGGCTATCAAGTTCCTTATGATTCGCGCATGGGAAAGCAAACGCGTCTGGTGCTAATGACGCCAGGTGTGCTCTTGCAGCACTTATTGCACAATCCAACTCTGGATGGAGTTGCGTGCGTAATGCTCGATGAAATTCACGAGCGCAGCGTCAATCAGGATCTCGCCTGGGCATTTTTGCAGGAAGTGCAAATTCTGCGCGATGATCTGCAATTAATTTTAATGAGTGCAACGCCAGATCCTGCATTGCAGCAAAAAATCGTCAATCGTTTATTTGCGCCCGGTCGCTGTTTTCCCGTTGGTGTTGAATATCAGCCCGTCAAACAAATGCCCAATCAGTATCCGGAAAAAATCGACGAGCATTTAGTGCGCGTGTTGCGCAGTCATACGGATTGGCAAAAGCACACTGCCTTGGTGTTTTTGCCCGGCTGGCGCGAGATTGAAGACTGCGCACAAGCCATCGCGCGCGCATTTCCCGCGCAAAAAATATTTCGCTTGCACAGCCGTGTTGCCGCGCAGGAGCAGCATCACGCGTTAGATCCGGCGCAGGGGCCGCGCATTATTTTATCCACTAATATCGCAGAAACATCCTTAACGATTGCCGATGTAACCCTGGTTATTGATTCGGGTTTGGCGCGGCGTGTGGACTATGAGCAACGCACCGGAATATCGCGCCTGCGCACCGCGCGTATCAGTATGGCCAGTGCCGAACAGCGACGCGGTCGCGCGGGACGTGTGCAAGCCGGGCATTGTATTCGCCTCTGGTCCCAGGATCAGGCACTTGCCGCGGCTGACTTACCCGAGATTCGCGCAACCGATTATGTGCCGCTGGCATTGCGTATCGCGCATTGGGGAAGTCCGGCGCAATCCCTGCCGTGGTTGGAAAAACCCAATGTGCTCGCGTTGCAATTTGCGCAGCAACAATTACAGCAAATGCAATTGCTGGATGCACATGGCGCTGTGACTGAGCGCGGCCAGCGAGTCAGTGAGCTGGGTACCCACCCGCGCATTGCCGCGTTTTTATTATTGCATGAGCAAATGCTTGGCAATGCATCCTTGTTACTGGCGTTGGCTTTGCATTTCGAATTAGCGGCTGAGCAAGATATAGATGCGCTGTTGGCTGATGCGGCGCGAGAGCTTGCGCGCAATCGCCAATGGCAACAACAGCAAAAACGTTGGTTAAAAGTACTTGATGTATCGGTCAACGCTAGCGATATAAATGCACAACTATTAGCTCGCGCATTTAGTGATCGCATTGGTTATCGCCAGGATTCAGGTAAATACCGGTTGAACTCCGGCATTAGCGTTGAATCGTCGCTCACCAGTCAATGGGCCGTGCTGCCTATTATTAATACTCGCCCTAAAAGCCATAGCGGTGTTGGAATTGCCGTGCAGCCGAGTGCTGAACTGCAGCGGCAATTGAGTCAGGAGCACAGGGCGATGGAATTCAAACAGCAACGCTGGCAATTGCATCGCCAGTGGCACATGGGCGGGGTATTGATTGATGAACAATTCACCCCGTTAGATGCTTCGCAAGCACCACTACAATTGCACAATCACATCCAGAGGTTGTGGCAAGAAAAAGGGCGCTTGCATTTTCACTGGAACGATAGCGCAGAGCGATTTTTGCAACGTGCACGTTTGTTAACTGACCTCAATCTCTGTGACTTACCGGCACTGGATGATGAATCATTGTGTGCTGAGTTGGATAAATGGCTAATGCCTTTTTTAACTGAGGCTACGCGGTTGGATAATTTACCCTGGTTGCAGGCACTGGAGTTTTATTTCGGTTATGAACAGTGTCAGGCAATAGCCAAATTATTGCCTGAAAAAATTGAATTACCCAGTGGGCGCAATATAACGGTGGAATTTAACAGTGATGGCGGAGCTCAAGTAGCTGCCAAATTGCAGGAATTTTTTGGCTGCGAGCAGTTGCAGTTAGCAAACGGAAAAATTCCACTGCAAATTCATTTGCTCTCACCCAATGGCAGCCCGTTAGCGATTACCACCAATTTGCAAACGTTTTGGCAGCAGGCGTATCCCGAGGTGCGCAAAGAAATGCGTGGTCGCTATCCTCGTCACCCCTGGCCGGATAATCCCCTCGAACACGAAGCAACGGCCTTGACCAAACGCAAACTTGCGTCATTGCAGGATAAAAACACCTAGAAATTGATAAAATAGCTAACAAAAATTATTTAAATTTCTATTGGATATAAAAAGTAATTGCCTGCCATCTGGCGAATGGCATTAATTTTCTCTGTCTATACTTGTGACTTAGTTCGGCAATTTTTTGCCGAAATAGAACAGAGGGAATTAGTACTATGCACAACGTCGTAATTGCAGTCTTGTTCTCTGTTGCGTCCTCAGGCGTTGCTTTAGCTCAAGAAAATGTCGATTCCGCTCCCGCTTTTGCTTGGGGCGGGGCGCTCACATTGGAATCTGTTACCAATTTGGATGGCGGTGTAAAAGAGGGAACTCGCGAGCTGGCCAATCTGGATATTACCCTTGCCATAGATACGGAAGCTGCCAATTGGTGGGGGGGTGGTGAATGGTTTATCTATGTGTTGGGTGATACCGGCAAAGACCCGGCGGAATACACTGGCGACGTGCAGGGTGTTTCCAATATCGCGACCGATGAGTCGCTCAAAGTTTACGAATTTTGGTACCAACACTATTTTGCCGATGACAGCATCAAAGTGTTGTTTGGTCTGCATGATTACAACTCTACTTTTTATTCACTGGAATATGCTGGTTTATACAGCCACCCGTCGTTTGGTATAGGGCCAGACACGTCTCAAGTTGGGCCGTCTATTTTTTCTACTACCGCGACGGCGCTGCACATTACCTATCAAGGTGAAAATCAATATTTATTAGCTGCCATCTATGACGGTGTACCGGGTGATCCGGATAATCCGCGCGGCACGCATATTCAATTTAATGAAGGCGATGGTTTATTCAGTGCAGTGGAGTGGGGCTGGGCCAACGAAAGTCAGGACAAAATTGCGATAGGCGCTTGGCAACACACAGCAGAGGTTGAAAATCCGGTGGATGGTGAAATGAATAATGACAACACCGGGGTTTACATTATTGCCGAGAAAAATATTAACGATGTGGCGGGTGTGTTTTTGCAATTAGGGCGCGCCGACGACCTATACAATCAACTTGAATATTACGTCGGCACTGGCATTACTTTTAATGGCTTTTGGATTGAGGATGACAATTTTGGTTTGGCGGTAGCCCACGCGCGCAATGGCGATCCCTACCTTGTTACACACTCCGATATCGATCGCGCCGAAACCGCTTGGGAGTTAAGTTATTTTGCACCTGTTGTAGATCATTTAAGTGCGCAAGCAAGTCTGTATTACATCCAGAATCCGTCGATGGATAAAACATTGGATGATGCAATAGCACTGGGTGCACGTGTATATATTGAATTTTAGGCGAAAGTTTTTTAACGCTAATTAATTGATAAGCAGGTGGGATTGAGATGAGCATCAAGCGATCAATTATCTGGGTGATTGTTGGTTTCGTCGCCTTGATTGGAATTAATACGTTTGTCGGCTTAAATGTCAGCCAAAAACTGGGCGGCTTGTTGAATTACATTTCTGGCCCAGCCTGGAATGCTGCTGATGGAGCAATGGAAGGCCAAATTGGGTTGGAGGCGCAAATCATTGTTTTGCAAAAATTGTATTATCGAGAAAAAACTTTTACGGAGATCAAACCTCAATTTGATGACGCACTCGCGATGGAGGAAGATGCCCTGGGGCGTATGAAAGAGTCCGGTTTAATGGGTAACGCGACGGTAACGAAGCTGAATCAACTGTTAGCTGAATTTCACCGAACCCGTGACGCCTTGCTCGGTAAGTTGCAAGCTGGCGGCGAAGCCGCTGCGGAATATGAACAATTGAATAACTTGATGGATCAGTTGTTGTCATTTATTGGTGAGATGGAGGAGGAGGCAGATGGTAAAGTGGAAAGCGAAACCGGTAATGTTGCCGCGTTGCAGTCTGCGGCAAAAACAAAATTGCTCAGTGCGTTTTCGGTAAGCATTATCTTATCTGTCATTATTTTTCTGTTTGCCAATAAAGTAATTATGCAGCCCATTTCGCGTGTGACTGACAACCTGAGTGAGCTGGCCTCGGGGACGGGTGATTTAACAGCGAGATTGAGCGGTGAAAATCAGCATACCGAAGTGGGGCGCCTGTCATTCGCGTTTAATCGGTTTGTCGAGAAATTACAAAATTTGATTGGTCAAGCGCAGCAAAGCAACCAATCGCTGACCGATGCCAGCGTGCAAATTACGGCATCTATCGATCAAACAGCGAGAGGCATTGATGTGCAATTTGCGGAAATATCCCATGTTGCCAGTGCTGTGGATCAAATCTCTTCCATGTTGAATAAAGTTGTAGATGCAGCAGTGCAAGCTAGCGATGCTTCTGTGCAGGCAACCACCACAACCGGAGCGGGTAATGATGTGGTTGCGTCTGCCCAGCAGGGGGTGGATGAGGTAGTTAAAGAAGTGGATAAGGCTTCGCATGTTATTTCCGAATTGGTAGCGGACAGCCGCAATATAGGTTCAATGCTGGAAGTGATTCGCAGCATCGCCGAGCAAACTAATCTACTAGCGCTTAATGCGGCAATAGAAGCGGCGCGCGCTGGCGAAAGCGGTCGCGGTTTTGCGGTGGTGGCCGATGAGGTAAGGAGTTTGGCATCGCGTACTCAGGAGTCAACCAAGGCAATTGAAGTCATTATTGCTAATCTAACTTCTGGGTCCAGCAAGGCGGTCGATGTAATGGGCGATGCGCAGCAAAAAGCGTTAGTTATCAAGGAGCGAATTTCTGATACTTCTCACGCTTTTTCTAATATTGTGGTAGCGGTAGATCAAATCCAAAAAATGAACACGGAAATTGCGCGCGCTACTGAGGAAGAAAAAACATCTATGCAACAAATTACTGGCAGCATGAATACAATTCTGCAGCAAGCGCGACGCAATCACGACGCCGGTGAACAGGTAAGTCGCTCGCGCGAACATTTGGAAAAAGAGTCGCGCAGACTTGATGGTTTGCTTCGTGGGTTCCGTACCTGATTTTTTCTGAATTCTATTGGCGCGCCGCGCTTAACTTACCCCCGCGCGGCGTTTTATATTTTTGATAGTTAATCCCAGTTTGAACCTACACTGCTATTCCCACTTCCAGCTCTGCAATTAAACCATCCGTTACATTTCCGCTAATGGTCGCTAACTGATATTCCACTCCATCGCTAAATACATTGTCAGCAGCGAAGCTGGTAACCGAGGTGTTCTGGCCTTTGGTGTAGAGCGACGTTTCATACACGGCTTTGGTAGTGGCAGCGGGAAATGCCATTTGCGATATCGCGGTGGAACGTGCGCTGCTACCGTAATTGGTTAAAAAAATCTGGAAGTGAATATGGGTGATACGCCCTGCGTACCAACCGGGGTAAATGGTGGTGAAGAGAGCGACACCGTTTGTGTCGGTATATTGCACCCCCCGACAATAAGTTTTACCCGCCTGGCCGGCGTTATTGTTTTGTGAATAACCTGAATACAAACCATCTTTGTCGCAATGCCATATGTACACATAACCCGAAACCGGCTTACAACTGTCATTGACATTGACCAATTTTATTTTTACTTGCAGCGCCACACCCGTCTTGTCTTCAGCGATATTTTCGCGCAGTACGGCGGAATTATCGAGCAGGGTCGAAAGCGGAAAGGGGCCAATGGTTTCGGTGGGGATTAACGTGCATACACCAGAAGAACTGGTGGCAGTTGTACTGGATACGGCGGTAGTACTGCTAGTAACTGTTGTGGAACTGGTTGCCGCTGTTGCACTGCTCGTGCCGGTGGAGTTGCCACCAGATGACCCGCCGCCGCAACCAATCAGACTTCCGGCACCTATTACGCTCAGTGCGCCTAATGCGCCTAGTGTTTGTCGACGTTTAAGATCTATGTTGGGTGTGACTCTGGTTCCCGCAGTGGTTGTGGTTGCAGGTGATGCGGATTTTAATTCAGTTGTTGAAGGGGGCATGGGTTTCTCTCCGTAATGGTTATCGGTATCAGCACCTGCGTATAACGGTGTTGATATAGGTCTGACCCAAGTATGGAAAAAGAATGCGCAAGCAATTGTGAAAGGATTGGTGAGCAACTATGGAAAAACTGTGAAAGCCTTGAGTGACTTCGAAAAAGACAGTTTTTTGAACAAAAAGCGGTATGAGCAAGGCCATCCATGGCTGGCCATTCGTCCGTGGTAGGTCAAGATGTTTGCAGGCGATAACCGACACCGTACACCGAATGAATAATGTCTTCATTGCAAATCGGCTGCAGTTTTTTACGCAATTTGGTGATGTGCGAATCCATGGTTCGGTCGCTCACTACCCGATGATCTGTGTAAGCGTTTTTTAATAAAGTATCACGCGAAATGACACGCTGTTTATTGAGCAATAACGTTTCCAAAATACGAAATTCAATACTGGTTAATTCAATACATTGATCACCTACACAGGCGTACTGACGCTCTTTATCCAGGCGCAAGCCCTCGTCTTCGCTGGTTTCGGTTTTGCTAGTGCGGCGTAATACGGCTTTAACGCGCGCGATTACTTCGCGTGGGCTAAACGGTTTGCAAATATAATCATCCGCACCCAGTTCAAGGCCGAGCAAGCGATCAATTTCTTCCACCTTGGCGGTAGTCATAATTATGGGTACCTGCGAAACTTTGCGCACTTCCTGGCAAATGCTCAAGCCATCGCGTTTTGGAAGCATTAAATCCAATAACACCAAATCCCATTTTTCAGTGAGGATTCTTTGCAGTGCCAGTTCGCCGTCGCTCACCAGTGTTGCTGAAAAATTTTCACTGGTCAGGTAGTCCTGCAAAATTTCGCCCAGATCAATTTCATCTTCCACAATTAAAATATTCATGCTGATACCTGTAATGGCAATGTCACTGTCACTTTTAAACCACCGAGTTCGCTGCTGCTGATGCTAATTTTGCCTGCATGAGCTTCTACGATATTGCGGCAAATACTCAGACCTAATCCAGCGCCGCCAGTTTCACGGCTGCGCGAGGATTCGGCGCGATAGAGCCGCTCGAATAATTTTTCATGCAATTCCGGATCTACCCCGGGTGTTGAATCTTCAATGGTAAATACGGCGGAATGCATTTCTTTGTAGAGCGATACCTTGATATTGCCCGGGGACTCTGTGTAGTTAATGCTGTTGTTAAATAAATTCAACAATAATTGTTGCAAACGCTCCGCATCGGCAAAAATCAGCAGCGGTTCTTTGCAGACATGCTGTGTAAGTGTCAAGCCAGCCTGGGTAAGCTTATCCTGCATGGAATTGCTTGTTTCTTCGAGTATTTCGCTAAAATCGCACTCTTGCTTGCGATAGCTCATAGCACCTATGTCGGTGAGCGACAGTTGGTACAAATCATTGATCAGACTGGCAAGGCGTGCCGCGTGCTTTTGCAAGCGGGTGATGGCTTTTGCATCAAACTTGCGCACACCATCTTCCAGCGCTTCCAAATCGGCCTTTAATACGGCGAGCGGTGTCCGCAACTCGTACGAAATGTCCGCTACCCAACGTTTGCGCGCTTGCTCGGTTTGTTCCAGAGTGTGGGCGAGGTGGTTGAGATGTTCTGCCAACGTTGAAATTTCATCCTGACCTTTTGCGGCGAGGCGCTGTTGATAATCGCCACTACTCAGACGTTGCACATGAGTGGCCAAGCGTTTTACTCGTTGGGTGAGCAGGTATGACAAGGGAATTGCGCAGCCTAGTGCAATGATCAGTGCAACCATCGCTGTAATTAAAAAATGTGTCTGTTGGCGTTTGGCAAATTCGTTGTCGCGTAAGTCGCGCAGCGCCGGGTTCATGGGAACTCCCAAATAGCCAACACATTGCTCTTTGCCATCTATGTTGATAATTAAATCACTATACAAATAGGTTTCGTTGCGCCATTTTTTTCCTGCGATAACTTTTTCCTTTTCATTGAGCAGGATAAAACGTTTATAGGGCTGATGCCGTAGGAAGTCTTCGGGATCTTTGGGGTCTCGGTCGCGATCACCTTCGCGCTTGCCTTTGGTGTCGCGGTGGAAAAAAAAGCGATTGGGTTCACCATCGTCCGGGGGGCTGTTATTTAATTCAGGCGGTAAGGGGAAGGGAATGGGACGCTCACCGCGCTCGCGCAAATTGGCGCTGTATTGCCACACAAACAACTCCCAGTAGTTGCGATTTTTTTTAAACGCATCCCAGTTGCCCGCCATGCGATATTGACGTTCCAGTGCATTAATTAAATTGGCGTTGCGCGAGGTTTCTTTTTGCTCGATGTAGCGATTAAAGCCCAGCTCAAAACTCAGGCGGGAATACAAAAATAATCCGCCGGTTAGCAGCACGGCAAACAGGGCAAACACTAAAAATACTTGTACGCGTAGATTAAATTTCACAGGGGCAAACAACCTTCTTATCGGCGGGAAATGACTAGTCCTGTGAACAGAATATGCAAAATCGTCCATTTGGCAAACCCGGAGAGATTGGCCGCACCCCGGAGACTGGGGTAAAATGGCAATACTTGAGCAAATTACTGGGTTATAACCTCGTTTATCGCTTGTTAACCCGTCTGGCCTGATCTCAGGCTGCTCCAGCGAATTCAGTCCCCCGCAAATTATCGAGGTAGATAAATGGACACGTTAGAAACGATCAAGCAACAAATCAGTGAAAACGCGGTAATCCTTTATATGAAAGGTTCACCCAGCGCTCCGCAATGTGGGTTCTCTATGCGCGCCTCCCAGGCCCTGATGGCTTGTGGCCAGCGTTTTGCGTATGTGGATATTTTAACCAACCCGGATATTCGTACCGAGCTGCCAAAGTTTGCCAACTGGCCGACCTTCCCTCAGTTGTGGGTAAAAGGCGAGCTGATCGGCGGTTGCGACATAGTGACTGAAATGCACGAAAAGGGTGAGCTCAAGCCCCTGATTGACGCCGCTGTTGCCGGTTAATCCCGGTGCGACTTCCAACCTATGAGGGCTGGAAGTCGCTTCTGCGATATTACTCTCTCACTGTTCTCCTTCTATTCTTAGTTCTCGCTAACCATTGGTTACTACCAAAAATACCAGTATGGCGGCGCCAACCAGGCTGATTGCACAGAGAGTGAGGCCCATTAGCCGCTGACGCGCGCGTTTGGCTTCATTGTTTTGGTCTTGCAATTCATGGGCGCGCCAGGCAATCGCTTTGGATTTCACCAGTTTAGCTCTAATCTTTTGCAGAGCTGCTATGTCCTGTTCCAGCCCGTCACGCGGGGTGTCTGTCTGTTCTTGCTCAAGTTGTTTGAGCTTTTTATCCAGTTGCGCGAGCTTGCTATCCAGCGCGGCGGATACTTGATGAATTTGCATAATCAATGCTCTGGAGATGACTGCACCAACCTTAGCAGAAGCGAGTTTTTTTGTCTGGCTTCATAATCAACATATCGTTTTAGGGTGAAAACCTAATAAAATACTTTAAGTTTTAACAGCTTGTGCTATAAACCTGCCAGCTTTCACAGCTAGCTTGTTCCTCACGAGTTGGCTTGTTACCAGAGGAGAAGGGCACCCATGTTGAGAATGTTTAAAGTACAAGGCAATGCGCTGCGGGAAGATAAGCAGCCAGACGAAAACACCCGCCTTGCGCTGAATAACGCTCTCTGGATTGATGCCCGCGAACCCTCTGATGAAGAGCGTGAGGAGTTAAATACCTTCCTGCGTGCCGAACTCCCGGAATCTGAAGACGTTGAGGAAATCGAATTCTCGGCGCGTTACTTTCAGGACAGTGTCGGTATACACGTTCACTCCCTGTTTCTTGCCCCCGGCGATTCTGGTCGTCACAGCACCGCAACTGTTGCGTTTATTCTGCAAGACAAACGTTTAATTACCGTGCGTGACGGCGACCTGGCTGATTTTCGCCTGTTACGGATGCGCGTGCGCGCGGGACAGGTGAATGTTACCTCACCGCAGGATTTGCTGGTGACCATGTTTGAGCAAAAGGTGGAGAACCTCGCCGACGTATTGGAAGACATCCATCGCAAGCTCGAAGAAGTCAGCCACATGGTGCTGGAGGATGAAGAGGCAGAGCTGGAAGATGCAATTGACCAGTTGGCCAAACTGGAGGATAGCAACGGAAAAATTCGGCTCTGCTTGATGGATACCCAGCGCTCAATTTCCTTTTTGCAGCGTCATCTGCGTGAATCTTTTGAGCTGCAGGAAACCGCGCGGGAGATCAAGCGCGACGTAGACACCCTGATGTCGCATACCGCATTCCTGTTCGACAAAATCAACTTCCTGATGGATTCCACCCAAGGCTTTATCAATATCGAACAAAACCAGATTATCAAGATCTTCTCCATTGCCGCCATGGTATTCCTGCCACCAACTGTAGTAGCCAGTGCCTACGGGATGAATTTTGAATACATCCCCCATTCAGACTGGAAATACGGGTTCGTAGTTGCCGTATTGCTAATGCTGCTATCTGCCGTTTTGCCCTACTGGTATTTCAAGCGGAAAGATTGGTTGTAACCTTCGTCTGCCGTGCAGCTAAAGCAAAAACGCCACCCGGGCAACCTGGTGGCGTTTTTGATGGAGGCATTCGGGCATGCAGGGGAATCAGGGGGTGTAGTTCACTGCTATATGAAAGCCCAGTTCAAACGCATCAGCGCGCAGGGTTTTGCCGCCGCCATTGAGGGTGATTTTTCGCTCCACATCTACTTCTCCCAGGCTAAAGAGCGAGCGCTCATACTGATCTACGTAGACCAGTTCCAATGACTTCTCGCTGTTTTGCTCGCCGTCGTTTGGCAATAACTCACCTTGAGGAAGTGTGAGTAGTTCGGTCTGCAAATACTCGCTCTCTGGGGAAAGCAAATCTTCATAGGCTAAATCATCCGCCACGGCGGGCAGGCTAAAAAAGGATGTTAAAACGCTTGCGATCAGCAGGTGTTTCATTAATTTCTTGAACTCGTGTGGATACTGAAAGAGGGAGATTTGTTTGTTTTTTGAACGGGGCGCAGTATATAGATTGAGCAGGCTGGCGGTGATACAAAAAGAAACACTTTTTAGATTTTTTTAGTATTGAAAAGAGACAATTGATAATTTTTATAAGTTATTTTTTTGTTAATGGAGAGTTTTTGGTTTTTTGTGCGTGTTTTGTTATAAAAAAGCGGCCCTTTCGGAAACAGCCAGCCGTTTTAGGTTCAAAATAAACGTGCAAAAACGGGCTAATCCTCAACCCATTCCCAGCGCAGCGGTTGACCGAAATCGTCGAGAATTACTTTTTTACGTGGTTTAGGCTTTTTAGGTTTCAACAGGAGGGTAGGCTTTTTACGCGCTTCAATAGCGGCAACTACGTCTGGCAAGGGGGTGCGATCTTCATGACTGGAACCTTCAAAGAGCGCCACCAAAGGACCACTCGCATCCATACGCCCGCTCAAGCCGCGGGGTACTTCACTAACCTGGCCACCATTGTCCAGGTACTGGCGGATTTGCTCCTCCAGTTCCTGATGCAGCTGACGGCGGGTTTTTGTGGGTTTGATCATGGTGCCCAAATGACCTGTTAAGCCAGAAACGATGGGTAAATCGGACGCCTCACTAGCGGCGCGGCCTGCCAGCATAACAGTCGGGCGAAGGTCAGATCAAATTCCCGCCTGTGCATGTCGGCGGTTATAAGGCCGGTATAGATTAATAAAATGGCGCGCCTCGCATCGCGCGCCACCTTTAGGTAAACTGCGCATCCTTTAATCGCCCGTCGTTTTTCCGCGTTGTAGATATGACCCAAGCCAGCCTTAAAATCACTGAAATTTTCTATTCGCTGCAAGGTGAATCCAATACTGTGGGCCTGCCGACTGTATTTGTGCGCTTGACGGGATGCCCTTTGCGTTGCGGCTACTGTGATTCTGAATACGCTTTCTATGGCGGCGAGCGCCTGGCATTGGATGAAATACTCGCGCGCGTAGCGGCCTACAATCCTAAATATATCTGTGTGACGGGTGGTGAGCCACTGGCGCAGCGCGAATGCTTGACGCTGCTCTCCTTGCTGTGTGATGCCGGTTACTCAGTATCACTGGAAACGAGCGGCGCTTTACCGGTTGATGATGTTGATCCTCGTGTGGTGAAAGTCATGGACTTAAAAACACCGGGGTCGGGTGAGGTAGGGCGCAACCGTTGGGAAAACATTCCGTTGCTCAGTGGGCGGGATCAGATCAAATTTGTCATTTGTGATCGGGCGGATTACGAATGGGCACGTTTTAAACTGGATGAGCATCAGTTAAATACCAGGGTGGCAGAAGTATTGTTCTCGCCCAGCTTTGGTCAAATTACTCCGCTGGAATTGGCAGAGTGGATTCTCGCCGATAATTTACCGGTGCGTTTTCAGTTGCAATTACACAAAATATTGTGGAATGACACTCCGGGTCATTAAGTATTTTTTTGGGCTTCCTGGTGCGTATAGGGGCTGGTTTTTCTGCAGGTGCTTTCTATGTCACAACAAAAAGTCATGTCGCAACAAAAAGTGATGTCGCAAAAAAAAGCCGTCGTGCTTGTCTCGGGCGGTTTGGATTCAACTACCGTGCTCGCGATAGCGCGCAGCCAGGGCTATGAATGCTATTCCATGAGTTTTGATTATGGTCAACGTCATCGCTCGGAATTGTTAGCGGCTGAGCGCACAGCGAAGGCTCTCGGAAGCGTTGACTACAAAGTGATTAAACTGGATTTGCGTTCAATCGGTGGTTCTGCGTTAACCGATGAATCTATCGCAGTGCCGGAAGAAGAAACGGGTGGCATTCCTATTACCTATGTGCCGGCACGCAACACCATTTTTTTGTCTATCGCGCTGGGTTGGGCCGAAGTCTTGGGATGTGACGATATTTTTATTGGCGTTAATGCGGTGGATTTTTCTGGCTACCCCGATTGTCGCCCGGAATATATCGCCGCTTATGAGACCATGGCGAACCTCGCCACGCGCGCGGGCGCTGAAGGCAATAAGCTGCACATTCGCACGCCGTTGATTAAACTAACCAAGGCAGAAATTATTCAGCAGGGTATTGCGTTGGGAGTTGATTACAGTTTGACGGTCTCCTGCTATCAGGCCAATGATCTAGGCGAGGCTTGTGGCAAGTGCGATAGCTGCCGCCTGCGTAAAATTGGTTTTGTACAAGCCGGCGTGGCAGATCCAACTCGCTATCGCGTTTGACGCGTATCAACAATAATTTTTTGCAATCAGTTGCTGTTCAAATTCTGCAATTGGTAAAGGCTTACCAAAGAAATACCCCTGGAACATGATGCAACCATTTTGTTCCAGGAATTTCTTCTGCTCGTCCGTTTCTACGCCCTCTGCAATTACCTGCAAATTCATATTTTGCGCCATTGCAATAATGGTGCATGCGATCACTGCATCATTGGGGTCAATGGCAATATCGCGCACAAAAGTCTGATCAATCTTTAATTGCCCCAACGGCAAGCGTTTCAAATAGGAGAGCGATGAGTAACCTATTCCGAAATCGTCCATGGAGAATCCTATTCCCTCATTTTGTAGTTGCTGCATCTTCTCGATACTCTGATCAACGTTCTTAAGAAGAGAGCTTTCCGTTAATTCGAGTTTTAATAAACGCGGATTGATGCCGGTGGTTTTTACAATCTGTAATACATCTTCGACAAAGTAGAGCTGGTTAAATTGAATGGGGCTCACATTGACCGCTATGCTCAGGTTGGCAAAGGCTGGGTGATGGCTCCATTGCTGCAATTGCTCGCATGCCTGACGTATTACCTGGCGGCCGATATTTACAATCAATCCGGTTTGTTCAGCAACCGGAATGAAATCAGCAGGTGAGATCATGCCATTGTGTGGGTGTATCCAGCGTAATAATAATTCCGCGCCAATCGCTTTATGTTGGTTATCGATTTGCACCTGGTAGTAGGGAATTAATTGCTGGTTAGATTCGTATGCTGTGCGCAAATCTGCTTCAATCGCGGCCCGTTTTTCCAACCTTGATTGCATATTCGGATCAAAGAAGCGAATCGCATTGCGACCACTGTCTTTGGCTTGATACATAGCAACGTCAGCGTGACGCAACAGGTCGTCAATACTGCGCGTCTGCCCTTTAAATAAATTAACGCCGATACTAATAGTACAATGATAAACCGACTGCATCAGTGGATAGGGCAGGTTGATTAAATCATGCAGTTCTTCTGCGCGCTTTTTGGCTTCCAATGCAGCTGTCTCTGCTTCTTCTCCCAAATTATCGAACACTACCACAAATTCATCGCCGCCAAGGCGTGCAGCCAAATCGGTAGAGCGAATCACGCTGCTGATGCGCTCGGCTACCTGTACCAGCAGTTGGTCTCCGATGTGGTGGCCGCGCGTATCATTGAGCAATTTGAAGTGATCTATATCGATAAACAACAAGGCGCCATGCTGATTGACTCGTGCACTTTGCGCGGTGAGTAGCTTTAAGCGGTCTTGCAGCATGCGGCGATTGGGCAGGCGTGTCAGCGGATCAAAAAATGCCAGGCTATAAATTTTTTCCTGGTCCTGGGCGCGACGTAATTCACCGCCGATGCGATCGGCAAAAATTAATAGCAGTGAATTAATTTGGGGTGAAACAGGTAGGGGGGTTTCCGCCATCGCGATTAAAATGCCCACGGGGTTGCCCTCGGCGTTGCGAATGCCTACGCCCATGTAGCTTTCGATATTGTGCCGCTGAAACATGTCGTCCTGCGGATAACGTTCACGCGCTCCTGAAGTAACAAAGCACAGATTTTCATCTACCACATCGGCGCAAGGAGTATTGCGCAGTGAGTAGGTAAAATTATCCTGCAGTACACCTTGTTTTAGATAAGTGTGAGTCGTTGCTTGAGCAGGTGAGCTCGGGCTGATTAAGCTGATAAGTACGTGTTCTGCGCCTATAGCGTCGGCCAGTGCTTTTAAAATGGTGACAAAAAAATCCGGCGCTGAAGCGGCGTCTGCCGCCGCGGCTGCTAATGCCAGATCCAGCCCTTTGCGTTCGGTAATATCCTGCATTGTGCCTTGAATCAGGCTGGCGTCACTCACAATAATGTTGTCGCCTTGTAACTGAAGCCAGAACTTCTGATTGGCAATTTCCAGGCGCAATTCCAGAGCAATTGTTTTTTGTTGGTTTGCACTTTCATGTAGTGCATTTTGCAGGCTTTCGCGCTCATTGGGGTGAATAAACTCCGCAATGAAATCGCGCATATTGCCCTGCAGTTTTTCGGGCGGGAACGCGAATAGCTCCTGCATGGAAGGGCTTAAACTGTAAGTATCGGTTGTCGGATTCCAACTCCAGTGCGCAATCCGTGCCATCAGTTGTGCGCTTGCCAAACGTTGTTCGCTATGGCGCAAAGCGGCTTCTATTTGTTTGCGTTCGACCAGCTCTTGTTCAACTCGCAAGAGCGCTTGGCGTTGTGGACCCAAGTCTATATCCAGACAGTACATTTCTTTATAGTCGGGTGTATCAATGAGTACATGGTTGGAGTAGACCCAGACTTCTTTTCTATCTTTTCCAAGCAGAGCTAATTCGCCGGACGGAATAGCCTCATCTTTCTCGTGCCAGTTTTCTATGCCCTGATACACCATATCGCGCATAAATTCTGGAATGATTAAGTCTTCGAGTTTTCTGCCCATCGCCTCGGCGGCGGTAAAACCATAGAGATCTTCGCTCGCTTTGTTCCAGAAGATCACTTCATGGAATCGGTTGTAACCTTGCACAGCAATATTGCGTGTGGTTTCAAAAATATTGCGAAAGCGCTGTTCGTTGGCGAGGTCGGTTTGATGCGTGTGAACACGCTTGGTGATGTCGCGTGCAAGGCAAATAAATCGGTCGTCGTCCCGGTGCGTGCCGGCACGTTTGGCGATTGACAGTTCGTACCAAAAAACCTGGTCGCCCTGCTCAATCATGATGCTTTTGCCTTGGGATATGCCCCAGCTGTCGGCTTCACCCAGGGCGCTTATCCACACTGAAACCGAGCTGGATGACAGGGTTTCAGACAGGTTTTTGCCAAGGACCGTTGGTGCTGATAAGGCGTGATGTTCATTGCCGCCGTTAAACGAAATAACCTGCCCCTCGCGATCAATTTCAAACAGTAGATCCGGAATAGCATGGAGCACCGCTTCCAGATAGTGCTTTTGTTGCTCCTGCTCTTGATTGGACTCACCTAGTTGGGATGTGGTTGATGCGATCTCGGTGTGAGCGGCAGTAATCATGAGTCCAAGCAGCGTCATGCTGGCGGTATAAATCCAGATCACCCAGTAGCTAAGTTGCCAGTCTGGAAGTGCAAATGGCCCTAAGTGGTGAACGCTCGACCAAATGGCAATAAAGCTAAATCCCATAGCGGTCAACGCGGAGCCTGGCAATCCAAAGCTAAGCGCGGCCCAGGCCACGCAAACAAAACTGGAGAAAACAATCGGTAGATGAATATTGTCACCGTAGTTATTTAACGGAAAACATAGCACCCCAACGATCAGGCTAATTGCAAAGACGATAATAAAATCGAGCGAGCGCGAGCGAATTTTGTCGATATGGATTTGATTGATATTGGCAAGCAGGGGGGTGGCAAGAAACACTCCGAGAGTGTCTCCCATCCACCACACCAAAATCATCAGTAATGCTGTTTCCAGAGGTTGGTGCAAGTGCGTACTTAAAGCCAATCCTCCCCCGACTGCTGATATCAGCATCCCTAAGGAGCCAAGCGTTAAAAAGCAGAGGGTGTTGGTGCGATGTAGGTGGGTTATGTTGCATTTGGCCCAGCGTAACAGCAGGACGCTAGCAATAGGCGCGAGGGTACTGGTGGTGGCAATTGATAGGTTGGTCAGTAGTGAAGAACCAGTGAACAGGTTTAGCGTGAGTGCAGCGAAGAATATTCCGGGCCACAGGCTTAGTGACCAGCGATAAAGCGCCGCAACAGCAATGCCACTCGGCAACCAGAACAGGGTCACCTTATCGTTTTCAAACGGGACGCAAAGCCCGAGCCAGCCTGTAAGGCTGTAGGCGAGAAATACCAGTGTTAACCGCGCAAGCCAGGAGCGCTTGGCTTGCGAAACTCCTTCAGCGGATGAAGCAGAAAGCATGCATCTGTCTCGTTGTCGACCAGGACTTGGTTATTTCTTTGTTTATGCCTGTGACCTAAAAAATCCGGGGTTGCCTTTAGATCATTTCTATCGCCCTCAGAAATATCTTTAGACGATTTAACGGCTGTTTTAAAGAATAGGTTAGTTTGGTGCCTGTGTCGTGAAAGTTTTTCCCTACGCAGATTTCCTCTCGGTGCTCATCCTTTATTCATTCCCTGCGCCTGCATGAGCCACCCTTATTGAGCAGTGACTGTCGATAAAGCTAGCAAAAAGATTCATTAATAATCAATTGCTCTTGTTCGAACCGCTATTGTGCATGAATATTGAAAAAATGCTTGTTTTTTCAATCCAAAACATTATTATACGCGCCTCGCATTTAGGGTCGTTAGCTCAGTCGGTAGAGCAGTTGGCTTTTAACCAATTGGTCGCTGGTTCGAATCCAGCACGACCCACCATATTCCGGTATTGCAGTCTTCTAGTTGCAATCCAATAAAAAAGGGCACTTTATCAAGTGCCCTTTTTTATTGGATATTGATAATGGCTGTTAATGCGGCCGCTCGCTAGTAAGTGTGTTTGAGATGTTGTTACAAGCTGTCATGCCGGCGAATTGGGTGTGATAAAATTGCGCACAAATTAACTCATCGGCACTTCGGGTAAGAGTCCAGTGTAGATGCGTCTTTCTCTGAGGCGATTTCATGTCTGAATTTATTAATTTGGCTGCGCGCGATTCTGCGGCGCAGGATCTGGTTAAGCAGCATCTTGCTCGCGCCTGGAGTGCTCCCCAGTACACACCTGAACAGGAAGCAGAATACAAAAGCCGTATCAAGGCTCTGCTCAAGCAACACAACGCGGTGCTGGTTGCTCACTATTACACTGACCCCCTGATTCAGGCATTGGCTGAAGAAACTGGTGGTTGTGTTTCTGACTCTCTGGAAATGGCCCGTTTCGGTAAAAACCATGCTGCAGATACGCTGATTGTTGCCGGCGTAAAGTTTATGGGCGAGACCGCAAAGATCCTCACTCCCGAGAAGCGCGTGCTTATGCCCACCCTTGAGGCGACCTGCTCGCTGGATTTGGGGTGCCCTATCGATGAGTTCTCTGCTTTCTGTGACCTGCACCCCGACCGTACCGTCGTGGTGTATGCCAACACCTCGGCCGCCGTTAAGGCTCGTGCTGATTGGGTGGTAACCTCCAGTATCGCGCTGGATGTAGTGGATTATCTGGATCGTCAGGGTAAGAAAATTTTGTGGGCGCCGGATAAGCACCTGGGTGCCTACGTTCAGCAGAAAACCGGTGCTGATGTGTTGCTGTGGGATGGCGCCTGCATCGTTCATGAAGAGTTCAAGGCTAAGGGGGTTGAGGATCTGAAGCTCCTCTATCCCGATGCAGCCGTGCTGGTTCATCCTGAATCACCCAAGGCTGTGGTTGAGTTGGCTGATGTGGTGGGTTCCACCTCTCAGTTGATCAAGGCGGCGGGTACCTTGCCAAACCGCGAGTTTATCGTGGCGACTGATCAAGGGATCTTCTACAAAATGCAGCAGGTGAACCCTGATAAAATATTCCACATTGCCCCGACTGCTGGCAGTGGTGCTACTTGTCGATCCTGTGCTAATTGTCCTTGGATGGCCATGAATGTATTGGATAATCTGGCGTCGGTATTTGATCGGGCAGATAACGAAATTCACGTGGATCCGGCGCTGGGTAAGCAGGCGATGATCCCCTTGCAGCGTATGCTTGATTTCAAAAAATAACTATTCGTGCTTTCTGGCTGGGTTTTGCTTGTTTCGTACAAGCCCACTCAGTACCATTGCGCGTCTTATTAATTGATTACCCCAACTTTTTTGTATTGCTAGCCCATGTTGTTAGCTAATGGAGCGCTCCGATGATTCAAGGCAGTATGGTTGCCCTGGTTACCCCGATGAATGCAGATAACAGTCTTGATTGGGCAGCGCTGCATAAATTGGTGGACTGGCATCTGGAGCAGGGTACTCATGCGATTGTTGCTGTGGGTACCACGGGAGAGTCTGCAACCCTGAATGTTGATGAACATTTGGCGGTCATTAAGAAAGTGGTTGATCAGGTCAATGGGCGGATTCCTGTAATCGCAGGAACTGGCGCTAACTCCACCTCCGAAGCAGTCGAATTAACCCAGGCAGCTAAAGATGTGGGGGCTGATGCGTGCTTGTTAGTGACGCCTTATTACAACAAACCGACACAAGAGGGATTGGTGTTGCACCACACTCACATCGCGCGCGCGGTGGCTATTCCTCAAATCCTCTATAACGTACCCGGTCGCACGGGCGTTGATATGAAGCCGGAAACGGCCCTGCGCCTTGCTTCGGTACCCAATATTATTGGCATTAAAGAGGCTACCGGCGATCTGGATCGCGCCAAAACATTGATAGATCAGGCACCAAATGACTTCGCAATTATCTCTGGTGATGACGCTACAGCAGTTGATTTAATTCTTTTAGGTGGCAAAGGGGATATTTCTGTCACCGCGAATGTCGTACCTGCGGCCATTGCACGTATGTGTGAATTGGCGCTGGCGGGTAAGGCTGAAGAAGCACGCGCTATCAATGAGCGTTTGCTACCTTTGCACACCGCCATGTTTGTGGAGTCAAACCCGATTCCAGTGAAGTGGGCTGTTGAACAATTAGGCCTGATCCAGTCGGGAATTCGCCTGCCGTTGACGCGTTTGTCAGAGCAGTATCACCAACAGGTTAAAGCAGCTATGCAGGTAGCCGGGGTTTAAGCGGCGTCACTGCTGCTGTCGATGAGATGATTCATGAGTCCTATTAAAACAATGCCTAAAACAACCAATACTTTTCGTGTATCGCGCCCTTTGCTGTTGCTATGTGTCTTAGGGTTGGGTTTTTCACTCTCGGGTTGCGGAATGTTTTTTGGTAAAGATGGGGTTTTTCGCAGTCGTGAAGCGGATTACCAAAAGGCCGACAATATTCCACCGTTGGTTCTACCGGCGGGTAAAAAATCGGAAACTATGGGGGAGTTGTATCCAATTCCTCCCATCACGGCGGCAGATTTTGGTTATGACCCGGATGCGGATTATGAAGTGCCGCGCCCTATGCCTTTGTCTGCCAATCTGGAACAGGAAAATGTAAAAATCCAGCGTGTTGGTGGCGAGAGTTGGATTCTGATTAACGCTGCTCCGGGAGAGGTTTGGCCGCGTATCCGTAATTTTCTCAATACAAACACCCTTGCGGTGAGCAAGGCGGATATCGGGAAAGGTATTATTGAAACCAGTTGGCTGCAGTTCAAAACTGATTTGACAACTTACGATCGCTATCGCATGCAAATCGATCAAGGTGTACAACCGGAAACCACCGAAATCCACATCACTCACATGAGTGTTCCCACTTCGGAAAAGCCGACGGCCGATATGTCCTGGCCGCGTCGCTCGGTCAATGCAGAGCGCGAGAAATGGTTGCTAGATGAACTTGCTGCCACTCTTGCCAGCGAAGCTGATGGTGTTGGTACATCCTTGCTTGCACAGGATATTGGCGGTTCAGTGAAGGCCAATTTGAGTATGCTCGCGGGCGAACCTTTGATGACGATCAAACTGGATCGTGTGCGTACTTTGGCAACGCTTAGCTATGCAGCCAAAAAAGACGGCTTTACTACCTTTGATGTGGATGGTGATGCAGGGCTCTATTATGTTGAGTATCTCGATCCGGAAGAAAATAAGCCGGGTTGGTTTAAGCGGGTGTTGCACATCGGCTTGAATCCAAAACCTCCAACAAGCCCATATTCGCTTGAGCAGCTGCAAAGCAAACTGCCAACGGGCGATGCGTTTGAAAAGGCCCCTCGTTCCGATCGTGACGAAGAAAAAACAAATCCGGATGCGCCTGGTTATTTGATTGTGGTAACTGGTACTGAAGGGAGTTTCGTGGTGCGCGTGCGCGACCCCTATGGCAAGCGTTTAACTCCCCACGAAGCCCGCGAGTTGTTAACCGTATTGCGTAAAAACCTGATTTAATGACCGCATCACTGCGCTTTGCTTCACTGGGAAGTGGTAGTCGTGGCAACTCGACACTGGTGGAGTGGGGCGCAGGAACCCTATTGATTGATTGTGGGTTTAGCGTTAAAGAAACCAATCAGCGACTTGAGCGATTGGGCAAGCGTGCGGAAGATTTGACTGCGATACTGGTTACCCATGAGCATGCCGATCATATAAAGGGTGTTGCTCCGCTGGCGCGACGCTATGATCTACCGGTCTACATGACCCCGGGTACATTTCAAAGTCGCGATCTCGGCGAATTGCCGGATCTGCGTTTGATCGAAGGATACGCGCCCTTTGAACTGGATCAGCTTGGTATTACGCCTGTAGCGGTTCCCCATGATGCGAGGGAGCCTGCGCAGTTTATTTTTGAATACGCGGGAATCCGGTTGGGGATATTGACGGATCTGGGTAGCATTACCGCCCATGTGGAAGAGCACTATCAGGGTCTCGATGCCATGGTGCTGGAAGCTAACCATGATCCATTTATGTTGGCTTCAGGGCCTTATCCCCCTTCGCTCAAGCAGCGGGTTGGCGGCTTGTGGGGGCACCTTAGCAACCAACAAGCAGCGGGTTTTTTGCAGCGCCTGGAGTGTTCGCGTTTGCAGCACTTGGTTGTGGCGCATATCAGCCAACAAAATAATTCGCTGGAGCTGGCTCAGGCCGCTCTGGCACCTGTCACGGCTGAGGTTAAACACATAACCTATGCCTGTCAGAATCAGGGTTTCGACTGGTTATCAGTTTTTTAATTTTTACTTTTTACAGACATAGCAGGCCATTCAATGGAAAAGCGCGAACAACTTTACGCTGGCAAAGCCAAATCCATCTACAGAACTGACGATCCTGATCAGGTGATCATGCTGTTTCGCAATGATACCTCTGCGTTTGATGGTAAGCGCGTAGAGCAGCTTGACCGCAAGGGTATGGTGAACAATAAGTTCAATGCGTTCATTATGACCAAGTTGCAAGAGGCGGGCATTCCTACTCATTTCGTTAAGCAGCTCTCTGATACTGAATCCCTGGTAAAAACCATGAAGATGATCCCGGTCGAGTGCGTGGTGCGCAATCTGGCTGCCGGTTCATTGGTGCGTCGTTTGGGCGTACAGGAAGGCTTGGAGTTAAATCCACCTACCTTCGAGCTGTTTCTGAAAAACGATGCGTTGGGCGACCCAATGGTCAACGAATACCATGTGCAGTCTTTTGGTTGGGCAACTCCCGAGCAAATGGCACGCATGAAAGAGCTGACCTTCAAGATCAACGCGGTTTTAAAAGATCTATTTGCAGCGGGAAATATGATGTTGGTCGATTTCAAAGTGGAATGTGGGGTTCACAAAGGCGAAGTGATTCTTGGCGACGAGTTCTCACCAGACGGTTGTCGTTTGTGGGATAAAGACACCCGCGAAAAGCTGGATAAGGATCGTTTCCGTCAAAACCTGGGTAATGTAGTTGAGTCTTACGAGTTGGTTGGCCAGCGCTTGGGCTTAACCTTCTGATTTCAGCTGGATGAAAAAAAGGGGCTTTGGCCCCTTTTTTTATAAGGTTATTTTGTGTGATTGTTTCGTCGAAAAGTCGCCGCAGTGATTTTTGACGAATCCTGCCTATAATCAAACAATAATTTGGTCCAGGCATTGGGCCTACCACTTGTGGAGAACTATAGTGAACGAACGCCGCTTATTTGAACGTACATCAACCTCGGTACGCGTAGAAATGTCTCATCCGAGCTTTGGGACTATTGTTGGTTTTGCCAGAGATATTTCTGATGGCGGTGCACAGGTGCAAATTGAAAACCAGGTGTGCCCACCGGTTGGTACCGAAGTGATGGTGAAGTTTAAGAAGGCTGTTGGTGCAATCAATGCGGAGCCGGTGCGCATGCGCGTAGTACATCAATTGCGCAATACTATTGGTCTGATGTTTGTGCGCGGTGCCGTATAAGTTTTAGCGCCCCTAATAGGGGCGCATTCCCTCCCTGAATTCATTCCGTTGTATCAAGATTTGCTACATTGCTCGGGAAATTTTAAGTCCGGTTTTTGGTGCTGCAAATTTGCTGCTAATTGATACAGATCTTTGCAGCTCATGCCCGGATTGTACGTGGTATCGAGCTGTTGCAGATGTAGTAGATTCAACAGCGGAGCCGGGTTTTTAATTGAATTGTTATTGATCAGCAATACGTCTAATCGCCCTAATTTCCCCAACGTATTTATATCGCTTATCTGGTTGTTGGCCAGATTAAGCTCCGTCAGCGCAAAAAATTTATCCAATCCTGTCAGCGAGATAATCCCGGCGTTACTGCAATTTAGTCGTGTTAACTCCTCGGCTTTGGTAATTTTTAAATCGTAAATCGTTTGCTCAACACACGCGTGTAATTTTACATCGGCAATCTGGTAGTTGGTAAATAAAGGTGCTGGGGTATACACCGTTTTATCGTTTAGGCTTACAGAATAATTTTTACAACCCTGGAATAAAGTGCTGCACAAAAGCGTTAACGCGAGTAAAGGAAATTGAATTTTCATAGTGAGAATCCTGTTGTTGTTAGCCCGTTATTTTCAGGTAACGGCGACGACGATTTCTAGAAGTGTGAAATGGTGTTCACTTTAAACAGATAGCTGAATGGCGGCAATGCTAGAATTTGCAATTCAGTATTGGTTCAGTTGAAGACATCGAAAATTCACCTGTAGAGGTTAAGATTTCACATCGACAATCTGTAAGCGGCAATGTTCTGGGCTCTGTAAAACATTTACGCGAATTGCCGGTCTGACAAAAACAACATGCATGTTCTATTGGAGGTTTACCATGAAATACCTGATCGCTTTGATCCTTTCTGTTGGCCTGATTGGTTGTACCACAACTGATCCTTATACCGGTGAGCAAAAAACCAGTAAAACGGCCAAAGGGGCGGGTATAGGTGCAATTGCTGGCGCTGTATTGGGCGCTGCTACTGGCGATAACGCCAAGGATCGCCGTGAGCGCGCGTTAAAGGGCGCAGTATTGGGTGGCGCGGTTGGCGGAGGGGTGGGTAATTATATGGATCGCCAAGAGGCCAAATTACGCAAAGAGCTGCAAGGCACTGGCGTACAGGTACAACGCGATGGCGATAACCTGACATTGGTTATGCCGGGCAACATCACTTTCGCCACTAACAGCGCTGATATTCGCTCAGACTTTTTTGATGTGTTGAACTCAGTGGCAAAAGTACTGGCTGAATTCAACAAAACTTCCATCCGTGTGACCGGTCATACCGACTCGACCGGTGGTGACAAGATCAATCTGCCGCTTAGTGAGCGTCGTGCAGACAGTGTTGCCATGTATCTACGTAGCCAGAAGGTGAGCAGTGCCCGTATCCAGTCCTATGGCTATGGTTCTCGCTACCCGGTAGCGAGTAACGATACAACAACAGGTCGTGAGCAAAACCGCCGCGTAGAGTTGGAGTTGGTTCCGAACGAACAATAATCTCTTATCTGTAGGTACAAAGCCGCCTTGGGAAACCGGGCGGCTTTTTTATTTTTAAAAATCAACAAGTTAGAATTGTGTGCTAATTTTTTAGCAGGATTTGCTTGACTGGATATTTATAGGTGCTAATTTATTAGCATGATGCTAAAAAAGCAGCATGTCTGATAGGTGCAGCACCTTGCTCAAAAGATTACTTAACAAGGTTATTACTATGACATTCGATGACTTGGATAAAACCGCTGCCGCTCAACTGAGTCGTCGCGAGCGGCAAATAATGGATGCGTTGTTTGAGGCGGGGGAGCTATCAGCCCAGGATGTGCGCGCCGCTATTCACGATGCCCCAAGCTATTCCGCTGTGCGTGCGCTTCTGGCAAAACTGGTAGAGAAAAAAATCGTCGACTTTCGCGAGGACGGTCCTCGCTACATTTATTTCCCGGTTGTTGCGCAGGAGGAAGCACGTGCTTCGGCGCTGCATAAGTTGCTCAAAACATTTTTTGGCGGTTCTACGACTGCAGCGGTTAACGCTTTGTTGGGTATGCAGCGCGAAAAGTTAAACGCAGATGAGGTGCGTCAGTTGCAAGAGGCGATTGATGCCGCTGCGCGCGACGAAAAATCCAGCGCGGGGAATTAAGTTTTCTAGCCAACGTGTTGCAGCATTTTTATAACAACAAGCAGGTGCTTTATGAATACCCAATTTGTTGCCAGCATCATTGTTTCCGGAGTAATCAAACCCATCGCGTTGCTCCTGTTAATTGCAGTACTGGGTTGGTTTGTACGAAAAAAATCTGCCTCCTTGCAACACTTTGTGCTTAGTCTTGGCGTTATCAGTTTATTTATTCTAAGCTCGCTTGCCATTGGTTTGGCAGATGTTAGGTTTGCTGTATTTCCATCCTTGGCGCAGTTGTTTCAAATACCAGAGGCATGGCTGATTGCTCTGAATCAGTGGCTTGTTGATTATTCATCTCTTCGCCATTTTCTACTGATTGCGGGAATCTATTTATTACCAGCCACATTTTTATTGTTCTATTTGTTGGCGGGAATTTTCGGGTTGTGGTTGCAGGCTCGCAAGTCTGAATCCGTTCAGTCTCCACAATTAATTAACCAGTTGGATGCCTTGCGCCAGTTGATAGACATCCAGCGTCCCATTCAATTAGTGGTATCGCGTGATGTGGATTCACCGCAGACCTGGGGATTGTTTCGCCCAGTGATTATGTTGCCACGCGAGGTGTTGTTATGGGATGAAGACAAACAGCTTAGCGTATTGATTCATGAGTTGGGGCATATTGCTCGCTGGGATTGGCTGACGACTCTGTTGGTAAAAATCACCTGCGCGTGTTTTTGGTTTTTGTTGCCGGTCTGGTGGATCGCGCGTCAAATTTATCAACAAGCCGAAATCGCGTGCGATGATTACATTTTTAAGTTGCGCGATAAGCACTTGGTATACGCACAAAATCTGTTGGCGATTGCCGGCACTGAAAAGCCGGTGCCGCACACGGAAAGCTTGCGTATGCGTGGTCATTCGCCGGTATATCAACGCATTATGGCGCTTTTGGATAAGCAGCGCCCACATCAGTCAGTACCTATGGAGGATGCGCAGTACTGGGTAATTTGCGCCGTATTATTGCTAGCATTTTTTGCCAGTGTGCAATTAATTCCGTTGCAGGAGCAATTGCGTAAACAGGCGAATTATTTACTATCGATTCAGTGGCCCGATGAAGAATCTGAAATTGTTGCATCGGAAAATAGCGCAGTTGTCGAAGAGGAATTTAGCTGGGAGTTATTGCAACGATTGAAACCGATCGAGCCACACCCCTTGCCGCGGGATTTTATGGAGGAAACCCTGGTCAGTGTTGCGAAACCGAATAAGCAAGATCTACAAGAGGATGTCGTCATACCCAATGCGAGTGAGCAATCCACTGCCATTCAAATTCCCTCGATTCAGGTGCAGGGATATTTGCCGCTGGAGTTAGCCACCCCTGAATATCCTGCCAGTGCTTTGCAAAAAGGGCTGGAAGGTTGGGTCAGAGTTGAGTTTTCAATTGATTCACAGGGGGGCATTGTTGATCCACAGATTGTCGAGCACGAACCTTCTGCGATTTTCGATCGTGCGGTGTTAAGCGCATTAAAAAAATCTCGTTATCGCCCTCAATTATTAGATGGTCAGCCAGTCATTGTGCATGGCGTAACTGAAACTTTCCGTTTTCAACTCACACCCGCCAACCCCGGCACGCGCCGACGATAAAGTCGCTCCTCGTTTTTTCCTGCTAACACTTATTTTTCTAAGGCCCATCCCGGGCAGGGCCAGTTATTGCCCGAAAAAACCAGAGGCATAATCATGACTAAATCTATTGCTCACCCACCTTTTGAAAATAGTTACTACCCGCATTCAAACCCGCTCTTACGTGCGCTTGGCGTATCCCCATTAGCGATAGTGGTTACCTTGCTGTTGCTCTACGCAATGCAACAGCTAATTCATATGGATGCACCTACGGTTGAGGGGAAACCAATACAAAAAATTCCCCCAATTAATATGAATATACCAACAGAAATTAGTGTGCGTCATGAGGAGCCACCAATTCGTCCGGTCGTTATTGAACAGCCTCCCAAGGTATCGGTGATCCCGCCAATCGATGTGAAAATCGACCCGGGAATGCCGGGTATGGGTGGGCCAATTGTTACTGAAAAAACCCCTATAAAAGGCATTGCCGCAGTAGGTCAAATGACTCCTTTTATAAGGATTCCGCCGCAATATCCACAAACGGCATTGAGCAAGGGCATTGAAGGTTATGTGGATGTAATGTTTGATGTAACTGAACTGGGCACCACCGATAACATTCGTATTATTGCCTATGAGCCTTCCAGTGTTTTTAACAATGCTGTGCTCAAAGCAATTAAAAATTGGAAATACAAACCCAATGTGGTGGATGGTGTTCCGGTGAGGACGCCGGATGTGCGTGATCGCGTGCGCTTTAATATGGATAAGCAGTGATTGCCTCTCCAGGACGCAGAAGGGATAATGGGTTTATTCTTTCAGTTTTCAGTCCCGGTTATGAACGACGCAATTGCTATTTTATCTAACAACGCTTCCACATCAGCCCAAGCCGAGGCACTTGCGCAGCTCCTGCAAGTGCCGTTATTGCGCGATCAGTCGCCTGAAATTATTACTGAGTATAATTTCGTAGTGCTATTTGATACAGCGAATATTGTGTTGCAGCAAACCGGACGCAAGGCGCCAGGGCCGATATTGGCAGAGTTTACCGAAGGGGCCGTAGACCACCGTCGTAAATTTGGTGGCGGCAAGGGGCAAATGATTGCGAAAGCGGTGGGCGTTAAAGCGGGTTGTTTTCCAAACGTGTTAGACGCAACAGCAGGTTTGGGTAAAGATAGTTTTGTGTTGGCTAGCCTTGGTTGTGTGGTGACCATGTTGGAGCGTTCGCCAATTGTGCAAGCGTTGTTGGGTGATGGTTTAAAACGCGCAGCACATTTTGCACAAGATCAAGATACAGAATTATATGCACTGCTGCAAAAAATGACGCTAGTAACGCAAGACAGTCGTGAATATTTAACTGGACTTACGGAAGAAAATTTTCCCGATGTAATTTATCTCGATCCCATGTTTCCCGAGCGACAAAAAAGTGCCGATGTAAAAAAGGAGATGGCAGCATTTCATTCGATAGTTGGTGCGGATGAGGACGCAGACGCCCTCTTGCCGCTCGCATTAACACGCGTTAATTATCGCGTCGTCGTCAAACGCCCGCGCAAAGCGCCATTTTTGAATGGCCAGACACCTTCCTATCAATTGGAAGGAAAATCCAGTCGTTACGATATCTACACCATCAAAAAATTACCGGATCAATTGCGTGCCTGATTATCGATTGAGTTGCAATTCGGCCGGCTTTTTCCGCCAGTTATAAATGAGTGCAAGACAAAGGCAACCCGAGAATCCGGTGGCGAGATAAAAACCGTACTTTACATGACCGAGTAAATCGCCAATAAGGCCCATCAGCAAT